>FTCC01000302.1_pt1 | contig 20424 bp, 16 predicted proteins | sample 1639481 | NCBI WGS metagenome assembly FTCC01 (sample SAMEA3914864, study PRJEB12502) | metagenome | biome: forest; material: soil | place: USA | collected 2012-03-12 | depth 0.3 m | reverse complement strand
CGATGTAAGGCTCCCACAACAAGGCGGAGCCCGGCTGCTGCTCGATGCTGCGAACAACGGTCACAGCGGTGACATCACCGGCAAAATCGGCAGCGGAAGCAACACCGGCGATGGCTAACAATAACAAGGCTTTCATGATCAGATGTTGATGGTGGGAGCGGACGACGTCCCGGAAGACTGGCGCAGCACGGCGATCTCGCCAGCAAGGTGGCGGGCAAAAAGCTGGATGTCGCTGCTGTGGATGATGAAGTTGCCGCCATCACGGATGAAGCCTGCCTGCTGCGCCACATCGCCGGAGAAATGGATGCCCGCGCCAACACCGGCCGCGCGCGCCTTGCGGAAAATGGTGCGCACCGCTTCCAGAAAATCTGGGTGATCGTATTTCTCGGGCAGCCCCATGCTGCAGGAGAGATCATGCGGGCCGATGAGAATGGCATCAATGTCCGGCACTTTCAGGATCTCGTCCAGCGCAGCCATGGCGGGCACGCTTTCGATATTGATGATGAGCAGGTTCTTGCTGGAGCGCTCGCGGATGTATTCGGCCAGCTCCGGCTCGCAGGGTGCGCCCTCAAGGAAACTTTGCAGGCGGGCGCCCTTGATGGGCCGCAGCTTCACTGCGCCGCGCAAAGCCCGCACTTCCTCCACGGATTCCACGTAGGGTGCGATCACCCCCGCCGCACCACCATCCAGCACCTGGGTGGCGGCATAAGGATCTGGCGAAGGAATGCGCACCAGCGGCGGCAGGCCCAGCGCGGCATAAGCCTGGCACATCCACGAAACCTGCTCGCGGTCCATGGCGATGTGCTCCAGGTCGATGAATACAAAGTCCAGGCCGCCGCCGGACACCGCCTGCGTAAAGCGTGGCGAGGGCGAGACAAGCAGGGTGCCGAACACCATGCGGCCGGCATGAAGGGCTTCTCCGAGTTCAGTGGTGGTCATGGGAAGTGAAGAGTTTGTTGGGTTCGTTCCAGAGGATTTTTGCCAGCAGCACGCGGTTAGGTTCCTTGATGCGGGCCGCGGGAAAAACCATCTCTGAGCTGACAACCCAGGTCTCCTTGCCGCTGATGTCCGCCACGCCAAAGCCAGCACCAAGGTCCACTCCCGTATCAGGCATCAGCACCTGCTCGGTAGCGCGCAGGATGCACAGCCGCTCCGGGTCCACCTGGGCGACGAACAGCGGCGCGCGATTGCGGAAAGTACGGTCGTTGTTCGCGCCTTTGCGCGTGTAAACCAGATACAGGCCGCCGCTGTGGGTGACCCAGTGCTGCTGGGTGTTGTAGCAGCCGAGATTCTTGCCGTCGTCATAGCTCCACTCAATGACCGGTTCGTAGGTGATGCCATCCTGGCCACGCGCAACAAAGGCTGAGTGATCAGCGCGCAAAGTGACGAAGTAACGCCCGTTGAAGGAAGCAACGGAAGGCTCATAAAATCCACGCTCGCGTGGAATCGTCAGCTCAGTGCCGTGCTCTTTGTAACTAAGTGTGGCACCGTCAAATCCGCAGCGCGCGACGATCGTCGTGTACTGGCGGCTCTTGGGACTGGCGCGGTAACGCACGGGGAGAAGGATGTCGCCGTCTGGCAGATCGTAACGCTGCGTGCAGCCTGCGTTCGGCTCCAGGATGGGATTGCCGGCATGATCCTTGGCCGGCAGGTCCATGATCTTGAGCCCGCGCCACTGGTTAGTGGATGGATCAAACACAGTGTAGGATACTTTTTCAAACGCCTTGTCCTCCGTCACCCCTTTGCGGAATCCGAAGGTCTTGCCAGTGGCCAGCACCTTTCCAGTGGCCGTGTGCCAGCCCGGGGTGATGTCACCCATCACCAGGTCGTGCCCCTCCGCCATGCGGGTGCGGCGCAGGCTTTCAATGAGCCGCGGCGCGCTCCACGTACGGCCGTCATCACCTGACTCCGCCATGTACACGTCGCGGTAGCCGTGCGCACCGGTCTTCTCCGTCTGCTGGGTGGTGAGGATCACGCGCGGCGGGCTTTCAGGCACCAGGGCCACGCGGGACTGCGCCCAGAGCAAGGTTTCCGATCCTGTAAGGATGACACTGTTTTCGATGTGGTACGCAGGACCGGGATAAGGCATGTCCACGGTCTTCATCGGCCTGGCCGTGAGCTCCTTCAGCCGCGCTTCGGTGGGCAACGAAGCCAGCGCCGCTTCGGCGATGGTGAGGTGCAGCACCTGCTGCCAGCGGTGCGGCAGGAACAGGTGCAGGACACCCTCCTGCTCGAACATGTCGAGATATGAGCACTGGTTGTTGAAGGCGGAGACCTTCAGATTGGCCTCCACAGCGTTGGCGAAAAGGAAGCGAGGCTCTCTCCACGTGTGGCCTTCATCGGTGGAAGTGGCGAACCAGATTTCCGAGCGCACCTTCATGTTCTCCGCCTTGTCATCAAGATCGCCGTTGCCATGGCGCGGCACCTTGTGGTGATGGAAGGCGATGAGCGTCTTGCCATCGCTGAGGGTGAAGAGCATGGGCGGCGCATCGGGATGCACCAGCGGGCTGGGCGCGGGCGGAGTCCAGGTCTTGCCGTCATCCTCGCTCAAGGCAGTGAAGAGATGCCCCTGCGGCGTGCGCGACATGAACAAGATCTTGCCACTTTCCAATGCCAGCGGCCGGCCCTCATCCATGCGGTCAAAGCCCGCGGCAAACCAGCCGCCGGGCCGGGCACCGGGAAGCAGGCTCCAGGTGGTGCCTTTGTCTTCTGAGCGCAAAAGGTACTGGCGGGTGGTGAACGGTTTCACCGCCCAGTCCGCAGTGTGCGAGCCTAACAACCAGGTGCCGGATGCGGTTTCCGTCATGCGCATCACTGACATGCCGCGAAACTCAGGATCATTGAGGGGTGCGATGAGCTTGGCGTCCGACCAGGTGCGGCCGTCGTCATCCGACCAGCGATAGCCGATGGCCGCGTTTTCGCGCTGGCCGTTTTCCCAGGTCCAGTGTCCGGTCATGGGCTGGGTGCCGAAAGCATAGAGCCGCTTCGAACCGCGCGGGATGAAGGGAATGAAGCCGTGCTGGCTGTACGGGATGTCATAGGCCACCTTCGGCCCCTGCCAGGTCCTGCCTTTGTCGGCGGAACGGTAGGCGAGCATGGTGTTCATCTTCTCGCCCTTGCTCTTAGCGTAATGGTCGCCTTCGGGAAACATGAGCAGGTAGTCGCCACCAGGGGTAATCGTGGCGCGGGTTTCGAGGATGCGCGAGGTAGTGCGATGCACAACCTGGCCATCGAGCGCCTGCACGGTGAGCAAACCCAGCACCGGACGCACGGCGAGGCCAGCGGGCGGGGCATCGGTGCTAATCTCGCGGGTGGCGACACGCACCGTTTTCGCCAGCGGCAAGGGCGGCAGCTCGGCCGCGCACAAGTCCAGCGGCAGCAGAACGAACAGGAAGGAAAGTCTCATGGCGTGGCAAGGGAGTCGCGGCCGTCCGTCAGCCATTCGAGGTTAAAGCGGGCGAAGTGCAGTTCGTCCCAATAATGGGTGCTGCCTTTGTCTGCCCGCTCATAGACGAAGCCGATGGTCATGTCATCGAGAACAACGATGTCGGAATACGAAGCGGGATGCGGCCAGATAGTCTTGCCAGCCGTCCAGGATTCACCTTCGTCATAGCTGAGGCGGATGGTGAGATTGTACCGCCCATAAGGATGCTCATTTTGGCGAAAAGGCGAGGCCGGGCTGGAGAAAAGCAGGCGGTTCTTGTCCTGCTTGCCGGCCAGGGTGAAGCGCTCCACCGGCCCATGGCAGCGCGGAGTGATCAATTCCTCGGCACGGCGCAGGCCGGTCCAGGAAACGCCGCCATCGTGGCTTAGCGCCGTGAGGTGCCGAAGGTTGTCCGGCGCATCCTCCGAGCTTTCGTTGCGGGACATCACACGCACATCGCCATTGGCCAGCTCGACGAACTGGCACTCGCTGGTTTGCATGCCAATGCTGCCGCCAAGCTTCCAGGTGTTCCCGTGGTCATCGCTGTAAAAGCAATGGGCGAAGCTGCGCAGGCGGCCCTTGCCAATGTCCTCGCGATGGCGGGCCGGCACCAGCAGGCGGCCGGATGCAAGCTGGATCATGGCATTGCCCGGCCCCACTCCATAACGTTGCGCCCAGCCTCTGGCCCAGGCAGCACCGCGGCCACCGCTGTCGGGATCGGCTTCAGCCTTGGCGGAGGTAAGCTTGTCCCACTCCGGCTTCGTCACCTGCTCATGAATGGACACTGGACCCTGCCAGGTCGCGCCGCTGTCGGCGCTGGTGAAGCAGTTGTACTGCTTCTTGTTGCGCAGGAAGAAGAGCCACAGCTTGCCGGTGGAACGGTCGATGCCTACAGTCAGGTCAGTGCTGGTGTTCTTGCCGTCGTCAAAGATCATCTGCTCCGCGCTCCAGGTCTTGCCTTTGTCGCTGCTGCGCTTCATCACGATGTCATGGTCGCCAATGTCGCCCGGGCCATCATTGCGGCGCTCAGCGATTACAAGGATGTCGCCATTCGGAGCCTGGATGATCGAGGGGATGCGGTAGTTGGGCTTGTTGTTGTCCACGAAAGGAAACACCTGCGTGGTCTCGAACAACAGCAGCGGCGTGGCTGCATGGAGGATGCCGCTGATCAGGCAAAGGCAGACGGTCAGGGCAGGGTGTGAAGTCATGGCGGTGAGGTGGCGCATTGAACGGGGCGGCCAGGGTAATCTTCACTGGTCATTTTTGTGAACCAGTGAGAGCTCCTGACGGCCATGCCATCGCAGATCAGCATTCTGTGACACTTTCTTCCGTGACCTTGCGGAAAAGAGAAGAGAGACCGTAGAATGGCATCATCGCGTCCTTACTCTTCTGACCATGCATCCCTCTCTTCGATCCCTCATTATTTTCGCGGCTCTCGCCCTCCCCGCGCATGCGGAACAAGGCCCTCTCGCCGCGGCGTTGCAACCTTTCGTGGATCAGCACACGGTGGCCGGAGCTGTTGTACTGGTCGCCACCAAAGACCGGGTGCTGGATCTGGAGACGGTGGGGTACGCCGACCTGGAGGCCAAGAAGCCCATGACCAAGAACTCCCTGTTCTGGATCGCTTCGATGACCAAGGCCATGACTTGCACGGCCATGATGATGCTCGTGGACGAGGGCAAGGCCAGTGTCGATGACCCGGTGGAAAAATACCTGCCGGAGTTCAAAGGCCAGATGTACGTGGCCGAGAAGGATGAGGCGCACGTGCTGCTCAAGAAGCCGCCGCACCCTTTCACCATCCGCCAGCTCATGAGCCACACCAGCGGCCTGGGCATCAGCGCGCCGATGGATCATCCCAGCTACGACATGGTGCCGCTCGTTCAGCGTATCCCCGAATACGCTGCGATGCCGTTGATCGCAGCCCCTGGCACGGAGTTTCACTATACCAACGAGGGCATGACCACCGTTGGCCGGCTCATTGAGGTCATCAGCCACCGTGCCTATGAGCAGTTCATGATCGAGCGCCTGTTCCGGCCGCTGGGAATGACCGACACCACCTTCCGCCCCAATTCAGAGCAGTTGCAGCGTCTCGCAAAGGGCTACAAGGCCAACGCTGCAAAGAACGGGCTGGAGGCTTCCGGCATCGGCATGCTCAACCGCGACCTGACGGATCCACAGCGCATGGCCTGGCCCGGCGGCGGCCTGTTTTCGACGGCGGATGATGTGGCGAAATTCTGCCAGATGTTTCTCAACCACGGCCTGGCCGCGGATGGAAAACGCCTGCTGAGTGAGGCCGCCGTGCAAGCGATGACCCAGAAGCAGACCGGCGACGCGGTGAAGGAACCGTACGGCTTCGGCTGGAATGCCAGCCCCACCGCGTTCGTCCATTCCGGGGGCTTTCGCACGGAGATGCGCGTGAATACAGAGAACGGTCTCATCACGGTCTTTCTGGTGCAGATCAACGGTGAGTGGCCGAACAACGGCAAGGACCTCCTGCCAGCCTTCCTCAAGGCGGCAGACGCGTTCGCTCCGGCTTCGACGAAACCTGTACGCCAACACCCATGACCCCACTCCGCCGCTTTGCTTCCATCACTCTGCGCATCATCCCCTTCGTTCTTTTGCTGGCGGCGGCCGCGGCAGGATCGGCGTGGTGGTACTTGCATCCGAAAGTCACCGAAACACGAGGGATCGTGTATGGCCACAGGCAAGGCCATGATCTTACCCTGGCCGTGGTGCGGCCGGAGCACCCCAGCGGCATTGGCATTTTGATGATGGTCAGCGGCGGCTGGAAGTCGGACCCCTCGGCCTTTCATCCCTGGGAGGCCGCCCCCCTGCTCCGGCGCGGGCAGACGGTGATTGCCGTCTCCCACCTTTCCCAGCCTCAGGCCAGCGTAATGGACATCGTGGCCGATGCGCAACGGGCGGTGCGCTTCATCCGCCACCATGCGGCGGAGTACGGCATTGATCCCCACCGGCTGGGCGTCGTCGGCGCCAGCTCCGGCGGCCATTTGAGCCTGATGCTGGCCACCACCGGCGGCCCCGGCGATCCCGCCGCTGCCGATGAAGTGGACCGCGATGACAGCTCCGTGCAAGCCGCCGCCGTGTTCTTTCCCGTCACCGACATGATCGACCTCGGCCCCTCCACCGAAAATGCTCACGACCACGGGCCGCCGATCCATTTCCGCCAGGCCTTCGGGCCGCATGGAACCGACCCCGCCGTATGGCAGCACCTCGGCCACGACCTCTCCCCCATCGATCACATCACCGCCGCCATGCCGCCGGTCTCTATCATCCATGGCGGAGCCGATACCCTGGTGCCGCCGGATCAGTCTCAACGCTTCCAACAGCGCGCTTCAGAAAAGGGCAAAAAAGTCGAGCTGCTCATCCGTCCCGGCAAAGGCCATGGCTGGACCACCATGATGTGGGACGAGACACTGCTGGCTCAGTGGCTGGATGAGCAACTGGGCAAGAAGGAGTGATTGCCCCCGTGGCCTTCGCCAACAACTTTGCCCTCTGGCCGGATGCGTGGTAGCGTCGTCGCCTTTTCCTGAATCATTGTGAAACACAAGCCTCTTCATGATCACCGGTTGAGCCGGATCGATGAATGCCGCATCGCGGTGGACAACCCACAGCAGGTGGACACCACCATCTTTGCCACGGAAGATGTGCCCATTGAAACCGCGGCGGTGGATGAACTGCTGGGCGTGCTGGAACTGCAGCACACGGTGGAGAAGTTTGCGGAGGCATCGCCTGGCAGCTTTTCCACGGAGCCCTGCCTCGAACGCGTGGCCGTGACTCCCGACTTCCACAAGGCCAAGGGCATTCCCGTCGGCACCGTGCTGGCCACCCGCGGCTTCGTCGTGCCCCAGGCCATTGGCAGTGACATCAACTGCGGCATGCGCCTGCACACCACGGATGTGAAGGTGGATGCGGTGAAGGCTAACCTGGATGCGCTGGAAGACCGCTTCCGCCACATCTTCTTCGAAGGCGGCCGCAACCTGCCGATGACACGCACCCAGCGCGAAGGCCTGCTGCGCGAGGGTTTGCAAGGGCTGTTAAACACCACTCCGGCCACCATGGAGGACGGGCTGTGGAAATGCTTTCACGAGGCCCGCATCGGCCAGAAGCTGGGCCGGGTGGACCAGCGCGGCAGCCTGCCTTCCAGCACCACCACAGGGCTTGAAAATTTCCTCGGCAACAGCGACCGGCCGGTGCGCGACCAAGTCACCGGCTGCATCGGCGGCGGCAACCATTTCGTGGAAGTGCAGTATGTGGAGAAGATCCACGATGGTGCCGCGGCCCACGCCTGGGGGCTGCGCCAGGGCATGGTGACGGTGATGGTGCACACGGGCTCCGTGGCGGTCGGCCACATCGCCGGGGAGCACTACCGATCCCTGGTGAAGGCACTCCATCCTTCCACGCTGCGGCACCCGGACAACGGCATCTTTGTCCTCCCCACAGGCGAGGCCCATGCGGCAACCACCACCGCTTTCTGGGATGCCCTGCACAACGCAGCGAACTTCGCCTTCGCCAACCGCCTCTTTCTGTCCCTCATGGCCTGGTCGGCCATGCGCGAAGTCCTGGGCGATTTCGACCTGCCGCTGCTTTACGATGCCCCGCACAACTTGCTGTGGCGCGATTCCGACGCCCCTGACAGCCGCGTGATCCATCGCAAGGGGGCCTGCACCGCGCGAGGCTACGACGCAATGGCCGGCAGCGAGTTTGAATGCTTCGGCGAACCTGTATTGGTGCCTGGATCCATGGGCGCCAGCAGTTATGTTCTCGCAGGCAATGGTCTCGATGGCTCGCTCAGCAGCGCGAGCCATGGCGCGGGCCGCGTGCTGTCTCGTGGTGAGGCCGCCCACGGGTTCGATGCTGAGTTTGACCGCTTCATGAGGGACTTCCGCGTGGTGACGCCGGTGGACCTGCGGCGGCCCGACATCGCCCTGCGCCGCGACATTGTGGACAAGAAGCTGCAGGCCTTAAAAGAAGAGGCACCCTACGCCTACAAGGGCATCGCGCCGATCATCGACACCATCGGCAAATCCGGCATCGCCCGCGTCGTCGCCGAGCTACGGCCGCTCATGACCATGAAGGGGTAAGCACGATTCTGCGCAGGCTTCTGGAAAGGCTGGGGACGAAACGACGTTCACGCAGCAGTACTCATCTGCTTATGTTGCCGAACACTCTGCGCCGCTTCCTTTCGATTGCTGTTTCCGCCTTGCTCCTGGCCAAAGGCGCAAGCGCGGCACAGAAGCCAAACTTCGTTTTTGTCTATACCGATGACCAGCGCTTCGATGCGATGTCGGTGGTGCAAAAAGAGCAGGGAGAGAAAGGCCGCTGGCCCTTCACCGAGACACCGAACATGGACCGGCTGGCACGGGAAGGCGTCCGCTTCCGCAATGCCTTTGTGGTGAACTCGCTGTGCGCGCCTTCGCGGGCCACCTTTCTCACCGGCTGCTACGGCTATGTAAACGGCGTGGTGAACAATCACACCCCCTTCCCTGAAAACAGCGTGACCTATGCCACGCAACTCCGCCAGGCCGGCTACACCACCGGCTACGTGGGCAAGTGGCACATGGGCAACCAGTCCGGCCAGCGCCCAGGCTTTGATTTCTCCGCGAGCTTCATCGGCCAAGGCAGATATGAGGACTGCCCGTTTGAGATCAACGGCAAATCGACGCCCACCGAGGGCTGGGTGGATGATGTGTCCACTGGCTTCGCGCTCGATTTCATCCGCAAGAACAAGGACAAGCCCTTTGTCCTGGCCGTGGGCTTCAAGTCACCGCACGGCCCTTGCACTCCCCCCGCGCGGCTGGCCAATTACTATGGCGAAGCGCAGTCCCGCACCGTGCCGAACCTGAGCATCCCCGCCATCTACCTGAACGATCCCACCTATGCCACCGCGCAGCCCACAGCGCCGGGCCTGATCAACACCAGGATGGATTATCATCGCACGATTCATGGCGCGGATGAAAACCTGGGCCACATCCTGGATGAGCTCGACAAGCTGGGCCTGACCGACAACACGGTGGTGATCTTCACCAGCGACAACGGTTATTACCACGGCGAGCACAAGCTGGGCGACAAGCGCTCGGCCTATGAGGAAAGCATGCGCGTGCCCATGCTGGTGCGTTTCCCCAAGCTGGCAGGCAAAGGCAAGGTGATCGACACCGCCGTGCTCAACATCGACATCGCGCCAACGATGCTCGACCTCGCGGGCGCACCCGTTCCCTCACAAATGCAAGGCCGAAGCTGGAAGCCGCTGCTGGAGGGCAATGCCACGGCCGACTGGCGCCGCGCCTTCTTCTATTGCTACTACTTTGAGCACAACTTCCGCACACCAACGATGATGGCCGTGCGCACGGAAAACGCCAAGCTGGTGAAGTACCCCGGCCACGAGGAATGGACCGAGCTCTTCGACATTCATGCGGATCCCTTCGAGATGAAAAACCTCATCCACGATCCCGCCGCCGCCAGCCTGCGCACAGAGCTGGAATCCACCTATGATGCCGAGGCGAAGAAGATCGGCTTCACCGTCCCCAGCTATGCCGATGTGCCTGGCAAGGAAGATGAAAACCCCAAAGGCAAGAAAAAGGCCGGCCGCAATTCCGGACCGCCGTCCCCGCGTCCGAAGCAGGTGGTGCTGGACTACCATTTCGACCAGGACACCAGTGCAGCGAAAGCCGAGGACCACTCCGGCAGCGCCAACCACGGCAAGGTGACTGGCGCACTGTTGGTGGAGGGCCGTGAAGGCCGGAAAGCACGCCACTTCAACGGCGAGGGCGTCATCTCCGTGGCCAAGTCCCCTACTATCTCACCGGCCTCCGACCGCTGGAGCATCGAGGTCACCTTCAAGGCCGAAAAAACCAACGGCATCTTGCTGGCCCATGGCGGTGCCAGCATCGGCTACTGCCTCTATCTGAAGGACGGCAAGCCCGTCTTCACCATCCATACCCATGCCGACGCCACCAAAACGGTCATGGCTGCCGTCTCCCTGCCCGAAGGCTGGAACACCGTCGGCATCAAGATCACCCCCAACCATCGCCTGGCGCTGCTGGTGAACGGCCAGGAAGCCGCCACCGCGAACCTCGCGCAGTTCATCAACACCGAGCCCAACGACGTCCTCGACATTGGCGCCGACAAAGGCAGCCCGGTAGTGGGCAAGGCCGATGAAGTGCCGTTTGTGGGGTTGATGGAGGCGGTGAAGATCAGCACGGAGTGACTCACTGAAACGCAGCGCGGACCAAGATCACCCGCCAAGCTCTTCAAGCATCTCATAGTCTTTCCACGCCAGCCGGACGCCATTTGGAAATTCAGAACGCAGCAACAGTTCATCCTCGAGAGAAGGATCCATGTAGCTTTTCCCTCCCCAGATCTCGACCTCACAATCGTAATCCCAGGGGCCCAAGAAATATCCGGCAGCCTCCAATTGCTTGATGACAGCATAAAGATGATGCTGGTAATCCAGTAATGTATGGTGAGCCCGAAGGCCGGGATTGATCAAAGCCTCCATCTCGCGCAGGCGGAGGTTGCGCTCCGCCTCCGGAAGGGCCGCCATTGCATGATGTGAAAAACGGCCGGGCAATGCTTGCATGATGACATCGGTAAGCAGCAGGCCTTAAAAAGGCAAACGCTGTCCTTTCCACGAAATACCGCCAGCGACCACCACCGTTCTCTTTGCCCTCATGAAGCTTCTGCCCGCCCTGCTCCTCACCGCCTGCCTTTTTGTTTCATCGCTCCATGCCGGTTCCATCACCGCCCAAGGAAGCAACGTGATGGTGGCATCCGGCAGCTTTGATGTGGGCGGCAGGCAAGTGGTAGTGAAGGAAGAGGCGAAGCTGGCCGTGGCACCGGCACCCGTCCTGAAGGTGGAGCATGAGGACCTGCTTCTTTCCGCCGAGCGCCCGGCGGGCTGGGCAAAGGGCACGCGGCTGCGGGCCTGCAATGCGCGGGATGTAAATGCGAACGGCTCCTTCGTTCCAGGCTCGCTGCAAATCCGCAATGCCAAGGGCGAAGTACTGAAGGAAGGTGAGGACTATCTGGTGGATCCTGACTGGGGCCATGTGGGCCTGGGGCCGAAAAGCCGGGTGACCAGCCAGGACAAGGTGACGGCCAGCTATCGGTACTCCCAGGAGCGGATGGACACGATCCAGGTCTCGGCCGATGGCAAGGCTTCGCTGAAGCAAGGCACACCGCATATCAGTTCGCCGGTGCCGCCGGAGGCAGATGCAGGGCAGGTGGCGGTGGCGCATGTGTTTGTCGGCCATCGGGGCACGGAGGTGGTGCAGGATCACATCTATCCAATCACGGAAACAGCAGCCGAGGCGCTGACGGGTTCCACATCAGGCCGCATTCCGCACACGCTGGCGAAACTGAAGGCAGGACAGCCGGTGACGATTGTCTGCCTGGGTGATTCAGTGACGGCGGGCGGCAATGCCTCGAAGCCGGAGTTTCGCTATCCCGACGTATTTGCCGCCGGGCTGCGCGAACGTTTTCCCAAGGCGGCCATTAACATGATCAATCTCAGCGCAGGCGGATCGAACAGCCGGCAGTGGCTCTCGCCAGAAACACATCCCTATCGCGGGATGCATGGGGCGGACAATCCGGCTCGATTCGAGCGCGTGATCGAAGCGAAGCCGGACCTGGTGACGATTGAGTTTGTCAATGATGCCGGGCTCACCGGCCCGGGAGTGGAAGCCTCGTACAACGAGATCCTGCAACGCCTGGGGCCGAACGTGGAGGTGATCTTGATCACACCACACTTCACCATGTGGCGGATGATGGGCTTCACTGACATGCGCGGCACGGAGAAACGGCCTTACGTCATTGCGTTGCGGGCCTTCGCGGCGAAGCACAACCTTGGGCTGGCGGATGCCTCCGCACGCTGGGAACATCTGTGGAAGGAAGGGCTGCCGTACCTGACGCTGCTGAACAACACGATCAACCACCCCGACGATCGCGGGCACCGGCTGTTTGCCGAGGAGCTGTGGAAGTGCTTTGAGTGATGCGGGGGCGTGGGAGGAACTTTATCTGGCCGAGCGGCCGCCCAGGGAGCGTTGGCGTCCCGCCGGCCGCTGTGGATGGCCATGCCTCTGCGCCTAGCAGCTTCCCATGGGCTCGAAGGCATTGGGCTGCGGAGATACGCACGCCGGCGGGACGCCAGCGCTCCCAGCAAGGAGGCAACTCGGCGTGCATCAGCCAGCGAACAACAAAAAGCGCCAGGAGGTGCTAAACGAACAGTCTTGGGCGTCTCGCCGGCCGCTGTGCACGGCCATGCCTGCGCGCTCAGCAGTCCCTCATGAACTCGAAGGCCGGGGGCTCCGGCTACGCACATCGCCGCCGGGACGGCAGCGCTCCCAGGGGGGGCGTGCCGTTCCTCGATGCGAGCGGCGAGGCGGAACGCTACTGAGGGCGCCAGTATCTCGGTTGCCTGGGACGCAACGTCAGCGGCCGGCCCTGGATTACGCACCCGCAGTCACCGAGGCCGCCGGAGCATCCATGCTCTCAGCCCGGGCACCAAGGTGCGAGGCCGCGACCTCCTCCGGCGTCTCACCCCAGCTGCGCCAGCCTTCCTTCAGTTCCAGCCAGGCCCATTGGGCGAGCATGGGGAAGATGCGCAGGGTATCGCTGCGCTTGAGTGAGAAACCAGGAATGAGGCAGCGGTGGGCGTTGTTCATGCGGCCCATCGTGTTCATCCGCCGGCGGCGGCGAGCAATTTGGGCGAAGCGCCGGTTGTAGGTGCCCATGAGGGCGGCAAAGAAGCGGCCGCTGGGCGGGGAGAAGGGGGGGATGAAAAGGGTTTTCTCACAGCCGTTGAAGGGCACCTCCACCACGCCCCAGTAGTACAGGCTCAGGTCCATGCGGAAGGCGAGGCTGAGCAGGTCGAACTCGTTCATGTACTCGTACTTGTCCTTGTAAAGGGCCTCGAACCAGCGCCGATGGCTGACCGCAAAGTCACGGTTGTGCTTGTGGATGAGCTCGGCCATGGGCTTGCCTTGGCGCTGCTGGGTGATGAGGTTCGCCGCGCTGCTAGCGGTGAAGGAAATCCAGTCCATGCCCGGGCTGTAGAAGGGGTCCATGAAGGCGGCCGCATCGCCCACCAGCACGAAGCCATCGCCGGAAAAGGTGGTGCTGTAGTAGGCGAGGTTGCGCCGCCAGTGCATGTCCTCCTCGCAGTACTCGGCATCGGCCAGAATCTCAGCGGCAACGGGGTGCTTCATGAGGAAACTTTTCAAGCGGTCGCCCATCTTGCCGCCATCCTGGGGGAACTCGACGATGCGCTGATCAAACACGATGCCGATGCTCACGTCGCCACCCTTGAGCGGAATCCACCAGCTCCACCAGCCATCGCCAATGATGTGATTGGTGGCGGTGTTGCGGGTGCCATAGACAGCCTTTGACCAGGCGGGAAATTTCTCTGCCAGTTCGCGGCCATCCCAGTCCTTGACGTTCTTCCAGCGCGACCAGCAGGCGGCCGTGGGGTGCTCGGTGTTGGAGCGCCACCAGCCGTTCTTGCGCGCCAGCACCGCCGCCATGCCAGAGGCGTCCACGATCCAGCGCGCGCTCACGGTGCGGGTTTGGTCGCCCTGTTTGATCTCCAGCGTCTGCTGGCCACCAGCTTGCAGCTCCACCTTCGAGACGCTGGCCGGGCGGATAAGCTCGGCCCCGGCCGCACAGGCCCGGCGCAGCACCTCCTCGTCAAAAGTGGAGCGGTCGAGTTGGTACGAGGGCAGGCGGGAAAGATACTTGCCGCCCAGCTCGCTGGCCTGGTCGAGGGCGGTGACCTTGTCGTTCTTGAACCAGAAGCGCAGGCCCTGCTTCACCAGATGGGATTCATTGAGGTAACGGGTCATCCCCAGCACCCGGCCCATGAAGAAGCCGCTGATTTCCACCGTGGCCTCGCCGACCCGCCGGCCCAGCTTGGCGGATTTCTCGACGATCAGCACCCGGATGCCCGGATTGTGGCGCAGCAGCAAGGTGGCCGTGGCCCCCCCGGAAAGGGCGCCACCGATGATCACCACGTCGTAGGCATCGTCGAAAGAAGGATCTGGCATATCGCTAAAATGTTCCTTTTCCCGGTCCTTGCCAAGGAATAGTGAGAATCCCTTATGCTGCGGACCTCGCGGGCGTGAGCGCGGGTTGCCGGTAACCGAAGAGCACGAGCAGCGGGCCGGTAAGCATGGTGGTGACCAGGGCCATGATCACCAGCATGGCGAAGATGCTGGGCGACAGGATGCCGAGGTCGTAGCCGAGATTGAGCACGATCAGCTCCATCAGGCCGCGGGTGTTCATCAACGCGCCGAGCTTGAGCGCTTCACGGCCGGGCATGCCGCAAAGCCAGGCCGGCAGGGCGCTGCCGCCGAGCTTGCCCACGGTGGCCACGGTGATAATCAAGAGGCAGACCAAACCGCCCTGGGCGCCGCTGAGCAGGCCCACCTGGGTGCGCAGGCCGACGAAGACAAAAAACAGCGGCAGCAGCAGCACAGAGCTGAAGTTTTCCAGCCGTACCGCGAGCTTGTGCCGGAAGCCGGCGGACTCAGGCATGATCGCACCGGACAGGAAGGCACCGAAGAGCGCGTGGATGCCAATGATCTCCGAGCACAGGGAAGCGCCCATCACCACGCAGGTGACCACCACCAGCACGCTCTTGGACAGGCCTTCGCCCTCCTCCACATTCGAGCGGCCCAGCCAGCGCAGCAGCACGGGGCGCACCCCCCAGGCCATGAGGGCGATAAAGACCGCCACCAGCCCGAGGTTCAGGATCGTGGCCCCCACGCTGGCGGCCCGAACGATGGCCACCACGATGGCGAGGATGCTCCAGGCAGTGACATCACCCATGGCGGCACAGGTGATGGCCGTGGCCCCCAGGGAGGTGCGGGTCAGGTTCCGCTCCTGCAAAATCCGCGCCAGCACCGGGAAGGCGGTGACGCTCATGGAAATGCCCATGAACAGGGCGAAGGCAAGGAACGTCGAGCCCGGCTGGGCGTATTGACCATACAGAAAATAAGCGAGCGAGACGCCGAGGAAATAGGGCACCAGGATGCCCGAATTGCTCACCATCACCGCCGTGCGCGCCTGATTGCGCACATGGCCCAGGTCCACCTCCATGCCCACGCAGAACATGAACAGGCACACCCCCACCTGGCTCATCAACCGCAGGGTGTCCAGCGAGCCCGCGGCAAAGACAAAATGGAAGGCGTCAGGCGCGACGAGACCAAAAAGCGAAGGCCCCAGCAGAATGCCGGCCGCCATCTCACCCACGACCGCAGGCTGGCCAAAACGAGTGAAGATGGCACCCATCAGCCGCGAGGCGGAAATGATGACCAAAAGCTGCAGGAACAGGCGGCTGAGCGCGCCACTGCTGTTCTGCCCCAGGCTGGCCAGTGCCGAATCCAGCACCGAGCCGCCCTGTGCCGCAGGCACCTCTGCCGCCACCGCATGAGAAACGGCCACGCCGGCTCCGGGAACTGGAACGGGAAGAGCGGATCCCAGGCGCAGCAGGCCGACGATGCCCAGCACGGCGGCAGCGAGGACGAGAAGGTAACAGTAGGCGGCGGATCTCATGGTCAGGAAAAAGTGGGCGCGCACGGCCTGCCAGCAAGCCAAAACGCAGGCGGCGGCCCATAGTAAAGAAAAAGGCCGCCGCCCTGGGAGGAGGGCGACGGCCTCTGAACGTAAACGTGCCGGGAGGCAGCTTACTTCTGCGCAGTCTTCGTGGCGCTGGTGCTTTCCTTCTTGCAGCAGTCGGTGCCGCAGGCCTTGCCCTTGTCCTTGCAGCAGGCGGCGCAGTCGCCCTTGCAGCACTTTTTGCAGGCGGTTTCAGCGAAGGTGGGGGCAGCAGCGATAGCCATGACGGCGAGGGCGGTGAGAATGGATTTCATAGGATTGGATCAGGTTGGATGGTCTGTTTGGCCCGCTCATTGATCACCGGAGACATGGTGCAGGCTTGATCATGCCCCCGGTTCCGCCAGAAAGGCGAAAAGCTTGGGAAAAGGGAGGGCTCTGGAGGGCGGGCGCCAGGGCGATGCTTTCAATCTGCCCGCACACCACTCCCCAGGAACGGCGTGCGGAAGGACACAACGCTGGCACCCGGCCGGAAGCCGGGGCGTGGGCAAAATCAAATGAGCCAGGAGTGATGGCTCAGGTACAAAGGCGGCACGCGTCGCGGCGGACCGTGCTCCGAGGGCAGCAGGGCTGCAAATTCACGCCGTTCCTCCGGCAGCAGAACCATGGGGGGCGCCCACACCAAAGGTGGAAGACTCCCCATCGCCTGATTTGGCACCGCCACATCCGTCTGCACCAAGGCACGCACCTTGGGCGTGCGGGCACACATGCAATCCTTGTCCTTGGCTGGCTGGCCGTGCGACTCCTCCTTCTGCTGGTGGCAGCAGGATTCTTCGTGCTGCTCCTGCGCCACCGCTTCGGGCTCATGCATCCACCCGCAGCAGCACAAGGGGCCGCCGATGATGAACGCTAAGACCAGGGCTGTGAACCGGTGTGGCATGCGAGGCGGAAGGAAGTCTGTCTTATTCCCAAGACGAAATCAATCCCCGCATTTTTCAATTCCGTGGCGTAAAAAGCTCAGAAAGCCATGTGTTTGACGGCCTCGGCCACTGCCAGGCCCAGCACTTCATGGTCCTTGGCCCCCAGGTGCAGGCCATCCAGATGGCTGGGCACCACGTGGCGCTGACTGTTGAGGAAGCTCACGCCATGCAATTTGGCCACGGCCTGGTACAGGCCCGGGAGGGCGTGGGATTTTTCCTGGCCGCGGGCCACCTTGGCATCGAGCTCAGGCAGAACGGACAGGTCGCCGACGGGCGGGGGGCAGATGAGCAGCACGCGCGGAGCCTTGGCATCCGGGCCGGCATCGCTTTGCAGGATCATCTTCACCAGCAGGCTCGCGCCGGCGGCAATGTCGCCAGGCGGAACATTGAACATGCTCTTCAAGTCATTGGTTCCAAGCATGAGCACCACAAAATCGATGGGCTTGTGAGATTCGAGGCACACCGGCAGGTGCTTGCGGCCGTTGCGGGAGGCCGCCGCCAGCGGGTCCTCGTGGACGGTGGTGCGCCCGTTCTGGCCCTCCTCAATCACCCGCCAGTCGCTGCCCATTTCACGAGCGAGCACACCAGTCCAGCGCACATCGGGTGCGTAGCGGACAGGGTGGCCGGCGGTGGCAGTGCCAGCAGGATCATAGCCCCAGGTATTGGAATCGCCAAAGCAGAGAAGGGTCTTCATGCGGAGCGACGATGGCATCGAGAGCGGCTGCCAACAAGAATTTTCATAACTGCTAAAAGTTTAATTTGCGAGGTAATTAATAAATGTTAGAAATACTGTATGAAAAATCCAGCTTTGCCTTCACCCTTCGCTGCTTTTGCCGTGTCGATGGGATTGTTTCTGGTGACTTCGTGCGGTCTGGCCCAGGATCCCCAGATTCCCTACACCTACGCATCGCAGAACACGGGAGCCTACTCGCCAGGACCCGCCTACCAGCCCAACTACCAAACCGCGCCTTACAGCCAGCAGCCGATGCGCCAGACGCGCCGCAACTCTCCCCCGCCTCAGGCTTACAACACCGCGCCACCCCAGCAGCATCCGTACGGTCAGCTCCCGTACGCTTACCCACAGGGTCAGCAGCCGCAGCCGAAAAAAGTTCCGCATGGACCGGAGTATCAGTACGGCCCCCGGCCCGTGGCCCAGCATTCCGCTGGCACCGAAAACCTGGCCCATGAGGTGGAAGAGTTGAAGGCCAAGGAGCGCCGCCAGGACCGCCGCATCGACATGCTGGAAAGCAGGCTCAATGAACGGGAGCAGGGCCGCTCCTTGAATCCCCCGCCCTCGTCGTCTCCACGTGGGTTGGATGGCCCGATCTATCACATGCCGGCCAAGGGCCGCGGCAGCCGGGATTGCCTGGTGGAAGAGCCTCGCCCTGCCCGCACCAGCGGCACCTACGTGGTGCGCCGTGGTGATTCGCTTGGGCTCATTGCCAAGCAGAACGGCGTCTCCAAAAGCGCGATCCTGAGCGCCAACAGCATCCGCCACCCCGACAAGCTGGCGGTGGGCCAGAAGCTGGTGATCCCTGGCCGGAGCCTGGCTGCCAGCCCAACTAAAATGAGCAGCAGCCACAAGACGCCCGCGCCGAAGATGGAAGGCCCTCGTTACGTGGTGAGCAAGAAGACGCATAGCACCGTGGAAGCCCCGCGCATGGAAGTTGTCACACCTTCTTCCCCGTCGGCTGTGGCAAGCGCGCCTCCCCCCGGGGTGATTCCACCGCCGAGCGGCTCGCGCGGGGTGACGAGCTACCGCGTGGAACCTGGGGACACGATCGAAGGCGTGGCCCGGAGCTTCGGTACCAGTGTGGCGGAAATTAAGAACAAGAACAAGCTGCCTACCGCGCACCTCCCCGCCGCTGGCGAGGAAATCATCGTGCCGCTGCCGGGCTCGGTTTCCTCGTAGCTGGCGCACGGGCAAAATCTGGGCACAATGGCCTCATGCGCCCAGTCTATGTCGTTCATGCCCGTCGCACCCCCATCGGCCGTTTTGGCGGTGGATTGAAGAGCCGCAGCGCGGCCGACCTCGCTTTGGCGGCCGCCGAGGCCACCGTGCCGGAGGCCTTGCGATCCGCGCTGGACCAGGTGATCCTGGGCCAGGTGCTGCCTGCGGGCTGCGGGATGAACGTGGCGCGCCAGATGGCCCTGCGCCTGGGTGTTCCGCAATCGGTGCCAGCCTTCATGGTGAACATGGTGTGCGGCTCCGGCCTCAAGGCGGTGGCATTGGGTGCCGATGCCATTGCCGCGGGTGAAAGTGACCTGGTGCTGTGCGGTGGCACGGAATCCATGAGCAGTGCACCGCACTACCTGCGCGGGCTGCGCTGGGGGCACAAGCTGGGGGATTCTGGCGCGGAAGATTCCATCTTCGCCGACGGCCTCACCGATCCGCTGCTGAAAATTGGCATGGGCGAGACTGCGGAGAAGCTGGTGGACCGCTTTGCCATCGGCCGCGCCGAGCAGGACGCCTTCGCCCTGCAAAGCCAGCTCCGGGCCGTGGCGGCGCGCGAAGCGTTCCGTCGCGAAATCGTGCCCGTCACCACCAAGGAGGGCACGGTGACGGACGACGAACATCCGCGCTCCGACACCACCCTCGAGAAGCTCGGCAGCCTAAAGCCAGCCTTTCGTAAAGACGGCTCCGTGACAGCCGGTAATGCCTCCGGCATCAATGATGGGGCGGCAGTCTGCCTGCTGGCCAGCGAGGACGCCCTGGCGCGGCATCAACTGAAGCCTCTCGCCCGCATCGTGGCCACCACAGCCGCCGGCTGCGATCCGGCAGAAATGGGCCTGGGCCCGGTGGGTGCCATCCGCCGCCTATGGCAGCGCACGGGCTGGAACGCTGACCAGGTGGATGCCTTCGAAATCAACGAAGCCTTTGCCGTTCAAACCCTGGCCTGCATCCGCGAACTGCACCTGGACCCCGCCAAAGTCAACCTCCGCGGCGGAGCCATTGCCCTCGGCCACCCCGTGGGTGCCAGCGGTGCCCGGGTGCTGGTAACCCTGCTGCACCTGATGGAAGACGAAGGCCTGGCCCGCGGTGTGGCCTCCCTGTGCATCGGCGGCGGAATGGGCATCGCGATGGGTGTGGAGAGAGTTTGAGTGCGGAACCATGAGCCCGCACCCCGTTTGACACGCGCCACACCGAGCGTTTAGTACCGCCATGAAAACACCCCGTCTTCTCCTTGCTGCCGCCGCTGTCTTGATTTCTTTCACTGCTGCCAGGGCGGAAACAGCGGCGAGCTATGTGGGCGAAATCACCGGACTGGTGTGTGCCTCCTGCAAGATGGAAGTGGTGGACGCCCTCTCCAAGATGGACGGAGTGAAAAACGTGGAGATCGTGGCCAGCAACCAGCCGGACATCCGCAAGATCACCATCGCGACAACCCGTGACTCGCTGACCTCAGCCGATGTGAACCAGACTCTGGAAAAGGTGAGCAAGGACTTCAAGGT
>FTCC01000122.1_pt1 | contig 21175 bp, 13 predicted proteins | sample 1639481 | NCBI WGS metagenome assembly FTCC01 (sample SAMEA3914864, study PRJEB12502) | metagenome | biome: forest; material: soil | place: USA | collected 2012-03-12 | depth 0.3 m | reverse complement strand
TTGCAGCCCACCTCACGGCCCCAGGGAACATTCAGCTCCTCGGCCACGCGCTTGGAAACGCTCATCGCCGCGACGCGCCGCGGCTGGGTGCAGCCGATTTGGCCACGCAGCTCAGGCAGGGCTTCCAGGCACATCTTCGGCAACTGCGTGGTCTTGCCCGAGCCTGTCTCACCCGCCAGGATCACCACTTGATGGTCACGGATGGTCGCGACAATCTCTTCACGCCGGGCGGTGATGGGCAGGTCGGAAGGGTAGCGGATGCTGAGCATGAGGAGCGCGCGAGGGGCGCAGCTAGTGCCACAGCTTGGGCCGCGCCTCAACAGCTACGAAGAGAATCCATGGAAGGGCTGTCGAACCTGGTATTCATTGAGACATGTCGATGAAACGCCTTCTCGTTGTCCTGCTCGCCCTCCTATCCGCATCGGGGGCACGTGCCCAAAGTGCTCTGGACCGCGTCCTTATAGAGGGGCGGTTCTATGATTCCACAAAGCATCATTATTCCATCGAATTTGTCTATGCCCCCGCCCCGCGCATGGAGGGTGCGCGGGAAGCACCCAAGACCTGGACCGTTTTCAAGAGGCTTCGGGTGACGTTGGACAAGACCACCATTGAGGTGCCCCAGGCCGCCATTTCTGATCTTTTCTGGCCGGCCATGCCAGAACAACCGACGTTCAAACCCGATGGCTCCATGCGGTTGTCGTTTGGCGGCAGCAGCGGCGAGAAATCCTACATGGTGGACTTCTTTTTCAAAGACGGCCGCCTTGTCTCCCGGGATTACTACCCTCATGCCACATCGAAGCCCGTCACCACCCGCTATACCAAGCAGCAGCATTGAGAAGTTGTGGAGAAGGCGGCAGCACGTCCTGATTTCCACCCACAACTTTTGCGCGGCGAGTCAGAAGCCCCGACAGGGGCGGAGCAACATAGCGAAGGGCAAGGAGCGCAGCGACGCAGCCCTGGTAGTCGCCGGCCAGACCTTCCAGCCCTGAAAGGGCAGGACAAGGGCACTGCACGGAGCCTTGTGCTGGCGCAGCCTGTCTCGCCCTTGCAGGGCTTTTGGCACCGTGTTCGTAACACCAGGGCTGCGTCGCTGCGCTCCTTGCCCTTCGCTATGTTGTTCCGCCCCTGTCGGGGCTCCGGACCAGCCCGATGACAACGCCTTCACAAATCTGGGTAGACGTCAGATTCTGCCGCGTGGGGTTGAAAGTCACGCTGACCTAGCAGCTGCGGGTGAGCATGGACTTTTTCGATTCATCAATCTCAAGCGGCAGGATGCCGCTTCCACTTTGAGCGCCAGCCCCTCATCCCTGCGAGTTCCACCCGTCTCATCGCGTAACAGTCCGCCTCATCCCACCACCATGAACAAGCTGACTGGTCTTTTTCTCCTGCTCGCCACGGGCATCCCTGCGGCCGACCTCAAGCCTGATACGACAACTGAAATCCCGGCGAGCGCAAAGCGCCCGGTGGTGGTGAAGCTGGAGCCTGGCCACGCCGCTCTTCCCGCGCCGAAGGCTGATTTGCCGGCGGGCATGGAACTGGTCACGGCGGCAGCCGCACCACTGGTCACCCACCCCATCATGGGCTGCCTGGATGACAAGGGCCGGCTGTTCATCGGCGATGCCACGGGCGTGAACTGGAACAAGAAGCAGCTCGAAGCCAACCCGCCCAACCGCATCCTGATGCTGGAGGATACGGACGGCGACGGTGTCTTCGACAAGAGCACGATCTTTGCCGACAAGATGACCTTTCCGCAAGGCGGCTGCTGGCTGAACGGCTCGCTGTATGTGTGCTCGCCGCCTGGCCTGTGGAAGCTCACGGACACGGATGGCGATGGCGTGGCCGACAAGCGTGAGATGATCGTCAGCGGCTTCGACTACACCGGCAATGCGGCGGATGTGCATGGCCCGTTCCTGCATCCCAACGGCCGCCTGTACTGGTGCCACGGCCGCAAAGGCCACAAGGTGGTGGGCAAGGAAGGCACCGTGGTGGATGAAGGCCTGGCCAGCGGCATATGGAGCTGCAAGCCGGATGGCAGCGATGTGAAGTGGCATTCGCTCGGCTGCGGCGACAACCCGGTGGAAGTGGACTTCACCCCGGAAGGCGATGTCATCGGCGTGCAGAACCTGTACTACTCGCAGCCGCGCGGCGATACGCTGGTGCATTGGCTCTACGGCGGCGTGTACGAGCGCGCGGACCAGATGAAGGCCATCGCAGAGCTGCCCCGCACCCTGGAGCACATGCCGGTGATCCATAACTTTGGCCATGTGGCCGTGAGCGGCTGCTGCTTTGCGCGCAAGGGCGCCTTGTTTCCTAACAGCCAGCTGCCATTTCTTGTCACCCTCTTCAACACCCAGAGCGTGGTGCGAATGGACCTGACGCCGGAAGGCGCGACCTACAAAGCGGCCGAGAGCCCCTTCCTCAAGCTGCACGATGCGGACATCCACCTCACCGATGTGATGGAGGACAAGGACGGCTCGCTGCTGGTGCTCAACACCGGCGGCTGGTTCCGCATCGGCTGCCCTGCGAGCCTGATGGCCAAGCCTGACATCGCGGGTGCAATTTACCGGGTGAAGGCGACTAAGCCGGGGACGGTCCGCCCCGCTGCCGCCGCCTATCACGCCCCGGCGGATGACAAAGAAATCCTGGCCCTCCTCACGAGTTCCGACGCGATGGCGCAGCGTCGTGGCTGCGAGGCCGCTGCCGCGACGGGCAGCAACTCGGAAGAAGTCAGCCAGGCGCTCATGAAGCTGCTCGGGGCGAAGCTGGCCCCCGCGCTGGAACACGCCGTTCTGCACGCTGTCGCCAGCGACATCAAGCAGTCAACACTTCGGGAAGCCACCAATCCCCTGGTCGTGCGCCGCCTGCTTCAGGTCTATCAGGTGGAGGATGGAGCTGACGCGAACCTGACGCTTCACATCGCCTCGCAGCATCTCGATTCGGCCGATCCCGAGATGGCCCGGGTGGCGCTCGCCACGGTCATTGCCAACTTTGATGCGGATGAAATGGTAACGCCCGCCCTGAAGAGGTGGCTCGCTGTAAAACAAATATCAGCCGCCCAAAACAAGGCTTTGGAAGGCTTCTGCACGGCGCTTGCCGCCAAGCCTGAGACCCAGAAACTGATCGCGGCAATGCTTGGCCACAAGTCAGCCGCGATACGCCAGTCGGCCTTGCGGGTTCTTGCTGCCCAGAGTTCGGCTGCCACGAGCCAGGAGTGGTTCAAACCGCTGGAGAAGATGCTCGACGAAGCCGCCAAAGGCAAAGGCACCTTCCCTGTCCTGCTGGAGGCGGTGAAGAAGCTCAAGGACGAACGGTTCAACGCAAAGCTTCAGGTCATTGCCAACGATGCGAAGCAACCCCTGCCCCTGCGCCTCAAGGCCCTGGATGCCATGAAAAGCGGCAAGCTCACCCCGGAAACCTTTGCCTTGCTGAAGTCCGTGCTTACCGGACCAGACTCCTCCGCCTCCGCGCGCATCCAGGCCGCCACGATGCTTGCGGCAGCTCCGCTGGACATAGGGCAGCTCACCGCGCTGACTCCCGCCCTGGCGAGCGCCGGCCCCATCGAACTCAAGGAACTGGTGAGCCTGCCACGCCATGCCAAAACCCCCGAGATGGCGCGCATCATGGCCACTGAGCTCGCCAAGAATCCATCGCTCATTAGCCAGCAGGAAAGCGTGTACCGCACCGCCTTCAGTGCCCAGCCGCCGGAGATTTTTGAGACCGTGCTGCTGCCCGCTCTGCATCAGGCCAGTGAAGGCATTGAAGCCAAGAAGCGGCTGCTCGTGCCGCTGGCGGAGAAGGTCGCCGCCAACGGCGATCCAGCCGCCGGCCGTGCGGTGTATGAAAGCGGCCGCGGCACCTGCATTGCCTGCCATCAGATTGGTGACAAGGGCCGCTCCATCGGCCCCAACCTGTCCAAGATTGGCGCCATCCGCACGGAGCGCGACATCGTGGAAAGCATCCTCTTCCCCAGCAATACCCTGGCGCGCGATTATGAAGCCCATCTGATCGAAACCAGCGACGGCCAGAGCCTCACCGGCGTGATCAAGAGCCACACCGCCGAGGGCCTGCTGGTGGTGGATGCCGCCGGCCAGGAGCACAACCTGCCAAACACCCAGATCGTCAGCGACACCCAGCTCGCCACCAGTCTCATGCCCATGGGACTTGACTACACCCTGCCGGAGAAGGACCTCATCGATCTGGTGGCGTTTCTGCGGAGCTTGAAATAAGAAGCTGTGGATTGCTGATCCAACCGGTCAGGCAAGCCTGAAGGGCTTGTGTCCCAAAGCCCAGGGTTCGCCCGAGTCTCACGAGGGCTGCCCTGGGTTTTGTCGTGGTTAGGGAAGCGCAAAGCGCGGACTTATTCGAAGCCCCGAACTCGCCGGCGGCGCGCCGAGAAAGCGCTGCTATGAAGAACGGGTGACGGCCATGTCAAGGGTTTGCGCCACCGCTGCGTTCCAAAGCCCAGGGTAGGTGCTTCGCACCAACCCTGGGCTTTGGAACGCAGCCCCTTTGGGGCATCCACCCCCAAAGGGCATTCTCTTTGCGAAATTTCCCTTTCAGCCCCTCCAGTCCTGTGTCTTTTGTGCGGCCATGCCCGCCGCACCTTTCATCTTCACCGAGGAGCACTTCTTCAACCGCGAGCTGTCCTGGCTGGCTTTCAATGAGCGAGTGCTCGAAGAAGCCGCGCGACGCACACTTCCCGTGCTGGAGCGGGCCAAGTTCCTGGCGATCACCGCCTCCAACCTCGACGAGTTTTTCATGGTGCGCGTGGGCGGCCTGCAGCTGGTGAAAGAGGAAGGCCGACACCCGCGCGATGTCACCGGTGCCACACCCACCCAGCAGCTTGAGCAGATCCGCCTGCGGACGAACGCCTTCATCGCCCGCCAGTACGCCATCTTGCAGGATGAGATTGTGCCTGATCTCATCGCCAGCGGCATCCGGCGGTTGCAGCCCTCGGAGCTGAACCCTGCCCAGCGCACGGCCTTGGAGCAGTACTTCCGCGAGCAAGTGCAGCCGGTGCTCTCCGCCGTCTCCGTGGATGCGAAGCGGCCGCCGGTAGTGCCGTCGTTGCAGATCGCCGTGCTCTGCCATGTCGTCGGGCCCGCGCCGGAGCCGGACAACGACCGCCAGGTGCTGCTGGTGCTGCCGGGCAATCTCCCGCGCTTGGTCAGCATTCCCGAGACCGAGGCCGGCACCTACACCTACATGAACCTGGAGGATGTGGTGACGCTGTTCCTGCCGCTGTTCTTCCCCAATGAGCAGGTCAAGGGCGTGGCGCGCTTCCGCATCAGCCGCAACACCGATATCGCGGTGGACGACGAGAGCGCCTACGACCTCGTCACCGAAATGGAGGAAGTGCTGGAGGAGCGGCGCAAGAGCCCCACCATCCGCATTGAAATTGAAGAAGGCGCACCGCGCGCGCTGGAGCGTTCCATCCGCGCCCTCTGCGGCCATCGCACAGCCCAGGTGTATGTCATTCCTGGCGAGCTGGACCTGCGCAGCTACTTCCCGGTCAGCGGCATTGCGGGCTTCGAGACCAGCAAGGTGAAGCCCTGGGACTCCCAGCCGTGCACGGCCATCACGCCGGGCGAGGACATCTTCACCGCCATCCGCCGCAAGGACATCCTGCTGCATCATCCGTACGAGGCCTTTGATCCCGTGCTTCAACTGATCGAAGAAGCCGCCGCCGATCCCAATGTGGTGGCGATCAAGCAGATCCTCTATCGCACGGCCAAAAACAGCGCCATCATCAAGGCGTTGATCAAGGCCGCTCAGTCTGGCAAACACGTGACGGTGCTGGTGGAGCTGAAGGCGCGCTTCGATGAGGCCCGCAACCTTGAGCGCGCGGAGGACCTGCTCAATGCCGGCGCCCAGATCATCTACGGCGTGCGCGGCTACAAGACGCACGCGAAGATCTGCCTGGTCATGCGCCGCGAGTCCACGCAGATGATGCGGTACATGCACTTCGGCACCGGCAACTACAACGAGGGCACGGCGAAGCTTTACACCGACATCAGCTACCTTACCTGCCGGCCGGAGTATGGCGTGGACGCTTCCGCGTTCTTCAACACGGTCACCGGCCGCTCGCGCTTCCAGCACTTCGACCGCCTGTCGATGGCCCCCTTTGGCCTGCGCGAACGGCTGCTGGGCCTGATCCTGAATGAAGCCGAGCGCGCACGCCAGGGCGAGCCGGCGGAGATCATGCTGAAGATGAACGCGCTGGAGGATGTGGAGATGATCAAGGCGCTGTACGAAGCCTCGCGCGCCGGGGTCAAGATCCGCCTCAACGTGCGCGGCATCTGCTGCCTGCGGCCCGGCCTCAGGGGCCTGAGCGAGAACATCCGCGTGGTGAGCATTGTAGACCGCTACCTTGAGCACGCGCGCATCTTTTACTTCCGCCAAGGCGGCTCGCCGGCCCTGTTCATCGCCAGCGCGGACTTCATGACGCGCAACCTCTCCAAGCGCGTGGAGCTGCTGGTTCCGATTGAAGACGGCAGCGCCCGCAAGCGGCTCATCGCCATCCTGGAGACCTTCTTCACCGACACTGCCCAGGCGCGCCAACTGCAAAGCGACGGCACCTATGTAGCGCTGCCTTTTGAGTCTGGCAAGGCGGTGCGCAGCCAGGAGGCGTTCGTCAAGGAGGCCGCCAAGCGCGCCCGCGCGCAGGCCCAGCCTCCGGATACCTTGGTGCCGCACCTGCCGGTGGATGCGACAGCGTGAGGAACGAGGCAGCATTTCATTTAAAACTGCGAAACATAACCGACGCTATTCAGTATTCTTCAGGGAAAGCAGCCCCACGCACATGACAGCCACGTCCCAGCAGCCTATTTTTTGCGCCGCCGCTCGTTTCAGCCAAAAGCCCGTGCCTCACGGGAAGGCCCGATTGGTTAGAGCCGCGCATGTCCTGCTCCTCGCAAGCCTTGCCGCATTGCTCGTCACCCCCGCGCAGGCCGTGCAGACCGATCTTCACGGCCCGGCAGGTTCAGCTGCCTTCGGCACATCGGTGACGGTTTTGCCCAATGACAACGTCGTGGTTACCGATCCGCTTTACAGCATTCCTGGCGGTGCCCAGGAAGTGGGGGCTGTGTACCTGTATGGCAAAACGGGTACGCTCATCAGCACTTTGACGGGCTCTAACGCCGGCGACCAAGTGGGTCTCACCCCGCCTTTGCAAGCCAGCGCGGTAACCGTGCTGACCAATGGGAACTATGTCATCACCACCTCCCGCTGGCACAACGGGCAGGGGGCTGTAACATGGGGCAGCGCCACCACGGGTGTCAGCGGGGTGGTCTCCGCAGCCAATTCTCTCACCGGTTCCCTGGGCTCCGACAACCTTGGCAACCAAGGGATCAGCCCCTTGAGCAACGGCAATTACGTTGTGTGCAGCCCTTCTTGGAACGGCAACGTCGGGGCGGTGACCTGGGGGAACGGTGCCACGGGTACAACTGGCACGGTATCATCCGACAATTCTCTGGTTGGAGCCGCTGCCAACGACTACACAGGCTCCGGTACTGCTGACACAACCCTGTCCACGGCAGGGAATGGCGTCACCCCCCTGCCGGACGGCAGTTACGTCGTGACAAGCCCCCAATGGAACGGCACGATAGGAGCAGCCACCTGGTGCAGCACAACTGGTGCGACAGGGGTGGTCTCGGCCACCAATTCATTGGTGGGATCTGCAGCCGGTGATAAAGCAGGCTCGGGCGGGGTTGTCGTGCTCACCAATGGAAACTTTGTGATCGTGAGCCCGACCTGGGCTGGGGAGCTTCTAGAAGAACTCGACATAATCCCCGGAGCCGCGACCTGGTGCCGGTCCGCCGCCGCTGCGGTGGGAGAAATCTCATCCGACAATTCTTTTTTGGGCTCCCCTCAACAAAATCCAGATTCTCTCTACTATCAGGTGAAGTTTGTCACCGCATTGACCAATGGCAACTATGTGGTTCTAGGTTTAGGCTATGATTCGTCCAGTAACACTTATGGTTCCGTCACATGGGCCAATGGTTCCACCGGATTGACTGGACAGCTCACTAACTCGAACACATTCCTAGGCGAAGGGGTTGCGATTGGAACGGTAACTCTGCCCACAGGCAACGGATTCGTTCAAGAAACCGGACCTATAGCGGTGGCCCTGACAAATGGCAATTACGTGATCCCCAGTCCGAACTGGAATAACAATATAGGTGCCGTCACATGGGCCGACGGTACGACCGGCATCACCGGAACAGTGACGGCCGCCAACTCCCTGATCGGCACCGTTGGCCACGACGCTGTCGGCGGTGGTGGTGTGGGTTCCAGCGGAGTGTTCCCACTGCCCAACGGCAACTATGTGGTCTCCAGCCCCGGTTGGAACAATGCCAAAGGGGCGGCGACGTGGGCAAATGGAACAACCGGGCTGACTGGCGTTGTTTCAATCGCCAATTCCCTGATCGGCACCTCTGCCAATGATTCTGTTGGCGGCGGCAATTCTGAAGCCGATATCAGTGATACCAACCTTCCCAATGAACTTGGGATCATCGTATTAAGCAATGGTAATTATGTGGTTTCAAGCCCTCAGTGGAACAACAATGCCGGTGCGGTAACATGGGCCAGTGGCACCACCGGCCTGGCAGGGGCCGTTTCTTCCACGAACTCACTGGTTGGCACGGCGCGCAGCGGCGGCTTTGTTGACGAAGCCGGCACCACGGTGGTACCGCTAGCCAATGGGAATTATGTCGTGTGCAGCCCTGGATGGAACAGGAATACGGGCGCGGTCACCTGGGGCGACGGGACCATTGGCGTTACCGGCGCTATCTCGGCCTCCAATTCGCTGACGGGGTCCGCCACCGGTGACCAAGTGGGGGTTGGCAGCATCGCCGCCTTGAGCAACGGCAACTATGTGGTTTCCAGTTACTTTTGGGGCGGCAACAAAGGGGCGATAACCTGGGGAACTGGCACGGCCGGCGTAAAAGGTGCCATCTCGTCCACGAACTCCCTCGTTGGAGCCGCGGCCGATGATCAGGCAGGCGGTTTTATAATTCCGCTCAAAGATGGCAATTACACGGTTGACAGCTGGCGCGGCGGCAAAGGCGCCGCCACCTTGGGCCTGGGTGGAGCGGCCCTCACTGGCGTCCTGGGCGCGGGCAATAGTGTTCTTGGCACTGCGGCGAATGGTGACGAAAGCATCGTCCTGAACTATCAGCCGTCCATTCAACAAATGGTGGTTGGCCGGCCTGCTGACAACACGGTGAGCCTGTTCAATACCGCCGTGGCGCTGCCTGTGCTGGCTGTCAGCACAGGCGGTTCCACCTTGGCCAGCGGCAGCACCGAGAATTTCGGCAGCCTGCTTCAGGGATCAAAGCTGGACATGTCCTTCACGATCACCAACACCGGCCATGCCAGCCTGGCCGGCCTGACCATCACCAAAGACGGCACGGGCCAGTCCATGTTTACCGTGGTGGCAAGCCCCTCGGCGACAGTCCTGCCGGGCGCCAGCACCACTTTGACCGTTCAGTTTGAACCCTCCAGCGCGGGAGCAAAGACAGCGGCCCTTCACATAGCCAGCAATGACAGCGCCCATTCACCATTCAATGTGACATTGACCGGCACTGGCGTCACGCCCGTGCTTCCAGTCGTGTCAAGTTCGCCGGCTACGGCCGTAACGTTTGACGGGGCGACGCTGAACGGCAGCGTGAATGCGAAGGGGTTTGCACGCACCGTCACCTTTGACTACGGCATCACGAAAGCTTATGGCAGCAGTGCAACGGCCTCACAGTCGCCTCTCAACACCAGCGTGGCCACTCCGGTCACCGCCTCCATCACCGGCCTGCTGCCCCACACGAAATACAACTTTCGCGTTCATGCGGACGGGGATCTCGGATCGGCGGAGGGTGCCAACCAGACTTTCATCACCTTGAATCACGTGCCTGTCGCCGCCCCCCAGGCAGTCACCGCTCTGCCTTCGGCGAAGGTTGCTATCGACGTCCTCTCTGCCGCAGCTGATGCCGACGGTGATGCCTTGAGAATCTCCACCTTTTCCCAGCCCGGGGCTTCGGTTGGCACAGTTACCAAGGCAGGCACAGCCCTGGTGTTCACTCCAGCGGCAGCCTTTGCTGGCGGCAGCTTTGCCTACACCGTGAGTGACGCTTTTGGCGGGCGTAGCCAGCCGGCAACTGTCACCCTGGCTCCGGACTCCAGCTTTTCCTGACCGCAAACCCTTTCCGCCGCCTCGGATCAGGCGGTTGCGGTGCTTTCTCCGATCACATCGGCGGCGCCGTTCAGTGTTACCGGCGCTCCCTCCTGGCTTACCTTCCACCCCATTCAGCCGGCGGACACCCAGATCGTCTTTGAGTTTTCGCCCAATGCTTCTATCAACAGCCGCAGCGCAACCATCAAGGTGGGAGGCCGGGCGGTGACCGTCACCCAGGCAGGGCTCGCCGGAGCACCGGTCTTAAGCGTGCCGCCCAGCATACCTAATGCCGCGGTCAGCGCCAGCTATGACCTGGCGGTTCCCACCATGAACGGCCCGGTGACTTACACTGCCACCGGCCTGCCAGCCGGGATGACTTTGTCCAATCTCACCGGCCACATCACCGGGTATCCCAGCACGGCCAAAACTTATGCTGTTACCATTTCGGCCCGGAATGCCAGGGGTACATCCGGGGCTGCCATTGCGTTTAACATCAACGTGCTGCCATTTCCGGATTCACTGGTGGGTAGCTATTCGGCGACGGTCGATGCCGATCCTGCCATCAATGCCGGCCTGGGCGGCTTTCTCACCTTTGCTGTTTCGGCAAACGGAGCCGTCTCAGGCACCCTGAAAAGCGGCTCGGCCAGCCCGGCCTTCACCGGACGACTTAACACCGGCGTCAATCCCTCCAATCCCGTGCCGCTGGCCGCGCAACTGACCGTCGGCATCCCCAAGACATCGTTGATATTGAACGTCCTGATGAACTCCCGCGCCAGCGGCAGCCCTGCAGGGTATGTCACCGGCAGCGTAAGCCTGGGCAGCAGCAGCGCGGCTCTGGCGGGAGAGCAACAGGTGTGGAGCCTGTCCGGCCATGCACCTGCCACAGGTTATTTGGGGAGTTATACCGCCGCCTTGCAGCCGGCAGGTGCAGATGCGGCGATCCCCCAGGGCGATGGATTTCTGATCATGGCCGTGAGCACCAAGGGGGTGATTTCCTGGAGCGGTCAGCTGGCGGACGGCACCGTGCTTGCAGCCGGCACGACCAATCTGGGACCCGAGGGAGAAGTGCCTTTGTTCGCCGCACTGAATGCCGGGAAAGGCTCCCTTCTGGGCTCCCCGCAGATCACGACCGGCTCGCCGCAGGCACTTGGCGGCAGCCTTGGCTGGACCAAACATGCCTCTGCCGCTGGCGTGCGCGCCTACCAACAGGGCTTTGGCGCGTTCAATCCTGCCAGCCTCACCGTGGTTGGGGGTGCCTACACGCCTCCCGCGAAAACCGTGGCGGTGATGCCCGCCGGCCAGATTACGTTTGCAGATGGCGGAATTGAGCAGGCGGCCATGTATGGCAGTCTAACCCAGGAAGTTGCAATCAATTCCTCCAATGTGGCGACGCTGCCTGCGGTTGCGGCCGGCAACCTGGCCAACGTTCGAATCACGAAAATCACCCCGGCCACCGGAGCTTTCACCGGCTCGTTCACACTCAAGGACAACAATCCGTTCAACGGCGCACTGCCACAGGTCTCGCGGACGGCGAACTTCAATGGCGTGTTTCTTCAGGGAGCGCTCAATCAAGGCACTGGTTACTTCCTGTTGCCCACCATTGCCGGCCCGCCTGCCAATGTCACCACTTCTCCCCTCACCAGCGGACAGGTCAGCCTCATGCCCAATTAAGCCATCGCCTTTCTGGCCCGTCCCCCTTGCGCATTGGAGCTATGCCCTCCCTTGATGATCCTGCCAGAGCAGCCAGAGTGCCCGCTCGCATGAACGCCCCCCTTTGCCGCCGCCTGCTGCCCGCCCTGCTCCTCGCCACTTGCACTGCCCGTGGTGAGGACGGGGTGCTGAGCCAGGAGATCAAGCAGGAGCATTATGAATGGGCTGCCCACGCGAAAGAGCAGACCCTGGAAACCCCGCTGGCCCATGACCTGACCGAGCCGCTTTCGCACGTGTCCGATCCCTGCCACCCGCCGCGCAAAAAGAAGACCGACGACGACAAGCTGCACTATGCCCGGGTGAGCACGCAGGTGACTTACCTGATGCCGCAGGCCATTACGCAGATGGCGGATCTTGAGAAGCTCAACCCTGGGCTGGGGCAGGCATTGCCGGGCCTGGCAAAGCTGCTGCCAGAGGCGAAGGTTTCGCACAAGTTCGCCAGGCTCTACCGGAACAAGGCGCTGCAGATCGCAGGCGGCGAAGCGCTGGACTTCAAGGATTACTTCGACTGCGCCACAGTTCTGGACCTGAGGGATGCAGACACAGGGCGCACCGCCATCCTTTTTCAAAGCGACATGGACTCCGACACCGACGGCACCGATCCGCGGCGCTTCCCCGGCATCGAGGACTACCCGGCCGCCCTCACGGATCCCGCCTTCCAGCCCACGCTGGCCTACACCTGGAACGAGAAGGGCACGCCGGCCAACCCGATGATCGGCTATCACAGCAAGATCAACGACAGTGCCAGCCAATGGCAGCAAAACCTGACGGATTTGAAAGCCAAAAGCACCAGCCTGGGTGAACGCTTCTTCCTCGACCGGCTGCTCGCCACCAGCCGCCAGCAGGGCGGTGCGGCGCGCTCCTGGCTGAAACGCTACGCCGCCCCGGAGGGCGATGACAACCTCAGCGGCGTGCGCTCGCTGGTGGGAGAAAAGGATCCCTTCATCGTGGTGCCCGAGGCCTGGACCAAGGACGATGCCTCGCTGCCCTTCAGCGTGGGCGATTACGTGCTGGTGATCTACGGTGCCAAGGTGCTGCCGGCGATCATCGGCGACACGGGGCCGTGCGAAAAGTGCGGCGAAGTGTCCCTGAAACTCGGGCAGGCCGTCAACCCGCGGGCCACCGCCAACTCGGCGGCGGTGAGCGAGCCCTGCGCCACCTACATTGTCTTCCCCGGCACCGGCCATCATCACCATCGCGGCGAGCTGAAGCCGGACGAGCTGGAGGCGGAACTGGCCAGGCTCGTGGGCCAGATCGGCGGCCTGGGCAAGGACGCCCATTTGCATTCCTGGAAGGAGTAGGCAGCCGCGGCGGGAGCAATCCGGTTTCGGTTTCAAGCCAAGACGCGGCTCTTGGCCCCGATGGCTTGAGTTTGCGATTCGGATACCACACAGGCGGCGCACATCCGGCACCGATTTTTATCGCACCTGTCGTGTAACAGATCGCCACGGTGCGTGTAAAACCCCGGGGCAGGCCGTGCTTCGCAGGATTCGGCCCGGCCAGCTTTACCATTCCTTTACAAAACTCCGCCCGTGCCTTCACGGTTCCCTAACCTGGCTCAGCCACATTCCTCCCATGCCGTCATCCTGCGCCTCCTCCAGCGCCCTGCGCATCCTCGTGAGCCATTCGCCAGGCAACACCGCCCTGGAGCGCAGCCTGCGACAGGCATTCCCCCAGGCTTTCATTGCCTGCCTGGCCTATGAACCCGCAGGCCCTGTGTCCAAGGAAGCCGACGAAATTCATGTGATGCCCTACCCGGTGGCCGGAGCCCAGGCCTGGCTGGACAGGCTGGACCAGGTGCTGGCCGAGACCGGAGCCACCTTGCTCATTCCCACCTTGGAGGCGGAGGTGGAGATGCTCAGCGGCCTGCTCCCGGAACTGGCCCGCCGCGGCCTGGCCACCTGCCTGCCGGATGAACAGATGTTGTCCCGCCGCGCGAACTACCGGCTTTCCGAACTGGCGCTGAACTGTAACGTGCCCGTGCCAGATACGAGGGCCGTGTATGGCATTCTCGGTGCCGTCAGGGCCGCCACCGCCTTTGGCTATCCCGTGATGGTGAAAGGCCCGTGCCACGAAACCTGCAAGGCCAGGAACGAGCCCGAGTTCATCAGCGCCTCCATCCACCTGCTGGCTGAATGGGGAGCCCCGGCCATCGTCCAGCGCTGCGTGCGCGGCCGCACCTGTTCGATGGTGGGCATCGGCGACGGCCAGGGAGGAGCGCACGGATGCCGATGCCTGCTCAAGCCCTGCCAGCAACCGGGAGAGAACGACGGCTCCCTGCCGGACCTGGAATCCCTTTGCCACCGGTTGATTGAGGACCTGCAATGGCGCGGCCCGTTCGAAATCGAAGTCATCCGCGACGAGGATGACGACGACGCCCTTTGCCTCACCGCCTTCCGCCCCTGCTTCCCCGCCTGGATGGAGGAAGATGCGGAACTGGCGGCCCTGCTGCTGGAAACCATGGGCGGGCGGGCGGTGAAGGCGGTGGAAAGCTGAGCCAGTTTTCAACCCCTGGCCTTTAGCGGCCGCGCCCGCACCTCCGGCAGGCAGGCGGCCTTAGCACGTTCAAGCCAGGCCACCAGCCGCTGCTTCAACCGCTCAGCCTCAGGGCGTGCCTTGTCAAAATCCGCCGTCCTGGCCAGCAGGTTGTGCAGTTCATCGGGGTCCTCCTGCAAATCATACAGCGCATCCACGGAACGGGCATTGAGCCCCCGGCCAAACATGAGCTTATACCGGCCGTCGGTGACCATGAAGCCGGGCAGCGCGGTGGCATGCCATTCGGAAACGACGATGCGGCCTTCGCCATTGTCGCGGCCTTCGATCAGGGGGCGCAGGCCGGAGCCCTCGGATTCATGCGCGGGCTGGCCGCAGTAATCAAGGATGGTGGAAAAAAGGTCGATCTGCGCCACCGGTGCCTGCACCACCGTGCCAGCCGGTATCACACCGGGCAGGCGCATCAGCAGCGGGATGTGGGCAGAGCCTTCATAAAACACGAACTTGCTCAGCATGCCGTGATCCCCCAGCAGCTCGCCATGATCGGCGGTGAAGACCACCAGCGTGTGATCGCTCAGGCGCAGCTCGTCCAGCCGGGCCAGCAGCCTGCCGATCCATTCATCATCCAGGGTGATGAGGCCGTAGTAATCGGAGATCATCTGCCGCACCTTGGCCGGATCACGGTAGGCATCGGGGGCGTTGACGTTCTTCAAATAAGGCGAGTCGCTCCGGGGATCATTGATGCTGGCCGGCACGGGCATGTCCTTCGCCGGGTACATGCCATAGTAGGGCCTGGGCAGCACCATCGGCGGATGCGGCGGGCCGATGGAGACGGTGAGGCTGAAGGGGCTGTCTTTAAGCCGGTCGAGCGCCTCGATGCCTTCCTTCACCGTCCAGGCCGCCAGCGTGTGCTCCGGCGGCACATCCAGGCAGCCGTAGCTGAAGCCCTGGCCGATCTGCGCGGCGGCACCGGCCTTGCGGTCCTTCATGAGCTTCTGCACCTCTTCCGGCGCGCGGCCATAGGAGCCATCCAGCGGATCGGGGCGGTAGGGCCGGTTGTAGAGATTGGCGAGCTGCTCGCCCGGCTGCAAGGGCCGCAGCGGCACATGCTCATCCAGGTACTTCAGGTAGGCCTTGCTTTCCGAAAGCTCAGCCCGTGAGCCGGGCGGCCGCGGACCATTGACCCAGCGCACGGCATTGGAGTACTGCAAGGCATAGCCATACGGGCTGTGCCACTTGCCGTAGTACTCGCCCTTCCAGCCCTGGCTGATGAGTACTTGGTCAAACGTAGGGAAGCCCGGCAGGTCCGTCTTGTCCACGTCATCGTTCTGGCTCACGTGGTTCGATTCGCAGGAGTGCCCGGTGAGCATGACCGTGCGCGCCGGCACGCACACCGGGCAGGAAGAATACATGCGGGTGAAGCGCGCGCCCTGGGCCGCCAGGCGGTCCAGGTTCGGCGTCTTGATCACCTTGTTGCCGCCGCAGCCCAGCGTGTCCCACCGCTGCTGGTCAGTGATGATGAACAGCACATTGACCGGCGGCTTCGCGGCATGCGCGGCGGCACCGATGAGAAGGGAAAGCAAAAACCAGGGCTTCATGGCAGGCGGCACTGGAACGGTGGCTCCAGCGCCGCCCTGTCATCGAAGAGCGCATCCCAGGCATGAACAGGCCCTGCATTGCCTGTCGACCGGCGACGCTCTCCGGCTCAGGTCTGGTGTCTTCTGTCTTCCAGTCTTCTGTCTAACTTTCGAAATACGTGTATCCCCGCAGGCCTTCCTCATAGGCCGCCATGATCTCCTTGCGCTCGGCTGGCGTGATGCGCTTGGCCACCACGGCACCTTCGGCAAGGTGGCGGAACTGGGTGACGAGCACCTTGGGATCGTACTCCACGTAGGTGAGCACTTCCGAGACAGTGTCGCCTTCCATCTCGCGGCGGTACTTGAGCTGGCCGCGGGCATCAAGGCTGACGCTGACCACGTTGGTATCGCCAAGCAGGTTGTGCAGGTCGCCAAGGGTCTCCTGATAGGCGCCCACCAGGAACACGCCGAGGTTGTAGTCCTCGCCCTTCTCCACGTCCACATCGTGCAGGGGCAGGCTGTGATGCAGCTCGCAGCCATGGGCGAAGTGGGCGATCTTGCCATCGCTGTCGCAGGTGATGTCGGAAAGGATCACCTTGCGCGTGGGCTTCTCCTTCAGCCGGTGGATCGGCATGATGGGGAAGATCTGGTCGATGGCCCAAAGGTCCGGCAGGCTCTGGAACACGCTGAAATTGGCGTAATAGAAGTCCGTCAGGATGTGCTCCAGGCGGTTCATCTGGCCGATGTCGCCGCCCACGTTGTCGATCTGCTGGCTGATCCAGCTCAGGATGTCCCAGTACAGCTCCTCGCCCTGGGCGCGCTCGCGCAGGGACACCTGGCCGTAGCTGAACTCGCTGCGCAGTTTGTCACGGTAGTACACCGTATCATTGTACACTTCCTGGAGACGTTCGCGGGTGAGCTTCTTGGTGCCGTTGTGCACCTCCCCATGCACGTCGCGCAGGTTGCGCAGGAGCTGCGGCGCGTCGTCCTTGACCACCACCTGGGCGCTGGCTTCGAAGCGGTTGATGTCCAGCACGTTGATCACCAGCACCGAGTAGTAGGCCACGATGGCGCGGCCCGATTCGGTGATGAGGTCCGGGTGCGGCACCTGGGCTTCGTCGGTCACTTCGGCAATGGCTTCGATCACGTCGGCACAGTACTCCTTGGTGCCATAGTCACTGCTGCCTTCGCTGCTGCCCTTCAGCCCGTCGTAGCTCACCGCCAGGCCGCCGCCCATGTCGAGAATGCCCATGCGCGCGCCTTCCTGAACCAGCCCCACGTACACACGTGCCGCCTCAGTGGCGGCGCTGCGAATGGCGCGGATGCTGGGGATCTGCGAGCCCTGGTGATAGTGCAGCATGCGCAGGCAGTCGAGCATGCCCTCCTCACGCAGGTGGTCCACCACGCGCATCACCTGGCTGATGTTCAGGCCAAACATGCTGCTGTCGCCGCCGCTGCCCGCCCAATGGCCGGCGCTTTCGGTGGAAAGGCGGAATCGCACGCCCAGGGTAGGCCGCACGCCCATCTTTTTGGAACGCTCCAGGATCAGCTTCAGCTCGGTGGGCATCTCCAGCACCATGATCACCTGCAGGCCCATCTTCTGGGCGTACAGCGCCAGGTCGATGAATTCCTCGTCCTTGTAGCCGTTGCACACGATATAGGCCTCCGGGTCGTGCATGTAGCCCAGCGCCGCGATCAGCTCCGGCTTGCTGCCGGCCTCCAGGCCGTAGTGGTACTTGCGGCCGTAGCGGGTGATCTCCTCGATCACCTCCTGCTGCTGATTCACCTTGATCGGGTACACGCCGCGGTACACGCCCTGATACTTCGCCTCGCGGATGGCGGCGGCAAAGCCCTCGTTCAGCTCGTCAATGCGCCAGCGCAGCAGGTCGCCAAAGCGGATCAGCACGGGGAGCTGGGTGCCGCGGTCGCGCAGACCGCGCACGATTTCAGCCAGGCTCACCGCCTTGGTCTTCTTGCCATCCTTCAGGTTCACCACCACCTCGCCGCGCGCGGAAATGTCAAAGTAGCCATGCCCCCATTCCTTGATGCCGTAAAGGCTGGCGCTGTCATTGATGCTCCAGGCAGGGGCCTTGGCGGCGGCGGGGGTGCGTTTTTCCATTGCGGTAGTACGGTCGGGGTAAAAGGATTGAGCGCGCGATTATGCGGTTCTTTGCCGGAAAGAAAAGCGACGATTTGCACCCCGGCTTACGGGAGCCTTCTTGGAACGCATGAAACCACTTGCCCAGGCGGGCAACCCATGGCACGCATGCAGACTGCCGAAACGGCACGCTACGCACCCGTAGTTAAACGGATATAACAGTGGTCTCCGAAGCCGCAAGTACAGGTTCGATTCCTGTCGGGTGCACTCTCCAGCAGCCTTCCACAAGGGAAGCGGATGCACTGCTGCTGCGGGCAATGCGAAGCGGAACGACAGGGCTGCCATACAACGAGCCTCTGGCTCGTGCACTGGTCGAACGACCGTCCCGGTCGTTTCATGCGCATGGCAGGCCGGCAAAGCATCGCACAAGCCATCCCTGTTCAACACCCCAGCGGCGGGCGCGACGCCCGCCGTACCAGTGTACGACCGGGACGGTCGTGCTACTTTGAGCATCTGCCATCTGCCCCTTCTCATCCGCGGTTGGTATTGCTGGTTTTAGGGTTCAGAGCTCTCATGAAGGCACCATCTGCCTCCGGCGGTTTGATCCCGGGCTGGCCAGTCCTTTGGAAGCCGTCTGACCTCCTTTCCGAGGCTGAGGCTTGATCGCAGCATTACCCGAACCCTTACCCGCAGGGCGCGATGCAGCCCGCCTGTGGCCTGGGCATGGCAAGGGACGCGCAGGTTTTCCGGCCTGCCTGGGCAAGAGTCCGCTGCTGGTTCGGGGTGACTTCTGCCTTTTGCCGTTTTTTTGGGGTACGATCCGGTCGGATTCAGTCGGATTGACCTGGTTGAGTTGAGAGTGGGTGGCGGGCGGTTGAGGGACTGCGAGCTTCGGCAGCGGGTCAGGATTTAGACCCTCAATTCCCCCTCCGGGGATGCTTCGCAAGCTCAACCACCCCCTCTCAACTTGCGCAGCCGCCGCCGTCTGCTGCTGCTCCCACCGTTTCCGGGGCTCCTCCGCGCGCTCCCGGTGGGTCGTCCAGTCCTGCTGCTGCATCTTCAGCTTCGCCGCCCGGTGGTCGCCGCTGCGCAGCACGCACCACTGGCGGATCATCATAATGAGGTCCCGCCGCTGCTCCCGCGAGATGTCCTGGCTCTCGCCCATCTCCCGGATCAGCCGCGACAGCAGCAGGGTGACGGAAGCCCCCAGTACGTCGGTCAATGGTTGAGGCCCCGCCGCCTCGCCCAGTTCCTCGGTCTCCTCCGCCGCCTGGCGCACCCAGGCCCTCGCCTCCTGCTGCCGCTGCCAGTCCAGAAACCCGCCCTGCCGCCACTCCGAGAGGTTCTGCTCCGTCACCGGCCGCCCGCCAAAGGCCGTGCTCATGACCTCCCTCACCTCCACCAGCCCGTTCAACCAAGCCACCAATGCCTTGCCCTGCGCCCCATCCTCCAGCCGCCGGTTAAGTTCCTCCCGCACCGCCCTCGGCAACCGTGCGATTTTGCCGTTGCGGGTGATGGAGAGGCGATGGAGGGCAGGAGGAGGAACAGAGGGCGGGCTCATAGGATTTCGGCCTGGGGGTTGAAATGAGTTTCTTGCACCCCTTCCGCTGGGAATTACTTTTTCCGGCGTCAAGACCGAGTTGTGCATCCCTGGCCTGCTGATCACGATTCACTCGTCACGGCATCGGAGGAAGGCCGTCCCGGTCAATAGTGTTTGTTTGACACCCTTTGAAGCGAAACGCAGGCGTGATCTATTTTGTGCTTTTGGCGTGGCAGAGTTCAGCACAGAAAGTGGAAGGTGCATCCTTGCCCTTGGTATTTGAAGCTTCCCTGAAAAGGGGCAGGGATGCACGTGGCAGCGCCTCATCTTTGAGGCATGGTAAATCAGCGCCGTTCAACTCTGTCCCCGTTCCCCGCCGAACAGCGCCCCAAGGGCGTCAGCTCGACTGAAATTCCAAATAATCTTCGGCACGGTCTCGTGCGGACTGGGCCGCTTTCGGATGATTGCTGACGGAGGCAAGCAGATCGAGAAAGAGCTGACGGCGCCCGACCGGCAAGGCTGTGTTCAAGATACGATTGACCATCCAAGCGGTGTGCCAGGTCGGGCAGCGACGCATGGATGCCACCAGCTCCTCCGTGTAGTCCATGCTCTCGAGTGTGTGAACGACAGGACCCGGGGAGCCAAGTTCAGCGTCGGGAAAGCGTTCCAGGACGGCGAACAGTTCAGGAATGGCACGCTCCGGCGACGGCAGCTTCATCAGTGCCTCGGTGAGCCGGTAAAGCTGATCGGGCACATAGTCTCCAAAGTCTTCTTCTTTGAGGGCGCGAAGACCCGAAATGATTTCTTCGTAAGTCATGTCGTGATTTTAGGACTGTTGATAAGGACGGACCGGTTCCGGGGTGGCTCCGAAGTCAGGGTTCATCTATCGACAGAATTGAGGCACTTTGCCAAAGCAGGTGTGCTCATTGCCCAGCAGGTGGCTGCCAAAGCTCCACTTTGTTTCCTTCAGGATCAATGACCCAGCCAAATTTGCCGAACTCGGACTCGTCAACCTTGTCCTCCACTTGCGCCCCCTCGGCGCGCAACGCTGTCAGCAGGGCATCCAGGTCCTCCACGCGGTAGTTGATCATGAACGGCGCCGGGCTGGGGGTGAAAGGATCAGTATCCGCGGCGAAGAGGCTCCAAGCGGTGGTTCCCGTGCCCTCTGGGTTGTGTGGCCCTTTCCAGTCAAAGGCGGCACCGCCCCAGGCTTGCACATCAATGCCGAGATGGGCCTTGTACCACGCCCCGAGTGCCTCGGGGTCCTTGGCCTTGAAGAAGATTCCGCCGATGCCGGTGACACGTTTCATGGCGGCATTTTGAGCGGGCAAGGTTCAATGGTCAAGTTCTGCGCGGCCCGTCGCCTCCAAGCTCAGCCACTGGCCATGTCGAGGATGGACGTGGAACACCGAGAAAAGCCGGCCGCCATGATGCATTCGCGGGAACATGTTGTCAGGCCTTGGTGGCCTCTCGCTCATTCTCACCGAAAATGATCATTGAAGTAGCTTTGACAGTTCGATTCATCTTCAATCGCATTCAGTGGGCAGCGCCATGATGAAACATGAACTGTATCTGCATTTTAATTGCAAGGA
>FTCC01000647.1_pt1 | contig 21215 bp, 1 predicted proteins | sample 1639481 | NCBI WGS metagenome assembly FTCC01 (sample SAMEA3914864, study PRJEB12502) | metagenome | biome: forest; material: soil | place: USA | collected 2012-03-12 | depth 0.3 m | reverse complement strand
CCAGCGCCCGTGCCAGCGCTTGTGAGAGCGTCGTCTTGCCCACCCCCGGCAGGTCTTCGAAAAGCAGGTGGCCGCGCGCCAGCAGGCAGGCGATGGCCAGCTTCACCGCCTCCGGCTTCCCTACGATCACCTGGCCTACGCGTTCGAGCAGTTGCTGAATGTGGTCGCGCGCCTTGGCGGGGTCCACGGGCAGGCTGGCAAGGGCGGCGGAGGAGTGGGATGCGGTGGACACAGGCAAGGATACGCCCGGACCATCGGGCGCGAAGAAAATGTCCCTCAAAAGCCGCCCCCAAAGCAAGCCGGATGTTCGGCCCGCCCCAAAACAAAGAATCAATTCCTGTGCTTCCCGGCGCTTGACAGCCGTCCGCCACAAGCTAGTATCCGCGCCCTGCGATCACCGGCGGCACTGCCGCGGCCCGCAGGCCAGCGAACCGGCAGAGTAGCTCAGCGGTAGAGCAGGGGACTCATAAGCCCTTGGTCGGGAGTTCGATTCTCCCCCCTGCCACTTCGTTCGCTGTTTTTGGGGCCGCATACAGCCAGCCCTTTCGAAGCCGCCTTCCTTCAGGAAGCAGTCCATGCGGATTTCTGTCTCGAAAGGCCCCGCATCGCCAAAGGCGGATCCCGTCCTCCGGAAAAGAAAGCGGAGCTAGCCACCAGTGGTCAACGGCCAAGGCTGACGAACGGGCGGAACGCGCAGGGAGTAAATGCCGCTATGCCCCGGCATTCCATGCAGCCCTGACGATCTTTTTTTGACCCCGTCTGAAATACCCCACGGCCGCAGTTTGATTTTAAGTACTTAATTTGGTTTTAAGTACTACTTTTGAATCAGAAAGTTGTGTATAAAAGCGCCACAACCGAATAGGGGCCGTCTAAAGACCGGTTTTAATTTGTCGGCATGACCCACCTGTGGGATAACCGAGGCGTGCGGCCAGGAATTAAGGTGCTGTTCTCGCCGACACTAAATTAACCGAGCACCTAGATTATAAAAATTATGCGAGGCCATTTTTTGAATAAAATCACCGCATCAAGGCATTGTATTAAACAGTATTACGCACTGTTCACAGCCCTGCTGCTGTTAAACCTAACCCCGGCGCTCCATGCCGGAACGTTCACCACCCTGCCAAATTCGCCGATCACGGCCCGTACCCAGCACACGGCAACCGTGCTGCAAAACGGCCAGATACTGGTGGCCGGGGGCAAAAATGCCAGCGGCACGGCACTGTCGAGCGTCGAATTGTTTGATCCTGCAACCGGCCTGTGGTCATCGGCCGGCACTTTCACGGCACGCTTCGGCCACACCGCCACCGTTCTGCCCAATGGCACGGTGCTGCTGGCTGGTGGTACGTCCGACGGTACTCATGGCCTGTCTGTTTGTGAGCTCTATGATCCCGCTTCAGGAACCGTGACTGCCACCACGTCGATGATATGGACCCGGTTCGGCCACACCGCCACCCTGGTGGCCACCAGCAGCACGGTGTTCAAAGTGCTGGTGACCGGCGGTATCGACTCTTCCGCCGCGTACACAAACCGGTGTGACCTCTACACCCCCACCAGCGCCACGACGGGCACTTGGGTGGCGGCCACGGCCCTGTCAGCGGTGCGCGCCTACCATACCGCCACCCTGCTGCCCAATGGCAAGGTGTTTCTCGCAGGAGGAAAAACCTCTGCCACCAGTTATCTCACAAACACGGTGCTCTACACCCCAGCCGCCACCGGAGGGGGAACCTGGGCAAACGGTACCGTGCTGGCCACGGCGCGTGCCGACCATACCGCGACTCTCATGGCCAACGGCAGCGTGCTGGTGGCCGGGGGCGACACTACGGGCGGCAGCTTTCTCTCGTCCGCCGCCGTGTACACGCCCAATGCCACGACCGGCACCTGGGCATCCTCCACTCCTTCCATGAGCGCCGCACGCGCCCATCACGCCGCCTGCCTGCTCACCAATGGTTCCGTCCTCGTCATGGGTGGTGTCAACTCCGGTGGAGTCGTGGGCGGCTGGGAATTGTTTGACTCACTAACTCCTGGCTCATGGTCTTCGGGCTCCCTCGGCACAGCACGCCAGTATGCCACGGCCAATATCCTTGCCGGCGGCAAGGCGCTGCTCACCGGCGGCACCGGCTCCAGCGGTGTGGTAGGCAGTGCTGAATTGTTTGATGTCAGCACCTCCGCCGCAAGCTGGTCGGTATCCTCCAGCAGCCCTTACGTACGGTACCATACCTCCACTCTGCTGGGCAATGGCAAAGTCCTGGTGGCGGGCGGTCTTGGGCCGTTGATGACCGCCTCTTCCACCAGTGGCACCTGGCTGTACGATTCCACGGGCTGGTGGCCGGCGGTCGTCATGAATGCGGGCAGGCAGGATCACACCGCCACCTTGCTCACCAGCGGCAAGGTCCTCGTTGTCGGCGGCGATGCTTTTGGCAGCGGAATATCGACCTATTCCACCACCGCCGAGATCTTCGATCCTGGCAGCGGCACTCCCACGGGAGGGAACTGGACTTTGACCGCGACCTCTCCCAACGGCGTTCGCGAAGGCCACTCGGCAACCCTCCTCTCCGATGGCACGGTCTTGATCGCCGGCGGATTCAATGCCTCCGGTCCGCTCACGGGCGCTCAGAGCGCCCAGCTCTACGATCCGGCCAATCCGAGCAGCCCCTGGTCAAACACCACCGGCAGCATGAACACCGGCCGCCAGGGCCACACCGCCACCCTGCTGCCCAATGGGCAGGTACTGGTTTGGGGCGGCATCTACACCATCAGCACCCCCGGCTATCTCGGCGAGCTTTACGACCCCGTCAGCAAGACCTGGACAGGCTTCGACACTGTCAGCTATTATGTCGTCACCGGCCACACCGCCACCCTGCTACCCAATGGCAAGGTTCTCATTGCCGGCGGCTGGGGCGGCAGCACGCTCTCGCTCGGACTCTTCACCAATTCGCAGTTGTACGATCCCGCCACCGGCACCTTCACTTCCACCAATGCGCTCAATGTGCCGCGCATGTACCACACCGCCACGCTGCTCGCCAGCGGCCAGGTGCTCATCGCCGGCGGCGAGGATTCCACGGGCGCCACCATCTATTCCAGCGCGGAATTGTACGATCCTGCCACCGGAAACTGGACTTTGACCGCAAGCCTTCCGAATCCCATCACTGGGGACGTAGCCACCTTGCTGCCCAGCGGCCAGGTCCTGGCGGCAGGCGGAGCCAACACCACCCTCAGCGTCAGCAGCTCTGTGTTCGATCCAGGCCTTGGCGCGTCTTCCTTGCCGGTGATCGGCTCCAGCGTTCCCTCCACTCTCACTCTTTCCACGTCTTTCACCATTGCCAGCGCCTCCGGGTCCAGCAACCTGACCGGCCCTTCGGAAGCCTCCGGCGGTGACAACCAGTCCTCGGCGAGCAACTACCCGCTCGTGCAGTTCCACAGCCTGGACAACGAGCAGACCAGTTTCTTCACGCCCTCCAATGCCTCCAACTGGTCATCCACCACCTTTACCTCGGTGGCCGTTCCCAAGCTTCCCTTGGGCTACGGCATGCTCACGGTGTTTGCTGGCGGCAGGCCCTCCACCTCCAAGCTGGTCCAGATCCTGTCCGGCAAGCCTATGCTCGCCGCCCCCACATCCACAGGCGTCACCATCAGCAGCACCTCCCTGGCTAGCAGCGTCACTTCGGACGGTGCCTCTCCCATCACCGCCCGGGGCTTTGTCTATTGCACCGCCGCCACGAGCCACACCCCCACCATAGGACTGACCGGGGTGACAAACCTCACCTCCGGCGGCACCACAGGCAGCTTCTCCGCCACCGCCATCAGCCTCACCGCCGGCACCACGTACTACTACGCCGCCTACGCCACCAACGCCAACGGCACTAGCTACAGCAGCTACAGCACCTTCGTGCCTCTCACCTGCACCACCATCACGGTTAATAACCCGACGTCGGTGCCCAATGGTTATATGGGCGGCTACTACAGTGCCCAGTTCGGCCAGACGGGAGGAGTGGGTTCCGTGGTTTATAGCCTGCCTACGGGCGTCACTCTGCCTAGCGGGCTTTCGCTTTCATCCAGCGGCCTCATTTCAGGGGTCGCCGGATCCGGTACCGCAGGTTCGCATTCTGTGACGGTCAAGGTCACGGACAGCCGCCTGTGCACAGCCACTTCCGCCTCCTTCGCGATTGTGATCAATAATTCCACCTGTCCCACTCTCACCATGGGCCTGGCTGATCCATACCAGCCCAACTGGCTGCTGGCCAATTCTCCGCAGCAGCAAACCTTCACCGTGTCCGGGGCAGTGGGCAGTGTCGTATTCAGCGTTTCCAGCGGCACCTTGCCGCCGGGACTGACATTGGGGACCTATTCAGGCGTTCTGTCTGGAACTCCCGGGGCAGCCGGAGCGTACCCTGTGACAATCCAGGCTATGGACAGCCATGGATGTTTGGCTACCTATTCTTATCCGTTATCTGTCGCGGCTCCGAACATGACCGCTCAGATGGGCACGACCGGCATTGTCGGTGCATATGGGTACGGTACTTTGTCAGTTCCAGGCATGGGAGATTCCGACTATGCAACATACTCGGTCAGCGGCACGTTGCCGGCGGGCGTTACTTTTGATGGTGTCTGGGCTTTTAACGGAACCCCGACATCTCCTGGATCATTTCCAATTACTGTCACCGCCACTGACTCCTATGGCTACTCGCAGAACACCTCTATAACCTTGATCGCTGCTTGCCCCACCGTGGTGGTCACCAACCCGTCGGTTGCCACAGGTCAGGCGGGCACCGCGTTCACAGGGCAGTTTACCCAGTCAGCCGCTCCAAGCAACTTCACGACGGGAAGCTTCTCGGTTACCAGTGGTACGCTTCCAACAGGGCTTTCCTTGGATTCCTCTACCGGCATTCTTTCAGGAATTCCGACCCAGGCTGGCTCGTTCACCGTGACGGTAACTTACACTGACCCATCAGGATGTACGGGTGCAAGCAGCTACACTCTGGTGCTCAGCGGTGACAATGCCAAGCTGGCGAACATGACTTTGAGCAGCCTTACCTTGTCCCCTACGTTTGATCCGCTCTACAACGGTGGCTATACGGCGAGCATTCCCAGCGGACCTACCAGTATTACTGTGACTCCCACCGCCCAGGATCCAAATGCCACCATTCAGGTGAGCCTCAATGGCGGCACTTTTACTACCGTCGCCACAGGAACTGCCAGTTCCGGCATGACCGTGCAAAACCCAGGCGACTACGTCACTGTGCAGGTCACCAGCGAGGACGCCACGGTCACACGCAATTACACAATTGTACTTAGTGCAAATGGCTTTGCACCAGGTACAAGCATGAATGGCACGTGTGCAAGTGGAACGGCAGTGGTGTATGGCAATGGCAAAGTGTCGATGCTGGGAACCAGTGATGGCGTTAATGTGGAAAATTACAACCCAATTACAGCCACGTGGGTGACCGCATATACTTGGCCAGCCTCTAACTACGCGCCAGGTGTTACAGTTACACCCTGGGGATCGAATCGAGCGCTGGCTTTTGGTGGATATGATAGTGCCATGTGGCAGTACTCTTATACGCCTGTTTCCCCCTACTTCATCGCGGGTTCTACAAACATCTATTCTTATACGCCTTATACGGCATATTTTAATTCGTTTTATGCTACTGCCTCTTTGCTTTCCGGGAATAAGTTCTTGATAGCAGGAGGGCTTGTATATCCTGTGCCAAATGATCCAGGGGTGGCTCTTAATGATGCAGAGATATATGATGCGGACAGTAATCAGTTTACCAGTATTGCCTCCATGATCAACGCCCGTGCCTATCACACCGCCAACGTTGTGGTGGATGGCGGCGGAGCAACCAAGGTGTTTGTGACGGGCGGGGCAGATGATTACTCCACCCTCAACAGCTCGGAACTCTACGATCCCACGCTTGGTACTTGGTCCTCGGCCGCTTCCTCCACCTACGCGCATAGCCGCCATACATCGACTCAGTTCCCCGATGGCAAAGTGCTCGTCACGGGTGGGGATTCATACTCGGCCTCGACGGAAATCTACGATCCTGCCACGGACTCGTGGACCATTGTCGGAGATTTGAACGTCGGACGCCTCAACCACACCGCTACTTTGGTGACCAACGGCAGCGGCAAGTCCTTTGTTCTCGTCGTGGGAGGAGAAAATGCCAGCGGGCCGTTGGCCAGCGCTGAGTTGTTTGATCCGACCGCCGGCACCTGGACGGCCATCGGCAACCTTACCACCCCGCGTACCGTGCATACGGCTTCGCTGGTCACCGACGGCACCGGTCTCACCCAGGTGATGGTTGCGGGTGGCATGGGAACCTCCGCCGCCCTCAGCAGCACGGAAATGTTCAACATCAATCTGGTCGTCCCCTGATCTGATTGATAGTGGGGCAGGCTGGGAACAGCCATTCGCCCAAACCGTGGCCCCGTCTCCCTTTGCAGGGGGGCGGGGCTCTGTTTTTCTGGCCAGCGCTTTTTTTTCGCGGTTGAGCGGACGAATTTGGGCCAGAAGCTACCGCAAATCGCCTGAAGTGAGCTTTTGAGCCAGATTGGCTCAATGAAACGGTGGACAAGCTTGGTGGAAACTCCCAGCCATGTTCTTGCCACGGTATCACTGGCCCAGCGGAAACCTGGGCTCGTCCGCGGCGCATGATCTTTGACTGCCTTTCGCACCCGATCCGACCGAATCCGACCGGATCGCACTGCATTTCGTTGTCCCCGGGCAGGTAAACGCCAAGTCTCGTCCATGTGGGGCTTGGGAGACGTATTTGATGAAACAGGGCGGAAGAGGAAGAAAATGACAGGGCCGCTGTGCCGTGGTGGGACGTAATGTAATTACAATGCCACGACTAAAAATTGGCCATGTGTTGCAAAATGGTCTTGTCTTGACCCAACATTTTTGCGAAAACAGGGTCAAAACCAGGCACAGACTGCCTCCTTTGACTATGAAATTGTTCCTTCACTGCCGTTTTCTGGGGCTCGCAATGACCTTGCTGGCATCTGCTGCCTTCGCGCAGCAGCCGTCAGTGCCGATCACGTCCTATAGCGGGAATGGCGGGCTGTCCAACGGGGCGGATATTTGGCAAAACTACAAGAACTGGAACAACGGCTTTGTGAACAGCCCTGGTTCGGTGGCATGGATCAACGCTGCAACGAACGCCACACAAAACTTTACGTTCAAAACGGTGGCGGACTATGTGCAGTCTACCGCGGCTCCCACCACGACCACTGCCATGACGATCCCTCTCACGGGCGGGGTTCCGACCAATGGTTCGCTGAGCATCACGGACAACACTTTTTTCTGGAGCATGTCGAAGGGCAGCTCGTCTCCGGCGGCCTTCATCGTCAACTACGTGCCCGGCTCAAGCTCTGTCACGGTTGCGTACAATCCGGCAGTGAGCGGACGCACGCTGACCATCAGTTATTCAGTAACAAGTCCTTCTTCGATAAATCCTAATTCGACAAATTTTGAACTTATTGGCAGAACGGATGGCAATACGACCGTTTTCACGAAGACGCTGAGCACCACCCCAATCATCGCGGGCACTTCAGCCCTCTCGTTTCATGACGGGTTTTACTCTTGGATTGCGGATGGTACGACGGACGCGAACGGCTACGCTGGAGGCACCGTTTCCGATACTAATGAGGACTCCAACATCACGGATTTCGCGGTTTCGTACAACGTCAATACTCGGCTGGTGACGATCACTTATTCTTCGCCGAGCAAAGCTCCTGTGGGGAGGGATGTGTTTGCCCAATACTTTCCCAAAACAGCCCTCGGAACGGCGGTGACCCTGGGCACGCTGGGCATCGGAGATCAGTCGAGCTCGGATCTGACGAATGTGCGCCTGAATTCGTTGACCTTCAACAACAACGGCGCCCTGGCCCAGCTCGACAAGATCATCGGCTCGGCCTCGGATGAAGTGTCCGGCGGCATCCATCTGGTCAGCCCCCTGGCGCTGAATGTGCACACGGGCGGTGACTTTACCAGCAGCCTGCGCATCAGCGGCAACATCGACGGCCCTGGTGGCCTGGTGAAGATGGATTCGGGCAATGCCACGCTTTCCGGCGACAACACCTTCACGGGATCCACCATCGTCCGCGATACCTCGGGTACGATCTACCTGCGCTCGGGCATCATCCTGGAAAACTGCATCACGACGACCGCCACCACTCCTGACACGGTGACCTGCCTGAGCACCAACGGCCTGGAGGTGGGCATGGCTGTCTCCGGCACGGCGGTGACCAGCTCCATCCAGCCCGGTACGGTGGTGACGGCGATCACCAGTGGCACCACCTTTAAGATCAGCCCGGCGGCCACCCTTGCCGCCTCCAACCAGACCTTTACCGCCAAGGCCACTTCAGGTGTCACCCTGGCCAATTGTATTGCCAAGGCTGGCGACAATTCCATCGATGTCGGCACGGTGGCGGCCCCTGGTTCGGTGGATGGCCTCGCGGTGGGCATGTCCGTCACCGGCACGAGCATGCCGCAGAGCGCCGTGGTGACCTCGATCACGCTTGCCACCACCAGTCCGGCGGCACCGCCGAAATTTACCATCAGTGTCCCTTGTCCCGCCGCTTCGGCGAATAGCACGACGGGCGAAACCATCATCGCCACGGCGGTCAACCGCCTGAACCTGACTCGCTCCCTGAACCCGACGACGACGACTGCGGGCAATACGACGATCACCGTGCCTGCCACGGCAGGCTTGACCGTGGGGACCCCCATCACGGGCAATGGCATTCCCGCCGGGGCCACTATTGCTAGCATTTCCAGCCCCACAACTTTGGTGCTTTCGGCTGCGCCGACAATCAGCTTCAACAGCACTACTAACACCACGTCCGTCTCCTTGAAGGCGGGCAGCAGCACTACGGTAGGCAGCACCACGGTGACCTGCGCCAGCACGACGGGCATGACTCCGGGAATGACCGTCACCGGCGTGAACATGCCCAGCGGTGCCACGGTCCAGTCCGTCACCGATCCCACCCACTTTGTCATCAACCTGCCGGCTCCTGCAACGGGTTCGGGCCTCACCTTGCTTGCCCAGTCTCCTCCCGGCTTGCCGCTGACCAACTGCACCATGGACCCCGGCACCGGCCTTTCGTTCACTGGCTGTGTCACCTCCGTGGGATCGACGACGATTAGCACCGCCAGCACCGCCGGGCTGGCTGTGGGGATGTCACTCACGGGTCCCACTCTCCCGGCCTCTGCCGTGGTCGCCACCATCAACCCCAATGGCACGTCTTTCACCATCAACAATCCCGTCACCGCCAGCAGCACGGGGGTGACGCTGGTGGCCCGTTCGGTGGCCAGCGTGAATCTTTCCATCACCCTGGCCAATTGCTCCACCTTCACCGGCACCCTGACGCAAACGGAGACGGTGACCTGCCTGAGCACGGTCGGCGTTAACGTCGGCGCGACCGTCACCGGTCCCAATATTAAAGCCGGTACGACGGTGACTCAGGTGTTAGGCCCGAGCTCCTTCTTGATCAACCAACCGGCCAAGGACGCCGGCTCCTCCCTCTCCCTGGTGATCGGTGGCACCAGCACCACGGGAAGCACGGTGGTAAACTGTGCCGACACCATTCCTCTGGCGGTGGGCATGGCGGTGACGGGGCCCAACATTCCTGCCGGTGCCACCGTCGCCTCCATCATCGACCCCACGGACTTCAACCTCAATATCCCCGTATCGATTGGGGAAGCCGGCCAGGCGTTCATTGCCAGCTCCGCCTCGAATAACACGCAGATCTCCTGCACCAGCGTGGCAGGTCTCGCCCCTGGCATGGCGGTCAACGGGCCGAACATGCCCAACGGTGCCTACATCACCTCGGTCAATGCCGGAAACAACACCTTCACGCTCAACACCGAGCCCTTGCGTTCCGCCACAGGCCAGTTGCTGATCGCCACCTCCGGGGGCGATGTCACCCTCACCGGTGCTTCCACCACATCCGGCTCCGCGTCGGTCACCTGTGGCAGCACCAAAGGGCTGGTGCTCGGCATGGTGGTGGTCATGATGCAGGTTCCTGGAACGCCGGCCGTCAGCCCCATCCAGGCCAGTTCCACGATCCATGCCATCACCGATGCCACCCACTTTGTGATGAGCCTCCCGGCCTCGGCCACGACGTCCGGCCTCACGCTCGCCGCCGGCACCAATGCCATCTCCTCCAGCCAGATCTACCTGGGCACCGCCGTGCGCGACGGCAATGCCTCCTCCACGGTGATCCAGCTCTCCGCCTCCAACCAGATCAACGACTCAGCGGTGATCTACTTCGATGCCGCCAGCAGCCGCAACTCCTACCTGCGCACCGAAGGCTTCAACGAAACCATCGCCGGCATCAGCAACGACGACGCCAACGGTGTGGTGGAGAACACCGAAAGTGAAAACGGCGTGTTCCGCAGCTCCACCCTGACCATCAACAACAGCAGCGACTTCAGCTACAGCGGCTACGTCCGCAACAAGTCCGGCGGCGACAGCACGGGCATTCTCAGCCTCGTCAAGGGTGGCACCGGCGTGCAGACGCTGTCGGGCGGCAACGTGACCTACAGCGGCGACACCACCGTCACCGCCGGCACCCTGCGCATCCTGAATGCCACCGCCTGGGCCAGCAATGTCACCACCCGTCAGGCGGCCAATGTCGAACTGGCCACCGTAGCGAGCGACTGGCAGTTCAACTCACCCATTGTCGGTGCCGGCGGCCTGAACAAGACCGGCCCCAACATGGTCACCGTGATCGCGGACACCACCTTCAGCGGCCCCACCACCATCACCGGCGGCGGCACCTTGCGCCTCAACAGCAATGTGTTCAACCAGACCATCGCGGCCAGTGCGATCAAGACGTACACCGTCACGCTCAGCCGCTTTCCCGCCCCTGGCTCCATTTTCGTCAACGATGGCACCCTGGGCACCAGCGGGGTGTCCACCTGGACGGAGCCGGTCAATGGGTTCGGCTCCACGGGGACCAACAATCCCCCGGGCGGCGGCAGTCCCGGTGGCGCAGGCTTCATCTCAGGCGTCACTTACAACCCGGCCACCAAGCTGCTGACGATCAACTACTCCACGGCCCCGGGCTCTGGCAGGACCATCAACGTGAACTACCAGCAGGCCGACAGCGAGCGCATTGGCAACACCAACGGGATTGACAAGAAGTTTACCGGCACCCTGATCAGCGCGCCGCGCATTACGCCGGTGGTGCCGCAGGGCGGTAACACCATTACCTCCGTGATCAGCACCCTGCAGGTGACTGACGGAGTGGACTACTGGAACGCCTCCGCGTCGGGTAACACGGTGACAATCACGAATAATCAAACGCCCACCTATACCATTTCGGGTAACAGCGCAGGCGGCACCTTCTCGGTGCTTTACGATTCCTCGGTCCGCGTTTTGACGGTCACGTATGGCACCGCCTCGGCCTACGGCAAGGCGATCACCGCGGCATGGTCCGCTGATGAAGGGTTGAACAGCACCTCCGCCATCAACCTGAACAACGGCATCTTCACCATCAACAACTCCTCCACCCAGAACGGCTCCAGGCTCAATCTTGGCAACCGTGTCAACGACACCGCCCCGATCAACAGCAACGGCGGGACGATCAACTTCACCAACACGGGACTCACTTTCACCAATGACTCGTTCACTGAAACCCTCGGCACGCTCAATCTTCTCGGCGGGCTGACGACCATCAACACCACCCGCGCCCCGAACCAGACGGCCCTTACCTTTGCTGGCCTGGGGCATGTGGACGGAGCCGGCTCCGCCGTGCTGTTCAGCGGTCCCAGCCTCGGCAAGGACAACAGCAACGACCAGATCTTTACCGCCCCGCCCACCCTTGGCACCAGCCCAGGCAAGCTCATCGGCGGCTGGGCGGCGGTGCTCAATGGCACCAACTATGATTTTGCCACCTACTCAACAACAGCCTCCGCGCCTGGGGTGACCGACCTCACCACCAGTCTCGCCCAAAGCGCGCGCACCATTGGCATCGCAAGCTGGACGGCGAACACCGATGCCATGATCAAGGCCGCCCAGACGGCCAGCAAAAACACAGTGGTGGACTCCCTCTTGTTCAATGATTCGACTTCGCGGGCGATCACTCTGGGATCGAAAACCCTCACCGTCACTTCCGGCGGCATCATCTTTTCGAACGCCACCGGCCCCAGCATCATTCCGGGCTCCGGCAATCCAGTGGGCAACTCGCTCACGGGCAGCATTGTGCCAGGAAGCTCCACGGGGGCGACCGGCGATGAGCTCGACTTGTGGACGAGCATCAACACCATGTCCGCCCTCATCAGCGTGCCGATTGTCAACGGCACGGCCAACTACAGCACAGCCAATGGCGGCCTCGTGGTGGTGAAGTCAGGGCCAGGCGAAGTCAAGCTCACCGGTGCCAATACTTACACCGGCGGCACCCATGTGTACGGTGGTGACCTTGATGTCGGCAGCATCGGCAGCCTTGGCACCTTGCAAAACGCGAACACCCCGAAGCCAGACTTCCTCACCCTCAATGGCGGCACCATCCAGGTGAGCGCCACCCTCAATAACCTGGGCCAGCCCAATAGTCCTACGCTGAACTTCGGTACTGCCGCCCAGCCGAATTACGGCATCGTTCTTGGACCGGCCGGCGGTTCCTTCGCCCTGGATCCCACCTCCTCGGTGGACATTCCCTCGCCCATCACCGGTCCAGGCGGGATCACCGTCGGCAGCAAGACGGTGTTCAGTACCGGTGGTTTTATGAAAATGTCGGGCAACAACACCTTCCAGGGCTCGGTCAATGCCATCAGCGGCACCATTTCCATCAATGGCGGCTCGAACACCTTCACCGGCGGTTTTACCACCCGCACCTCCGGCACCATCATCATCCACAATTCGGCCGCTGTTCCTGCCAACGAGGTGGTCACGATGGCCGGCGGTATTTTCAGCCTTGGCTCCAGCCTTACCGTCGGGGCGCTCACCGGCACGGTCGGCAGCGTGATCACCGTGCAGCCCAATCCGCTCCAGGGAGGCGCGGGAGACAACACGACGGTGCTCAATGCGGGCCAGCCCATCCTGCTCACGATCAATCAGAACACCAACACCAACTTCGCCGGCACGATCACCGATACCGTGGCGGAGCCCGACAGCACGGCCAGCCCGGTGTTCCTGGGCATTGAAAAGCGTGGTGCGGGCACGCTCACGCTCACCCAGTCGCTGGGCGACATTCTCTCGGATTACCGCGGCATCACCAAGATTTCGGAAGGCGTGCTCGCCACGACCCTGCTGGGCCAGCGCGGCCAGGCTTCCGCCATCGGCTCCGGCGGCGGCCAGGGCCCCAGTGTCGGCGACCTGCCGCGCGACCAGAATTCCTCCTCGCTCCTCTACATCGAAAATGGCGCCGGCCTCTCCTATGTGGGCACCAACCCCACTTTCACCAACCGGCCCTTCACCATCGGCGTGGGCGCACTGGGAGCGGCCATTTATGCCAACGGCAACGGCCTGGGCAACATCGTTGACATGTTCCAGGGCACGCTGTTCACGGGCATTCCAGACTCGGTGAATCCAAATGTGACCGATTACATCGACTTGGCGCCGGACCTCATCGGTTTCAGCAGGCCAAACGAAGCGGCGACCCTGGTGCTGGGTGGCCGCAACCTGGGCGACAACATTTTTGCCATGGACCTGCACGACAACGGCACCGCCGCGCTGTCCCTGCAAAAATCGGGGGATGGCAACTGGGTGCTGGGCACCCCGCTGGGCCCCAATGTCACCCTCACTCATTGCACGGTGGGCTACATTCCCGCCAACAACAATGTGGATCCCGATGTCGACCCTACCACGGTGGTGACCTGCGACAGCACCCGTGGACTGGTGGTGGGCATGTTCGTCACCGGCCCTCACATCCGGCCCGAAACCACCGTGTTTGAAATCGAAAGCGATGGCGTCACCTTCCTGCTCAGCCAGGGCGCCGCCAGCGCGACCAATGCCGGCACGAATGAAACCGTCACCCTCCAAGGCATCGGTGATTCGGCCAGTGACTTCACGGGCGGCACCACCATTTATCTCGGCACCCTGGCCATTCAGCAGAATGGCGTCCTGGGAGCGGCCGGCGGTGCGCCGGTGCAATTGATCGGCGGCAACCTCGACCTGCGCAACGTGGCCTACACGCGCAGCGAAACCCTCTCGATGGACGGCGGCCGCCTGCGCTCCATCATCGGCTCCAGCTCCTGGGCCGGCCCGGTGGTGTTGGATGTGCCCAGCACCATCGAAGTGGACACCGGATCCCTGCTCGATCTGCAGGGCGGCATCAGCGGCCGCAGCAGCCTGACCAAGGTCGGCTCCGGCACGCTGGAGCTCGAAGGCCTCAACACCTTCGCGGGCGCCATGAACGTCAACGAAGGCGGCCTGATGCTCAATTACACCACCAACCATGGCGGCAAGCTGGCGGATTCGGCCACGCTCACACTGGGTGGCGGCCGTACCGGTGCCATCGTCACCCTGGTGGGGGGCACCCCTGGCAGCGAAGAAGTGGTGGGGGCTCTTTCCCTCGCCCTTGGTCTCAATCAAATCCAGGGAACGCCGAACGGCACCGCCCTGCGCGTGAACAACATCAGCATCGCCCAGGGAGCCACCCTGGATGTGCAGACCTTTTCGGCCACCACCAGCGCCGCCAATACCGACCGTGTCAACGAAGCCGGCAGCGGCATCCTTGGCCCCTGGCTCACCACCACCTCCACCAGCGGAGTTTCGGACTGGGCCACCAACCTCACCAATCAGAACGATGGCAACATCGTCGCCTTCTCCGGCTACTCGGCGAACGCCTGGGGTGGGGTCACCTCCAATGTCAACGTCACCGGCCTGACGGTGGTGCAGGCCAACCTGCAGGCGGACAACGCGCTGAACAAGATCCGGCTCGTCAACGGCCCGTCCACGCCCTTCCCGGTGGGCACCTCCGTCAGTGATATCACCGGCGTGAACACGTATGTCGCTCCCGGCACCACCATCATCCAGGCGATCAATGCCACGGACTATGTGCTGAGCACGAACCTGAAATCCGCGACGGCCAACGTGACTTTGAATCTCCAGCTTCCTGCCATCACCATGCAGACCACCTTCCTCGCGACGGTGGTGCAGAACCCTGATGACGGCCTCCTTGACCAGATCCACCTGGCCACGCTGCCATCCGTGCCTTTTGCCGTAGGCACCGGAGTGAGCGACACCAGCGGCGCGGGCTCCATCGTTCCCTTCCTCACCAACATCAAGATTGTGAAGGGCTCCAACGATTACGTCCTCACCAATCCGATGAACGCCACGGCCGGCACGGTCTTCACGGTGACGTTCCAGCTCGCCGCCAACACCCTGCGCTATGCCACCACCACGCCCACCATCATCCAGCTTTCGGGCCTCAACCAGCTCAACGATGGCGGCATCCTTCAGTCCCCCTCGGCCGGAGCGGTGAACAACATCATCACCGGCGGCACCCTGCAGCTCGGCAACAACGCCCAGGGCGGCAACCTGGTCATCGCCCAGTATGATGCGCTGGGCGACGTGCAGATCGCCTCCAACGTGGCCAATGCGGCGGACCTTGTCTATCCCTTGTCGCCCACCTACAGCAGCAATGTCACCAACCGCATTGCGCTCCAGTTTGTGAACAGTGCGGCGCTGAACACCAGCAATTACTACAATGGCATGCTCGTGACCGGCCCGAACGTCAGGCCCAATTCCACGGTCAACGGCATCAGCACCAACATCTATACCATCACGCAGAACATTGCCACCCCGTTTGCCCTCGGCCAGGGCACCGCGACCAGCGCGCCTGCCCTTCCTACGTACACGGTGACGACGCAGGCCGATGGCGTGGCCAACGAGATCCGCCTGAGTGCCACGCCGACCCTGCCGCTGGTCGTGGGCGAGCTGGTGACGGACACCAACGGTTTCATCCCCGCCAACACCGTCGTCACCACGGTGATCAACAACACCGACTACATCCTGAGCAACAACCTGCCCATCGCCGCCACCAACGTGACGGTGAGTGTAAGCCCCTGGGCCGAGCTTGCCGTGGGCAATGCCTTTGTGCAGACCACGGTGAGCGGCCAGCCGGCGTATCAGGCTCACCTCTCCGTGGGCACCCTGGCCGCCTATGGCATCGCTGTTGGCCAGACGATCACGGCCGTCGTGCCGCCTTGGTACACCAACCAGTCGCCCCCTCCTGCCGCCACCGATCTGGGCATTCCCGCGGGCGCCACCATCATTGGCACCGTCAGCGGCAGCACCACGGACTTCTACTTCACTTTCAATCAGTCGCGCAACCTCACCATCGCCGGCAATTCCACCTTTGTGGGCAACATCGCCGTCGGTTCCAATGGCACCCAGGTGCACCTTATCAACGGCACCACCTCGGGTCTTGCCGTCGGCCAGACGGTGATCGGTACCGACATCCAGCCCGTCAACGGGCAGGGAAGCCAGATTGCCAGCATCGTTAACACCACGGACTTTACGCTCAATGTGTCCGTGTTTGCTCCGGTGGTTCAGATCACCGTGTCGGGCCGCAACGGCCTGCTGAAGACCGGCGTGGGCGATGCCCAGGTGGACGGCACCAACACCTTCACCGGGCCTGTAACGATCACCGGCGGCACCCTCAGCGTGCCGCAGATCACCAATGGCGGCGTGGCCGGTCCTTTGGGCGCCTCGTCTTCCGCGGCCACCAACATCACCATTGGCGGTTCCACCCTGCAGTACACCGGCAACAATGCCACTGTGGACCGCGGCTTCACCATCAACTCCCAGGGCTCCATTGATGTGGCCAACAAAGGGGTCACGCTCACCTTCACTGGCAACCTCTCCGGCGGTGTCGGCGCGGCCCTTGGCATCCTGCAGAAGGAAGGTGCCGGCACCCTGGCCCTTTCCCGTTCTGTCACCCTCGGCGGCGCGACCAACTTTGGCGGCTTCCAGGTGGACAACGGCACCCTGCAGCTCATTTACAACGATCCCAACGATTCGGCGGCCGGCACCGCCAGCCCTGCGCTGGACAAGTTCGCCGCCGCCGCCAACAACGCCACCCTCACCATGGGCGGCGGCAAGTTCGAGTTCATCGGTGTGGCCACCGCGCCGGTGCTCTCCGGCACGGATTACACCGAAGACCGCACGCAGGACCTCCTCGGCCAGCTCACCCTCAACACGGGTGCCTCGCAGATCTGGGTCACCAGCCAGCCCGGTTCCAACACCACGCTGAACTTGCAGAACTCGCTGGCTCCCAGCGACGTGATCCGCCAGCCGGGCGGCACCGTGCTCTTTGTGGAAAACCCCAATGGCGGCAACAGCGCCAACATTACGGTGGCCGTCAATTCCATCGACCAGGCCGTGCCCCTCACCTGGGCCACTTACTGGGACACCAGTTTTGTCGCCCAGCCCGGCGTCAACAACTTTGCCGCCTTGGAACCCGCGGATGACGGCGTCATCTCCGCGGACTCGAAGCGCCTCTACACCACCACCTCCGATGTGTCGGCCTGGGGATCGGGAGAAACCGATTCCGAATCCGGCACGCCCTTCAGCGGGTCCACGGCCTCGGGGCTGGAGATCTATGCCATGCGCTTCTTCGCCCAGGCCACCGGCGTGGTGAACATCACTGACAACCTGCTGCTGGCCGGCGGTGCCATCCTTACCGGCACGAACGTGGGCAACCACACCAAGATCATCCAGGGCGGCCAGATCACCAGCGGACTGAGCGATCCAGGCACCAATGCGAATGACTTCATCATTCACAACTACAACCCTGCGGCCCCCCTGCAGATCACCTCGCAGATTGAGGACAACCCCTTCGGCGCCAAGCCGGTGCCGGTCAATCTCGTGATCACTGGCACGGGAACCACGTGGCTCTCCGGCCAGAACACCTACACCGGCACCACCTACGTGACTGGCGGCGTGCTGCGCCTTGGCTCTGGTACAGCTCTTCCCGGTGGCATTACTTATACTGCCACTGCTCCCACGGGATCCAGCAACCTGATTCTGGACGGAGGGGTGCTGGGCATCTCCAGCAGCTTCACACGGTCCCTTGGCACAGGCACCAACCAGGTGCAGTTCACCGGCAGCGGCGGTTTCGCTGCCTATGGATCCGATGCCACGGTCAACTTTGGCGGCGCCTCGCCCCCTTCCCCCTTAGTTTGGGGAGCAGGCAGCTTTGTGCCCGACAGCTCGGAACTGCTCCTCAGTGCAAACGATGCCACCAACACCCTCACCCTCACCAATCCGATCAATCTCGGCGGTTTCGGCCGTGTAATTGATGTGGCGGACGGTGCCGCCGCCGTGGATGCGATCCTTTCCGGTGGTCTCTCCGGCAATGGCGGCTCCATTCGCAAGACCGGCCAGGGTGTGCTGCGGCTCACCGGCGGCCAGGGCACGCAGACGGGCGGTGCCGTGATCGCCCAGGGCACCCTGAGCACCAGCGCCAGCAGCCTTGGCAGCGGCCCGCTGGGGCTTGGCACCACCGACAATACCAATGGCACGGATGCCATCACGCTGGAACTGCGCGGCGGTTCCTTCAGCTCGCTGGTGACGGTGGGCAACACCAATGCCACCGGCATCACCACCATCAGTGCCACCAGCAGCCCTGTGCTCAATGGCGCGATGGTCCTGAACCGCGATGTCTTCTTTGCCCCGCAGACCGGCCGCAAGATCACCATCAATGGCGGCATCAGCGGCACGGGCGGCTTCACCGTCCTGGGCGGCGGCGTGGTTGCCCTCAACGGCGCGGGCACCTTCCCCGGCGCGGCCGGTTCCGCCGGCACCACTTCGGGTGCCGCTGTGGACGGTGCGGCCACCATCCGCTCCGGCGCTCTCTACCTGGGCAACAGCACCGCCCTTGGCCATGCTAATGTAGAGCTGGGCGACGCCGCGACGACCGCGCCCTTCTCCGTGGACCGCACCACCGCGGGCCGTTCCGTTCTCCTTCAGGGCGGCTCCTACGATCCGCGCAGCGCCGGCCGGCCGGGCACCAACAACGGGCGCGGCGGCTTCCTGTTCCTCAACCAGATCAATCTCACCATCGACGGGCGCGTTTACACACAGTCTGACACCTTGCTGGACGGCGACATCACCCAGGATCCGCTGCATCACAAGCGCACCCTCATCCTGGTGAATGGCGAAGAAACCTCGCCGGACCGCAACGGCGTTTATGAACTCGTCTATGCCCTCGGCGACTCCTTCACCGTGGACGGCTGCACCACCTCCCTCGTTAGCACCACGCTGCTCAATGCCACCGTCACGCGTTCGCAGACCACGGTAAAGACCCCTGCGGGCGGTACTGCCGGCCTGATCGTGGGCCAGACCGTTATCAATCCCGCTCTCATCAACGGAGGCACCACGGTCGCCTCGATTGATGACGATCACACCTTCCACCTCAGCCAGGTGGCCATCGGCACCGGCACCGGCAACCTGCAGCTTACCATCGGCTCGCAGACCATCCAGACCCTGGACAGCAGCGCTCTGGTGATTGGCATGCCCATCTCTGGTGCCAACATTCCGGCCAATGCTACGGTCGCTTCCGTCGTGGACGGCCAGACCTTCACCATCGACAAGCGCGTCACCGCCGCAGGCACGAACCTCGTCCTCACTGCGCGCAGTGGCGACAGCATCGGCCTGAACCGCATCGCCGAGTTCCAGACGGAGGCGCAGATGAAGTATGGCACGCGGGTCTTCGTCAAGGATGACGGCACCGGCGCCTCCGATGCCGGCAAGACCTTCTTCCTGGGGGCCGATGTGCATGTGACCTTCGGCACCGTGGCGCTTGCCAACGCCGCCACCACGATCAACAGCACCACGGTCACCTGCGCCAGCACCGCCGGCCTTGTCTTCGGCATGCAGGTGTCCGATTCCCCCGATGGCAATCCCGCCAACAACATCAACCTGCAGCCGTTTGCCACGGTGACGGGCATCGTGGATTCCAAGACCTTCATTGTCAACCTGGCCTCCGTCAGCAGCGCTACCGGGCTCACCATGGTGGCCAGCGCCAATCCGCCCATCCCGCAGTACTCGCCCACCTGGTGGGTGCCAGATACGCTCAATCCCAACGTCAGCCTGCTGGCGACTGCCTCAGGCCTGACCATTGCCAATTCCATTGATGTCAATGAAGCCACTGGCAACGGTGTCATCTCCCTGGGCGGGGCGCCAACTCTGAACTCCGGCAGCACCACCTTCTCCGGCGGCATCACCCTGCAGAACAGCACCACGCGGATGCTGACCGGTTGCGCAACGACTGCTGGCAGCACCTCCGTTACTTGTGACAGCACCGGCATCCTCGTGCCGGGCATGACAGCCACAGGTGCCGGCGTGGCCGCGGGCACCGTGGTGGTGTCAGTCACCAGCGCCACCTCCTTTGTCATCAGCCCGGCGGCGATCAATACTGTGGCCGGCGGCTCCCTGACGCTGAGCATCAATACCACGGTAAGGCTCCTTTCCGACACGCTTGATCCAGGCGGGGTGGTGTTCAGCGGCATCATTTCGGAAGCCGCGAGCACTGGCGGCCACCTCACCCTGCAAAAGCTTGGCACTGGCGTGGTGACGTTGACCGGCGCCAACACCTATGCAGGTGGCACCAACGTGAACAGCGGCTCCCTGTTTGTGGACAATGTTTCCGGTTCCGGCACCGGCAGCGGCGCAGTGAATGTGACGAATGCAGGCACGGTTCTCGGTGGCAAGGGCTCCATCGCCGGGCTTACCACCATTACCGGTGGTGCCATCCTCTCCCCGGGTGATCCCAGGCTGAGCAACACCGGCGCGCTCAACTTCCAGGGCAATCTGACCTTGGGCAAAGGCGGTGTTATGAACTTCGACCTCGCCAACGATCTGGATTTTGACCGCGTGACGGTGGCCGGCCAGCTCTCTGTTGATCCCTCGGCCACCATCAACGTGTCCCTCGATTACAGCCCGGTATACACCGGCCCCACGCAGACGCCCATCCAATATGACCTCCTGGACTGGGGCAGCATCTCCGGCAGCCTTCTGGCAGATCTGGTGCTGCCTCCGCTGGTGGACAACAACTTCTTCTGGGATACCAGCCTTTTCGACAGCACGGGCTCCATTTACCTCGCACCGCGCTCCGCGAACACGCCGCCGGTGGCCCGGTTTGCCGTCAGCTCGGCCCATGTGCGGGAAGCCGAGGTCACGGTCAACGTAGCGGTGGAGCTCGATGTGCCGGCTCCCACTGAAACCACGGTGCCCCTGGTGGTCGGTGGCACCGCCTCCCAGGGTTTT
>FTCC01000330.1_pt1 | contig 22157 bp, 19 predicted proteins | sample 1639481 | NCBI WGS metagenome assembly FTCC01 (sample SAMEA3914864, study PRJEB12502) | metagenome | biome: forest; material: soil | place: USA | collected 2012-03-12 | depth 0.3 m | reverse complement strand
CCTCTGTATCAGGCCCAGCAGGGGGCCGTGCTTTTCATGCTTGGCGTGGTGTTCGCCATGCTGGGCACCCTGTTTTTCATCTTTCTCAACTTCGCCCGCAAGCAGCGCCAGGCCTTGGCTGCCGAAGCCGCCGCGCAATCCTAGTTTTCCCCCACTTCCTTGTTATGAGCGTCACGTCCATCCTCAAGTACCTTTGCATCCCCGACCTTGCTTCCGAGCACGGTGAACTGGTGGACCACATGGATGCCCTTGTTCACTGGTTCATGCTGGTGCTCTTCATCGGCTGGTCCACCTATCTGGTTTACGTCTTCTACAACTTCAATGCCAAGCGCAACAAGAAGGCCGACTACTATGGCGTTCGCGGCCACGCGACCACGCACATCGAAATCGGCGTCTGCATCGTGGAGGCGATCCTGCTGCTTGGCTTCGCCTTCCCGCTCTGGTCCCGCCAGGCTGACGAGTATCCCACCGGTCCCGACGTGGTGAAGCTGCGCGCCGTGGGTGAGAAGTTCCTGTGGACGTTCCACTACGCTGGCAACGACGGCGTGCTGGGCCAGCTCAATCGCAAGCTCATCTCCCAGAACAACAACATTGGCCGCGATCCTTCGGACCCGAACGGCAAGGACGACTTCATCAGCGGCGGCACCATGAAGCTGCCGGTCGGTCGCCCGGTGATTGTCGACATCGAGTCCAAGGATGTGATTCACAACCTGGCGCTGACGTCGATGCGTGCCGCCCAGGATGCCATTCCCGGTGCCAAAGCCCACATGTGGTTCAAGCCGACCAAGACGGGCACCTGGGACATCATTTGTGGCCAGCTCTGCGGGGTGGGCCACAGCCAGATGAAAGCCACGCTCGAAGTGATGGAGCAGAAGGAGTTTGATGACTGGGCCAAGGAACAGTCCGCCAACGCCCTGAAGGCCTTCCAGGCCTCCGCTGCCGCTCCGGCCGCGGCCCCTGCGAAGTAAGCTCAAGGGAGGCGCTTCGCCTCGCCATCCATGACAAATTTACCCGGCCCCGGCTGCGCAAGCGCCGGGGCTGTTGTTTATCGCCCTTTCTCATGAACCGTTTCCAACGCCTGGCCCTTGCCGCCTTTATCTGCCTGGAGGTGCTGATCTTCGTCGGGGCCATGGTGCGGGCCACAGGCTCCGGCCTCGGCTGCCCGGACTGGCCGTTCTGTTACGGGCGCTGGCTGCCTCCAACCAGCGCCGCGCAGATTGATTTCACCAAGCTGAACATTGAGAAGTTCAGGGCCCAGGCGGCTTTGCATGGCCGCGACCCAAAGACCATTACCCCGGATTCTTTGCGTGCGGAATTCGATCCCGTGGCGACCTGGGTTGAGTATTGCAACCGCTTGTCAAGCGGACCCTTGACCTTGAGCGTTCTGGCCCTTGCTGCTGCTTCATGCTTCAGAATTCAGGGGCCAAAGGGCAAGGTGCGCCTGGCGGTGTGGCTGGCCTTGGGCTGTCTGGTGGCAAACATTGTGCTGGGGGCGCTGGTGGTGCTCAGCATTTTGAAGCCGGGGCTCGTCACCGCTCACATGGCGCTGGCGATCTTGATGCTCTGCGTGCTGGTGTATGCTGCCTGGGCGGCCACGGACCGGCCTTGGCGGCTGCCGCTGTCTGGCTCCGCGGCCAGACTTGTCGCGTTTATGCTGTTCGTCCTGGTCGTGGGAGAGGGGATCATGGGTTCCCAGGTGCGGCAGCTCACGGACCAGTTGGCGGCTGCCCATGCCCATCATCCCCGCAGCGAGTGGGTGCATGAGCTGGAGCAAAGCTGGGTGTACCTGATCCATCGCAGCTTTTCCTGGCTGATCCTGGCCTGCGGCCTCGGCTTTTTCCGGTCGGCTTGGAAGGTCCTCGGCCGTGCTGGCTGGCTGGAAAAGACGGTGCTGTCGCTGATCGTCGCCCAGATGCTGCTGGGCGTCGTGCTTTCGCAGATCGGCATCATCCGCGTGGCGCAGGTCCTTCACATCGGCCTCTCTTCGCTGCTGGTCAGCAGCCTGTTCCTCTGGCTGCTTGGCAGCGGTGGCAAAAAAGCTGTCCCCTGAGACTAGCGCTTCTTCTTGTGTTCGTCGTCGTCCCTGGACCGGCCGGCGGAGGGCGGAGAAGAAGCTTCATGGTGATGCATGTCTGTCTGCCGGGCATGCTCGCGCGAGGCCTCGAGGGCCAGCCGTTGCTGGGCTTCTGTTCGAATCTGTTCCTGGCGTTTGTGTTCCAGGATGGCCTCGTTGCGCCGCTGCTCCTGCTCTTCCGCATGCTTTCGGGCCATCGTCGCGGCACCTTGCTGACGGATAAACTGCTCCCGCTGCGCAGCATCGGCCTGCTGCCGGGAAAGGGCGGCCTCGTTCTCCTGGCGCACGGCAGTCTGGTGCTGCTGCTCCGCCTGAAGGGCCTGGTTTTGCGCCCGCAGCTCGGATTCACGCTGCCGCGAATGCGCAAGATAGCTCTCCAGGGCTTCGATTCGCTGGGCAGGGGTGGCGGGCTGCGGCTGGATCGCGCCCGTGGCCGGGGGCGATACCACTGCGGTGGACTGAGGCTGCAGCGGAATCGCGCTGGCGCTGTTGTTCTGCACCGGGACCGGGGCAACACTGGTCACCAGCGGGCGCACAGGGTTGGACAGGGGTGTATGGCCTTGGTTTTCCGTCTGGATGGCGTTGCGCACAAAGTCCAGGTTGCCTGAGGCTCCTTTGCCGGACCAGCCATGGTTGAGCTGTTTGACGCCAATGATCTTATGAGTGTCCGGGGGGCGGACCAACTGGCCCGGCGTGGTCGGCACCACATGCGGTGCCGTAACCACCAGTGAACTGCCCGCCACAAGGCCACCTGGAAGCGGCAGGTGGCGGTTGTCCCCCAGAAGGTGGAAATCATTGCGGAACTCCAGATGCAGTGAGGTGATGGGGCTGGCGGAGAAGTGCTGGGCCCTGCCCAGATCCAGCCCGCCGGCCACAATGTGCCGCTGGGTCCGGTTGTACGCCATATGGGTGATGTTGTGGGTGTGGACCAGCAGGGTGGTGTTCCAGGAGCGGGCCATGAGCACGGAGCGCAGGCGATGCTCGCCAAAGTCGCGGTGATGGCAGAAGCAGTAGAAGGCCGGGCCGATGCCATAGACGACATCCACCCAGTCGCCGATGCCCACCTCCGCATTCCAAGGCACCTCCGGCGGCAGCGGAGCCCAGCCGACGTACTCATCGCCATCGCGCCAGGACACCCAGGCAGGGGCCCAGTCATAGCCTGGCACCCAGCACCAGCCCATGCTGCCGGCGAGGATCCAGCGGCCGTAGTGATCCACGATGGAGCTGAAGGGCTCGTTGCCCTGCCAGGTCCAGCCGCCTTCGGTATAGATCCATTCCCCATCGGTGTAGGGTGACCAGTCCGCGTCCATGTTCCCCGGCGACCAGCAAGGGCCAAATCCCTCGATTTCCACCCATGTGCCATAGGGGGCCAAGGCGTCGTAAAAGTAGTCAAACCCGACCTCGTCGTCTGCCTGTGCCTGGGGTGGATGGAGCAGCGTCAGTGATGCGACGGCGAGAAGCACCCAGGCCAGGAGAGTTTTCATCGGCGTATCAGACGTACGAGGGGCCCTGATTATTCATCCTGTTTTGCGCCCGGGCCCAAGTTCCGTCGCACACTGGAACAACGCCCTTGCTTCGCGCCCGCTGCGGGCCAGTTTCAGGTGGTTTTCGCGTCCGGTTTCAGCCGTGCGCCCGCCCCCGCCCGCATGTCTGACCCTGCCGCCAGCCCGTCTTCGTCCATCACGCTGAAGGATCTCATGATCCTGACCAAGTTCCGGCTCAGCGTGCTGGTCATCATCAGCACCTTCGTGGGCTTTCTGGTGGGCAACAAGGGGCCGCTCAATTACGGCCTGCTCATCCACACGATCATCGGCAGCACGCTCGCCGCCTTCGGCTGCGGGGTGTTCAACCAGCTCATGGAAATCGAGCCGGACTCGCGCATGTCGCGCACGGCCGACCGCCCTCTGCCTGCCGGGCGCATCTCGCCCTCGACCGCCTTTGCGATTGGCTGGCTGCTCAGCACCTTTTCGCTCATCCATCTCGCCCACATGGTGAACATGGAGTCGGCCGCCATTACAGCCCTCACGCTTGCCGTGTACTTGTTCATCTACACGCCGCTCAAGCAGCAGTCAGACACCAATACCTTGGTGGGGGCTGTTTCCGGGGCGCTCCCACCTCTCATCGGCTGGGTGGGTGCCGCGGGGCCCGCTGTTGGCGATTCGCCGTACTTCCGCTGGCGGCTGTTGTTTGAGCCTGGTGCCATCTATCTTTTTGCCCTGCTCTTCCTCTGGCAGCTCCCGCATTTCCTGGCCATCAACTGGATGTACCGCGACGAATACCGCAAAGGCGGCTTTGTCATGCTGGCCAATGACGATGAGGCCGGCAAAAAGACCTCCCTGCACGCCCTGCTGTACGCCGTCGCCACGCTGCTGCTGATGTTTTATCCCGTTTGGACTGGCATCGCCCAGGTGTGGTTTGTCTTTCCCTCCCTGCTGCTCTCAGGCTGGCTTTGCTGGCTGGCGTGGCAGTTCCGGGTGCATCGGGAGCGTGTCCACGCGCGTAAGCTTTTCTTTTGCACCCTCATGTACCTGCCTGCCATTTTCATCGTCACGGTGGTGGCATGGAAAAAATGATCACTAACCCCGCCCATGTCTGACGATCCCTCTGCACGACGCATCAACCCCTGGTCTATCTGGATACCCATCATCCTCATGGTGCTCAGTCTGGTGCTCGTTGCCAATTACCTTGGCGAACAGAAACTCCATAAGGACGACGATCGTCCGCCCTATTACGGGCGGCTGGAGCACAATCTGGACGGGCTCACGGAGCGCAGCGGCAAGAAGGTGGAGCTCAATGACCTGCGCGGGAAGGTGATGCTGCTGGCCTATGTGTACACGAGCTGCCCGCGCGGCTGCTCGATGATCGTGGAGGAGTTGAAGCATGTGTATGATGAGTTCGCCCCCAAGCACCCGGGTTTTCAGATCGTGTCCTTCACCATTGATCCAGACGACACGCCGGAAAACATGAAGAAGTTTGCCGACGCGCGCGGCATCACCAAGGACAACTGGTGGTTCGTCAACGGTCCCAAGGCGCCGGTGCGCAACTTCCTGACCTACGACGTGAAATTTTACGACGTGAAGGAGATTCCAGAGAAAGACCGCTTCAGCCCGATGGACAAGTATGAGCATGACATGCGCGTGGCCTTGATTGATGACGAAGGGCACGAGCGCGGCATGTACAACATCATGGGTGGCGATCCCGAAATTCAGAAGCTCAGCCGTGAGAAGCTGCGCAAGGACCTGGCCTATCTGCTTGCGGAACAGGAAAAGCACGCCTCCAAGAAGCAATGACCGTCCACGACCTCCCCGTTGTCAATGCCAGCCTAAACGGCACCGCCACGGTGCTGCTGCTGCTAGGCCTGTTTTTCATCAAGACCGGCCGCGTCACAGCGCACATCATCACCATGTGCACCACCCTGCTGGTGTCCGCTGTGTTCCTCACCTGCTACCTGGTGTATCACTATTCCGTGGGGCATGTCGCCTTTCCGGGCACCGGGGTGCTGGTGCGCACGTTTTACTTCGTGCTCCTGGTCAGCCATATCATCCTGGCAGTTGTTAGCGTGCCGATGATTCTCATGACGGTGATCCCCGCCCTGCGGCAGCGGTTCGACAAGCACAAGCGCATGGCGCGCTGGACTTATCCTGTGTGGCTGTACGTCAGCATCACCGGCGTGATCGTGTACTTCATGTGTTATCAGTGGTTCGGCTCGCCGGTGATGAAGTGAGCAACTGCCTGCGGAGTGCGGGGTTGAAGGCGGCATGAAACCGCTTGCCCTCGCTTCTGCCGCGTTCCTTTTGGCCACCCTTTCCAGCCATGCGGACTGGAACCGCTTTCGCGGGCCAAATGGCACCGGTATTGCCACGGGCACGGCACCACTGAAGTGGAGCGCGCATGAGCATCTGGCTTGGAAGGCCGAGCTGCCCGGTCCCGGCACGTCCAGCCCCATCACGGTCGGTGGCAAGGTTTTCATCACCTGCTGGTCCGGCTATGGAGATGGCGGCAGCGGCGACATGTCGCAGTTGAAGCGACATCTTGTGTGTCTGAGCAAGACGGATGGTCACGTGCTGTGGGATGCCGCCGTGCCGGCTGCACTGCCGGAAGATCCTTATGAAGGCATGCTGCGTGAGCATGGCTATGCCAGCAGCACCCCGGCCAGCGACGGCGAGCGGGTGTATGTGTTCTTTGGCAAGACTGGGGCGCTGGCCTTTGATCTCAATGGCCGCCAGCTCTGGCAAACGCCGCTGGGCACCCATTCCAATGACCGCCGTTGGGGCTCAGCCGCGAGCCCGATGCTCTACAAAGACTTGCTGGTGGTGAATGCCCTTGATGAAGGCAGTGCCATCGTAGCGCTGAACAAGAACACCGGCAAAGAGGTGTGGAAAGCGCCAGCAGAGGGCTTGCAGCTCGCCTACAGCACTCCGGCGCTGAGTGAGCATGATGGCCAGCAGGACCTGCTTATCGCGGTACCGCAGGAGTTGTGGGGATTGAATCCTGACAACGGCAAGCTGCGCTGGTACGCCGCCCATGATTTGTCGGGCAATCTGTCGCCCGGCGTGATCATTGGGGACGGCACAGCCTATGTTTTTGGCGGGTTTCCCAAGCAAGGCAGCGCAGCCATCAAGCCGGGCGGCAAGGATGATGTGACGAAGACCAACTTGCTGTGGCAGAGCAATGAATCCAGCTACGTGCCCACGCCGGTTTTCTTCGACGGGCATCTGTATGTGATCAATGATGACGGCTTTGCCCTGTGCATCGAGGCGAAGACTGGCAAGGAAGTCTTCCGTGAGCGGGTGATGGAAGGTGCCAGAGGTGGCAAACGTCGTGGCGGTGGCAAGCCCTTCTATGCTTCACCGGTGCTGGCGGATGGTAAAATCTACTGCCCGAGCCGCAAGAACGGCACCTTCGTCATTGCCGCCAAGCCCGCTTACGAGCTGCTGGCAAAGAACGTGATCGAGGGTGACGACAGCCAGTTCAACGCCACGCCTGCCGTTGATGGCGGCCGCCTTTATCTGCGCTCCGACCGCGCTCTCTATTGCATTGGCGAGTGACTCTTCGCTATTGGATGAACAGGAACTGCTGCGTATTGATGAGGGCGTAAACCAGATCCTCGATGCTGCCGAGGCCTTGTGCTTGTGCCTTTGTCCAGGCGGCTCTCTCCCGGGCCGTGGGCTGGCGTGAAAGCAGCGCAAGATAGACGGCTTCCATCTGTTGTTCAGGGCTGGCGGTCTTGTGGACTGACAGCATTACCTGTGAGTAAGGAGCGAGCACTGGTGGCAGCAGTTCGCCATTCATGAGGTCCAGGGCCTGGGGGATGCTGGCGTCGGCGTTGCCGTTCTCGATCACCTCACGGTCACTCTGGCCCAGTTCGCGAAGGTAGTGGCCACGAGGGGCAGGGCTTTCAATATCTGCCGCGCGATGCCAGATCTTGTCCTGGATGCCGCGCTGTTTGAAGTAAGCCTGCCGTTTCGCTTCCGGTACGCCGAAGTACCGCATCTCGTCCTCGAGTCGCTGTGACCGCGCATCACTTTGCGCTTTCAGCCACTGGCGGGTGCTGGGCGGGAGATCGTAGCCGGGTATGCTGACCTTGCTCATGTTGATCTCCACGTCGCCACCCAGCATCATCACGTCGCGGCCGGGTTCGGTGGGGGTGCCGCCGGCAGCCATGGCGGCAAGCTTGTTTACCGCCGGTATCAAGATGTTGTCATTGACTGCCTTCAAGGTGTTACGCTGGAGCTCGGCCGCCCTGGCACTCAGCTTCTTCAAACTCGCGGTGTCGTCATTGGCGCGTGCCTGTGCGATCTGTTTTTGCAGGTCCTTGAGCACGGTGGCCTGCTCCTGCCAGGTTTTGGTCGCGGCCTTGGCCCCGGCAAACATTTCCTCCGGTGTCAGGGCTTCAATGGCATCGTTCATCTTCCGCGCCCCCAGCAGGCGCTTCTCGCTGTCCTCGCGCAGTGGCAGATCGGGAAGGTCGGGAGAGGGGGTGATGAGGGTGACAAAGGAATCCCACATCTGCTCGGCTGTCATGCGGCGCAGCACAGGGCCGGTGAAATGGCAGGGGATGCCAACGGGGAATTCCTCGGTGCTCACGCAGCGCTGATAGGCCTGGGTGTTGAGCAGCGTGCGCAGGCAGGTCTTCATGTCGTAGTGAATGCCGCGCATGTAGTCCTCCAGCCAGGCCAGGAGAGCGGGGTTCGAGGGCACGGAGGCATCGCTGATGTCGTCCACCGGCTCGATCAGGCCCAGGCCGAACACTTTCTTCCACAAGCGGTTAACAATCAGCTTGGTGAAGCGGGGGTTCTCCGGCGAAGTCATCCACTTCGCATAGGCATCCAGCGTGTCCGCCGCCGCAGGCGGTCCCATAAGGGCGGCTGGAGCTACCACAGCCTTGGGTTTGGCGTCGGGGTATTTGTAGTCGTGAGGAAGCTGAAGATGCCGGGGCTGGAAGCCGATCCTCGTGGTGGCGAGAGGATTGCCCGTGAAGTTCAGGGCTTCGTTCATGTGCCGGTAATAATCGCGGAGCTGGTCCTGCTCTCCATGGGGCGCGCCGGCCAGTTTCGCTTCCTGGGCGCGGATCAGCGCTCGCGCCTCAGGCAGCTTGCCGGCTTGGAAGTAACCCGTCTCCACCCCATAGGTGAAGGCGGCCATGTGGTAGAACTGCATCTGCGTCCACTTGTCGAAAGGGTGGTTGTGGCACTGGGCGCATTCGATGCGGGTGCCCAGGAAGATGCGCACTGTGTTGGCCGTGTTCTCCAGCTGCATGCCACGGTCGCGCTTGTAGTAGCCGATGGCGCCTGTCTCCCAGGGCCGGCCCTGGGCGGCGACCAGTTCGCGCACAAACTGGTCGTAGGGCTTGTTGCCGCGCAGGCTGTCCTTGATGAAGTTCACATAGGCCGAGCCGGTGGTGCTGCCCGCTTCATCGCCACGCGATTTCGCGCGCAGGATGTCCGCCCAGTAATTGAAGAAGTGCTGCACATAGCCTTCGCCTGCCAGCAGGTTGTTAATCAGCGCCTCGCGCTTGTTCTTGTCCGTGGAATTCAGGAAGGCCTCCGCCTCGCGACAGGTGGGGATGCGGCCTGCGACATCCAGGTAGATGCGGCGTATGAAGACCTCGTCGGAGGCCGGCGGATTAGGCGTCAATTGGTGGGCATGCCAGTCTTTGGCGAGCAGGGCGTCGATCTCTTCGGAAGGATTGGCCGCCGCCGTGCAGATGCCTGCCACCACTGACAATGCGAGAAGGGAAAGGGAACGAAAGGCGTGCATGGCTGCGAGGAATACGGGTCCGTGGACGCCGTTCTTTGTGACAGTGCGGGTGTCGGCAGCCGGGTATTGCGCACCACCTTGAAAGGGGTATGAACAACCATGCCCGAAGCCGAAAGCATCCTCAGCGTTTCCCAGCTTACGCGCCAGATCCGGTCCCTGCTGGAAGGCACGATCGGCGAGGTGTGGGTGGAGGGCGAGATCAGCAACCTGCGGGTGCAGACTTCCGGGCATCAGTACTTCACGCTGAAGGATGCGGGGGCGCAGATCTCCTGTGTGATGTTCCGCGGTGTGGCGATGCGTGCGGGGCGGCTGGCGGATGGCGCCCAGGTGCAGATTCATGGCGAGCTGAGCGTGTATGAGCCGCGCGGCCAGTATCAGCTTGTTGTGAAGACGGTGCAGAAGAAAGGCCAGGGCGTGCTGCAGGCGAAGTTCGAGGCGCTGAAGCGCAAGCTTTATGAGGAGGGCTTGTTTGATGAAGAACACAAGCGGCCCATCCCCCGGTTCCCGGCCGTGGTGGCGCTGGTCACCTCGCCCACCGGCGCGGCGATTCGCGACATGCTCAACATCCTCACCCGCCGCGCACCGTGGGTACGGGTGATGGTGTACCCCGTGCGCGTGCAAGGCCAGGGCGCGGAGCTCGAAATCGCCGCAGCTATCGAGGCCCTGCATCGCCACGAGGAGACGGGCCTGCCGAGGCCTGACACCATCATCATAGGCCGCGGCGGTGGCAGCCTGGAGGACCTGTGGAATTTCAACGAGGAAGTCGTGGCCCGTGCCATCTTTGCCGCCACGATCCCCATTGTCTCGGCCGTGGGCCATGAGATTGATTTTACCATCTCTGATTTCGCAGCCGACCTGCGCGCACCGACACCCAGCGCGGCAGCGGAACTGGTGGCACCGGATGTCTCCGAGCTTCGCAGGCATCTTGATGCCGTGCAGCGCTCGCTGAGCCTGCGGGTGACCACCGCTTTGGAGCATCACGAGCGGGTGGTGGAACTTACTGCCAAAGGCGTGCTCCTGCGCGAGCCGCCGCGCCTGCTGCTGGAGGCCGAGCAATCGCTTGATGACTTGGAAAGCCGCTGGCGCGAGGCTGCGCGTGAAACCCTTCGTTCCTGGAGCGACACGCTGGTGGAAACCCAGCAAGTGCTGGCCCGTTACCATCCCGCACGTGTGGTGGCTGATGCCGGCCATCGCGTGAGCATGACTGGCCACCGTTTAAACCAGGCGGTGACGCTGGCCTTGCGCGGTTTCGATGAGCGGGTGAAGGCGAGGAAGCAAATGCTGAAGCTGCTGGGGCCTCAGAGCGTGTTGGCGCGGGGCTTCTCTTACACGACCGATGCCAGTGGGAAGGTGCTCACCGATCCGACGGAAGTGAAGCCAGGGGATGAGGTGGTGACGCGGCTGGCGAAGGGGACCATTCGAACGAGGGCGTAGATCGGGCAGTCTATACGGCGAATAGTTAGAAACGGGTTATTGCTTCAAAGCCATGAAGACCGTGCGGCTCGTGGAGTGCGCGCAGCTCGCTGCCGCTGTTTCCCAGCCAGCTTGCTGGCGTCGCAGAGGGCCGTGGGATTTCTTCAGCCGGTGGCTACGACGCAAATTAGCCGCCGCACACGCCAGCAAGCGGGCTTCCGACAGCGGCAGCAAGCTGCGCGCACTCCACGAGCGGCCAAGGCTTCGGTGCGTAAATCATAGACCTGTTTCGCACTGTTTGTGGTATTACACCCCCACAATATTGCCGTGTTCGTCCACGTCCACACGCTCGGCGGCGGGCACGCGGGGCAGGGCGGGCATGCGCATCATGGTGCCGGTTAGCGCCACGAGGAAGCCCGCGCCGCTGGCGACTTCAAAATCGCGCACGGTGATGTGGAAACCCGTGGGACGGCCGAGTTTGGTGGCATCGTCGGAGAGCGAATTCTGCGTCTTGGCCATGCACAGGGGCAGGAGGCTGAAGCCAGCCTTCTCGAAGGCCACAAGACGTGCCTTCGCCGTGTCGGTGAGGACGACGCCGTCGGCACCGTACACGCGGGTGGCGATGGCGTGCAGCTTGTCCTCCACCGGAGCGGCCATGTCGTACAGGAAGGGCAGGGGAGAAGATTCCGTGGCGGCAGCTTCCACCACTAGTTCCGCGAGTTGGGTGGCGCCGGCGCCGCCTTCGCCGAAGACGTTGGCCGTGGCGCTTTTGATGTTCCGGGCTGCGCAGTAGGCATGCACGGCGGCCATTTCTTCCGGGCTGTCGTTGGTGAACTGGTTAATGGCCACCACCACGGGGCGCTTGAACTGGCTGGCGGCGTCTAAATGGGCTCCGAGGTTGGCCAGGCCGCGCTCCACGGCTTGCACATCCACATGGCCCAGCATCGGTAGCGCCACGCCGCCATGCATCTTGAGTGCGCGGCAGGTGGCGACGATGACGATAGCGGAGGGGGCGAGACCGGACTGGCGGCACTTGATGTGCATGAACTTCTCGCCGCCGAGGTCAAAGGCAAAGCCGGCTTCTGTCACGGCATAGTCGGCATGGGCGAGCGCCATGCGGGTGGCCAGCACGCTGTTGCAGCCATGGGCGATGTTGGCAAAGGGGCCGCCATGGATGAAGGCGGGCACGCCTTCCACGGATTGCACGAGATTGGGCATCAGCGCATCCTTGAGCAAGGCCACGAGCGCACCGGTGACACGAAATTCCTCGGCCAGCACCGGCTTGCCGTCGGCATCGAAGCCGATGACCATGCGGTTGAGCCGTGCGCGCAAATCGGCCAGCGAGTCGGCGAGGCAGAGCACCGCCATCACTTCGGAGGCGGCGGTGATGTCAAAGCCCGTTTCGCGCTCGGTGCCATCCTTGGCACGGCCGATGCGCACGGTACGCAGCGCGCGGTCATTCACGTCCAGCACGCGCTTCCACAGCACCGATTTGGGGTCCAGGCGGGTGGATTTCTGGTAAATGGCGTTGTCCACCACGCTGGCCAGGAGGTTGTGGGCGCTGGTGATGGCGTGGAAGTCACCGGTGAAATGCAGGTTGATCGATTCGCTGGGCGTGATGCGGCTTTTGCCGCCACCGGTGGCACCGCCCTTGCGACCGAACACGGGGCCCATGGAGGGCTGGCGCAACGCCAGGGCCACGGATTTGCCAATCTTTTTGAGTCCTTGAGACAAGCCAATGGAGACGGTGGTCTTGCCTTCTCCCGCCGGCGTGGGGGTGATCGCGGAAACAAGGATGAGCTTGCCGCGCTGAGGGTGCTTTTTGAGCACCTCGAGCCCTACCTTCAACTTGTCCGACCCATAGGAATGGAGGTGCTGGGAGCCGATGCCAAGCGCGTGGGCCTTGTCTGCGATGGGTTCGAGGGAGGACATGCGCGGAGAATGCCCAGGGCGGCAGCGCGGGAAAGGGAAAAGTGATGTTTGCCGGTTGTGGCATTTGATTCTTTCGCGCCACGGGATATGGTGATCTTCCTACAAGGCGAGATGGAAAAGGCCGTCATATCCGCTGCTGTCCCTGAGAACAGGGATAAAGAAGCAACCACCGCCCCAGTCGGGACCCGCGTGGCGGCGGAGGTGCATGCCATGCTCTCGTCCATGGAAGAACTGCTCGGTGCCGCCGGAGACGGGCTTCCAGAGGAGGTGCGCAATCGTTTGCAGGAGATCCATGCCCGCGGGCTGCGGGTTCGTGAGGCGCTGAAGCCTGCGGCAGGCACTCTTTTCCATGGTATTGGAGGGGCTTTTGCCGCGCTGGATCTGGCCCAGCGCAGCGAGCGGATGCAACTGCTGTCGGAAACGCTGGGGCAGCTCATCAGCGCCCGCGATCCGGAGACAATCGTGCGGGAGCTGTTCCCCAAGGTGGCGGCGCACCTGGGCGTGGACGCCTATTTCAATTTCATGGTGGACGAGCGTGCGGGCTGCCTGCGGATGCACTCGTGCGCGGGAATTCCAGACGCAACGGCGAAGACGCTCACCCGCCTGGAGTATGGCCAGGCGATCTGCGGCACGGTAGCCCAGACAAGGCGCAGCATCGTGGCGGAGGACATTCAAAACTCCGGCTATGACAAGGCGGAGCTGGTGCGCGGCTGGGGCATCCAGGCCTATGCCTGCAATCCGCTGATGGTGGGAGAGCGGCTGCTGGGCACCCTGTCCTTTGCCAGCCGCACCCGCACCGCGTTCCTGGAGGATGAGCTGGAGTTCATTCGCACCGTGTCGCAGTACACGGCGGTGGCGCTGGACCGCCTGCAGACATCGGAAGAGCTGAGCGACAACGCCAAGCGCCTGTCGCTGGCTCTTGTGGCGGCGAAGCTGGGTGACTGGAGCTGGGACGTCGCCACGGACCTGATGACCCTTTCGAAAAGAGCGGCGGAAATTTATGGCGTGGAGCCGGGTACGGTGCACACCCGGGCGTTCCTGCGTACCATGCTCCATGAAGATGACCGCGAGCGTGCCCGCGAGGAGGCTGTGGCCGCGATGACCCAGGGGACTGACTACGACATCGAGTACCGCATCCATGTGGGAAGCGGGGAAGAGCGCTGGGTGGCGGCCAAGGGCAGGGCGGAGCACAATGCCAAGGGCGAAGTCTCGGTGATGCTGGGCGTGGTGCAGGACATCACAGAGCGAAAGCGCAGCGAGGCACTGCTGCGCGAGGCGAAAGAGACGGCGGAATCCGCAAACCGGGCCAAGGATCATTTCCTGGCGGTGCTCAGCCACGAACTGCGCACCCCGCTTACTCCCGTGCTCATGGCTGTGACAGATCTGGAGCATCACCCCGGCCTGCCGGCGGACATCCGGGGCGACATGGCGATGATCCACCGCAACGTGGAGCTGGAGACGAAGCTGATCGACGACCTCTTGGATGTGAGCCGCATCTCCAGTGGCAAGCTGGTGCTGCGCATGGAGCTGGTGGATGTGAACCAGGCGGTGCGCGAGGTGTGCGCCATCTGCGCCTCCCAGGTGGTGCACAAAAGCATCCGGCTGGACATGGACCTGGATGGCCAGGACTGCCGGGTGCAGGCCGATCCCGCACGATTGCAGCAGGTGCTGTGGAACCTCTTGAACAACGCGGTGAAATTCACCCATGCCCAGGGCCACATTTGCATCTCCACCCAGCGTCTGCCGGACCGGCGGCTGCGGATCGAGGTGCGCGACAACGGCACGGGAATCCCCGCCGACCTGCTGCCGCTGGTGTTCGACGCTTTCGAGCAAGGAGATGCGCGGCTCACAGGGCTCTACGGTGGACTGGGCCTGGGGCTTGCCATCAGCCGGGCGCTGGTGGAGCTGCACCAGGGCACCATCTTGGCCGAAAGCGGCGGCCGGGGACAGGGTTCGCTCTTCACGGTGGTGTTGCCCATGGACGCTGCCAACGCGGCCTCGCAATCAGTAGAGCTGCCCTCCGCCAGTCCGGCCACTGAGGAGCCGCCGCTGCGTCTGCTCGTGGTGGAAGATCACGCGGACACGGCCCGGGTTCTGAGCCTGCTGCTGCGGCGTGCCGGATTCGTGGTGAACCTGGCCCACAGTGTGACGGCGGCGCTGGAACTGGCGGAAAGGGAACCCTTTGACCTGCTGGTGAGCGATCTGGGGCTTCCCGACGGTACCGGACACGACCTCATGCGGCAGCTTCGCTCTCACCGCCCTGTGCCTGGCATTGCCATGAGCGGCTTCGGGATGGAAGAGGACTTGCGTAAGAGCAAGGAGGCGGGCTTTAGCGAGCATCTGGTGAAACCGATCAGCGCGCAGAAGCTGGAGCAGTGCATCCGGCGCATCGCGGCCGCGGCACGCTGAGTTTGGCTGTTAGATTGCCAGCACGAGGCGCTTAGTTCATGATGCGCGGCATTTCCGCGCCACCTCCGTCCCTTCCTCCCCACTCATGACTCCTCAGCAGAAAGCAGAATCCCTCGGCATCACGTTTGAAAAGCTCACCCCTGGTTATCTGAACCTGTGCATTCGCTCAGGAAACCAGCTCCTTACCTCCGGGCATGTGAGTGATCTGAAGGGCAAGCTCGGTGCGGATGTGGCCACCGAAGGTGGCTACGCGGCGGCTAAGAACTGTGCGGAGAAGGTTCTGCGCTCGGTGTGGAACGCCCACGGCACGCTCGACGGCCTGCGGGTGTTGAAGGTGCTGGGCTGCGTGAACAGCACCCTGGACTTCACGGAGCAGCACCTAGTCATCAACGGCTGCTCGGACCTGCTGCACGAGATCTTCGGCAAGGAAGGCGATGGCTACCACGCTCGCAGCGCCCTGGGCTTCGCCCAGCTCCCCACCGGCGCTGCCGTGGAGGTGGAAGCGATCTTTGAGATCAAGGCCTGAAGATTCCCTCCTTTATGCCCTGGCTGCAAAACTACGATCCGTTGCACAACGCGGCGCTTTCCACCTTGGTGGCCGGTGTGCCGGTCATTGTCATGCTGTTCCTCCTGGCCTGGAGCCACATGGCGGTGCACAAGGCGGCGGCCATAGCGCTGTTCCTTTCGCTTGCGGGCTCGGTCTTTGTCTTTGGCATGCCCATGCAGGCGGCCGGGATGGCGGCGGTGAATGGAGCGCTCTTTGGCCTGATGCCCATCGGCTGGATGGTGGTCAACATCGTCTTCCTGCACCGGCTGACGGTGGAGCGCGGGTGGTTCGAGGTGCTGAAAGGCCAGCTCGCGCGGCTGGCGCCGGACTCACGCATCCAGGTGGTGCTGGTGGCGTTCTGTTTTGGCGCGTTCTTTGAAGGCACCGCCGGCTTTGGCGCGCCTGTGGCCGTCACTTCGGCCATGATGATCTCGCTGGGGTTCAAGCCGCTGGAAGCCTGCGGCCTCTCCCTCATTGCCAACACGGCCCCGGTAGCCTTTGGCTCGCTGGGCACGCCTTTGATGGCGCTCAACGCGGTGACCGGCATTGACCTCATGACCCTCTCCAAAATGGTGGGCCGCCAGCTGCCTGTGTTCTCCCTGATCGTGCCGTTCTGGGTGGTCGTGGCCCATTCGGGCTGGCGCGGGCTGCGCGGCGTATGGCCTGCGTCGTTGACGGCAGGGCTGGCCTTCGCGATCCCGCAGTTCTTTGTGTCGAACTATCACGGGCCGGCGCTGGTGGACATCATTTCGTCCATCTGCTCCATGGCCGCGCTGGTGCTGCTGCTGCAGGTGTGGAAGCCGCGGGATGTGCAGGTCGCAGATCCTGCCGCCGCTGCCACGCCTGCGCCGAGCGGACGCCACCCCGATGCCTTCCGCTGCTGGGTGCCCTGGCTGATCATGTGCGCGCTGGTATTTGCCTGGGGGCTGCCGGACAGCAAAGGGGTCCTGGACCGGGTGTTCGTGAAGAACATTGAGATTCCCGGCCTGCACCTTGCCGTGCAGCGCGCCCAGCCAGTAGCTCCGCCTACCGCGAAGCCGGAGGAGGCGGTGTTCAAGTTCAATGCGCTGTCCACTACGGGTACGAGCATCTGGATTGCGGCCATGATTTCGGGGCTGTTCATGGGCTTCGATATCGGCGACCTCCTGAGGCACTACGGCCATACCATCTGGAAGCTGCGGCTCTCCCTGCTCACCATCGCCACGATGCTGGCCCTCGGGTATGTGACCAAGTACTCGGGCACGGATGCCACGCTGGGGCTGGCCCTGGCGCATACCGGGTGGCTGTACCCTTTCTTCAGCCCCATGCTGGGCTGGCTGGGGGTGGCGCTGACGGGGAGCGACACGGCTTCCAATGTGCTGTTCGGCTCCTTGCAGTCCATCACGGCCCATCAGGTGGGGGTGAGCCCGGTGCTGCTGTCCAGCGCCAACAGCAGCGGCGGGGTGATGGGCAAGATGATCGATGCCCAGAGCATCGTGGTGGCCAGCACGGCCACCGGCTGGTTTGGCCACGAAGGCAAGATCCTGCGCTACGTGTTCCTGCATAGCCTGGTGCTGGCCGCCTTGGTGGGGGTGCTGGTGCTGCTGCAGGCCTATGTGTGGCCGTTCACTCAGATGGTCGTTGCGCCTTGAGCCTGATCCGCGCATTGCGATTTGACGCCTCGAAGGCTTGCCATTAATGGTCCGCCCAGTTGCCATGCACGAAGACTACCTGCCCATTCTCCTGCAAATCCTGGTCGCCGGCGGCTTTGCCGGTGGCACGCTCCTCGCCAGCGTCCTGATGGGCAAGGCGGCACGGCAGAACGACATGAAGGACAGCGCGTACGAGTGTGGCATGCTGCCGATCGGCGAGGCGCAGCCGCGCTTCAGCGTGAAGTTCTACATCGTGGCGATGCTCTTCGTGCTCTTCGACATCGAGGTGGTGTTCCTCTATCCCTGGGCGGTGATTTACAAGGACTACCTGGCGGCTCATGGTGGTGCCATTCTGGGAACGATGCTGGGCTTTGTGAGCATCCTGGGCGTGGCCTTCGTCTATGCCTGGAAGAAGGGTGCCCTGAGCTGGAACAACTAGCACGCCCTCGCCGTTGACCATGCGGCTCCGGCCGCTTTAGCCGCCGCATGATCGCCCACGTCTGCCTCTACAAGCTGAAGCCGGAGATCACTCCGGAGCGCCTGGAGGAAGTCATGTCGCTCACCCGCGTGCAGTTGCTCCGTGTGCCGGAAGTGCTGGCCGTACGCACTGGCAAGCGCATCAAGCCAGACTCGGAATGGCACTGGTTCATCACCCTGGAGGTGGAGAGCCTGGACAAGCTGGCGATCTGCCAGGACGATCCCCATTACATCAAGTTCCGTGAGGAAGTGCTCAAGCCCACCATGGCCGAGCAGTGCGTGCAGTCCTTCGAAATGGAGCCGCGCAAGGATGTGAAGTACTCCTGAAGTGAAAAGGGGTAAGTGAAAAGGGAGAAAGCGGCGCGAGGGCAAGAGAAGCTATCCCTTTTGACTTTTCACTTACCCCTTTTCACTTCATTTCAGGCCCCCTGCTTCATCTCCTTCTGCAGGTGCTCCATGCCGGAGAAGTCGCCGTTCTCACAGCAGCGCACGAAGCCTTCGGTGAAGCGTTGAAGGTCGTCCCATTCCTGGCGAATGGTGGAGGCTTCGTCTTCGGTGATGGTGTGGTCGGCGGCGGCTTTGCTGATGGCGGTGAGCAGCTCGGCGAACTGCTGCACGATGGTCTGCGTGGCGGGCATGAGGTCGAACTCGCCCTTGCCCGTCTTCGGATTGCGCACAAAGAAGCCGCCGGACTTGCGGCACAGCCAGTGGATGAGCATGTCATCCTGGGTGATCTTGAAAAGCTGCACCACACGGTCCAGCGGATTGACCGTGCCGCTGCCGTCATCGGCGGACTGAGCCCACTTGTACACCAGGGAAACGGAGCACCCCATCACGGCGGAGATCTGCTTGGGGTTCGCTTTCTCAAGGGCCTGACGGAGAACTTCGTGGGATTCCATGGGGAGAATGGTTGAGACGCCTTATGATGGACGACATCGACGGGAATACAATCGCGCCCTTTAGACCCGCATCCCGGCGGCACGCAGCACGGTTTCGTGGACCGCGATGTCATGAGCTGAATCCCAGGCGAGCTTCTTTTCGCCGCGCACGACCTTGGCGAAGTCGATCAGATCGTTGTCGTAGCGGCCCTTGGGCACTTCGAGCTTCACTTGCTGGCGGCCCTTCTTCCAAGGGCTGTGCGGCGCATCGAGATACAGGATGGCCTCGCCAGATTCGAGCGGGATGATCTCCATCGCGCCCTTGGTGCCGGCCACTTGGAAGCGCCGGCGGGGGCCGCCAAAGGGATCGGCGTGGTTGCAGCGGATGGTGACGGTGGCCTTGGGGTACGCCAGCACGGCGAGCTGGTTGTCCTTCACCTTGTCCTCGGGCTTGGAGGGGGTGGAGAAGGAGTGCACCTCGCGGGGCTTGCCCATCAGGGTCAAGGCGGCATCGATCACATGGCAGGCCAGCTCGAACATGCCGCCGCCTTCCAAGGCGCCAATCCCCTTGCGGGTGCGGGCGTCGCCGAGCTTGCCGATCATGGCGTCGATCTCCAGGATTTCACCCAGCCAGCCTTCACGATGCGCCTGAAAGAGCAGGGTGAAGGCAGGGTTGTAGCGCAGCATGTAGCCCATCTGCACGGTAAGGCCCAGCTTGTCCGCTTCCTGGCGCATGGTGACGAAATCGGCGTGATCGATCGCGCCGGGCTTGTCGAGATGGACGTGCTTGCCGGCCTTCAAGGCACGCAGGGCCGTGCCGCAACTGTCCTCGATGCGGGTCTCGACCGTGACCGCCTGCAACCCTGGCTGCGCCAGCAGTTGATCGATCTCGAACCGCGGCAGGTCCTTGTACGAGCCTCCGGCCGACTCATCGGCACCTGCCACGCCCACCACTTCATAGAGGTCGGAGAGGTGGCGCAGGCCGTCCATCTTGCCGGCCGCATGCGCGTGCTGGGTGCCGATCTGGCCGATGCGGACCTTGGTGGACTCGGCGGCGTGGAGCTGGGTGGCAGCCCCGGTGGCGATGGCAGTGGTGAGAAAGCGGCGGCGGTTCATGGTGGTGGAGGGAGCGTGAAGGGTTTCGATTTGAAGCTCAAGCTTGCAGGTGCCTTTCATCACGATAGATAAGCCGCCCCTTTTCCATGCATCGTCTCCGCTGCGGCGTCATTTATACCAATGCTTTTGCCGGCCATCTGGCGGAGTTGTACGCCGCCCGCGATCCGGGTGCGGCGGGCAACATCTTGGAACTCGAGTACGTGAAGGTCGCTGGCGCTGACGAGAAGAACGGCATCTGGTGGCGCATGGACTGGGTGCCGGAGAAGCGCGTGCCGGTGGAATGCCGTTTCGAGATGGGCCGCTCCCCGGTGTGCATGAGGCAGCAGACGCAGCGCGGGCTGAAGAACCGCTGCCTGGACTGGCGCGACGGAGCCGTGGTGATCAAGAGCTAAGGCACTCAAATCGTGACGACAATTTTGCCCACATGGCGGGCGGATTCGATGCGGCGGAAGGCCTCAGCGGCCTCCTCGATGGGGAAGGTGCTGTCGATCACCGGCCGCAGCTGATGCTGCTGCATGGCCTTGAGCATGTCGGCGAACATCGTGCGTGAGCCCACGTAGATGCCGTCCATGCGGATGGACTTGCGCAGGATCTGCACCGTCTGGATGTCGCCGCTGGTGCCGGTGAGCACGCCGATGAGGGCGATATGACCGCCGAAGCGGACGGCCTTGAGGGAGCGGTTCAGGGTGTCAGGGCCGCCGATTTCCACCACCTTGTCCACTCCCAGGCCGGCGGTGTGGGCCAGCGCCCAGGCATCCCAGGCCGGGGCGGTGCGGTAGTTGCACACGTCCGAGGCCCCCAAGGCTAACAAGCGCTCGCATTTTTCATCGCTGCTGCTGATGGCCAGCGCGCGTGCGCCGGTCATCTTGGCAAATTGGAGGGCGAAGATGGACACACCGCCGGTGCCCAGCACCAGCACTGTTTCGCCGGGCTTGAGCTGGCCGCGCACCACCAGTGCATTCCAGGCGGTGACAGCGGCGCAGGGCAGGGTGGCGGCCTCTTCGTAGCTGAGGTAGTCCGGAATGGGCAGCAGGCAGGAGGCGGGCAGCACGGCGTACTCGCGCATGAGGCCGTCCACATGGGCTCCAAGCGCCTTGGCCTGCTGCATCTGGGTCATTTCACCATCCAGCCACTGGGGCATGAAAGGGATCACCACCCGCGCGCCGCGCTGCCATTCGGTGACGCCTTCGCCCAGGCCCGCCACTTCGCCGGCACCGTCGGAGCAGGGAACGCGGGGCACCGGGCCGCCCACGCCACGGACACTCATGACGTTCATGTAGTCCCGATAGTTGAGCGAGACCGCGTGAATGCGCACAAGCACCTCGCCGTGGCCAGGCTTGGGCTGGGGAAGTTTGACGAGCTTGAGGGAGTCAATGCCGGTGGTGCCGGTAATTTGGACGGCTTTCATCGGGAGCTATGTTCGGTGACGGAGGGGCAGAGATGCAACGTGGAATCTGGCAGAGCCTTGGCAAAAAGCGGCGGGATTTGTGGGTTGTTCGTGCTGCGTTAACGGGTTGAAATGGGGGTGGGGACTCAATTTTGCACCTGGATCAGGTCGGATTGGGTTGGATTGGGTTGGATTGGAGTGGCAGGGGTGTTCGAGAGTGGATGCATGCGTGGTGCGTGGAAGCTGTTTTTTATGGTAAGTGGGGCAAAGTTTCGTGGGGATTTCGGACGCGGTTGTCGAGGGGAAATTAGAGGAGACTGTGTATGCAGCATGCTGGAGGCATGAAAGCTTGTAGCCGGTGGTTGAGCGAGCGTGCGAGCGATACCACCGGAATCCGGCCCACGTCTCCCGCATCCCGGAGGGATGCCAGCCACAGGGTAAGAATCACGAGGCTGCGATCCCTCCGGGATCGTGACGTGGCCGGGCGTTGGGTCCGGTGGTGTCGCTCGCAAGCTCGCTCAACCACCGGCTACAGGCTGTCATCCCTTCGGGATGAAGCCGACAAGGATGGGCTCAAGCAGGATGAACGACCGCAGGGCAGCAAAAAGCCGCAGGCTCTTACGGGACCTGCGGCTTTGGAGGGGGGAGCGAACTGTCGCCTGCGATTATTTGGCGGGCTCGGCAGGCGGCGTCACAGGGGCCGGAGCAGGCTTGTCCTCAGGCTTCGGAGCTGCTGGCGCGGGGGCCGGAGCGGGCTTGTCTTCCGCCTTCGGGGCGGGAGCGGCAGGTACCGGAGCCGGAGCAGGCTTGTTTTCCACCTTGGGAGCAGCCGGGGCTGCTGGCGCGGGGGCCGGAGCAGGCTTGTCCTCAGGCTTTGGAGCTGCCGGAGCGGGCTTGTCCTCGGGCTTCGGAGCTGCTGGCGCGGGGGCGGGAGCGGGCTTGTTCTCGGGCTTTGGAGCAGGCACGGGGGCCGCAGGCGGCACAGGAGCAGGGGTGGGCTGGCCGGTGGCGGGGTTGGTGTTAGGAGCCGGGG
>FTCC01000058.1_pt1 | contig 22286 bp, 15 predicted proteins | sample 1639481 | NCBI WGS metagenome assembly FTCC01 (sample SAMEA3914864, study PRJEB12502) | metagenome | biome: forest; material: soil | place: USA | collected 2012-03-12 | depth 0.3 m | reverse complement strand
GCCGCCGAAGTAATTGGCCGCGAACACATATTCCTCATCGCCATAGCTGAGGCGGACAAGCTGGCCCTGGGCGAGATTGCTGAACGCTCCCCGGATGAAGCCCGCCGAGGTGTTGTTGATCACCGTCAGCACCGTGCCGGGAGCCGGAGCGAAATTCAGCGCCAGCGACACCGCGGCACCATCGGCGGTGTAACCAGCGGCATTGGTGCCCACATCAGCAGGAGAGTTAAACACGACACCCAGATCACCGGAACCCGGAACATACGTCGGGTGCACCGGCGTGCCTGTACCTGTACCTGTGCCTGTGCCTGTGCCTGTGCCTGTGCCCGTGCCCGTGCCCGTGCCCGTGCCTGTGCCCGTGCCTGTGCCCGTGCCTATACCGTTGCCCGTGTCTGTGCCTGTACCGGTCCCCGTACCTGTAATAGTGCCAGTACCAGGTAAACTGGGATTTGCGGTGCCGGGCACGCCTACAATGGCCAGCGTGTGAAGGGCTTCATTGCCGCAGGTCACGCTCATGAATTGGCCGCCCACTGGCAGGCCGGAGGTACCGATCGCCACCGGCACAAGGCTGTTCGTGCTGGTGCCATTGCCAAAGGCACCATACGTGCTCATGCCCCAGGCCACCAGTGTTCCGTCTGTGCACTGGGCGAAGCTGGCAATGCAGCCGCCGACAATAGCACTCGGTGTCTTGCCAGCCAGCGCCCCGGTGTTCGTCACCATGACAGGCACCGGGCTGTCGCTACCGGAGCCATTGCCAAGCTGGAACTGCTGGCCGCAGCCCCAGGTGACGAGACTGCCATCACCACACTGCACCAGGTTGGAGAAACGACCGGCGGACACCGCCACCACCGTCCTGCTGGAAAGCACGCCAGAGGTGCTCACCATCACGGGCACGGGGCTCTGCGCCAGGCTGTTGTTGCCTAGCTCGCCATAGCCGTTGTAGCCCCAGGTGACCAGTGTGCCGTCGGAGCACAGCACCAGGTTGTGCAGCATCCCGGCGGAAATCGCCACCACCGTCCTGCCGCTAAGCACGCCGGAGGTGTCCACCGCGACCGGCAGAGTGCTTTGGCCGCCGCTGGTGCCGTTGCCGAGCTGGCCATAAGTATTGTCACCCCAGGTGACGAGCGTGCCATCCGAGCACAGCACCAAGCTGTGTGAGCCGCCAGCAGCCACTGCCACGATTTTCTTCCCAGCCAGCACGCCGCTGGTCACCACTGCCACGGGCGAGAGGCCGTTGGGCAGCACCTTGGCGGTCCGCCCCCCGGGGAAAGTGACGGTAACAGGCGTGGGATTGTTGCCCAACTGGCCGTTCGTATTGTTGCCCCAGGCAGCCATGCTGCCATCGGAGCAGAGCGCCAGCACATGCTCATAGGCCGTGGAAACGGCGATCACCGTCTTCCCGGCCAGCACGCCTGAAGCGTCCACCGCCACTGGCAGGCTGCTGCTCGTCGTGCCGCCATTGCCTAGCTGGCCATAATCACCCATGCCCCAGGCCGCCACCGTGCCGTCGGAAGCGACCGCCACGCTGCTGGTCTGCCCGCCGGTGATGGCGATCAGAGTCTTGCCCGCCAGCACTCCAGAAGTGTTCACCGCCACGGGCGAGAAGCTGCTGGTGGTGGTGCCGTTGCCCAACTGGCCCAGGCCATTGTTGCCCCACGTCATGGGCTGAGTGTTGGCCCACTGCAGCACCAGGTCATTGCCGGTGCCGCCAAAGTAGTTTGCCACGAACGAGTAATCGGTGCCGCCGTAGTTGAGCAGCACCACCTGGCCCTGCGGCAGATTGCTGAAGGTGCCGCGGATGAAATCCAGCCCGGTGTTGTCAATCACCTTCAGGGTGGTTCCCACCGCCGGGGCAAAGTTCAGGGTGAAATCGACGGTGCTGCCTGTGGCCGTGTACCCTGCGGCCGAGACGGGCACGTCGGCAGCCGTGTTGTACGTGACACTGAGCGCGCCGGTGCCGCTAGCGCGGACCGGATGAGAGAAAAGGCCAAGGGAGGCAATGAGTGCCACAACCATTCTGGCCATCAAAGCAGGGCAGCGGAATCGGCGGGTGTTCATGTGGGTGGTATTCTACAGGTTCGACTGAGAGAAAAGGAGAAATCTTGCAGAGGTGCCCGGCAGGTGGCGAAGAAAAGGAAAAGGGTGGCGCTTGGGGAGCCTGCTAGGAATTTAGGAGTGCGGATTTATTCTTGTGTGAATACATCATAGACCCAAGTGCAACACAATGTAAAGACTGAAATACATTGTACACACGCAATGTGACGAAACTTTTTCCTGAAGTCCCGTCTCGGTCGGTGCGGCATCCGAGGTGCCAGCGTCGAGTTTTTTCACCTTGATACCCAGGATTGGCGTGTTTGGACCTCCGTCCAGCAACGCGCCTCAGGGGGCTCTGCCGGCACCACAGGCGCAGTTACTCCCAGGTTCGCACCGCGTGGAGTGCGCTTCTCCTGTGTGCTTTCCAAATCGGTCCAATCCCTGGTCCCTCATCGGGCACTATGGCAAACCCCGGCCTCACGCCACCACGTTCTCCGTCTCCAGCTCATGGCCGTGAGCTGAAGCCGGTGCTGGCAGCGCGGTCTTCTTCTTTGCGCGCAGCCCCATCACCAGGCGGTAGAACACCGGGGTCAGCAGCAGGCCGAAGATGGTGACGCCGATCATGCCGCTGAACACGGCGATGCCCATGGCGCGGCGCATTTCAGCACCCGCTCCGTGGCTGGCCACCAGGGGCCACACACCGGCGATGAAGGCGATGCTGGTCATCAGGATGGGCCGCAGGCGCAGGCGCGCGGCGATCAGCGCGGCCTCAGTCGCGGTGTGGCCTTCATCCTGCTTCACCTTGGCGAATTCGACAATAAGGATGGCGTTCTTGCACGCCAGGCCCACCAGCACGATAAGGCCGATCTGGGTGAAGATGTTGTTGTCGCCATGGGTGATCAGCACCCCTGTCAAAGCGCTGAGCAGCGTCAGCGGAATCACCAAAATGATCGCCAGCGGCATGCGCAGGCTTTCATATTGCGCGGCCAGCACCAGGAACACCAGCACCACGCACAGCGGGAACACAAAAATCGCCGTGTTGCCCGCCAGGATTTGCTGATAAGTCAGCTCCGTCCATTCAAACGACATGCCTTTGGGCAGCGTTTCGCGGGCGATCTGGGCGATCGCCGCCTCCGCCTGGCCGGAGCTGAAGCCCGGGGCCGGACCGCCGTTGATTTCCGCGCTGGGGTACGAATTGTAGTGCATCACGCGGTCGGGGCCGGTGGTGTTGCGCACCTTCAGCACGGCCCCCAGCGGCACCATCTCGCCCTTGGTGTTGCGCACCTTCAGCTTGGCAATGTCCTCCGTACGGCTGCGGAACTTCTCATCAGCCTGGAGCACCACCTGCCAGGTGCGGCCAAAGCGGTTGAAATCGTTCACGTACAGCGATCCAAGATACACCTGCAGCGCCAGCGAGATGTCCTGCTTGGAAATGCCCAGGCTCTCGGCCTTCACCCAGTCCACATCCGCCTCCACCTCCGGCGTGCTTTCGCGGAAGCCGGTGAAGACGCCTGCCAGCGCGGGGTTTTGATAGCACTTGGTGATCACCGCATTGGTCGCTTCCGCCAGCGCTTGATAGCCCATGTCCTCGCGGTCCTCAATCTGCAGCTTGAAGCCGCCGATGGCGCCCATGCCGTTCACCGGCGGCGGCGGCACGCACAGGATGAAGGCATCCTGGATCTGGCTGAACTGGCCGTTCAGCGCGCCGGCAATCGCGTCCCCTGAAAGGTCTGGCGTGGTGCGTTCCTCAAACGATTTGAGGCCCACGAAGACGATGCCGGAGTTCGAGGAGTTGGTGAAGCCGTTGATCGACAGGCCGGTGAAGCCGATGGCATCGGAGACGCCGGGCTGCTTGAGCATGATGTCGCTCATGCGGCGCATCACGTCATCCGTGCGGTCCAATGAAGCGCCGTCGGGAAGCTGGGCGAAGGCCACGAGATACTGCTTGTCCTGCACGGGCACGAAGCCGGTGGGCACCTTGTTGAACACCTGCCAGCCCTCAAACACCAGGGCGCCGTAGAGCAGCACTGCCACGATGCTGAAGCGGATGGCCTTGCCCACCACCCACTGGTAGCCGCCGGCCATGAGGTCAAACATCTTGTTGAACGGCCGGAAGAACCAGCCAAACAGCAGCGAAATCATGCGCGCCAGTAGGTCGGGTTTGGCATGGTGGCTCTTCAACAGCAGGGCGCTGAGCGCGGGCGACAGCGTGAGCGAGTTGAACGCGGAGATCACTGTGCTGATGGCGATGGTTAGCGCGAACTGCTTGTAAAACTGGCCCGTCAGGCCGCTGATGAACGCCGTGGGCACGAACACGGCGCACAGCACCAGGGCGGTGGCGATGATCGGGCCGGTCACCTCGCCCATGGCCTTCTTCGTCGCCGCCACCGGATCGAGGCCTTCGGTGATGTTGCGCTCGACGTTCTCCACCACGACGATGGCATCATCCACCACGATGCCGATGGCCAGCACCAGGCCGAAGAGCGACAGCGCATTGATGGAGAAGCCGAAGGCGTTCATGATCGCGAAGGTGCCGATCAAGGACACCGGCACCGCAGCCAGCGGGATGATGGAGGCGCGCCATGTCTGCAAAAACACCAGCACCACGATCACCACCAGCACGATGGCCTCCAGCAGCGTGTGGATCACCGCGTCGATGGACTTCTCCACGAACACGGTAGGATCATAGACCACACTGTATTGCAGCCCGTCGGGAAAGCTCTTCGACAGCTCAGCCATCACCGCGCGCACATCCTTGGAAAGCTGCAGCGCGTTGGAGCCCGGCTGCTGGAAGATCGGCACGGCCACGGCACCCTTGTTGTTGAGCAGGCTGCGCAGGCTGTAATCCCCCGCCCCAAGCTCGATGCGCGCCACGTCCTTGAGCTTCACCGTCTCGCCGTTCGGGCCAGTCTTGACGATGATGCCGGCGAACTCCTCCTCCGTGACCAGGCGGCCCTTGGTCTTGATCTGGAGCTGCATGGGCACATCCTTGCGCACCGGCTGGTTGCCAATGGAGCCGGCGGCGACCTGCGAGTTTTGCGACTGCACGGCGCGCACGATGTCGGCCGGCGTAAGGCTCAGCGAAGCGACCTTCTCGGGGTCCAGCCACACCCGCATCGAGTAGTCGCCGGAGCCAAACACCTGCACCTGACCCACCCCGGGCACACGGGCCAGCGGGTCCTTGATGTTCATCGTGGCGTAGTTGCGCACAAAGATGTCGTCGTACCGGCCATCGGGCGAAAACAGGTGCACCACCATGGTCAGGTCCGGCGAACTCTTCAGGGCGGAGACACCGAGGCGGCGCACCTCCTCCGGCAAGCGTGGCAGGGCCTGGTTCACGCGGTTCTGCACGGCCACCTGCGCCTTGTCCAGGTCGGTGCCGATTTTGAACGTCACCGTCAGCGTCATCACCCCGTCGCCGGTGGTCTGCGAATACATGTAGAGGCTGTTGGCCACGCCATTGATCTCCTTCTCCAGCACGGTGGAGACGGTCTCGGCGATCACCTCCGGGTTCGCCCCGGGATAGATGGCACGCACCACGATGTTAGGCGGAGCCACCTCGGGATACTCGCTCACCGGCAGGGTGGTGAGCGACAGGCCGCCCACGATGAGCAGCAGGATGGAGAGCACGCCGGCAAAGATCGGGCGGGTGACGAAAAACTGGCTGAAGTTCATGGCAGTGCAAGGGCTGTGCCTGGTCCGCACAGGGCGGACCGGCTGGTTAAATAATGCAGATGATTGTTAGGAACACCCTACTTCATCGCCACCTTCTTTTCGGCGGGCTTGGGAGCTTCCGGCGCCACGGGCATGCCGGGGCGGACTTTGGCCAGGCCGTTGACGATCACGGAGTCCGTGCCGGTCACACCACTGCGTATCACACGGCTGCCCTCGACGAGCGGACCGGTTTCCACCGGGCGGTATTCGGTCATTTTGCCGGCGTTCACGGTCAGCACGAACTTGTGTCCCTGGGCGGTGCCAATGGCTTTCTCATCCACCAGCAGCGCCTGGTAGGGCGGGCCGGCGGGCAGACGCATGCGCACAAAGGCGCCGGGCCGCATGCTGCCATCCTTGTTGTCGAAGATGGCACGCACCAAAATGCTGCCGGTGGTGCCCTGGATGCGGTTGTCGAAGGACTCGATGCGGCCCTTGTGCGGGTAGCCTTCCTCGCCCTCCAGGCGCATCTCCGCCGCCGTCTCATGATCGGTGAGGTGGGTGCCTTTGCCAGTGAGGCTCAAGCGCTGATATTTGAGGAAGGTGGACTCATCCACATCGGCATACACATACACCGGATCCGCCGTCACCACGGTGGTGAGCAAGGTGGTGAACCCGGCCACGCCGCTGATGTAGTTGCCGGGGGTGACCATCGCACGGCTCACCCGCCCGTCGATGGGCGAACGCAAGGTGCAAAACTCCACATCCAGCGCCGCGGCCTTCTCCAGCGCCTTGGCAGAGTTCAGCGCCGCGCCTGCATCGCGGAAGGTAAGGCGCTTGGTGTCCGCCTCCTCGCTGCTGATGGCACGCGAACCGATGAGCTGCTCCGCGCGCCCGGCTTCCAGCTTGGCCAGCTCCAGCTTCGTGGTGGCGCGCTGCACTTCCGCTTCCGCGCGGTCAAGCACTGCCTGGAAGGGGCGGGCATCGAGAGTGAAAAGCAGGTCGCCTTTCTTCACCTGCTGGCCGGACTTGAAGTGCACGGCCTCCAGGTTGCCGGAAACACGCGGGCGAATCTCCACCGTCTCCAGTGCGTCGATGCGGCCGGTAAATTCATCCCACTCCTGCACCTCTTTGGTCATCGGCGGGGCCACGGTCACCGCCGTGGGCGGCATGGCGGGAGGCGCGGCGGCCTCCTGGGGCGCTTTTTCGCAAGCGGCAAGCCCTAGCGCGAGGACGGCGGCCAAAGTAAGATGACGGGTTTTCATAAGCAGACGGGATTCGTTAAGATTTTTGTTATCTAGACGGTCAACTATCAAATGAGCCAAAAAAGGCTGGATCGAAAATGATCAACGAGCGGCATCACGCCGCCGCCTGCATCACGGGCGGTGTGCCCAGCAAGCCGAGCACGGCTGGTGCCATCTCCTTGAGCAAAGGCAGGCTGTTGCGAATGCGCGCTTCGGTAAGCGTGCCTTCGGTGTAGCGGAAGATCGTCTGCGCCATCAGCGTCGGGTTCGGGCAGCAAAACACGCCCTGGGAATGACCGTCACGCAAGGCAGTTTCGAGATAGCGCACGTGGGTTGCCAGCAAGCCCTGTACCACCTCGCGCAACCGTTGCTCCTGGGCGCTGATTTCATTGCCCAGCGAGAACAGCGGGCAGCCAACCACGTGGCCGCATTCCCGATGTTTTGCCTCCTGCTCAGTGTAGCAGTGCTCCAGGTGGTCCTTGATCCGCTCCAACGGGTTCTTGCTTGGCGAAAAAATCGCATCGTACACCGGCCGGTACACCCGCGACCAGGAATCCTCCAGAGCCGCCGCGGTCAGGTCCGACTTGGATTCAAAGAAGTGGTAGAAGCTGCCCTTCTTCACCCCCGCCTGCTCACAGATAAGATCGACGCTGGTGTGGGCATAGGAGCCCTTCCAGACCAGGTCCAGGACCGCGTCCATCAATCGTTGTTTGGCATCGGAGGTCCGTCCCATGGTCAGAGGGATAAGCGAAACTAGACAACCAGTCAACTATTTCTTTGCATGACCTATTGGGCTTGAACATGCCGGTGCATCAGTTGCCTCGACCTGCTTGCGATCTTTCCAATCGCCAGCCATCGTGCGAGCCCCCATGGATTTCCAAGTCACCGCCGAAGACGGCCTCAACGAGCGCCTGGACCGCTACCTGCAGCGTCAGGTGGCGGAGATGTCGCGCTCGCGGCTGCAGGACTTAATCAAAGACGGGCATGTGCGGGTGAACGACAAGACCAGCAAGCCAAGCCAGGAATTGCGCGCCGGGGACCGCATCTCGCTGACCGTGCCGCCGACCGTTGCGGTGGCGGTGGCGGCGCAGGACATTCCGCTGGACGTGCTGTTTGAGGACGAGCACATCGTGGTGATCAACAAGGCCTCGGGCCTGGTGGTGCATCCGGCGGCGGGCAATCCGGACGGCACCCTGGTCAACGCGTTGCTGCACCACTGCGACGATCTCAGCGGCATCGGCGGCGAGGCGCGGCCGGGCATTGTGCACCGGCTCGACAAGGACACCAGCGGCTGCATGGTGGTGGCCAAGCACGACCGCGCGCACGCCTTGCTCACCGAGCAGTTTGCTCACCGGCGGATCAGCAAGCTCTACCTCGCGGCGGTGAACGGCATCCCGAAGGAACGCAGCGGCCGGCTGGAAAACATGATCGGCCGCCACCCGGTGGACCGCAAGCGCATGGCGGTTCTGTTCGACGGCACGGGCAAGAATGCCGTCACCGAATGGAAGCTGGCCGGCGAGCATGGCGGCTGCGCGCTGATCCTTTGCACCCTGCTCACCGGCCGCACCCATCAGATCCGCGTGCACATGCGCGACTGTCTTCAATGCCCGATCCTGGGGGATGTGATCTACGGCCACCCCGCCCGTCAAAAAGTCAAGACCAGCCGCCTGATGCTGCACGCCTGGAAGCTGGCCTTCGAGCATCCCATGACGACGAAGCGCATGGAGTTCAAGGCCGAGGTGCCCGAGGAATTTGGGCCGTGGATGGCTTGAAAAGACAGAAGACAGCCAGACAAAAGACCGAAGACTTGAGAGCCCCTGGGCCATGATCAGGTCTTTTGTCTTCTGTCTGGCCGTCTTCTGTCTCCTTTTCAGTTGCACCTCGCGACGGATTTCGCGATGAATCCACGCCCCCAAATCCCCCTCTTCGCTGACATGAACACGCTTGCCCAGGATGTTGAAATCAACGGTTCCATCACATTTTTGGATAACCTCACCATCGAAGGAAAGGTGGAAGGCGAGATCACCTCGCCTGGCGCGCTGACCATTGGGGAACACGCTTTCATCAAGGGCGACATCAAGACGCGCAGCGTGGTGATCTGGGGCAAGGTGGAAGGAAACATCACGGTGCAGGAGCGTTGCGAGGCCAAGTCCAGCGCCACGATCATCGGCGACATTTCCGCTGGCACGTTTACCGCTGCGGAGGGTGCCACCTTCCTGGGCCGTTCGCGTGTGGGCAAGGCCGCTGCGAAGCACTAGCGCCCGCCGTTTTCTGTTCGTCTTTGCACTTGGCAGCGCGCCGGGTTTCGCCATGGGTAAGGCATGAACCGACTCGAAGGCAAAGTCATCCTCATCACTGGCAGCGTCACCGGCATTGGCAAGGCGATCGCGAAGCGCTGTGTCTCCGAAGGTGCGAAAGTGATCGTGCACGGCCTGGAGCAGGATCTGGGCGACAAGACCGTGCTGGAGCTCGGTGCCTCCCATGCCGCGCTGCATATTGAAGATCTCGCCGCCGAAGGCGCCAGCGACCGGCTCGTGGCACTGGCCATCGAAGCCTTTGGCAAGCTGGACGGCGTGGTGAACAACGCCGCCCAGGTAGGCAGCGGCAACCTGCATGACACCGATGCGAAGTGGTTCCGCCGCATGCTGGAAATCAACTGCGTGGTGCCCTACCTGCTCATCCGGGCCGCCCTGCCGCACCTGCGCGAAACCCATGGCAACGTGGTGAACATCGGCAGCGTGAACGCCTACAGCGGCGAACCGAACCTGATGCCCTACAGCGTGAGCAAGGGCGCGCTCATGACCCTGACCCGCAACCTGGGCGACACGCTGCACCGCGAAGACGGCGTGCGGGTGAACCAGATCAACCCTGGCTGGGTGCTCACGGAAAACGAAGCGAAGCGCAAGCACGACCAGGGCCTGCCGGAAGACTGGTACAAGGACGTGCCTCGTGTCTATGCCCCCGCCGGCCGCATCCTCTTCCCCGAGGAGATCGCGAGCTGCGCGGCTTGGCTGCTCGCTGATGAGTGCGGCCCCATTAGCGGCCAGGTGTTCGATCTTGAGCAGCATCCCTTCTTCGGCCGCAATCCGCCGAAGGATGCGACGACGATGCCGGCGAAGCAGCCTTAGGCGACGGTCGTGAAGGTCAAGCGCATCGTCGCCAATATCGAGACTGCGAACGTCCAGGCTGCCCGCATCTTCTACCACGAAGTGCTGGGCCTGGATGTCCTGATGGACATGGGCTGGATAGCGACCTACGGCACGAATGAAAGCATGAGCGTGCAGCTCAGCATCGCGTCCGAGGGCGGCTCGGGCACGCCTACGCCGGACCTTTCCATCGAGGTGGATGATGTCGACGAGGCCTGCGAGCGCATGAAGGCGGCCGGCTTTGCCATTGAATACGGCCCGGTGGACGAGCCCTGGGGCGTGCGCCGGTTTTATGTGCGCGATCCCTTTGGCAAGCTGGTGAACATCCTCGCCCACGCCTGAGTTTAGCAGAACCAATGCGGCACGAAGCGGCTGGCATTGGTGGTGATTCGGCGCGTTTCCTCGCGGATGCCCAGGCCGGCGGATTCATTGTCCACCATCCACAGGCCCAGCACCGGATGCTGGCCGTTGAAGTCATGGGCCGGGGCGATGGCCTGATAGACAAAGCCTTCCTCGCCATACGGCCCGCTGGTGTGGTCGATGCTGCGGCCGTTGCATACCATCTCCACGTTAGCCCCCTCGCGGCTCAGCCGGGGCTTCTTCACGTAATTGCCCATGAGCGGTTCCGGCTTGTCAAAGCTGGGCAGGAGGTTGGGGTGATCCGGGAACATTTCCCAGAGGATGGGCAGCAGGCCTTTGTTGCTGAGCAGCATCTTCCACACGGGCTCGATGAAGGGCTGGCATCGGCCTGGGAGCTGCCTGCCAAAGGTTTCGTGCCACATCCATTCCCAGGGGTAGAGCTTGAAAATTGCCTCCATCGGCTGCTCCCGCATGTCCACGAAACGGCCTGCCCGTGAGTCAAAGCCGATGTTCTCGATGGTGATGGATTCGGTGGCCTTGCCTGCCTGCTGGCAGGTGTCGCGCAGATAAAGGGCCGTCTGCGCATCCTCCTCGGAATTGGAGATGGCGGAGAAGTAGATCTTGCCCGCCGGATGCTTCTTCCAGGCCTCTATCAGGCGCTCGTGGATCGAGTTAAACTGATCATAGCCAATCGCCACTTCCTGCAGCCAGCTCCATTGGACGACTGAAGCCTCCAGCAGTGCCGTCGGCGTGTCGGCATTGTACTCCAGCATCTTGGGTGCGTCATAGCCGTCCCAGGCGAAGTCAAAGCGGCCGTAGATGCTGCGGTCATCGCGCTCCCACGAAGCCTCGATCTCCGGGATCGCGGCGGCGGGAATGGCCAGCCGGTCATACCAGCGGTGCTTGATCACAGCATCAGCCGCCTCGATGCAACGCGCGTGGACCTCGTTGGCAGCGGCCTCCATGATGTCCACTTCGGCGGCGGTAAATTCATAGCAGGCGCTCTCGTCCCAGTACGTCTGGCCGTCGATGGTATGGAAGGTCAGGCCCACGTTCTCCACCTTGGCCTGCCAGCCGGCGCGCGGGTTCATCGTCATGCGTCTCATGCGGGCGGAAAGGAAGTGGCGCTACGAGCCGGAACCATGACTGCCGCCGCTGCTGCCATGAGCGGAGGAGCCAAAGCCGCCCCGGCTCACAGATGACGAAGACGAGCTGCTGTGGCCGCCGAACGAGGACGACGAGCTGTGCCAGCCGGAGTGGAAGGCATGGTAGTGGATGTAATTGCTGCGCGCGCTGGCCACCTGCGCCTGGGTAGGCACCGAGCTGGTGATCGTCGATGTGCTCGGCGTGGGCCACCACTGGCCGCAGTAGTAATAACCTTTGGCTGCATCGTGGCTGTTAAACGGCAGCGGGAAAAACGCATGGCACGGCGCGTGGTAATAGCCCGCGCCCACCACATAGTAGTTGTTCGCGTAGGTCTTGCCATTGACCACCTGGGCCTGCGCCGCCGCGCCCCAGTCATCCTCCGCCTGGGCCTCGGCGCGGGAGCGTGAATGCAGATGATGATCCAGGGCGGTGCCGCCAATGACGGCGCCGCCCACCAGGGTCAGGATGATGTTTGCCGGCTTGATCATGGTTCACATCCCGGACCTGCCGCCTGCTCAGCCAACAATCGAAGCGGCCACGATGATGCACACGCCAATGATGATCGCCGCACCGATGATGGCGGCAGCCACATTGCCCTTCTCGATCGACTCGCGCTGCAGGTCACCCGGCGTGCACCAGTCAAAAATCTTGAAGCCGGCAATGGCGATAAGCACGCCCACCAGCGAGTAAAGGCCAATCATCATCAGCGGATGCCAGATCGACGAGTGATGCACGACTTCAGGGACGGATTCGGGAGTCATGGGCAGACGATGGCAAAAACACGGCGGCTTCACCAGCGCGAAATTTTCCCGGCGGGCGATTGGTACGGGCAAGCGGAGTTTGCCGTGCGAAAAATGTTGAGCCCTCTGGCACGCTGCCATGCCTGCCATCCGCTGTTTTTTACCCGCTCGAGGCCAAGAATGCCGTTTGCCTTGGGCGATGGCCGAATCTACTACACCTCCACCCCCATTTTCATGAGCTTCCTCGACAAGTTTCTCGGCAAGAATCCTGAGCCCGCCAGCCCCGCCCCGACTCCTTCCCCGGAACCCACCCCGGCCTCCGCTTCGGTGCCAGCCCCCGTCCCGCCGCCCGCCGAAGAAGAGCAGCCGGCGATGATCAAGGTCTTCGACAACCAGGGCCGCGAGCTGCTGGTGCCGCGCGAGGAGTGGCGCGACAAGGTGCTCATGAGCAGCCTGCAGCAGGCCTGGAACGACGCCGACCAGCTCGGCCCCATGGTCGTGCAAGCCCTGCGCGACGGCTTCCATGCCGATGTCGTCGGCGCCGCCGAGCAGGTGCAGCGCCTGGATCCCAACCCGGCCCGCGGCGCCGTGCTGGTGAGCCTGGTGTACATGAAGAACAACCGCCTGCCGGACGCCGAAAAGGTGCTGAAGGACTGCCTGGCCCAGCATGGCGACCACGGCGTGGTATTCACCAATCTGGCCAAGGTTTATGCCGCCCAGGGCGACGAAGCCAAGGCGGAGGAAACCCTGTGGCGCGGCCTGCAAATCGATCCCAACCAGGACAACGGTGTCGCCATGTACGAGCACCTGCACCTCCAGCGCGGCGGCGAAGCAGCAGCCCAGGAAGCCACCCGCCGCGTGGCCGCCCTGCCGGGAAGCTGGCGCGCCCAGCTCAGCCTTGCCCGCCAGGCCCTGAAGGCAGGTGAACTCGATGAGGCGCAGGTGCTGCAGCAGGAGGCCCTCTCCCGCTGCGGCCGGCCCGTGCCGCCCGACATGCTGATGCAGATCAGCGGCGACCTTGGCATGAACGGGCATCTGGTGGAGCTGGTGCAGATCACCGAGCCGCTGTTCGAGCCCGCCGTGCATGGCATCCAGGTGGGCAACAACCTTTTCCGCGCCTACCTTGATCTCGGCCAGCTCGACCAGGCCAGGGACCTCATCAACAAGCTCTACGCCCAACAGCGCCCCGACTGGCGCGATGCCCTCGCCGCCTGGGAAGCCCAGGCAGCCACAGCCGGGCACGCCGCCGCGCCGCCGCCCGGTGAAGGCAAAAGCCTGCGCATTGCCATCCTTAACATCGAAGGCCCCGTGTGGCTGAACCTCGCCGCTCCGGGCGCCGAGCTCTTCGAAGCCAAGGAGGACTACAGCCTGCGCATCGCCTTCCTGGGCAGCAGCGGCGAGGCAGGCAAGCCGGGCGGCGCTCAGGCGGAACGCCAGCTCAGCGACGGCGCCGGCCGTCTCAGCCGCACGATGCCGCTCTACCTCAATGAACAAGTCCATCTCGGCACCGACGAACGGGCGCAAACCCTCGTGCCCTGGATCGCCGAAAAGGAGGCCGCGGGTTTCGTCTTCTCCGGTTCCCCCTGGGCGCCCGAAACGGCCGTGCAGATCGCCAGCGCCAGCGAGCAGCGGCCGGATTACGTCGTCACCACCCACGTGCGGGCTCCGGACGACACCGCCTGGCATCTGGATGTGGTCCTTGTGCGCGTGATTGATGGCGCCACGCTCGGCAGCTTCAGCGTGGCCATGGCACCCGATGGCGTGGAGAAGGCCTTGCCCGGCCTGGTGACCCAGCTCTTCAACCTCCTCGCCGAGCAGGCCGAGGCTGAAATCAAGCCCTTCCCCGCCACCTACCAACTGCCCACCGGCACCGCCCTCGCCCATTACCTGCTGCGCCTGGAGCAGCTCCTGGCCACCCGCTGCGCCGCCACCGACGGCACTCCCGACGGTTTCCTCAATGGCGAACGCGAGATCATCGAAGGTTCCCTGGCTCTCTGCCTCGACACGCCAGCCAGCCCCACGCTCCGCCTGCTGCTCGCCCAGTTGCTGCTGAGCATGAAAAAGGTGCGGCCCGACATCCTGCCCGAGTTCCGCGACCGCATCGCCACCTTGCAGGCCGAGAAGCCTCTCGCCCCGCCCGCCCACGGCGTGGTGCAGCGCATGATTGACGAGGCGCTGCGGGCGTAAGCCGCCTTGCCGTTTTCGCAAGCCTTCACCCACAGGGTAAATATGACGGGTGAAGGCGGCCACAGCGGCCTTGTGGGTGGCTTTGGCCGCTTTTTTCACCGCGATCCGGTCGGATTCAGTCGGATTGGGGCCGATTTGCCCGGTTCGGCCAAGGCATTCTGCTGCTTGATCGGCACCACACGAGGCCAAAAAGCGGCAGAAGGCATCGTCATGGAAACGGACCACCGCCTCAGGGTTCGTTGCGCGCGCTTCAGCGCGTGGGGTGGCGGCAGATCGCGAGGTTTCGCTGAAAACACGTCCCGCCCCACGCGCCGAAGCGCGCACAACGGGCAAGCTTCGCCCTCGGGCTGCAAAAGGCTCCGTGGCGATGGGTAGGAGATGGCGGCGCAGACTCATGACAGGGGCCCCGGGAATGAGGGGGCAGCCTCATCCCTGGGAATCACCCGGCCTGCGGTCAATAGGGAAGTGCGGCCTGCGGACTCAAAGAACTTATGCCATGGTCACTTATTCAGGCCCGCATAACAGGCTCGCGATCACTGCCTTGAACCGCAGAGCGATTCTCCGCGCAGCGAAGCCGCGCAGCGAATAGCCCGGGGTCGAACGACCTCGTTGTTACAGACAAGTCATCGTGCGAAGGGAGCAGCCCCTGGCTCAAGCACGACCGTGTGCCCCCACAAGGAGCGGCGTGCATCTTGCCGCCGTCAAAAGACCTGCGGCGCAGCCACGACAAACCAGAGAAGCCGTTGAACATTGCCAGGCGATTGGATGGCATGGCGGCTGCGCCGCAGGTTTCCGACGGCGGCAAGATGCCGCCGCTCCTTGGGGAGCACGGATTCTCGACAAGGCAGGCGTCGAGGCTTTGCGCAAGGGACCGATGAAACCTCAGCGCAGCACGGGAGCTGCTGTAGCTGGCCTCTTTGAGGCCGGACCTGAAGAGCTCGTCCATCTCCACCGCCACGTTGGCAGCCGCTTGGAACGGTCCGTTGGGCTGCGAACCTCCGCCACGCCTCCGGGCTCGAAGAGCCCAGCTACAACCGGTCTCCGGCCTGCCTTGCGCCTCGGTCAGTCTATGATGCAAGCCTCAATAAAGTCAGGTCTCCATCCCCTCCAATGACTTGTGTGTAACAACGAGGTCATGCGACCTCGGGCTGCTCACATTGAACCGCTCTGCGGTTCAATGTGAATTGCCTGTCAGGCTGTTCTGCAAGCCTCAATCGAGCCGGAAATGGGACTGCATAAATGACAGCTCCCAGGGGGACTCGCTTCCGCACGCGCAGCCTATTCCCCAGGCCCGGCGTTGGTGTCCTCGTTGTAGTACACTTTCACATACTTCATCTGCTTGTCGTCGTCGAAGCCGCGCTCGATGACATTGGCGGAGGCGAAGGTGGACTTGACGTGGACTTCCACGCCGGTGTCCAGCTTCATCACCGCGCCGATGCGTTTCTTGGCCTTCTTCACGTCCTTGGGCGAGATCTCGAAGGACTTCTTCAGCGGCTGGCCCTGCTGCTCCTCCACCACGGCACGGTGCTCGGCGAAACGGGCCTTGGCATCGGGGGTCTTGAGGACCTTTTCCTCAAACTCCTGAAGGTCGAAGTGCTCGCGGTCGTCAAAGAAACTGATCGCCTCCTGCGCGGCGCTGCATACCTCCCACGGAGGCGTGTCATCCTCCACCGGTTGGGACTTCTCGACGAAAGAAACGGCCATGTCCGCATACGCGTTGGTGAGGAAGGCCGAGTCTGGCACGGCCTGCAGGCCGAGGAACTCGCGCACCCAGAAGCGCGAGTCCGTTCCGGCGCGGTCAAAGATCTGCACGTAGTACCCGGTCTTCGGCTGGAAATCGAGCACCAGGCAGCCCTTGTCGATCTTCTCGGGGTTGATGCCGTGCTCGGTGGAAAGGTGCAGGTCGCCATCCTGCGCTGAGATGCTCAGGAACGGCACCACGCTCTCGGATTTCAGGATGCACAGGCCCTGCACCATCTGGTTCTCCACCTCGATGTCGTCGATCAGCGCGATGCACAGGTCGCCGGACTTGATGTTGGGATGGTTGGACTTGGAGTACAGGCGCTTGGCGATGTCGCAGCCTTTTTCCAGCAGCCCGTTGGGCGAGGCGAAGATGGCCTTCACGCAGGTGTTGATCTCGTGCTGGTCGAGCGACGAGTGATGGTGAAAACGGTGGGCCACGAGGTTCTTGAACGGCTTCAGGAACAGCGCCGTCAGCGGCTCGCGGTCCTCCTCGCCAATGCGGAAGACTTCGCGCGAGGTCTGCAGCGGCTCATCGCGCTGGGGGTTGCCTACTTTGGCCAGCACGATGCCGGTGGCCACGGCGGAATTGAAGCGGATTTTCACAGACATGGGGGGCGCGAAGCTAGGGGGCAAATGCGTTTTGAAAACTATAAAATCGCTGTTCTTCAAGTGTATCCAGTGGCACTGGGGCGGGATGAAGGTGGAACGACTCAAGTACGTGATCTGGGCGGCGGACATGGGCCGCGCGGTGCGCTTTTATTCCGAGGTCTTTGGCGGCACGGTGATCAAGCAGAACGACATCATCAGCGAGGTGTCCATCTGCGACGGCATCATTGGCATCCATGGCGGCGGTGAGGGCGGCCGCACCTGGACCGGCCTCAGCTTCCAGGTGCCGGATGTGATTGCCGGTGCCGCGGAGATCGTTGCGGCAGGCGGCCAGTTGGTCCGTGAGCCACAGCCCGAAAACGGCGAGCCGCCGCATCTGGCCATGTGCGTGGATCCGGAGGGGAACGAGATCATGCTCACGCGCAAGCGGGTGCATGGGTAGTTGACTCGACGGATGAGCCGCCAGGGATAGAAGGGCGCGATAGCGTCTTGGAGTGCGGTGGCAAGCGACAGCGCGACACCGCTTTGGCCGGAGGGGAAGGCTGGGCATGTTGGTTTCTTCTGTATGCCCTAGAATTGCTCCGGCAATGCTTCCCAAAATGCAAATGGTGTGAGGCCCCTCAAAGCGGTGTCGCGCTATCGCTTGCCACCGCACTCCAAAACGCTGCCGCGACATTCCGTAGCTCTGCCTTTGCCCCTTTCCCCGACCCCAGGCTCAGGGAACCGGAGCACGCCCTCCGCCTTTTTTGTTCTTGCCGCACGTTCGGCCCTTGTGGTCACGTATCCGCAACATCCCATCCCATGAACACACGCCCCCGTCTCCTTGCTCTCGCCGGCCTGCTCGCCCTGTCTTCTCTCCCCGCCCATGCCGCGGCCCCGGCCTGCCTGCTGAAGCCTGGCGACGTGGTGGCCATTGTGGGCGATTCCATCACGGAGCAGAAGCTGTACTCGAAATTCATCGAGACTTACCTCCTCGCCTGCTCCGAGGTGAGCGACGTCACCTGCTACCAGCTTGGCTGGGGCGGCGAAACGGCCTTTGGCTTCCTGCAGCGCATGGACTCCGACCTCATGCCGCTGAAACCCACGCTGGTGACGCTCTGCTACGGCATGAACGACGGGCATTACGTGGCCTATGATGAGAACATCGGCAAAGGCTACCGCGAGCCGCTGAGCAAGGTCGTGGGCAAGCTCAAGGCTGCCAAGGTGCGCGTTGTCGTCGGCTCCCCCGGTGCGGTGGATCTGAACACCTTTGGCCGCGTGGGCCCCACCATTTACAACGACAACCTCAACCATCTCGGCGGCATCGCCAAGCAGATCGCCGAGAGCAACGGCATGCGCTTCACCAACGTGCACGAAACCATGGTGCTGGCCATGAAGCCTGCCAAGGACGCCCTGGGCAAAAACTATGCCGTGTGCGGCCCCGACGGCGTGCACCCCGGCGAGAACGGCCACCTGCTCATGGCCGAGGCCTTCCTCAACGGCATCGGCTGCACGGGCGACATCGCCAAGATTGAATTCGATCTGGCCGGCAGCAAGGCCACCGCCAGTGCCGGCCATGAAGTGCTCAGCGCCAGCGGCGGCCATTTGAAGCTGAAGAGCACGCGCTATCCCTTCTGCTTCCACGGCGGCCCTAAGGATGCCGGCGGCACCGTTTCCATCCTGCCCTACACCCCCTTCAACAAGGACCTGAACCGCTTCACCCTCGTCGTAAAAGGCATCAAGACCGACAAGGCCAATGTCCAGTGGGGCAAGACAACCAAGACCTTCACCAAGAAGCAGCTTGAAGACGGCATCAACCTCGCCGCCGAGTTCATCGACAACCCGTTCGTGCCCGCCTTCGACAAGCTGCTCGCTGCCGTTGGCAACCAGCAGAACTTCGAGACGCTCATGATCAAGAGCACCCTCAACCCGCTCAGCCGCCTGCCCGCCCAGATGAAGGGCGACACCGAGCTGGACGGCGCGATCAAGACCATCGACACCCGCCTCAAGGCCAAGGAAGCCGAGCTGCAAAAGGCCGCCCATGCCGCGAAAGTGCCGGTGGAGCATGAGGTGATTGTGACGGCGTTCTGAAAGCGGGTATTGGAAAGGCGGAGCACGAGCTTCGAGAGGAGGTTACAGTGCGGAGTGCTTAGTGCGGAGTGCCTAGTTCTGAAGACAAGGTCTTCAGCTTCGCACTGAGCGCTTTCATTTCTGGAGTGTTGATTTTGGCAAACTTTACCTTCTCGCCAGTTTGGCACTCCGCACTCCGCACTCCGCACTCCGCACTCCGCACTCCGCACTCCGCACTCCGCACTTCCGCTCCCGTCCGATTCCCCACAAAACTCGTCTGACAAAATCCCTCGCGCCGGCCGTTCGTTTGTGGCGCTATTGAAGCGCCCATTTCCCACTTCCCATGAGCGACACGCAGAAGATCAACATCGCCGTCATCGGCCTCGGCTTCGGGGCTGAATTTATTCCGATCTGGCAGAAGCACCCGCACACCGCGTGCTACGCCATCTGCCAGCGCAACGAGCAGAAGCTCAAGGAAGTGGGCGATCACTGGGGTGTGGACGTGCGCTACACCGATTACAACGACGTACTGGCCGATCCCAAGGTCCACGCCGTGCACATCAACAGCCCCATCCCCGATCACGGTTGGATGAGCATCGCCGCGCTGAAGGCCGGCAAGCACGTCGCCTGCACCGTCCCGATGGCCACTTCCATTGACGAGTGCCTGGAGATCATCAAGCTCACCCAGGAGACCGGCCTCACCTACATGATGATGGAGACCGTGGTGTACGCCCGCGAGTACCTGTACATGAAGCAGCTTCGCGATGAAGGCGAGCTGGGCAGGCTGCAGTTCATCCAGGCCTCGCATCAGCAGGACATGGACGGCTGGCCCAACTACTGGCCTGGCCTGCCGCCGATGCACTATGCCACGCATTGCGTCGGCCCTGCCCTCGGCCTCGCTGGCGGCGATGCGGAGTACGTGAGCTGCTTCGGCTCTGGCACCATCCGCGAGGAGCTCATCAAGCACTACAACAGCCCCTTCGCCGTCGAGACCGCTCATGTGAAGGTGCGCAACTCCGACCTCAGCGTCCGCGTCATCCGCAGCCTGTTCGACACCGCCCGCCAGTACCGCGAAAGCATTGATGTGTATGGCGATAAAAAGAGCGTCGAGTGGCCCCTGGTCGAGCATCAGCCGCTGATCATGCACACGGCCAAAAAGCCCGAGCCTGAGATCCCCTCCGAAGTCAAGGCCCCCGACTTCGCCTCCCGCCTCCCCGAGTCCATCCAGCGCTACACCACCAAAGGCGTGTATGACACGGATGAGAACACCCATCTAAGCTTCACCCAAGGAGCCGGCCACGGCGGCAGCCACCCCCACCTCGCCCACGAATTCGCCATGGCCCTGGTGGAAAAACGCGCCCCCTTCCCCAACGCCAAGCAGTCCGCGAACTGGACCTGCACCGGCATCCTGGCACATGAAAGCGCGCTGGAAGGCGGTGCGCTCAAGCATTTGCCGAAGGAGACCTTAGGCTAAGCTTCCGATCCACAGTCCGTTCTCTGAACAACCTCCGCCGACGGTATTTCTCCGTCAGCGGAGGTTTTGTTTGAGGGTGATGGAACGAACCTCAGGTGTGTTCCATCTTCCGCCAAGATGTATGCACCCCCACCTCACCTCAACTACGAGGCAGGAGACCGGCTGTAGCTGGGCTCTTCGAGCCCGGAGGCGTGGAGGAGGTTCGCAGCCCAACGGCCTGTTCCAAGCGGTTTCCAACAGGGCGATGGGATAGACCAGCTCTTCAGGTCCGGGCTCATAGAGCCCAGCTACAGCAGTTCCCGGCTGCACTGATGTTGCATCAGTCTATCGCGCAGACCTAAACAGCGGAGGGAACTCCCAGGTTGACTTTGCCACCTCGCCGTTATGCTTGGTCAAATCGAACGCTGCCTGTCCTGAAGATGCGCCTGCCTGCCGCCATTGCTCTTGCCCTCTGCCTCGCCTTGCCGGCGTTGGTAGAGGGGGCGACGACGAGCGTGCAACTGGGGCCGGTGGCGGATGCGTTTACTTCGGCGGCGAATCCGGACAGCAACTATGGAGGGGCGGGCGCGCTGGTGGTGTCGGCACCGGGGCTGCCGAACGGGGCGTTTTACACCGCCATGCAGTTCGATTTCAGCACGGCGAAGACGGCCTTTGACACGGCCTATGGGACAGGCGGATGGATGGTGACGGGGGTGGTGCTGACGGGGAATTTGTCCACGGGACCAAACCCGTTGTTCAACCCGACGGTGACGGCGGGAAAAGTCACGGCGACGTGGTTCAACGGAGCGTGGACGGAGGGAGTCGGGAATCCGAATGCGCCGGGGACCTCGGGCATCACCCACAACTCGCTAGTGACGCTGCTGGCCGGCACGACGGAGGTGGTAGGCACGTACGTTTATGACGGCAGCCCCTCGGGGACGCTGACTTTCCCCCTCGTGCTGAACCCGCACCTGCTGGGAAGCGTGACGGGCGGCAGCATGGCGAGCCTGGCCCTGACGCCGGCGGACAGCGCGGTGAACCTGTTCTTCAATTCGCGCTCGTTCAAGACGACGACAGCCCAGCCGTATATCACGGTGACGGCGGGAGCAGCCCGGGTGATCACGACCAGCGCGGCACCAGCAGCGGGGGGCAGCGTGAGCGGCGGGGGCACGTTTCTGGATGGATCGAGCGTGACGCTGTCCGCGACGCCGGCTAACAATTACGTGTTTGTAAGCTGGACGGAAGGCGGCAGGGTGGTGAGCAGCACGGCGGACTACACCTTCATCGCGGGCGCGAGCCGGACGCTGATGGCGAATTTCGCCCTGAACATCCCAGAGGTGATCACGACAAGCGCGGCACCGGCGGCCGGAGGAACGACCAGCGGTGACGGCACCTATGCGCCGGGCGGCAGCGTGCTGCTGACGGCGACACCGGCGGCGGGCTATGCGTTTGTGAACTGGACGGAGGGCGGCACGGTGGCCAGCACCAGTGCCAGCTACAGCTTCATTGCGGGGAGCAACCGGGCGCTGGTGGCACACTTCTCCCTGATTATTCCGGTACTGTCCATCGTGGCGACAGCTCCGGGCAGCTACACGCTGAGCTGGCCAGGGGCGCTGCCGGGCTGGGCGTTGCAGGAGAACGGTGGACTGGGCGCGAACCTGTGGGCGGGAAGCACACGCGGGGTGTCGATAGTAGGCGGGCAGAACCAGGTGACGGTGACGGGGGTGGGCAACCGGCGGTTCTTCCGGCTGGTGCACACGCCCTGATCAGAAAGCCGGGTTGACAGGAGGTGGCCTTCGTTGTCTTTACAGAAGTATAAGGCCCGGTTCCCGACCATGCGTGCTCCCCTCTCCTTTCTTGCCCTGTTCCTCGGCATGGCACTGCCCGCGATGGCGGCAGTGACCTTGACGCCTGCGGAGGATGACTT
>FTCC01000745.1_pt1 | contig 23747 bp, 8 predicted proteins | sample 1639481 | NCBI WGS metagenome assembly FTCC01 (sample SAMEA3914864, study PRJEB12502) | metagenome | biome: forest; material: soil | place: USA | collected 2012-03-12 | depth 0.3 m | reverse complement strand
TGGCGCGGCAGCGGGCCGAGCAGGCTGAACTGGGGGAAAATCACTGGCACGCCGCCACGAATGGCCGCGCCTTCGCCAAACTCGGATTTGCCGCTGAGGAAAAGCTGCTCCCCTGCCCCGGCGGGCTTCCAGGAGGTGACGTGGGCGCCGTGCAGGTACACCTCGGCCGTGGAGCCGTCGGCGCTGGTGAGCGTGAGCCTGGGCTGGCCGCCGAGGCCAGCAGTGAGGTGGGTGCCGGGGGTGAGGGTGGACATGGTGGGCAGGATTATTGCTGCGCCCTGCGATGCTGGCGAGGGGGAAGTTTGCCCCAGGGGGACATGGGCCGGGATGTGCTCCAGCGTTCGTTGTGCACGTTTTGCGCGATGCCATCAGGAGAAGAGGACAGGGACAAGCCCTCCAGCCTCATCTGTTTTAACCGAATTTGAAATAAGACCCCTCCCGCGCAAACCCAGGCCCGACTATTTTTGTCGGCGGCCGCTTTTTACCGTCGCCTGCGAGCGTTTCCCTGGCATGGTCCGACACGGCCTGACCTCCCTCCCCCGCGTGACCCCCACGGCAACCAGTCCTGAACACTCACTTCCGCCCGGGGCTTTCATGACAACCCGTTGGAGCCGGGTGCTGCTGGCCCGCGACCTGGAATCGGCAGATGCGCGAGAAGCCCTGGCCGGATTGTGCACGGACTACTGGCGGCCCCTGTACTACTTCGCACGCCGCAAGGGGCACGGGCCCGAGGATGCCCAGGATCTCACCCAGGGGTTCATCATGCAATTGCTGGCCAGCAACTCCATGGCCCGGGCGGATCAAAGCAAGGGCCGTTTCCGCACCTTTCTCATCAGCGCCTTCAGCAACCACATCGCCAACCATGTGCGGGACCAGACCGCCCAGAAACGCGGCGGCCACCAGGTCCCGGCCTCGCTGCACGACGAAGGCATCGAATCCAGCTACGCCGCCCAGGCCAAGGACTGGTTGACGCCGGAGCGCCAGTATGAGAAGAGCTGGGCGCTGGCGCTGCTGGAGCGCGTGATGCAGCGGCTGGGCCAGGAGTACTCCGTGGCCGGCCGGCAGGCGCTTTACGAGAAGCTGCAGCCCCACCTCGCTGGCGGTGGCGGCCGTCCCGGCTATGCCGGCCTGGGCCAGGAGCTGGGCATGAGCGAGGGCGCCATCAATGTGGCCGTGCACCGCATGCGCAAGCGCTACGGCCAGTACTTGCGCGAGGAGATTGCCGCCACCGTCACTTCATCGGACGAAGTGGAAGATGAGCTGCGCCACTTGATGGAGATCGTATCTTCCTAGTCATTCCCGCCTGCTAAATTTTTGTGAAACAAAATGCCGCCGCCCGTGTAACAATGCGCGACGGGCCGGTAACAGACAACCGTGCAATCCCTGTTTTTGACCGCCCCCTGATGAGCGATGTTCCGCCAGCTTCCCTGCCGGACGCACCTCTTTTATGCGGCATTTGCGGCGTGGAGATCGCCGCCGGCCTGCTGGCTTCGCAATGTCCTCGTTGCCTGCTCAGCCTCGCCACGGATTCGGGCGGCGCGGACGACGGTTTCATGGATGACGACCTGCTCGATCCCCTGCAACTGCGCCGGTTCGGCGACTACGAGCTGGTGCAGGAGATTGCCCGCGGCGGCATGGGCGTGGTCTATCGCGCCCGCCAGATCAGCCTCGATCGTGAGGTGGCGGTGAAGATGATCCTGGCCGGCGAGCTGGCCGGCCGCCAGGCGCTGCGCATGTTTCAAACGGAAGCCCAGGCGGCGGCGAACCTCCATCATCCGCACATCGTGCCGGTGTATGAAATCGGCGAACACGAGCTGCAGCATTACTTCTCCATGCGCTATGTGCCAGGTGGAGAAACCATTGCGCACTGGGCCCGGCGCCAGCGTGGCCACCATGAGGTCATCGCGGCCGCGGTGGCCCAGGTCGCGCGCGCCGTGGCCCATGCGCATGAGCGCGGCGTGCTGCACCGCGACCTGAAGCCTTCCAACATCCTTTGGGATCCCGACAGCGGCCCGCAGGTGACGGACTTCGGCCTGGCCAAGCTGATGGACGCCGCCGATGTGCGCGCCACCCACACCCAGCACCTGGTGGGAAGCCCCAGCTACATGGCGCCGGAGCAGATGGGCAGCAGCACCGTGCAGATCACCACCGCCACCGATGTGTACGGCATCGGCGCACTGCTCTACGAGCTGCTTTCCGGCCGGCCGCCGTTCATTGGCGCCACGGTGATCGAGACGGCGAGGCTGGTCAACGAAGAGGCCCCTGCACCGCTGACCAAAGTGCACCTGGACCTCTGCACCGTGTGCCTGAAGTGCCTGGCAAAACGACCGGAGGATCGCTACAGCTCGGCCACAGCTCTGGCGGAAGACCTGGAGTCCTTCTCGCAAGGCAAACCCGTGACCGCCGTGCCGCTCACGCCCGCGCAGCGGCTGCTGCGCTGGGCACGCCGCAAGCCGGCAGTGGCAGCCCTGCTGGCCCTGTGCCTCCTGTCGTTCATCTTTGGCATCAGCGGCATCGTCTGGCAATGGCGCAGGTCCGAAACCGCCCTTGCAGGCCAGGCCAAGGCCCTTGCCCACCTTGAGTGGCAGCAGGTGGACCACTGGCTGAAAGATGGCGAGACTTCCCAGGCGCTGGCTTACCTCGCCTCCCTCCTGCGCGCGCAGCCAGGCAATACTCAGGCCGCCACGTACGCGATGTCCATTGTGGACCAGCACGCCTTTCCCATCCTGGCCGGGCCGCCGGTGCATCCCCCTGCCCCGCTGGCCGTTCCGGTCGGCCTGGCGCCCAATGGCCAATGGTTTGCCGGTGCGGGCACCGACCATGTCGTGCGCATCTGGTCCTGTGTCTCCGGCCAGGAGATGCTGCACCTGCGGCAGGAGGCTCCGGTTGTGGCCCTTGCCGTTGCCGATGGCCCCTGGAGCCTGGCCCTCGCCCTGGATTCTAACCAGTTGCTTACCTACACCTCGCTGACCTCGCCGCCCAAGGTGCTGCCACGCGTGCTCAAAGGTGCGGTGCACAGGCTGCTTTTCTCCGATGACGGATCGCTCCTGCTGGCCGCCTCCGCGGAGGGTGTGGAAGCATGGCAGGCCGCCCGGCCTGAGGATCCGCCCCGCCTGCTCAGCTTGCCAGGGGAAGGCAAGGTGCTGGGCATGCAGCCATCGCGAGACGGCCGCCACGTGCTCCTCTGGGGTACAAAACAGGCCTTCGTATGGGATCCCGCCGGCGGTCAAAAACTCCTCTCCCTGACGGCGCAGGAACGCTTCGGCAAAGGCTGCATCAGCGCCAATGGACGCTGCATCAGCCTGGTGGACGGCGGTTTCAATATTCGCAGCTGGGAAGTGTCGCAGGCCACCGAGTTCAAGACCATCAGCAGCAGCCTGGAATTCCCGACCCACGTGGCCCTGGATGCGGAGGGCAAGCACGTCACCACCGGCACCGGCTCATCCCTTCTCTACATCTATGATGTGGAGTCCGGCCTCCGCCTTCCGCCGGTGATGGCCCACCATTACGCCATCCGCGAAATGCTCAGCTCGGGTGACGGGCAGTGCGTGCTCACTTACGGGGCCGACGACATGCTGATGCTGTGGGATGCCGCCACGGGGGCTTCCCTGCGCACTGCCGTTCATATGGGCCATGCCCGTCTGGCCAGCGCCGCGGCTACCTCGCGGCATGGCGATACGGTGCTCATTCAAAGCCCGGCCGAAGCCCGCGAGCCGGAGACGGTCGCAATCTGGAAAGCCACCCATGCCCGCAGCCCGCAGATTCACCACGTGGAAGGCACCCGCGATTTTGACATCAGCCGCATGAGCCCCGACGGGCGGCTGGGCTGCCTGGCGCTGCTGCCCCGGCCACGGTGCGTGGTGTACGAGTTCGCCACGGGCAAGGTGCTGCTGGACAAGCCGGTGCAAGGCGGCGTGTACGTGAACCAGCTTTCTCCCGATGGAAAGCGCTACTACCTGGCCACCGCCACTGGCTGGATCTATGGCTGGTCCCTCGAAACAGGCGAGGAGCTGTGGAAGCCCCTGCACGTTCCCGGCAGGGTGCGCCCCGGCGTGCTCACACCGGATGGCTCCCGCTTGATCCTGGGCTATGATGACGGGCACATCCGCATCCTGGACACGGCCACGGGCGAACTGCTGCTGACCCTCGACCACCCCGGCGAGGTGAAGGGCCTGAGCCTTGCCCCTGATGGCAGCCACCGCTTTCTGTCCGGCTCCACCGACGGGCTGGCTCAACTGTGGGAGTTCGATACGGGCAAGAGGCTGCAAACCTTTGCAGGCCACGAGTCCACGATCATCAGCACCGCCTGGCATCCTGATGCCAAACATATCGCCACTGGTTCCTACGATGGCTCGGCCCGCCTCTGGGACGTGGAAACCGGCCGGCAGATAGGGATCTCCATGCGGCACGGTGGCTGGGTGAGCCATGTGGAGTTCAGTCCCGATGGCACCCAGCTCGCCACCGCCTGCCGCGATGGCAATGCACGGCTCTGGTCCTCCCTCACCGGCAAGCCCCTGGGCCAGCCCATGCGCCAGGGCTACTGCGTGGACACGCTGCGCTTCACCCACGATGGCTCGCTGCTCTTCGTTCGCGATCTCAGCGGCTTCCGCTACTGGGATACCCATACCAGCGAGCCCGTGACGATCCACTTCCAGGAACCCGAAAGCAGCGGGGTCGGCATGGACTCGGAAGCCTCCACGGCCTACCTTTCGCCGGATGACACGCACGTGTTTCTAGGCTCGGCCATGAACTATGGCGCGCTCTGGACCGTCGAGCTGCCGCACACTCCCGTGCCCCCTTGGTTTTCGGATTTCCTGGACAGCCTCGGCGGTGGTGGCGAGGTGGGCATTGCGCCCGCGGAACGTCTTTTGACCTTGCGCCTCCAGATCGGCAAGGCAAGCGCCACTGACCCGCACGCCCGCTGGGCGCTGGGCGTTCTGGGCCTGGGCGGAAAATAAATTCATTGCCACCGGTAAGGTTTCATCCGGCACCGGTAAGAACAGCGGCAAACACCTGCGGTCGCATCCCGCCCTGGCGGCCGCCGGCAACGTTTCCTGCTCTCCCATGAATCCCATCCCGCCCGTCCGGCTGCTGCTGGCCGCCGCCCTTCTGTGCGCGGCCCTGCCCGTCTTTGCAGACGAAGCTCCCAGCCTTGTCGTGACCACCACTGATGACGTGGTGAGCAGCACCGATGGCAAGACCAGCCTGCGCGAGGCCCTCGCCTATGCGGCCAGCCTTGACGACGCCGAGCCAGTCACCTTCTCCAGCAGCGCAGCGGGAGGCGCTGTCAATTTCCACGACGGCCAGCCGCATACACTCCTGGTCACCAGCGAGCTCATCATCAACGGCACCATCGCCATTCAGGGCCCCGGCGCATCCGTGCTCACTGTCAGCGGCAGCGGCACCACCCGCATCATCCGGGTGCCCTTCGGCAACTGGCTCACCCTCAGCGGCCTGACTCTTGCCCAGGGCCGCGCACCGGACAACCTCGCCAACAACGGCGGCACGACCATCGACATCGGCGGTGGTGCCATCTACAACCTCGGCAATCTCATCCTCAATGCCTGCACCTTTGCCGCCAATGCCAGCGGCGACTTCACCGAAGGCGGCGGCGCCATCTCCAACGCCAATGCCGCCACCCTGACCATCACCGGCTGCGCCTTCACCGGCAACAGCACCGGCAAGTCCAACTACGGCGGCGGCGCCATCTACAACGCCGGCACGCTCAGCATCACCGGCTCCAGCCTCACCAGCAACAGCACTGGGGCCAGCAACACCGGCGGCGGCGCCATCTTCACCGGCGGCAGGCTGACGATGTCCACGTCCTCCTGTTCCGGCAACAGCACGGGCACCGGCAACTCCGGCGGCGGAGTGGTGTACGACAATGGGGCCACCGTTACGATCACCGGCTGCACCCTCTCTGGAAATCAGGCCGCCTCGGCGGTGGATGGCGGCGGCGCCCTGCTCTTCAACCGAGGCCGCGGCACCATCGTGCAGTCCACCCTTTCCGGCAACACCGCCACTGGCTCAGGCAACGGAGCCGGTGCCATCTACAACCACGATGCCACCGTGGGCATCGTTCAAGGAACACTGGTGCTCAATTCGCCCTCCAGCCTGGTGAACATGGGCGATTCTCGGTCCACCGCCTCCACCGGCCTGGCTAACACCTTGGTGGCAGGCGGCGGCAGCGTTGTTGACGAAATCCAGAGTGGCTCTGGCGGCTTTTCCAGCAGCGGCGTGAACTTCATCGGCAACCCCGGCAGCCTGGAAATCGGTGTCAATGACATGAGCCTTTTTACCACCTCCACCACGCTCACAGATGTGATCGACACCCACCTGCAGAACAACGGCGGCACCACTTCCACCCATGCCCTGAAGCTTACCAGCCCGTGCGTGGACACCGGCGCGGCTCTTGGTGAAATTCAGCAGGTCACCGTCGGCGGCATCGGCACTTTTACCCTCACGTTTCAGGGGCAGACCACCGGTCCCTTGAGCTCCACCAGCGGCACCTTGGAGGATGACCTGCGCACCGCGCTTTCCGCCCTTTCTACCATCGGCAGTGGCAATGTCGCCGTGGCCCAGGCACCGGCTGGCAGCGTGTACTTCATCACCTTCACCGGCACTCTGGCAGGAGCCGACATGCCGCAACTCAGCGCCGCCACCACCGGCACCGCCACCGCGGCCATGATCACCCTCGTGGACGGCCAAGCCTTGCCTCCGGCCGATCAGCGCGGCTCTCCCCGCCCCGCCGGTGCCGCGGTGGATGTGGGTGCCTATGAAACGCAGTCTCTGGCCGTGACCAGTCCCACCAGTACGAATGTGCTGAGCACCTCCGCCACGCTCGGCGGCAGCGTCTCCGCCGATACCGGTGCAACCATCAATGCGCGCGGCATCGTCTATGCGGTCACCAGCGTTAATGCCAGTCCGCTCCTTGGTGGCAATGGAGTGACAAACCTCGTCGCCAGCGGCACTACCGGAAACTTTAGCGTCAACGCCCCCGGGCTCTCGCCCGCCACCGGTTACACGTTCAAGGCCTACGTCACCAGCGGCGGTGCCACGCTTTATACCAGCGCTACCACCTTCATCACCACTTCGGTGCCTGGTTCCACCACCACCACCCTTTCTAGCAGCCTCAATCCCGCCACGGTGGGTGCCTCGATCACCTTCACCGCCACCGTCATTCCCGTGCCTCCAGCATCTGGCACACCTACCGGAACGGTGACATTCTCCGAGGGCGGCACCACGCTTGGTTCGGCCCCGCTCTCCGGAGGGTCGGCCACCCTGACGGCAAGCTCCTTCGCCACCGGCAGCCATAGCATCACCGCCTCCTATGCCGATACCGCAGCCTTCGCTGGCAGCACCAGCAACTCGGTGTCGCAGACGGTCAATGCCGCGATCACACTCTCACCATCCACTCTGCCGGACGGGCATACCAACGCGGCCTACAGCCAGTCCATCACCGCCAGCGGCGGCACGGGTGCCAAGTCCCTTGCAATCGGCAACTTCAATCCCGGTGGCACCGGCCTTGCGAGCCCGGCCGTCAACGGCGGCACCGCCACCCTTTCTGGAACGCCTTCCGCCGCTGGCACCTGCTCGTTTGATCTCACGGCCACGGACGCCGGCGGCGGCAGTATCACACAGCATTACACACTCACCATCGGCACCGTGAATGTCAGCATGTCCTCCCTGGTCTGCGCGGGCATCAACCTCAACCCGGCGTTCTCCCCCTTCACTACTGCCTACACCGTCAGCGTGCCGTATTCGGTGGCCAGCGCCACCCTGCTGCCCATCTCCGGCCAGGCCGGTAACAGCATCAAGGTGCGTGTCAACGGCGGCGGCTACACCAGCCTCGCCTCCGGCGGCAAAAGCGGCCCGCTGACGCTGAACATCGGCACCAACGTCATCGAGATCCTCGTCACCTCACCCGATGGCACCGTTTCCACCACCTATGCCATCCGCGCCATCCGTTATGGCCAGCCACTGGTCAGCCTTTCCGCCAGCCCTGCCACGCTGCTGGAGGGCTCCGGCGGCCACATCGTCTTCACCTTCACCCGCGACGGCGATCCCGGCCCGTCTTTCACCGCCAACTTCAGCGTAGGCGGCACCGCCGTGCGAGGAGGCGACTACACAGCCACCGGCGCCGCCACCTTTGGCGCAGCCAGCACCATCAAGTTTGCTGCCAATGTAACCAGTGTCTCCCTGGTCATCATCCCCGTGGCGGACAGCACCGTCGAGGCGGACAAGACCATCATCCTGAGTCTCACCAACGGCGCGGGCTATGCGGTGAATACGACCGCCGCCTCTGCCACAGGCACCCTGATCGATGACGACAGCCACGTCACCCTCACTGGCAACCCCGGCGTCTTCGGCCAGCCGCTCTGGCTCACCGCCGCCATCGCCGGCACCAACGGCAGCCGCACCGGTCTCGTGACTTTTAAAGACGGCACCACGACGATCGGCACGGTATCTCCCATGGCCGGCGTGGCCACCCTTGGCATCAGCACATTGGCCGTGGGCACCCACTCGATCACCGCCTCCTATGCCGGTGATGCCACCGCCGGCCCCAGCACCAGCCAGCCCTACCGGCAGGTGGTCGCCAAGGGCTCCGTGGCGATCACACTCAGCAGCTTGTTAAATCCCGCCACCGCTGGCAACAATGTGTAGTTCAGCGTCAGTGTTGCCGCCGCCGCGCCCGCCATCGGCCTGCCGGGTGGAGTGGTCACCCTCAAGGATGGAGCCTCCGTCATCGCCACCCAGGTGCTCAACGGTGGCAGGGCCTCTTTCAGCTCCAGCACTCTTTCCGCCGCCACGCACAGCCTTTCCATCAGCTATTCCGGCGACGCCAATTTCAACGCGGGCTCCAGCGCCGTGCTCCGCCAGGTGGTGAATCCGGCCATCAAGTTTTCACCCGCCGTGCTTCCAGCCGCCAAGGCCGGCGCGCCTTACAATGAAACCATCACCGCGCTAAACGGCACAGGATTCAAAACGCTCACGGTCACCTCCTTCAGCAGCGGCGGCACCGGACTCACCTCCATCGTTACCGGCCTCAACTCCGTCACCCTCAGCGGCAGGCCTTCCGTCGGTGGCATCGTCTCCTTTGACCTCACCGCCACGGACACGAACTCCAGCACCATCACACTGCATTACACCGTCCCTGTTTCCGACTACCCGCCCGTGCTGGCCAACCTGGCCTTCACCACCCTGGAGGACAATGCGCGCAACTTTACCGCCGCTGATTTCGACCCCGCCTTCACTCCAGCAGCTCCTTCCCTTTCCCTGCAATCGCTCAAGATCAGCACCCTGCCCGCCCATGGTGTCCTGTCCTTCTCAGGCCATCCGGTAAAGGCCGGCACCATCCTCACCCGCTCCGCCATCGGCAGCCTCGTCTATCTTCCCGCTGCCAACTACAACGGAGCTGACAGTTTCAAATGGAACGCTGGCGACGGGGTCAATTTCGCCCTCGCCGATGCCACCGCCGCCTTCACCGTCATCCCGGTGAATGATCCGCCCTCGTTTGTGAAGGGCGCCGATGTCTCCGTGCGGGAAGACAGCGGCGCCACCACCATCGCCAAATGGGCCACCGCCATCAGCAAGGGTGGCGGTGCCGATGAAACCTCCCAGGTGCTCACCTTCACCATCCTGTCCAATACCAATGCCGCGCTGTTCACCACCTCTCCGGCGCTTAGTTCCACAGGTGCTCTCAGCTTCAGCATTCCACCCCTCACTTATGGCCACGCCACCCTTACTGTGCAGCTTTCCGACAACGGTGGCACGGCCAATGGCGGCAATGACACAAGCCCCGTACAGACCTTCAGCATCACTGTCGGCCATGTGAATCATCCGCCGGCCGTGATAGGCACCGGCGTGCCGGCCCAGACCCTCAATGTCGGCGGTGGCTCGGCAAACATCGACCTCGCCAGTTACTTCACCGATCCCGACACCAGCGATACCCTCAGCTACTCCGTGCTGAAGAACACCGCGCCTGCGGTTGCCAACGCCCTTGTCACCGGCAGCGGCCTCTTTCTTGTCCCGCTCGCGGCCGGTTCCACCAATGTCACCGTGCGGGTGACAGACAACGCCACTCCCGCCGCCCACCTGGACTATGTCGTGGCCGTTACTGTCGGCACGGCATCACCTGGAGTTACCAGCCTCACGCGCCCCGCCTTAAATTCACACACCGGCCGATTCGAGACCAAGGTGACCCTCGGCAACACGATGGCCCGCACCATTGACGGCATGCGCCTCACCGTGATGAACCTCCCTTCCGGTGTGCAGCTTGCCAATGCCACCGATATTTCCTTGCCAGTGATCGATCATATCGCGCCCGTACAGCCCGGTGCCTCCGTGGTACTCATGCTGGAGTTCGAAGGCCCTGGCGCTTTCCTCGGATCTTATATCCCTTCGATCGGCACCAGCGAATATGTCGCGCCTTCGGTTGCCAGCGCTTTCTTTGATCCCGCTACCGTCACCGAAGGCCCTGGCCAGGCGGTGCTGGTGGAATTTAACACCCGCATTGGCGACAGATACGAGGTGGATTTCAGCGACGATCTGGGCGCCACCTGGTCCGCTTCTCCCGCCAATGTCAAAGCCGGTGCCACGCATGTGCAGTGGCTTGACCGCGGCCCGCCCGGAACTTCCTCGATCCCTGTCCTTCCTGTCACACGCCAGTACCGGATCAAGGACCTGCATTAGTTTTCAATTTTTGGGTAAGGATTCGTTCCGGCCCGGTAAGAACACCAACAAATGAGGACCTCACGCACTCCCGCTGCCTCCCGCCGCTCCGCCTGGCCCGCTCTTCTCGTGCTGCTGCTTGGCCTGGCGCCCACTGCCTGGGCATTTCCACCTGCACCTACCTTCACCATTCGAGGTGTGGCCCGCGATGAATTTGGCTGGGCCATCAAGGCCACGGATCAGGCCATCGTGGTGATCAAGCGCGACGGTGTGGAGATCGCCGAGGCGCCCATTGATGAGACCGGCCGCTCCGATGAAAACTTCCGTGTCCTGCTGCCCATGGACATGTCCTCCGCCAATCCTTATCGCACCGGCGCTCAGACCACCGGTTCACTCGTCTCCATCGAGGTGCGTTTTCCCACCACCACGATGCCAGTGGCCTTCCTCAAGTCCAAGTCCCCCTCTGTTGGCAAGCCGGGCGATGTTCTCTTCATCGATTTCAGCGTGGGCGCGGATACCGATGGTGACGGTATTCCTGATGCCTGGGAATGGTGGCAGCTCTCCCAGGCCGGCATCGGGCCAGGCGATGCACGCTGGTCCTTGGCCACGCTGGGCAAAGGTGACTTCGATGGTGACGGCACTTCCGACTATGTCGAGTATCTCGCAGGCACCTTTGCCGTGCTCAACAGCGACCATGTCTCGCTCAAGATCACCGGTTTCGACACCGATGGCTCGGCCGTTCTCGCCGCCTTTTGCGTCATCGATAAAACCTACCGTGTCGAGTACTCGCAGGACCTCAAGAAATGGACACGCGGCACCCTTCGCTATGGGGACCCCGGCAGCAATACTCTCACTGACTGGACTGCCTCAGACACCCAGGAAATCACCCTGAAGTGCAGCTCCACCATCGGCCTGAAGCAGGTGTTCTACCGCCTGGTGACCGAACGCTGACGTCTTTTCATCTCCCGCTGCCATGAAGCATTTCCGCCTCTTGTTCCTGCTTTGCGCCCTTGTGCTGCCATCACTGCCCGCACGGGCCGAGTGGCGCACTGAAAGTTACAGCCTGAGACCGGGCTGGAACGCCATCTACACGATGGTCGATGCCAGTTACACCACGCTCGACAACCTTCTGGCCGCCTATCCTTCCATCGTCGAAGTGTGGCGCTGGCAGCCCGAGCTGGTCGATCCTCGGCAGCCTGGCAACGTCCAGGCCCCGCCTGTCGGTGTCGAGTGGTCCGTATGGAAGGCGGGCGAGGCCGATGAGAGTACCTTCACCAGCCTCTCTCCTAACTACGGCTATCTCGTCCATGTGAATGACACGGCCCAGCCACTCACCCTGCAAATCACTGGCCGCGCCGTCATTCCAGAGGTCCGCTGGCGTGGCGACGGCCTGCAGCTCGCCGGCTTTCCAGTGATCGCCTCCGGGGCCAGCCCCACTTTTTCCAGCTATCTCGCCCCCGCCGGCTTCTCTCTCGGCGGCGCGCAGATCCTTCGTTACAACGGCGGCCCCATCCTGCAAAACACCAACCCGCTTTCCATCAATCCCTCCGTCACCCGCATCACCCGCGGCCAGGCCTATTGGATCAATGTGCAGAAATTCTCCCGTTACTATGGCCCGCTAAGCGTGGACATCAGCACGGGAGCCAGCATTGATTTCGGCATCAAGTCCCAGGTGGTCAATGTCGTGCTCACCAATCAAACCACCACCACTCTAGGTGTGTCGATCTCTACCGTCAGCTCTGATCCCGCGCCCAATGGTCAGCCTTTCGTCACCGGCTCCGTGCCGTTGAATGTGGAAGTGGATGCGGAGACGGCTTATACCCCGCTTACCAGCCGCACCCTCAGCATCCCCGCCGGCGGTGTCATCGCCATTCGTACCGTCGTCAACCGTGCCCTGATGGGCGGAGCCTCAGGCAATCACTTTGGCTCCCTGCTCAAGCTCAGCACCACCACCGGCCTCGCTGGCGAGGACCTGTACCTGCCAGTCACCGCCGATTACGGCCCCCTCTCCGGCCTGTGGATTGGCGAGGCCCAGATCACCCAGGTGGGCAGCGTGGTGCTGCGCTATGCCCGCGATGCCCAGGGCAACACCGTCTATGGCTCCGACGGCAAGCCGCAGGTGCTGGAGGATCTTACCACTCCAGGCTCCGCCACCACCCTTCCAGGGGTTAGTACCGCCTATCCTTTGCGCGTGATCATGCATGTGGATGCCAGCGGCCAGGCCACCCTGCTTTCCCATGTCTATCAAGGGCCGCTGGCTGCCAATCAGGCCATGGGCCTCACCCTCAGCGAGTCCCTGCTGGATGCCACCCAGCTCAAGAATGCCGTGCGCCTCTCCGTGGCCCATCTGCCCTTGGATACGGCCTTGCAGGTTCCCGGTTTCTTTGGCCCAGGCGGCACCCTCGCCGCGCCGGCGCTGGTGACTCCCTATAACTCGCCCGTCAGCCCCTTCGTCCATATCTATCACCCGGATCACGATAACTTGGACGCCCAGTTCAAGAGCCAGCTCCCCGCAGGGCGTGAATCTTTCGACATCAAGCGCACCATCACGCTGGGCATGGACACCTCCCCGCCCAACGGCAGCACCACTGACTGGGGAACTTCGTTGATCACCGGCACTTACTCCGAATTGCTCGAAGGTCCCTATAAGTCACCCATCCGCGTCCAGGGCTCCTTCTCCCTCTACAAGGTCAGCGACATCTCCGCCATCACCCGCCAGTAACCGCCTTTCCCGCCCAGCCTCTCCACCGTCATGAAACAAACCATGCACCGCCTCCTGCTCTCCTGCCTCCTTGCCGTCGGCATCCAGGCAGTCCACGCTCAGTCCACCTCCATGGTGCCCTCCGCCATGAACTACCAGGGGCTGCTCACCGATACCAATGGCAATGCCGTCGCGCCCGATTCGCCAGAGAACCACAACATCGAGTTCCGGCTTTATAAGGATGCCACTGGCGGCACCGCGCTGTGGGGAGAAACGCAGACGGTCACCGTCTTCAAAGGTAACTTCAGCGTCGTGCTTGGCAATGGTACCAGCCTTTCCGGCATTCCCTCCGGCTCTACCGGCTTTGTCGCCCAGTTTACCGGGGCCTCCACGTCCGACCTCTATTTCGGCATCACCCCTCAGGGCGGTGCCGAGTTCGCTCCAAGGCAGAAGATTCTCGCCAGTGCCTTTGCCCTGCGTGCCCGCACGGCCGAGAGTGTGATGCAGACCACCGGCTCCTCCACCTTCAACTCGGTCAACATCACGGGCAGTTCCAGCGTCTCCGGCAACAACTTCCTCCAGTTCGGTGCTGGCATCAGCGGCCAGGATGCCAATGCTGGCAAAATCGGCTACCAGATCTACAACGGCGCGCTCGACATCGTCGGCGCCGGCACCAACAACATCAACCGCACCATCTCCATCTATGCAGAAGGCGGCACCACGTTCAATGGAGCGATCAACTTTCCCTCCTACGGCCAGTACCTGAACCTGCATGACCCCGCCAACGGCCTGGGTGTGCAGAACGCCACCGTGTACCTGCGCAGCTACGATGCCTTTGCCTGGTACCGTGGCGGCTCCCATAGCGACAACGCCCAGGATGCCGGCGGCGGCACCACCCTGGCCACTCTCACCAACAACGGTCTCACCCTTGGCGTGGGCAAGTTCATCGGCGATGGCAGCGGCCTGACCAACATCAACCCGAACTCCCTGCCCACCAATTATGGCCACCTGGGCATCACCGGTGCCGGCACATTCGAGCTCGGCGTGGGCGTCACCAAGACCGGCTCCGCCGGCGTGATCGGCTACCAGACTTACTCCCAAGGTCTCGACATCGTTGGTGCGGGCACCCTCGGCAACAACCGCAAGATCTCGCTCTGGGCCGAAGGCGGCACCACATGTACCGGCGGTCTCATCATCAACGGCACTCTTTCCACCAACGGCTACAACATCGATCACGGCGGCGCCCACGGCGTGTGGATGGGCTCCTTTGGGGACGGGCATGCGATTGGCAGCCAGAACTACACCACCTACTCGCGTGTCGCCGTCGGCTCCGACAACACCCATGGCTCCTTCGCCTGGTATCGTGGGGGTACCCATACCAACAATGAGCAGGACCCGGGCGGCGGCAGCAAGCTCATGTACCTCGATGGCAACGGCCTGACGGTGCAAGGCACCTGCAACCTGACGTCCAACCTGTCGGTCGGCGGCCAGAGCATCAACATCAACAACGGCGGCTACCAGATAGGAGTGGGAGTGGACTTTGCGATCAACCGTGCAGGTGTGACGAGGGCCGTGCTGTTTGGAGCCAGCGGCGGATGGTCCACCGCCTCCGACCGCCGACTGAAGCAGGACATCACCCCCGTAAGCAACGCCCTGGCTGACCTCATGAAGCTGAAGCCCGCCAGCTACCATTTCAAGGCCGACAGCAAAGAGCAACGGCGCAGCTTTGGTTTCATCGCGCAGGAGGTCCAGCCGGTGCTGCCTGACCTTGTGACGACGATGGACAAGGCCAAGGGCACGATGGGCCTGATTTACGATGGTTTCATCCCCGTCACCGTCGCCGCCGTGCAGGAGCAGCAGAAGCAGATCGAAACGCTGAGCACCGAAAACGACGAGCTGAAGAAGCGCCTCCAGGCCCTGGAGGCCAAGCTCGACCGCATCGCCGGCAGCCTTCCCGAGGCCCCTGCCCGCGCCGCCGCCGCCGACACCTCTTCACGGCAGTAATGCCTCCTCTGCCACCGGTCCTGCGCCTTCCTTTCAGAACGTCCGTCCGCACCTCTCTCATGAGACTGTCCCGCCGCTTTCTCACTCCCGCCCTGCTGGTCCTCGCGCTGGCTTCGTCCGCTCGTGCGGATGATGTCAACCCCCTCACTCAGAACCGGCTCTGGGCCACCCCGCCTGCCGCCAGTGGCAACCCCACCGCCGGCCAGTTCGGCGGGTTTTCGCCGGTGTCCTCCAGCGCCTCCACCTCCACGGCGGGCGGCAACACCGTGCCCACTAGCGGCGGCCAGGTGCTCCGGGTCTCCATGCTCGGCGCCAGCTTTGCGGGAGCGGTACCGGAGTTCTTCATCGGCGACATCGTGGGCACGCCTCTCTACTCCTTCACTGACAACCTCAACCGCCCCGCCTCCCTCGCCCGCCAGCCCGTTCGTGCCACGGATGCGGCCTTCAAGTACCAGCTCCCTGGCAGCACCGTGGTGCACGACTTCGATCCCGCTGTGCTCGTCATTGGCGAGCGCTTTCTGTGGAGCCCTGACGCTCAGTTCTATGTCACTCCCGATAACACCGCCACTTATGAGCAAGTGGTCCCCAGCGGCACCGCCGGCGCTGTCTCTCACGATGGCTTTGTCTATGCCACCCAGGGCGGCAGCAGCCACATCTATTGGAAGACCAGCGCACCGATTGCGGTCGATGCTTCCAACAATCCTGTGTTCGGCCTGATTGACCGTCTTATCACGGTTTCCTCCAGCAGCAAGCTGCCGGTGCGCCGCATCTTCTGGACGGAGCAGGGCTTCCAGGGCCTTACCGTCACCATTCCCAAGGGAGATATCCAGCAGGTGCGCGTCGCCTACACCGATGCCTTTCCCGAGCTTGTCCCCGCCGGCCAGGAATACCAGCCGCCAGGCAATTCCAACAACGGCTCCGGCACCGCCACCGTGCTGCCTCGTGGCACCCTTTGGTATGACAACACGCAAAGCGCCCTGCACGCCTACAACCGCGAAGGCCGCGTGCTCGTCGAGTTCCTTGGCGAAGTGCGTTCTACTACCACCGGCGTGCGCCGACAGGTGGGCATCGAAGTGGTCGATGTGATCCAGGAAGCCGCTCCCGTGGCCGTCGATGTGCCGCTCGGCGAACGCGTCTATCCTCTGTCCACCGATGAGATCGGCCAGCAGAATTATCCCCTGCCAGATGATGCTACGGGCAAGGCCGCCGCCCAGGCCCGCATCGCCTCCAATCTCGCGGCTTTCTCTCCTTCGCTGGTCATCAATCTCGCCGCCGCTGCCGATCCCTTTGTTGCCCAGTTCCAGGTAGCCAATCAAATCGCCTATTACGCCCAGAAAGTCACCGTCTCCGCCAGCGATGTGCAGATCTTCTGGAACGAGTCCGGCCTGGATGGCATCCAGTGGCCTAAGTTCCTCGACCGCTACCATCTCTACTGGCCGGATTCGCTTGCCGATTATGCCGTGAATGTCCGCCCCACCGATCTCACCCAGGTCGGCGGCACCCTGCCTATCTTCGGCCAGCAGTCCACCTTCCAGCTTGTTTATCAGGACGATCCCACGCAGACCCAGGCCACGGTGGTGCAAGGCACCGGCTTCCAGGTCACTCTCAATGGTTCCACTCCCGTCAATCACAGCCTGCTGCTCTTCCAGTCCGGCGATGACTTCTGGTATGTCCGCGTCGAGTCCGTGCTCGACACCCAGCTTGCCGATCCGCGTTATGCCCAGTACTACGCACAGAACGTCACCGCCAATGTAGGAGACCGTCTCACACCGCCTGCCGGTGCGGACAGCATCGCCGGCTATGTGGACCTCACGCGCGGCACGGCCCTCGATCCGACCGCGTATGTCAATCCCTTCACCGCCGGCATCACCGCCGCCGAGAAGGGCGCCATCATTCCCGTCAATGCTGCGCCAACCAAATACGACACTGTATCACGCACACTGCTGGCCAACGGCAATCTCGGCGTGTGGTGGTTCAAGAAGATCAGCCCGCCCGCCGCTCTTGCCGGCAAGATCGCCCCGCTTTACTGGCCTTCGTTCTTCTACACCTACAAGCTCGCCTGGCCGCAGAACGCCCGCCAGATCGTGCTCGCCTCCAACCTCGGTTCCGATGACCTGAATGCGGATGCGGCCAGCGGCACCATCTATTACCAGAACGACCCCTCGCAAATCGGCTACAACCCCAACGAGGAGCACGCCCAGATGATCGCCGGCCGCGCCTATGCTCTGCGCGATGACTTGAACAATCCCGCCGTCACTTCCGACCGCTATGTGCTTGTCCGCTATTTCAGCGCCGCTGACAGCCGGCCCGCCATTCAGGCCTTCCAGGTGGTGCGCGAAAATGCCCAGTACAAGTTCACCTATGATGCCAAGGCCGGCACCGTGCTCCAAGCGCCCATGCCCCTGGCCATCATGCCCCCGCCCCTGCTGCCCGACAATACGTCGAAGAACCTCGAGGTCACCCCTGTCATCACCGATCCCCCTGTCTCCGCCCCCGCCAGCCTCGGCACCCAGGATTACTACAACCGCTTCACGTACGAGGATCGCAAGGGCCTGAAGTGGATCTACCGCGGCCAGCACAACCCCACCGCCACGCCCCCTGCCCTCGGCATGAAGTTCTACTATGCCACCATGCCCGGCTTCGCCTATCCCGATCCCGCCACCGGACTGGATACCGCCCCCGTGCCTGGCACTCTTACCCCGTTCCTTCGCCCGCTCAACGGCAGTGGCGGCTATGTGGGTGATGCCGTCACTGGCGACTCCATTGTCGTAAGTTTCAAGCCCTGGTGGCCTGACCTTGTACCCGATGGCTTGAACATCCAAAGCTCCGAGGTGCCAGTGCTCCACTTTGCTGAAACGCTGATCAAGCCTCACGACGGCCTGCCCGGCCTGCAAGGAGCCACCAGCGCCACGATCTTGTACCAGCAGTCCATTGGCCAAAACTTCACCGTCGGCCAGAAGAGCGCCGTCATGCACGATGCCACGCGCCGCAAAGTGTATTACCTCGGCAGCGGCAGCCTTACCTCCCTGCCCAGCAGCATCGCCACCAGCTCCAACAACGGTCTCACCTATTTCCAAAACCTGCCCGCCCACTTGCAGCAGCGGTTCTTTGTGGATCCTAACATCGGCACCACCACGCCCACGCTGGGCGGGCTCGTGCTTCAGGGCCAGTTCATCGATGAAGTGGTGGGCGACAGCTATCTTCTGCCTAACATTCTTAGTGCCGACGACCTCGCCGCCTTGAAAGGCCTTGTCTCTCCTTCCGATCCCAGCATGCCGGCCTGGAATTCGGCGATCGACAGCCTGTCCACCACCCTCCAGACCTTCATCGAAAACCCGGCCCGCCCCGGCACTTACATCCCGGATACCACCCAGGACAAGCCCTTCACCCAGGCCTCCCTTGTTGAGATCACCAACGACAACCAGGCCGTCGATTCCTATGCCCTTACCGCCGTTGGCGGCGGCGCGGGCTATGTCACCGTCATCCTTGGCAATGGCAAGGCCTTTACCGATTCCAGCGAGCCCGTGCAGGTCGAAATCTTGAAAGTGGGCGACAGTCTTTACCGCGGTCAAGTCAAGCCCATTACTCCCGCCAATCCACTCTCCGAGCAGATCACCATGCAGCACACCGGCGACTTCGCCGGGCATGTGCAAGACTACGAGTTCCAATGGCGCTACTCCCCGCCCGTGGACGGCCAGCCGCCTGTGAACACCCCCGACCAGCCTGGCACCTCCTGGTTCAGCCTCACCGACCAGCTCCCGCGCATCACCCTCGGCGGCAACCAGCCGCTCATCACCCTCACGGACAACTACTTCGTTATGCGCTACCGGCCCAAGGAGGGCCACGCTCTGCGCCCCACAGGTTCTAACTGGACACCCAGTCAAGGCTGGTCGCAGTGGACGCCCGCAGCCCTCGCGGAAGGCTGGATCAAGCGCGTGCTCGCCGGCATCAATCCTTTCGATCAACGCCTTAGCGACTTCTATAACAACACGGTGAACACCGATGTCAGCCTGCTTACCCAGGCCGGCACCCGCTGGGAAGGCGATGTGCCCCTCACCCTCGGCTCCGTGCAGGACGCCGGCCTCATCTCCATCTATGAGACCCTCCTGCGCCGCGCCATCAGCTTCACCATCGATGGCAGCCCGGCGGTCAATTATCCCCCGGCCAATGATGCCCTGCTCCTCGCCGCAGGTTATCTCAACGATCTCTACATGGCCCTCGGCAACGAAGCGTATGCCGATGCCTCCAACCCCACCATCTCCCTTGATGTTGATCCCTCGCGCCTGCTGACCAGCCAGGGCCTGCCCGCCTCCATCGGCACCACCATTCAGCAAACCGCCACTGCCCGTTTCTCCTTCGAAGGCCAGGTGCCCGACCTCCTTTCCGAGCAGCTCGTGCTCCTCCGCGGCCGCGATGATACACTGTCCCCCGGCACCCAGACAGCTCCGGTGTACAACCGCTTCTACTGGAACTTCACCCGCGGCATCAATGCTGGCGAAGTCATCTACGCCCTCAACTACAACATCACCGAAAAGGCCGGACCCACCGCCGATGGCAAGATCGATGCCACCGATGCCGCCTATATGTTCCCCCAGGGCCATGGCGATGCTTATGGCCACTATCTTACCGCCCTCACCAATTACTACCGCCTTCTCAGCAACCCTAACTTCACCTGGACGCCGCGAGTTGAATCCGTGGACTTGTTAGGCGTTCCCGTCACCGTCGATTACCAGGACGAACGCAAGCTCGCCGCCGCCGCGGTGGCTGCCGGCCGCACCGTCTCGCAGGTCATTGACCTCGAGCGCCGCAAGCTTCCCGTCGGCACCGACACCGGCTGGAGCGGCCTGCGCGAGTCCGTCACCAATGCCACCACCGGTGTCACCCGTTCCTGGGGTGTGGAGCAATGGGCCAGCCGTGGCGGCCAGGGTAACTTTGTCCACTGGGCCGTCATCAACTCACTCCTGCCGGAAAATGACTTCTTCCATCAGGGCCTCCAGAAGATCGACCGCCATTCCGTGCCCGAGCTCGATGAAATTGCCACCCTCGGCACCGAAATCCAGGGCACCATGGACGCCGCCAACCGCCGCATCAACGCCCTGAACCTCAGCGACGACAGCGTGCTCTTTGATCTTTCCCCCGCCGATCTTGCCGCCGGCAATTCCCACTTCGACCAGATCCTCGCCCGCGCCAAGGCCGCGCTTGCCAATGCCGCCACCGCCCATGCCCGCACTGTCGAGCAAAACGCCCTGCTGCGCACCGTGGCCAACCAGGCCGCGGATTACAACTTCACCGTCAGCCAGCAGGAGACCGCCTTCGAAAACCGCCTCATTGATGTGTACGGCCAGCCTTATGCCGGCGACATCGGCCCCGGCAAAACCTATGACCAAGGCTACGGCGGCGCCGATTACCTGCGCTTCATGTACATCGACCGGCCCTATGTGTACAACACCACCCAGTTGTTCGGTGCCTCGCCTCTCACCACCACCTTCACCCTGCCGGTGAAGAGCAGCTCTTACAACATCATGCTCAATGGCTTCGACGGCTCCACCGCCTCTGCCGACGCCCTTTACGCTAACATACTGACGGCCTCCAAAGACCCCACGCAAAACATCACTTATACCTTCGACCTCAACGCCGGCCCCTACCAGGTGGCCACTGCCGACATGGGCAAACGCGCCTCCACCGGCCAGGTGCAGCAGGCCCTCCTGGCCGTGATGAACGCCCGCGAGCAGCTCTACACCAAGCTGGTCGCCCTCAGCAACAGCCGCACCGCCTTTGCCAATACCATCCATATCCTGGACGAAGACACCAACGCCAAGGTCGCCCAGCGCGGCCTCAACGACGCCTACAACGCCTCCAAGCTCGTCGTCACCAAGGCCCTCGGTGCCAATGACCTGATCAACACCGTCACCGGCAACGTCGAGAAGACCCTCGACGAAATCACCGCCTCGGTCATCACCGGCTTCCCCCGCGTCAACGGCATCGACAACGACCTCACCTCCGCCGCCCGCGCCGCCATTCTCGCCACCAAGGTCACCTCCAACAAGGTCCTCTCCGCCAAGCAGATCACCACCCAGATCTCCACTTACCTGCTCAATCTCGGCCTCGACCTCGACGGCCTGGCCAAGGACGAAGCCAATGCCACGCTGCAGGTCGAGATCGACAGCCGCGCCAAGGCTAACGACTTGAAGACTGCCTACAGCGCCGTCTTCTCCGGCATCAGCGATGTCGATGCCTCGGTGAAGAACCTCGCCGCCGCTCTCGACAACTATCAGAACGCCCTCACCGACGGCCTCACCATCCAGGCCGAGCGCGACACCTTCCGCAAGCGCGCCGCCGCCGTCATCCAGGGCTCCCGCATCCGCGATGTCGCCTTCCGCGCCTTCCGCACCGAGACCCTCGAGCAGTACAAGATCCTCTTCGACCAGGCCGCCCGCTACTCCTTCCTCGCCGCCAAGGCCTACGATTACGAGACCGCCCTGCTCGGCACCAGCACCGGCCAGAGCTTCCTCTCCAGGTTTGTCGCCACCCGCTCCCTCGGCCTCGTAGGACCCAATGGCGAGCCGCAGATCGTCTCCACCGGCAGCGGCGATGGCGGCCTCTCCAGCCTGCTCGCCCAGATGCAGGCCGACTGGGGCGTCGTCAAAGGCCGCCTCGGCATCAACAACCCCGACACCTACGGCACCCTCTTCAGCCTTCGCCGCGAGCTCTTCAACATCCCGTATGTGGAGGACGGCGTCAGCACCACGGGCGACCAGGTCTGGCAGGACAGGCTGCGTTCCCTCATCGTCACCGATCTGCGCGCCGATGCCACCGTCGCCGCCCACGCCCTGCCCACCTCCAATCCCAGCGGCCTCGCCCAGCCCGGCTTCATCATCACCTTCCCCACCACCATCCAGACCGGCCAGAACTTCTTCGGCAATCCCCTCGCCGCCGGCGACAGCGCCTACTCCACCGCCAGCTACAGCACCAAGATCAAGGCCGTCGGCGTCGTCTTCCAGGGCTACCTCGGCATGAACACCTATACCAATGGCGGCACCGGCATCCCCTCCGCGCCCTCATTGAATTCGCCCAACGCCCTCGCCGCCACCCCCTACGTCTATCTTCTCCCCGCCGGCAGCGACAGCATGCGCACCCCGCCCCTCAACGGCCTCGACATCACCACCCGCTCCTGGCTCGTGCTCGACCAGGCCATGCCCCTGCCCTACGACATCGGCGCTAGCGGCACCGGCCAGGACACCCTGTGGACCAGCAGCACCTCCCTCAGCGAGCCCTTCTTCACCCCCCGCAAGCACCAGCCCTTCCGCGCCACCGACACCGCCGGCATCTTCTTCCAGCCCCTCATCAGCGACTTCACCAACAGCCGCCTCATCGGCCGCTCCGTCTGGAACGCCGAATGGAAGATGGTCATCCCCGCCCAGACCCTCCTCGCCAATCCCCAGGACGGCATGGAACGCTTCCTCCGCAGCGTGAAAGACATCAAGCTCTTCATCAAGAGCTACTCGTATTCCGGCAATTAAGGCCCCTGGGACTCCGCGTCATAAGCGCGTAACCTATTGTTCCTCGCTCAAGGGAGTGGCCCACAGCATCGCAGCGTGAGCTGCTGTAGCTGGGCTCTGTGAGCCCGGACCTGAAGAGCCACGCCGCTTCCACGACCACGTTGGAAACCGCTTGGGCTGTGCCGCGTGCTGCGAACCTCCGCCACGCCTCCGGGCTCACAGAGCCCAGCTACAACCGATCCCATGCACATTTCCGCTTCGGAAGCTCCATGGAACGAGGATTGATAGGTTAACGCTTATGGGATTCCGCGCCCCTCCAAAGTGGAACGAGCGTCTCGCTCGTACACTGGTCGTACGAGCTTCCAGCTCGTTGGTCAACTTGTGTGCATGGCCCTCGCCCGAAGCCGCACATTCCAGGCCGCACACCCTTGGAAACGACCTGGAAGGTCGTTCGACCAGTGTACGAGCGAGACGCTCGTTCTACTTTGGAGGGGCGCGCACAACACCCCCGCCCCGGTACAAAACCCCGACGCAAACAAAGCGTCACGCCACGCCATCCCCCAGCCCGCAACGCGGGCGCAACGTGAATAGCCGTGGTCGAGCGAAGCGAGGCCACGGAACGTCCCCACGCACCGCCCCTCAGCCGCGTAGCGGCGACACCTGACCATCCCCGCCCAGCCCGCAACACCACTAAAATACCGCCGCTACGCGGCTCATCCCCTCTTCTCCACCACCGTGGCCTCGCTGCGCTCGACCACGGCTATTCACGTTGACACCGCTACGCGGCTCAAACTTCGCACTTCGCACTTCGCACTTCGCACTTCGCACTTCGCACTTCGCACTTCGCACTTCGCACTTCGCACTTCGCACTT
>FTCC01000123.1_pt1 | contig 23764 bp, 16 predicted proteins | sample 1639481 | NCBI WGS metagenome assembly FTCC01 (sample SAMEA3914864, study PRJEB12502) | metagenome | biome: forest; material: soil | place: USA | collected 2012-03-12 | depth 0.3 m | reverse complement strand
GTCGGACACCGTGCGCAGCATCAGCAGCGAAGGCGGCTTCACCGCTACGGTCCTTGGCAGCGGCCACTTCACCGGCATCCTCTCGCTGGACGGCCAGCACTACGCGATTGCCGGCAAATTCAACCGCAAGGGCGTGGCTCATTTCAGCCCCGGCAATGCCAAGACCCTGACCATCTCCCGCACCGGCCTGCCGGATCTCGTCATCGCCTTGAAGTTTGACCTGTTGAATTCGTTGACCGGCAGCGTCACCCAGCAGACCGGCTCCGTCATTTCCGGCGTGTCCATCGTGCAGGCGGATCACGCCACGGCGTCCGGTACCGGCATCTCCGGCACGTTTAACGTGATCTTGCCCTCCATTCCCCCGAGCATGGATCCCGGCATGCCCGGCGGCCAGCCTGATCCCTCGCTCACCTCCGCCGATTATCCCCAGGGCCACGGCTTTGGCACGCTCACCATCACTGCTTCCGGTGCCGCCACTTTTAGCGGCTTCCTGGCCGATGGCACGGCTGTCGCTTCCGCCACCATGCTCACAGGTAGCGCCGCCGGCTCCACGCTCAGCATCCCCCTGTTCGTGCCGCTTTATGCGAACGGTGGTTACCTCGGTGCCAGCCTGGTGGTGGACACCGCCGATATGAACAGCGATCTCAGCACCGGGATTGACTACGTCCATTGGGCGCGCCCGGCCATCGCCACCTCTCCCTACTATCCCAACGGCTGGCCGCAGGGCATCATCACCAGCATGCTGGCCGCCCGCTACACAGTCACCCCTGGGCAGAGTGTGATCCCTGGTCTCGCCGCGCCAAGCCCCACCGGCAATGCCGCCCTGGTGCTGGATCAAGGCGCCACCTCCTACCCGGCGAACGTGAGCAGCAGTGATTCCGTGACCTTTGTGCCGCCCGTGACCGGCCTGGCGCTCAGCATCACGCGAACCACCGGCAAGTTGTCCGGCACTCTGCCCGCGACTGGCAGCTTCCACCCGACCTCCAAGGGGATTGTTTATCAAAAGGGCAATCTCGTTGGCGGCTGGGGCTTCTATCTCTCTGACCCCGCCAGCGCCGGCCAGAGCGGCCCGGTGGTCCTTCTGCCCCAGTTCTGATCACACCTCAGCGTTCCCTGCAAACCCATGCGCCCGCCGGGGCGCATGGGTTTTTTGTGCCCGTCATTCGTTCTCAATAGCTCGCGGCATCACTCCTCTGCCGCCGCCGCTGGCTCCACAAACCCCGGAAGCGGTGTGACCAGGTTGGCCGGCAGCGGGAACACGCGCTCAAAAATGCCGTTGCCCAGCGCCGTGCCGGATTCATAGCCGCGGCGGAACATTTCGAGCTTCGCATCAATGTTGTCCACATGATGCAGCACCACCGCCTCGGGCGTTTTCGGCAGCACGGGTGCGCCGAAGGCATGCTCGCCGTGATGGGAGCCGATGAGGTGCAAAAGGTGCAGGCGCACGAGGTCCGAAGCGGGCTCCAGGTGCAGCCAGTCCTTCGCCTCGGGCTCTTCCTGCACATCGCGCCACAGCTTGTTCACCAGCTCCATGCCCAGCGAGATGTGGCCCAGCATCTCACCGCTGAGGTGATAGGGCATGGTGAAGCTGTTGTCCGCGTACGCGTTCTCCCAGAGCTTGCCGCAGTCGTGAAACAGCACGCCCGCGATGACCAGGTCCGCGTTCAGCCCCGGATAAGCCGAGCACACCGCCGCTGCGCAGCGCATCATCTGCGCCACGTGCTCCACCAGGCCGCCACGCCGGGCGTGATGGTTCTTGCGTGCCGCGGCGGTACGGCGGAAGCGCTCGCCAAAGCGTTGCAAAAACAGCTCGCACACGCTGCGCAGCCGCGGGTCGCGCAAGGCCGCCACCCGCGTGGCGATCTCGCCGTAATCCTGCCGGTTGCGTGCCCGCGATTGCTCGCTGCCATCCAGGAGCTGGTGCACTTCCTCCGTGGTCAGCATGCGCAGCGCCGGCTGTTTTGGGTCCAGGCCAAACTTGCCCGTGTCCACCCACTGCGCCGTCAGCTCGATCCAGGACTGCCGTGCCAGCGCCGACGCCTCCATGAACAGCGGGCTGCCGTCAAACACCCGCCACACCAGCGAGTCCTCACCATCCGTCAGCCGCGCCTCATAGTAAGGCTTTCCCCCCTGCGTCTGCTTTTCCACCACCGCCTCCACCTGTGCCTGCACCCGGTACGGCTGCGGCTGGGTGTTCGCTACCTGCTTCAGTTGCAGCAAAGTGATGAGGTCAGGCTGTTGCGATTCAGAATCCATCGCTGCCAGTGAAGCGGCGGAGACGGCGGCGGGCAAGGAGGAAGCAGGCGCGCCTTGGAAAGAACCCTGAGCGGCCTCGCGTTGCTTTCCGCCTGCATCCCGTGCATTCGGCCTTTCCTTTGCGCCGGTTCCCGTCTTCAATACGTGCGTCGCTCCACTTTTCCATGAATCCCTTCATCCTTTGTTCTTCCGTTGTGGCCTCGGGCGTGTTTGCGCTCGCGGGCTTGGTCAGCGCCGCCCCCACCTCGGAGAAGCCGGCGGAGTGGGGCACCTTCCGCGGCCCGCATCATGACGGCACCGGGCCCGCGCCGAAGGGAGTCAGCGACTGGAAGCAGGTCAAATTCAAGCAGCTCTGGAAGCACGACACGCCGAATGGCTTCAGCAGCTTCGCCGTGGGCTCCGGCAAGGTTTACACCATCGTCACTGGCGAGGTGGAAGGCAACAGCAGCGAGGTGCTGGAATGTCTCAGCATCACCGATGGCAAGGAGCTGTGGACCCAGCCGCTCACCATCATGGGCAAGTACGACGGCGGCGGCGACTCCGGCACCTCCGATAACAAAGGCGGCGACGGCCCCCGCTCCACGCCCACGGTCGATGGCACCAATGTCTATGCGATCGATTCCAATCTCGGCGTGTACTGCTTCGATGCCGCCACCGGCAAGCCCGTGTGGAAGCACGACGTGATGAAGGCCAACAACGGCGTGCAGCTCAAGTGGCACAATGCCGCCTCGCCCCTCATCGACGGTGACCTCATGCTCATGTGCGGCGGCGGCAGCGGCCAGGCGCTCATCGCCTTCGACAAGAAGACCGGCGACATCAAGTGGAAGGGCCAGGACGACAAGATGACTCACGCCACCCCGGTGCTTGCGGACATCCTCGGCGTGCATCAGGCCATCTTCTTCACCCAGAAGGGCCTCGTCGCCGTCACCCCCGCCACCGGCAAGGTCTTGTGGCGCGCCGACTTCCCCTACAAGGTCTCCACCGCCGCCTCCCCCGTGGTCTGGCAGGACATCGTCTATTGCTCCGCCGGCTACGGCGTGGGTGCCGGAGCCTTCAAGATCACCAAGGAAGGTGAAGGCCTCAAGTCCACCCCGCTGTGGCGTCGTGAAAACGAGTGCTTCAACCATTGGAGCACCCCCGTGGTGAAGGACGGCTTCCTGTACGGCATGTTCAGCTTCAAGGAGTATGGCAACGGCCCGGTCGCCTGCGTGGACATCCGCACCGGCAAGGATCAGTGGAAGCAGGCCGGCTTCGGCCCTGGCCAGGTGATCCTGGCGGACAAGACCGTAGTTGCCATCAGCGACAAGGGCGAGATCGTCGCCATCGAAACCAATCCCGAGAAATACGTGGAGCTGAAGCGCGAGAAGGTCGTGAGCGGCAAGGTGTGGAGCTATCCCGTGCTTGCCTACGATCACCTCTTTGCCCGCAGCACCAAGGAAGGCGGCTGCTGGGAGCTGAAGTAGCCATCGCGCGCTGATGCATTGCTTCATCACCGGCACAGACACCAACGTCGGCAAAACCTACGTCACCTGCCTGCTGCTGGAGGCGTTGCGCCGTGAAGGCGTGGCGGCCGCAGGCTTCAAGCCCGTGGCCGCTGGCGACCGGGGCGACGCCCATGCGATCCTCGCCGCCAGCGGCGGCCCGCCGCTGACGCTGGAGGAAGTGAACCCGCTCTACCTCAAAGCCCCCGCCGCTCCACACGTCGCGGCGCTGCTGGAAAACAAGGCGGTGGATGTGCCCGCGCTCACCACCGCCTTCCTGGCCCTCGCCGCACGTTATGCCACCGTGCTGGTGGAAGGTGCCGGCGGCTGGGAGGTGCCGCTTACCTCAAAGCTGACCATGGCCGATTTTGCCCAGCAGCTCGGCCTGCCCGTGGTCGTGGTGGTGAACAACAAGCTCGGTGCCCTCAATCACACCATCCTCACCGTCCGCAGCATCCAGGCCCGCGGCCTCACCTGCGCCGGCCTGGTGCTCAACCACGTCGGTGATGAGCGCGACACCGCCAGCATTTCCAATCGTGCGATGCTCGAGCAGTTCCTCCATGTGCCGGTGATCGCCGAAGTCATGCATGGCGAGACAGAGCTGTCACTGCCGGTGGGGTGGGGCAAGTAACAGCGTTCAGCGGGCTAATGCTTCACCGCCGGATCGTAGTTGCCGTCGAGCTTGCCGAGGTCTTCAACCTTCCAAGCCCCTCCTGTTTGCTTCAAGCGGTAGCGGCGGCGTTCAAACGTCAGCTTGTAGGCCCAGCCGGCCTCCATTTCCCAGGTGTCGGCCGCCTGCTTGTGCATGTAAGCGAGTTGCAGCACATACGGTGAGATGCCGCTTTTGGGATTGATGGGCAGGGTGGTGCCCGGATAGGTGGTGAGCGTGTCGCCGCTGATGAAGATGAGCTTCAGATCCTGGAAGCGCGCCACAAAAGTCGTGTCAGTGCTCTGCATCTGGCGCGCCTTCATCACACAGTACTCCTTGGGCACGCCAGGAGCCAGGTCTGGCACGGTCTTGACCAGGTGCCGCACCATTGCCTCGCCAGCATCCCCTTCGTAGTCGCCCAGGCGCACAAAGCCGGGATCGCCAGCACCGCAGGCGGCAAGGAGCAGGAGGAGGGGAAGGAGAAGCGTGAAACGACGGGTCATGGAAAGCGTTCCTTTGCACGGGTTGCGCCCCGGCGCAATGCCAGCATGCCCAGGGGCCGGGCCTTGCTCCATCGGTCACGCTCTCTACACTGCGTCGATGTTTGATATCCGTGAAAAGCCCAAGATGGTCGAGCGAGCCCTGCTGGTGGGCGTGTGCTTTGACCGCCGCGAAGCCGCCGAGGCCGCCGACCTGCTCGATGAACTGCAGGAACTGGTGGAAACCCTCGGCATCGGGGTGGTGACCAAGGAAAACGTCGTGGCCCGCGAGTTCAATCCTCGCTACATCGTGGGCAAGGGCAAGGCGGCCGAGCTGATGGCACAGGCCAAGGCGATGGAGTGCGACTGCATCGTGTTTGACAACGAGATGTCACCGGCCCAGCAGCGCGCCTGGGAGCAGGAGTCCGGCCTGTGCGTGATCGACCGGCATGAGATCATCCTGGACATCTTTGCCATGCGTGCCCGCACCAATGAAGCGCGGCTGCAGGTGGAGCTGGCGCGTCTCGCCTATTCGCTGCCGCGTCTCACCCGCATGTGGGCCCACTTGGACCGCCAGGGCGGCGGCTCAGGCTCCGGCGGTGCCGGAGCGGCGCGCGGCGAGGGGGAAACCCAGCTCGAAACCGACCGCCGCCTGGCCAACAAGCGCATCGACAAGGTGAAGGCCGACCTGGAGGAAGTGCGCCGCAACCGCGAAACCCAGCGCAAGGAACGCAGCCGCGTGCCGCTTCCCCACGTGGCCATCGTAGGCTACACCAACGCCGGCAAATCCTCCCTTCTCAACCGCATGACCGGGGCTGACGTGGTGGCCAAAAACCAGCTCTTCGTCACCCTCGACACCACCACCCGCCGCATGGAGCTGCCCGACGGGCAGAACATCCTGCTCACCGATACGGTCGGCTTTGTGCGCCGCCTGCCGCACGATCTCGTGCAAAGCTTCCGCGCCACCCTGGAAGAGGCCGTGGTGGCGGATTTCCTGATTCATGTGCTTGATGCCAGCCACCCGCGTGTGCTCGAGTTTCAGAAGACCACGACCAGCGTGCTCGCCGAGCTTGGCGCCGGCGACAAGCGAGTGGTGGTCGTGCTCAACAAGATCGACCTGATCGAGGATGACGGAAAACTGCAGGAACTGCTGCGTCGCTTCCCAGAAGCCGTCCCCGTCTCGGTAAAAACGGGTGACGGCATGGACAAGCTCATGCACCGCCTGCATGAAATGCTGCTCGACCGCGTGGTGCGCCTGCGGGTCGCCATTCCCATGGACCGGCTCGACCTCGTCAGCATTGCCCATCAGGAAGGCAAGGTGCTGAGGGAGAAGTACGATGAAAACGGCGTGCAAATGGTCTGCGTGCTGCCCAGGCGCTGGGAGTCGCGCTTCAACGTGTACGCGGACAACTCCACGGAAGAGGCCGAAGGCGATGAAGACACCGCGACCGAAGACGAGCTGCTGCCCGGGTAGCCGGTACGCCGGCCCAGGCTACTGGGCACCAGGGGCCACGCCTTTTCTGATCTCGCCGCCCGGCATCACCTGGTTGGCCTGATTGCCATCGTGAAAGCCGCCGATTTCGACCACCCACGGCTGCTTCCACCGGTAGGCGATGTTTTGTTCCGGGCCGAACGGCGTGGGCAGGTAGGATGAATCGTAGTTCTGCGGGTCGTTTTCCGTGGCGGAGTCCACCGGATGTGAGGGGCAGATCCACGTCTTGCGCGTCGGCCCATAGGGTTTCAGCGTTTCATACCACCACTTGTCTTTCGTGCTGTCACCGCCGGAAGAATCGTCGGTGTTAGGGTACTGCGGCCATACCTCGCCATGGTCGGTCAGGTAAGAGCTCAGGGCCGCGTGCAGGGATCGCAGGTTGCCCATGCACACGGCGTCCTGCGCCCTGCGCTTGAAGTAGCCATAGAGAGGGATCATCAGCGTGGCCAGCAGCGCCATGATGGCAACGACCAGCAGCAGCTCCATGAGGGTGAGGCCGGCTGAACGGCGCGACGAAGGGGGGGCGGAAAACTGACGGGTGCGCATGGATCAAAAAGAAAAGGCGTCTGGCCCGAGGGGCAAACGCCTTTTGCTAGTCGTGGTTTTGGCCTGCAGGCAAGGCGGGAAATTCAAAAACAATCGTCGTCGGGAAATGACAGCCGCAGGTGCTACAGGTAGCGCCTGGTTCCTTCCACTGTCATGGGGGCGAGATCAGCGCCGTTGAACGTGGCGTCAATGCTGGCTCCCGTGAGCAGCGGTGGCAGCACGGTGAGCGCGTTTTGAATGGCCTGCTGGGCGTCAGTGAAGACGTTGGGATCAAAGTTCTGTCCCACGTTCGCATTACCCACGGCGGTCACGATGGCGTTGATCAAGCCCGAAAAGCCAGTAAAGGCGAGACCGGCGACAGAGCCCGCAGAGCTTGGCGAAAGGAAGGCGAGCTGCCCCTTGCCGCGGAAGCGCAGGGTGGGGGCCACTTGGTAGATGTGGGCGGTGAAATTGCCGTTCACGGTGAACGAGCGGCTGCTGGCCAGAATGGTGGAGGTGAGGGCGGTGGAACTGCCTAGATTGTTGAAAGCGCTGGAGAAGGCGTTGCTCGATGCCTGGGAAGTGATGGAAGTTTCACTGGCTTCGGAGGCACCGTTGAGGCTGCACTGGACGGAGCGGGTTTCCTGGTCGCCGCTGCCAAGGGCGCTGCCGATGTACGTCACACCCTTGTAGTAGATCACCATGCGGTTGCGCAGGGTGCCACGAGCATCGGTGGCTGGCACGGTGATGTCCGAGCTGTCAAGCAGGGCCACCGGCGAGAAATAGCAGAAGCCCGAGCCGTTGGCAAAGCTCAGAGTGGCCTGCATCAACGAGTTGCTGTTGAGCTGGTTGGAATTGAACCCGTCATCAAACGGCCCTCCCACCGAGGCAAACGCGGAGGTGGCGGAAAGGGCAAGAGAAGCGACGATGACTGAGAAAAAGCGATTCATCTCCTCGACCCTACCCCAGATGGACTTCGCAGAGCAAGTTTTTTTCCCTGTAACATCATTACAACCATCTCTCACCGTGAAAACAAAAGCGCCCGGCTGGTATTGCCGGGCGCTTTGTCAAAAAAGATGGGACCCTGAAACGAAGCGATTACAGGTAGCGCCTGGTTCCTTCCACCGTCATGGGCACGAGATCAGCACCATTGAACGTGGCGTCAATGCTGGCGCCCGTAAGCAGCGGTGGCAGCACGGTAAGCGCGTTTTGAATGGCCTGCTGGGCGTCCGTGAAGACATTGGGATCGAAGTTCTGGCCCACGTTCGCATTGCCCACGGCGGTCACGATGGCGTTGATCAAGCCCGAGAAGCCGGTGAAGGCCAGACCAGCGACTGAACCGGCCGAACTGGGGGAAAGGAAGGCGAGCTGGCCCTTGCCATGGAAACGAAGGGTAGGGGCCGTCTGGTAGATGCGGGCACTGAAGTTGCCGTTCACGGTGAACGAACGGCTGCTGGCCAGAATCGTAGAGGTCAGCGCCGAGGCGCTTCCCAGATTGTTGAAAGCGCTGGAGAAGGCGTTGTTCGTGGCCTGCGAGGTGATGGATGTTTCACTGGCTTCGGAGCTGCCGTTGAGGCTGCACTGCACGGAGCGGGCTTCCTGGTCGCCACTGCCAAGCGCGCTGCCAATGTAGGTGATGCCTTTGTAATAGATCACCATGCGGTTGCGCAGAGTGCCGCGGGCATCGGTGGCTGGAACCGTGATGTCCGAACTGTCGATGACCGCCACTGGCGAGAAATAGCAGAAGCCCGAGCCGTTGGCGAAGCTCAGCGTTGCCTGCATCAGCGAGTTGCTGTTGAGCTGGTTGGAATTGAATCCATCATCAAATGGTCCCCCAACGGAGGCAAAAGCGGGAGTGCCGGCAAGGGCGGCTGCAACGACTAAAGCGGCAAAAAAACGGTTCATCGCGTTGATCCTACCGCAGCCGCGCTTATTTGATCAAGAATTTTTTGCTTATCTTCCCCCATGCTTGCCGATTATCACCTTCACACCCCGCTCTGCCTCCATGCGGAAGGCCATCCGCGCGAATATGCCGCCTGCGCCGCTGAATTGGGGCTGGCCGAGATTGGGTTTTCTGATCACAACCCTATGCCGGAGCACTTCGACGACTGGCGCATGCCCATCAGCGACTTTCCCCGCTACCTGGAGATGGTGGATGAGGCGCGGGCCGATTTCCCACAGCTCCCGATCCGCTTGGCGCTGGAGTGCGACTTCCTTGCCGGCAGCCAGGCCTGGATCGAAAAGCAGGCGCGCATGGCCCCCTTTGATTACCTCATCGGCGCCGTGCACTACATCGCGCCAGGCTGGGATGTGGACAATCCCAAGCACATGTCCCGCTGGCGCGACACCGGCGCGGTGCAGCACATCTGGGAGCGCTACTGGCAGCTCTACGGCGAGATGATCCGCACCCAGCTTTTTGATTTCCACGCCCATCCGGACCTGCCGAAAAAATTCGGCTTGCGCCCGGATGGCGACCTGCGCCGCTACTACGAGCCCGCTGTGCAGGCCTTGCTGGACACCAAGGGAGCCTTTGAAGTGAGCACCGCCGGGCTGCGCAAGGAGGTGAAGGAAATCTACCCCAGCCGTGAGTTTCTGGAACTTGCCTTCTCCGCCGGTGTGCCCATCGTCATCTCTTCCGACAGCCATGCACCGGGCGAGGTGGGCATCCACTTCGATCAGGCCCTGGCCCTGGTGCGCGAGGTGGGCTACCGCACCAGCCTGCGGTTCAAGGGCCGCGAACGCATCGAGGTGCCGCTGCCCGAAACCTTCCCCGCCTCCGCATGATTCTGGAAGCCCGCGGCCGCTCCCTCAGCTTTCCCCGGCGGCCACTAATCATGGGGATCGTCAATATCAATGACGATTCCTTCTGCGGCGACGGCACCCTCAATCATGCCCAGGCCCTGGCCCAGGCGGAAGCCCAGCTCGCCGCCGGTGCCGATCTCATCGACATCGGTGCCGAGAGTGCCCGAACCAACCGCGGCCCGATCAGCGTGGCAGAGGAGGTGGACCGCCTGCTGCCCTTCATGAATGCCTGGCCGGACCTGCTGGCCCGTAGCTCCAGTTCCCGGGTTGATGAAGAACAACTCTGGCCGCCCCTGCTTTCCATCAACACCTGGCGTTCGGAGGTGATCGAGGCCGTGCTGCCTCACGGCGGCGACCTGGTCAATGACATCAGCGGCCTGCCCGACGGGCAAAACGCAGAGCTGTGCGCCCGCCATGGGGCCGCCCTCCTGATCATGCACAGCGTGGGCCAGCCCAAGGTGCCGCACACCCATGTGGGCTATGCCGACATCATGGCCACTCTGGACGCCTTCTTTGAAGAAAAGCTGGCCCTCGCTGTTTCCGCCGGGCTGCGCCCCGAACAGGTGGTGCTTGATCCTGGCATCGACTTTGCCAAGCAGCGGGATGACAACCTGACCATTTATCGCGAACTCGCGCAGCTGAACCGCTTTGGCCGCCCCGTGCTGCTGCCTGTTTCCCGCAAAACCGTCATCGGCCAGGTGCTCGACCAGCCCAACGCCGTGGACCGCGATGCCGGCACCATCGCCTGCATCGCCTCCGGCATGGAGCGCGGGGCTGCGATCTTCCGTGTCCACAACGTACCCGCCGCTTTTCAGGCGGTGAAGATGCTGTGGGCGCTTGCGGATGAAACCAATGGCTGACGGCTTCGTGCCTTGTATCTTGGCGGCGTGACAGAAGCAGGCATGCAGCCCAGTTCACCTGATCTTCCCCACGCATCGAGTGTGTCTTTTCAAGTCACCGCGAGTGGTGACGAGGTCGTGTTGAAAGTTCAGCGTCCTCGCAGCCATGCGTTTCAAACATCCATCGCTCTCTGGCTGCGATATTCGTCATCTGCGTTGCTGCGCGCCCAGGTCGAGCGCCTTTGCCGGCGTATTCGGCAGCCGAAGCGTCGCCTGTCGTCGGTACCCTGGTCCCATTGCTGGCTGCCGAAAGGTCGCCAGGCACGTGAGGCTGCGTATTTCATCGGCACGCTTTGGACGACCTCCGAAGAGCGCCGCCAGCGGCAGTTGTCGGTCGCGCTGTTGCCCGCCAGCGATTCACTGGTTCTTATCGTCAGATCCACGGACGGCAACGAGTGCATAGACCAGGTGCCGCGGCGCTTCTTTGATGAAGTGCTTGCCGCTCTTGATCTGGTGTGATGCTACTTGGCGGTCAGGCTCACATCCCCGCTCTGGCCGTTGCCGTCAATATTCGCGGGGGCCGGAGTCAGAAAGAAGCCGTAGCCGCCTTTTTTCAGGCCTTTTTGCAGGATCACACCGCTGAACTTGGTCGCCACGGCGGGCAGGGTGGGGGAGGCAAAGGTGCCGCTCATCACTCCGGTGGCGGCATTGATGGCGATGGCAAAGGTGGTGTCGGGAATGACGGCCGGGGTGACCTTGCTGGCGGTGCTGATATTGACGTTCTTCACCAGCGAGGAGCTGAGGCCGCCCTGGCTGAAGCTGAGCGTGGCATTGCCTGCCGGGCTGGCAGAAGGCGGCAGCCCAGGGATGGCCGCAGCCCCGGCTGGGGCGGTGTAGCGGGCACCGGTTACGTCGAGCAGGATGCCGTTGTCCCAGCCCCAGGGGTAGTACTGCGTGTGGCTGTAGGGCTTGATCCAGAGGGTGCCGGGGGCTGTGAGATCACTGTCGGCGAGGGTGGCATCGAAGACCACCTGGCCAGCCAGCAGGCCCAGGCGGCCAGAAATCAGGGCAAAGAGCGGCCAGTGCAAATTCTTGGAAAGCGGGGCCGATGCCGTTACCGCCGTGCCATCGGCAAGCGTGCCGGAGAAGCTGGCCACGCCCGCCGTGGTCACCGTTACGATGCCAGTGCCAGAGCCCTGGGGGTATTGGGCTGCGGTGAGGCCTGGCTGTAAATCCCTGGCAGGCATGGCCAGCGTGAAGACGCCGCTTTTGGCTGCGGTGCCCGCCGCCAGCACCGACGCTGGAGCGTGGTGTGTGGCGCTGAAAACGGCCAGGTCGGCATCGATGAGGGAGATGCTTTGCAGCACCCCGGCATTGCTTTGCGTGAGGGTGCCGGTGATCTTTGCCGTGCCGCCACTGGCAGGGCTGGTAAGATCAAGCGTAAAGGCATAGGCAAAATTGCTCGTCGCTCCACCGATGGCCACCAAGCCGGTGTGGGGATTGAAGCTGCCTGTGAGCGGCACGGTGGCGCCGTCGATGGTCAGCTTGCAACTGAAGGCTCCGCTGGCTCCCGCCACGGTGGCGGTGAAGAAGCCCGCAGTGGCCGCACTGGTGGGCGAGCCGGCCTGCGGAAGAATGAGCCCGTTGTAGGTACCCGCCACAGCGAGGAAGGGATTGGCAAGGAAATGCGCGGTGATGGTCGCGCCAGCGTCACCCTCCGTCATTACAAAGGTCAGCCTGGGGCCCGCTACGGTGGCACCGGCAATGCCGGGGGCATCCCAAAAATCAAACAGGCTCCCGGTCTTGGCCGTCGCCGTCACTGTGTAGGCCAGGCCTGCCTGCGCCTTGCCCGCCACCAGCGCGGGCGAGATGGTCACGATGCCTTCAGCGGCAGGCGTGGCGGTTAAGGAGAGCGGGCGCAGCACCACGTAGGTAAAGCTGCGCGTGACCAGGCTTGAGACATTGCCGGAGGTATCCGTGCTGCGCACCACCAGCGTGTTAATCCCTGGCACCGGGCTCACGGCAAGGCTGTAGGTGGCGGTGAGATGGCTGGGGGCAAAGGTGAGGGCTGCCTCGGCAAATGTGCCGCCGTTGAGCTGCACCTCCACCAGGCTCACCCCCTTGTTGTCCGAGGCGGCGCCAGTGATGGTGATCATGCCGGTGGGCACGCTCTCGGCCACCTTGGCTGCGGCGGCAGGGAAGCCGATGGTAACTGCGGGCCGCGTGGCATCGGCTGCTCCCGCACGGACGATGGTGAGGGTGTAAGTCTTGGTCGTGACACCGTCCAGGGCCGTCACTTTCACGTCCACCGCGTTGCTGCCTACACTGACCGGCAGCGGGCTGCTCACACCACCCGCGACTCCGGTGAAACCGCCGCCGTTGGCCTGGGCTTCGACCGTGGCCCCGGTGTCCGCAGTGGCCGGGGTCACCGTCACGCTGGTGGTGGCATTGGAGACATAGGCCGTGTAGCCGGTGGTGCCGCTGGCGAAGGCCGGGATGAGGCGGGCGGCGGAGGTAGTGAGCGAAGCAAGGCTGGCGTTGTAGGCGCGGTTTACCGTCAGCTCATAGGTTTTGAGGGTCGTGCCGTCCTGCGCCGTCACCTGGACATCGACGGTATTGCCGCCTTCATTGAGCGGCAGCGACGGGCTCGCGGCACCGGAGGCCATGCTCATCCATGTGCCGTGGTTGACTGCCACCTGGAGGCTGGCGGTGCTGTCGGCCGTTACCGCTGTTATGGTCGTGGACGCGACATTGGTGGGTGTGCTTACCGTATAGGACAGTGTATTGACATCAAAGGCCGGGGCCAGGCCGCCTGCGGAGGCAGCGAGCCCTGCCAGGGCGGCGTTTGAGCTCGGTGCGCGCGTCACCGTCAGCGTATAAACGGCCGTGGTGGTGCCGTCCTGCGCGGTCACCACCACCGGGATGGTGTTGTCTCCCACCTTCAGCGCAATGCCATTGCTGGCACTGCCGGAGGCGACGGTCTGGCCGTTCACCGTCACCGTTGCGGCGGAATCCGTGGTTGTCGGCCTCAGGCTGAGGCTGGTGATGGCATTGGGCACGGCTTCCGCATAGGAGAGCGTGCCGCTGTCAAAGGCAGGAGCGTAGGCGCCGGTGGAGGTGGCAAGGGCGGACAGGCGCGTGTCGTTGCGCAAGGTGGTGAAGGTGAGGTCCATTCCCTGCACCGAGCCGGTAGTGACACTGAAATGGTAGGTGGTCCCCGGTACGAGGTTGGTGGCCGCTACGCTCACCGGCGTATCCGTCGCGCCAGTGACGGGTGGCCCGGGCACCGGGACGTGGGTGCCATAGGCAGTGGTGATGCCGTAATCAAAAGCAATGGCGGCGCTGCCTCCATTCACATTCACATTGCCGTTCAGGGTCGCCGCAGTGCCGGTGATGCCTGTCACCGCCGGGCTCTCGGCTACGATGGCCACCTGCTGCCGGTGCGCTTTGGTCCCGCGCGACAGGCCGATGAAGCGCTCATCGGCGGACAACGAGCCCTGGCTGACAAGCCCGGGCAGGTTGGTCTGGGTAAAAGCGCCGTTGCCTAGCTGGCCGTCCACATCTGCGCCCCAGGTGGCCACAGTGCCATCTGAGCAAAGGGCCAGGCTGTAGTAATATCCGACAGCAACGGACACAACCCGCCTGCCCAAAAGCGCCGATCCTGGGGAGACGCTGGCCAGACCAGGAGCCTGCGTGCTGGTCAGCGTGCCGTTGCCGAGCTGCCCTTGCGTGTTGTTGCCCCAGTCAGCCAGGGTCCCGTCCGAACACAGGGCGAGGGTGTGGGCAGCGATGCCCATGGACACGACAGTCTTGCCCGCCAGTACGCCCGTTTGGTCCACCGCCACGGGCACCGGGCTGGCGGTCTTGCTGTTGTTGCCCAGTTGACCGCTGCCGTTGGCTCCCCAGGCCGCCAGCGCCAGGCCGTTGCCGGTCGCGTACACCGCCAGGCATTCGTCATCGCCCGCCACCACGGCACGCACGGAATTGGGCGGGAGCACGGAGCCGTCCGCCAGGTCCACCAGCACCGGCACGGGGCTGTCGGCGCCGCCATTGTTGCCTAGCTGGCCGTTGTCATTGTCGCCCCAGGTGGCCAGAGTGCCGTCGGAGCACAGGGCCACGCAGTGGTTGCCGCCCGAGGCAATGCCCACCACCTTTTTTCCGGCCAGCACGCCCGTCTGATCCACCAGCCCCGGCGAGGACTTGTTATTGGAGCCCCCGTTGCCGAGCTGGCCGTTGCCGTTGGCGCCCCAGGTCGCCAGCGTGCCGTCGGAGCACAGCGCCAGGCTGTGATGATAACCCGCCGCAATGGCGACCACCGTCTTGCCCGCCAGCACGCCGGTTTCATCCACCAGCACCGGCACCGCGCTGTCCGTCTTGTTGCCGTTGCCCAGCGTGCCGTAATTGTTGTTGCCCCAGGAAACGATGCTGCCGTCGGAGCACAGCGCCAGCACATGGCTGGGCGAGTTGGCATCGTAAGCTGAACCAGTTACCACGGAGATCACGGTCTTGCCAGCCAGCACGCCGGACTGGTCTACGGACACCGGCATGGCATTGTTCACTGTGCCGCCGATGCCGGCCTGTCCGTCGCTGCCGTCGCCCCAGGTGACGAGCCTTGTGTTCGCCCACTGGAGCACGAGATCATTGCCGGTGCCGCCAAAGTAGTTGGCCACGAAATGATAAGTCACGCCGCCATAGGCCAGGGCCACGAGCTGGCCCTGCGCCAGGTTGTCAAAGGTTCCCTGGATGAAGCCCAGGCCGGTGTTGTTCACCACCGTCAAGGTCGCGCCCGTTGGGAGCGGACAGTTCAAGGTGAAGCTTATCGTGCTGCCCGTGGCGGTAAAGCTGGCCGCCGTCACCGGCACATCGGGCAGCCGAGTTGTAGGTGGCACTGACATTCGCTGCCTGTGCTTCCGCCGTGGCCAAGAGAAGAGCGGCAAGGGCCAGCAATGAAAGGCGGGCAGCTTGTGGGAAGAAACGCAAGGAAGGGTTCATGGGATGGGAGGCGGCTCGTTAATAAACGCCAGTGAGGTGTGTGCATGCCCCTTCGTGCTGGGCAAAACACGGTTGCATGCGGGAGATGTTTTTTCTGCATCTTCCCGGCTCCGTCGCCCTCTGTCACCGCACGGCACGATCTTCGATGATGTCATGCCAAATGGACGAGATAATCGTGTGTTGGAAATCTTCACCACGGCAGGTGGCTTCGTGTGGAGGCGTGCGGAGCACCTTGGACTGCGTGCAGCCCTGCTGCCGCTTTGTGCCCGCAGCCTGCTGCGGCACGACGGGGTGGCGCAAGGTGTGGATGGGAAGAACCCTCGACTGAATATTGGCCTCTGTGCCGGCAGCAGGCTGCCATGGCCGAAAGCGGCAGCAGGGCTGCACGCAGTCCAAGGTGCTGCGCACGCCTCTACACGAAACCCTTCAACACACGATTATTTCCTCAGCTTGGTATCAGTCCAGATCCAGCTCTGGCTTGAAATCCGCGGCGTGATAGGAACTGCGCACCAGCGGCGCGCTCGCCACGTGGCGGAAACCCTTCTTGCGGGCAATCTCCTTGTAGTTCTCGAACGTGTCCGGGTGGATGTACTCCACCACCGGCAAGTGGTTGGCCGAGGGGCGCAGATACTGGCCCAAGGTCAGCACCGTCACGCCATTTTCCAGGAGGTCGTCCATCGCCTGGAAAAGTTCGGGCTCCGTTTCGCCCAGGCCGAGCATGAGGCCGCTCTTGGTGGCGCATTTGCCGCCCAGCTCCACGGCCATTTCCTTGGCGCGTTTCAACACGTGCAGGGAGCGGTGATACTGCGCACGTGAGCGCACCAGGGGGGTGAGGCGCTCGACGGTTTCCAGGTTGTGGTTGAAGATGTGCGGGCGCGCCTTCATCACGGTGAGCAGGGCGTCGTCCTTGTCATTGAAATCGGGCACCAGGATTTCGATGGTGATGCTGGGCTGTTCGGCGCGCACGGCTTCGATGGTTTTGGCAAAGTGGTCCGCGCCGCCGTCCGCCACGTCGTCGCGCGCCACGGCGGTGATGACGATATGGTTGAGCTTCATGCGACTGACTGCCTGCGCCACGCGCTGGGGTTCATCCGCCTCCAGGGCGAAGGGCTTGGCGGTTTTCACCGCGCAGAAGCCGCAGGCGCGGGTGCAGCGGTCGCCGGCGATCATGAAGGTGGCGGTGCCCTGGCTCCAGCATTCCCAGCGGTTCGGGCACTGGGCTTCCTCACACACCGTGTGCAGGCGCAGGTCGCTGATCAGCGCCTTGGTGCTCCAGAAAACCGGGTCGCGCGGCAGTTTCACGCGGATCCAGTCGGGCTTTTTGTCCTGGTGCAGCTTGGGGTCGATCTTGCTCGTCATCTGGCCGGGATTGTATCCATGGGAGGGCGGCGGACAAGGGGGTGTTTTCGCGATTGCATCCCGCCCGATAAAACCCGACAAGGAAAAGCATGGACATCCCGATCATCGACCGTGGCAGCGACGAGCACTTCATGCGCGAGGCCTTGCGCCAGGCACGCAAGGCGGCGGCCCAGGACGAAGTGCCCATCGGCGCTGTGATCGTTCACGAGGGGAACATCATCGCCCGCGCCAGGAACCAGGTGGAGACGCTCAAAGACGCCACGGCCCATGCCGAGATGCTGGCGCTGACCCAGGCGGAAAGCGCGATGGACGACTGGCGCTTGAACGAGTGCGACCTGTACGTGACCAAGGAGCCCTGCCCGATGTGCGCGGGGGCGATTGTCCACTGCCGGGTGCGGCGGGTGATCTTTGGCTGCGAGGATGTGAAAGGCGGCGCGGCAGGCGGTTTCTGGAACCTGCTCCAGGCTCCGAACCTGAACCACCGCTGCGAGGTGCTGGGCGGCGTGCTGGCGGAGGATTCGGTGGGCATCCTGAAGGGCTTCTTTGCCGAAGCCAGGGCACGCCGTGCGGCAGGCGAGATCCACAGCAAGGGCCTGCGCGGCGACGGCCATGAGCCGCCGAATGAGGGCTTGAATGCGTAATGCGCGCGCGTAGCAGTCACGTTCATGCTGCGTGCCCTTATACTAGCCGTCCTTCTTTCCGCCCTGGCCTGGTGGCTGAACGGGGAACGTGAGCGCGGCCGCTTCCGCCAGGGAGATGAGGCGTTCCTCGACCTCATGATTGCCAACAGCCGTGACCGGCTGAAGCCTGATGCGGCGAAGCTGGGCGACGCGGTGTTTGTACGGCTGCGGGAGGAGGACAAGAAAGAGTATTCCGCCTGGCCGCCCGAGCCCATCGATTATCTCATGGTTACCAAGGGCCTCGCGGCCTATGACCCTGCGGTGCTGGTGATCGCCGATCCGCTCCAGTGGCCGGAGCCAAAGCCGGGATCCCTGCCCGAGCTGGCGCGGGCGCTGCTGCCGGTGCCGGGTGTGGTGCTGGGAGTGAACGCCTCTAGTGAAGGCACGGTGGATCCCGCCACGGCGGCCTTTGTGGCCGACCACCTGCCTGCGCTCGCACGCTTGCAGGGCGACACCACGGCGCTGCCCGGCTTGCACAAGCTTTCCCAACTGCCGGAACCCGTGCTGCTGCCCCAGCGCGATGTCGGCGTGGTCACCGGCCCGCCTTGGTTCATGGCTCTGCGTTATGAGGATCACGCCGTGCCTTCTCTCATGCTGGCGGCGCTCAGCCGTGCCACACGCACCCCTTACGTGCAGCAGCGGCTGCAGGCCGGCCCTGGCGCAGGCGTTCATCTCGGGGATTCGTTGTTTGTGCCGCTCGCCAGCAACGGCAGCCTGCTTCCCAGCTCGATCACGGTGCCGGCCGTCAACGGGCTGGACCTCATGACAGCGGGCACGGTCGATCCCGAGCCTGAGGTGGTGAAACTGCTGGGCAAGGGCAGGACCTTCGTCATTGGCATCGACCACGACGGCTCCGAGGCCACCCCGGCGCGGGTGCAAGCCCAGGCCATTGCCGGGGCCCTGGCGCTGCCGCGGGTACGGGTGCTTGGCTTTGTCGAGCAAGCGGCAGCCTGGGGCGTTGCCGGCCTTCTGGGGCTGAGCCTGTTGCGCCTGCCGCGGACCAAGGCGCTGGGCCGTGCCCTTCTGCTGCTGTTCGCGGCTTTTGCCGGCAGCTACCTGGCCTTTCAAGAAGGACTCATCTGGTGTCCGCCTGCCATTCCGGCCGCGCTGATTCTTTTCGCCGGCCTGTACGCCAGGGTGTTTGGCAAAAAGCCGGTGGTGCCGGTTGCGGCGGCTGACAAATAGCCGGCTTCGCGAGAAGGTGGAAGAGTGCGTAGCGTCTCCGGGTTTGGCCGGATCCACCGCCATCCTGGCCACCGCTTTTGCATGGGCGGCTGGAAACCCTTCGCAGCCCTTCCTTGATCCGCAGCCAACTCCGCACTAAGCACTCACGCATTTCGCACCTTTCTCATGAAGCCTTATTTCATCACCACCGCCATCGATTACACCAACGCCGCGCCGCACATCGGCCACGCGTATGAAAAGGTGCTGGCGGATGTGATGGCGCGCTACCAGCGCCTGGCCGGGTGCGAGGTGTACTTCCTCACTGGCGTGGACCAGCACGGCCAGAAGGTGCAAAAGAAGGCCGCCGAGGCCGGGCAGGAGCCGCAGGCCTTTGTCGATGGCATCACCCAGCACTTCACCGCCCTGTGGGAAAAGCTCGGCGTGCAGTACGACGGCTGGGCTGCCACCACCGCCGAGCCTCACAAGAAAGTGGTGCAGGCGATCCTTTCAAAACTGCACGATGCCGACCAGCTCTACAAAGCCTCGCGGAGCGGATTCTATTCTGTGCGTCAAGAGCAGTTCCTCACCGACAAGGAGCGCCGTGAAGACGGCACCTGGGGCGAGGAATGGGGTGAAGTCATCCCGCTGGAAGAGGAGAACTGGTACTTCAAGCTCAGCGAGCACGTGGAGTGGCTGAAAGGCTACATCCGCAGCCACCCGGACTTCATCTTCCCCGCCTTCCGCGCCAATGATGTGATCAATGCATTGGAAGGTTCCGGCTCCATCGACTTGTGCATCTCCCGGCCCAAGGAACGCCTCACCTGGGGCATTCCGCTGCCGTTTGACTCCAACTACGTGAACTTCGTCTGGTTCGATGCGCTGGTGAATTACATCAGCTTCGCCGGCTACCTGGCCGACGAAGTGGGCAACACCGGCCTGCCAGACTTCAAGCGCCTGTGGCCTGCCAATGCGCATGTCATCGGCAAGGACATCCTCAGCCCGCCGCACGCCATCTACTGGCCTATCATGCTGCACGCCATGGGCTTCAGCGACGACGAGATCCCGCAGCTTGTCGTGCATGGCTGGTGGAACCTGCGCGGTGGCAAGATCAGCAAGAGCCTGGGCAACGTGATTGATCCCAGCGCGCTGGCCGACACCTTCACCGCCGATGGCCTGCGCTTCTACCTGATGAAGGACATCGCCACCGGCCAGGATGCCGATTTCAGCGATGAGCGCCTGATCATGGCCTACAACAAGGAGCTCGCAGGCGGCCTGGGCAACCTGCTCAACCGCTCGCTGAACATGGCCGGCCGCTACAAGAGCGGCGTGATCACCACCGGCAGCTACGATGACGAGATCTGCGCCTCCCTGCGCCAGGTTGTGACTGATGCCATCGCCGCCTATCCACAAAAAATGGAGTCCTGGGCCTTCCACCAGGCCATTGAAGAAGCGTGGAAGATCGTCACCGCCGCCAATGGCTTCATCGAGCAGACCCAGCCCTTCAAGCTCGCCAAGGATGAAACCCAGGCTGCGCGCCTCGATGCCGTGCTGCACCACCTCGCCGAAGCCGTTGCTCAAGTGACCGTGCTGCTCAATCCCATCATGCCCGTGGCCTGCGGCAAGATCCGCGAGCAGCTCGGCTGGGCACTGCCGGAAGGCTTCACCTTAGACAAGCTCTCGTGGGGCCTGTTGCCCAATGGCCATCAGCTCGGCCAGGGCACACCGGTGTTTCCGAGGGTGGAGATTGCGGCAGAAGCACCGGCCGCCTGATTAGGCAACGCTGATCAGACTTCCTTTCCCCTGGGGAGGGTGCATGCTCACACCCATGCGTACGGCTGGCATCTTGCGTTGTTGCCTTGGCTTTGGACTGATGGTCGTCGGCTATGCGATTGCTGAAGAACAACTGGAGGACCTGTCCAAAGGTCAGGTGGTTTATCCAGAGCTGTCGGCTGAAAATGACGCTGCGAAACGGGCGTTCAGCCAGCCGGAAGCGCCGTTTGCGCTGGTCATTCACGCCTTGGCACAACTCACGGGAAAGAAGGTGATCATGGGCTTCAATGGTCCTTGTGACCCCATGGTTTTTAATCTGACGGGGCAAGAAGCCTTGTCCAAGGAAGAGAAGATCAAGTTGATCACGAGGATGCTTATTCTTGAGCAGGGAATAGGCCTCTTGGATCGCGGATCGGACGCGTTGTATGCGATCACATCGCAGATAAAAGACCCTATTTCTTATCCGTGCCCCAAGGTCATTCACTCACTGAATGAGCTGCCGACCATCGATTCGCCCGGGAAGCTGACAGGCATACTCATCCCGCTTCAACACCTGACCCCCAAAGAAGCCAAAGGCATCGCCTACCTTGTCGGGTGGGAGGTAACTGGCTACGTTAGTGAACATAAGGGTAACCAGCTCGAGTGCGTCAGCAAGTCGTGCCAGACTTTGCGAAAGGCGTACCAGTTGGTTCACTCTCTTGACGCCCCAGCGGGGACATTTGTGTATATCCGGGTCAAGCTGTACAGGCAGAGCTGCGAGGATGTGCTCAAGGAAGCGATGAAGGCTTCGGTCAATCAAGGACAACCACCTTTCGTTTCTGGTTTGGAAGGCATTGGCAAATGGCGGCTCATCGCCTTGCCCAGAACAAACGATGTGCTCGTCCTCGGGCCCTCGTCAGGGTTCGAACAGATCAAGGACCTGCTCGAAAAGCTCGATCATTCCTGAAACGGCCACCTTACCGCGCTTTCTTCGAAGGTGCCTTTTTCTTGGCCGCTGGAGCTTTCTTCGTTGCCGCCTTCTTCTTGTTAGCTCGCACGATCTTTGTCCGTTCCTCCAGGATCTTCTTCAGCTCGGGCCAGTACTCCTCGCCCAGGATGAATCCGATGCAGTTCTTGGAGCCGCAGCGACACTCGTGCTCTTCCCAGTTCTCCAGGTCGAAGCCGTAGTTGAAGGTCAGTTCGTCGCCTTCCTTGATGTCGCGCTTGGCACTGATCCAGATGCGGCCGCGATGCTGCACGGCTTCGCAGTTCGGATCGCAGGAGTGATTGAGCAGGCGTGCCGTATTCTTGGGCGAGCTGCCATCGAGGTCCTGCTTCCTGTTCAGGTTGAAGATGTACACGGCCGCCACGCCGGTCTTCTTTGCGCGGGCCAGGCGAGCCTGGGCGCGGCGCTCGGACTCCGTCTTGCTGATCTTCTCGCCGATGTACTCGATGATCTCGGTTTCCTTGGGGATGTCGCGCTTGGCAAAGACGCCGCGCGAATGAATCGAGGAACTGCGCACAACGTGCCAGGGCTGGGCGGGGGCGGCGGTTTTGGGCATGGCGGTCAGGGGCAGGAGAACTCAGGCATCATCGCGGTTCAGCACGCCGTCCACCAGGCGCATGGAGCCGCGAGCATTCTTCGCCTGCAGCGGGGCAGGCAGCGATTCATCCGGGAAGCCTTGGTAGCATACGGGCCGCACGAAGCGGTAGATGCTGCCGGTGCCAATGCTGGTGAAGAAGCTGTGCGAGGCCGCCGGGTACGGGCCGCCGTGGTGCATGGAGGGGCAGACTTCGATGCCGGTGGGGAAGCCGTTGAAGATGATGCGGCCCACCTTGCGCTCCAGCACGCGGATGAGCTCGGCATGTTCGATGAGGTCTTCCGGCGTGCCGTGAAGGGTGGCGGTGAGCTGGCCTTCCAGCGTGCGGGCAAAACGCACCAAGTCTTCCCTGCTGCCGCACTTGGTCACGATGGAGCAGGGGCCGAAGACTTCATGTCGCAGGCTGTCGTTAGCCTCCAGCGTGGCCAGGTCGGTGGTGAAGATCATGCACTCGGCCTGGGTGGCTTCATCGCTGGGATCCACATTGGATTGACCAGCGATCTCCACACCCGCAACGCTGGCGATGGCCGCCGTGCCTTCGCAATAGGCACCACGAATGCCGGAGTGCAGCATGGTGGCCGGTGCGGCCTTTTCAGCGGCGGCGGCAGCAGCTTCGACAAAGCTGTCGAGCTCCGCTCCGCCTACACCGAGCACAAGGGCCGGATTGGTGCAGAACTGCCCCACACCCATGGTTACGGAGCCCACGTAGTTTTCGCCGATCTGCGCTGCGCGCGCCTTCAGTGCGCCGGGCAGCAGGAACACGGGATTGATCGAGCCCATCTCGCCATAGAAGGGGATCGGCACCGGGCGCGCGGCGGCGATGTCGAACAAGGCACGGCCGCCTTTCAGCGAGCCGGTAAAAGCAGCCGCATTGGCCAGCGGATGGCGCACGAGAGCCGCGCCCATTTCATTCGTGCGGCCGTGCAGGAGATTGAACGAACCGGCGGGCAGGCCGGTTTCAGCCAGCGCCTCGTACACCGCGCCCGCGAGCATTTCACAAGTGCCGGGATGGGCGGGATGACCCTTCACCACCACGGAGCAGCCGGCAGCCAGGGCGCACACTGTATCCGTGCCCACCACGCCGATGGCGAGGGGGAAATTGCTCGCGCCAAAGATCACCACCGGGCCGATCGGCTGCAGCACGCGCCGCACGTCTGGCTTGGGCAGCGGCTGGCGGTCAGGGATGGCGTGGTCAATGCTCGCCTGCGCCCAGGATCCCTCACGAATCAGGCTGGCAAAGAGCTTGCACTGGCCCACGGCACGCGCCCGCTCGCCGGTGACCCTTGCCATAGGCAGGCCGGTCTCGGCATGGGCACGTTCGAGAAGTGCATCGCCCAGGCCCACGATCTTGTCACCCAGCAGCTCCAGAAAGGCCGCACGCACCTCCGGCGTAGCGCCGCGCAGGCCGTCAAAGGCTTCTTCAGCGGCCTTCAGCGCCTCATCCACCTGGGCCTCCGTGGCATCGCCAAACTCGGTTTCGAGAGGCTGGCTGGTGGAAGGGTTGACAGCTTGAAAAGTTGCGCCCTCTGGCGCAACGCGCCGGCCGGCAATGAGGTGGTTTCCGTGGAGGCTCATGATGGGGATGTGGTAGAGCGGGGTCGGGGGGGCTTCAAGCTGGAAGGAAGGAGACAGGAGACAGGAGACAGGAGACAGGAGACAGGAGACAGGAGACAGGAGACAGGAGACAGGAGACAGG
>FTCC01000075.1_pt1 | contig 24059 bp, 21 predicted proteins | sample 1639481 | NCBI WGS metagenome assembly FTCC01 (sample SAMEA3914864, study PRJEB12502) | metagenome | biome: forest; material: soil | place: USA | collected 2012-03-12 | depth 0.3 m | reverse complement strand
TCAAGAACCTCATGGTTCCCGGCACCGAAGGCGGCGTGACCAATGTCAACGGCACCACCACCCCGATCTACGATGCCGCCGAAACTTACAAGGCCAGCGGCACCCCGCTGATCGTCATCGGTGCCGAAGATTACGGCATGGGCAGTTCCCGCGACTGGGCCGCCAAGGGCACCACCCTGCTGGGCGTGAAGGCCGTGATCACCAAGTCCTTCGAGCGCATCCACCGCTCCAATCTCGTCGGCATGGGCGTGCTGCCCTGCAACTTCAAGGACAAGGCCGACTACGACAAGGTCAAGGACCTTACAGACGCCACCTTCGACCTCACCGGCATCAGCAACGACCTCAAGCCCATGAGCGAAGCCACCCTGGTGGTGAAACCCGCCAGCGGCGCATCCTTCACCATCCCCGTGATCGTGCGCATCGACACCCCCATTGAAATCGACTACTACCGCGCCGGCGGCATCCTGCCCTACGTGCTCGGCCAGATTTTGAAGGCGAACGGGGCGGCGTAGTGCTAGTCTTGGGCTGTGATCAAGCAGCTCTCCATCAAGAATTTCAAAAGCATCCGGCAGCTCGACCTGAGCTGCCGGCGTGTGAATGTGTTTATTGGCGAGCCGAATGTTGGGAAAACGAATGTCCTAGAGGCATTAAGCCTTCATTGCCCGGGTGTATGGGACGATGTTTATCAAGCCCTGCGTGCGCACTCGTTGCGTGACATTTTTCCTCAACAGGAGGTCTCCAACCCGGTAACAATCACAACCGACAATGTTGAACTTCAAGTCTTAAAGGCTGAACGAGGCATTCAGCTCCACTTCTCTGAGAATGGCGGCCCTCCTGACATGCCTCATTGCACGGTTGAAATTGAAGGACATGAGTTTGATGGCCTTGATAAGATAAGGGAGTTTGATGAGGTTCCGGAAGACTACTGGCAGTTTCCGGTTTGCTATTACTTGTTCAATCCAAACGGCCCTCTCGACGCAGGCACATGGGAAGACAGCCTTTCACCCCCGAATGGGATAAACCTAGCGACACTTCTAGGTACAAACAAAACAGTGCGGCAAATGGCTGCCGGTTTTTTTGTGAATCAAAAGTATCGCCTGACGATTGATCGAAGCAAAAACACTCTGGCAATCGCTCACGAAGAAGACGGAGCTTTGGTTTCGTTGCCTTATTCTGCCGTTTCCGAAACTTTGCGGCGGATGATATTTTATCATCTGGCCATAGACACCAATGCTAAAAAAGTTTTAGCTTTCGATGAACCCGAAGCTCATGCCTATCCACCCTACACCAAGATTCTCGCTGAAAAAATGGCCCTGGATGACCGGGGCAACCAGTTCTTCCTCACGACCCACAGCCCTTACATGCTGACATCGTTGATCTCGAAGACTCCGGCCGAAGACCTGAATGTGGTGCTCTGCCGCATGGAGAACTTCGAAACAAAAGCCTATGTCATGAGCGAGGAACAAAAAGTGCAGCTCATGGAGTGGGGCATGAGTGCGTTTTTCAACTTTGACCGGCTGGTGGATGACGAGTCATGATCTTCCTGGAGTGCTATAACGATGAAGCTGTTTTGCGCGGCTTGGGCGTGCCGAAACGCAACATCGAGCATGAGCCGGGCAAGTCATTGGTTGCGGAAGCCTTGCTTCGATCACGTCATGAGCAGTCCATCGGATTGGTGGACCAGGACCCTGGAGCAGCTTTGCCCCCGTACTTTCGGGAGTTCAAAAAAGTGGATGAACTGCCCAAGCTTCGTCTGGTCCGCTATCAGCACCCAAAAGACAAGAAGTGGCTGGTGGAGATTCAGCCTGACCTTGAGCCTTGGCTCTATGAGGCCGCGAAAGTCGCCAGCCTGAAGCCCAAAGATTTTCATCTGCCTGAAAGCCATCGTGCCCTTCACGACAATCCCAGGGCTCATGCGAAACACGTGAAGGAGTTTGCCGAGGCTCTGGTCAAGGCGGGCAGCGCGCATCTTTGCCAGTTGCAGCAGTGGCTAGGTTAATTGGCTGGATGCCATGAACTCGATCCCCGACTACAGCATCATCTTTCACCAGAGCCACAAGGACGGGGTTGTCGTCGCTGAAGTCCCGGAACTTCCAGGCTGCATGGCCGATGGAGTCACTTACGAGGAGGCAGCGGTCAATGTCCGGATCGTGATCGCCGAGTGGGTCGAAACGGCCAAGGAATTGGACCGGGCGATTCCGGAGCCGAGAGGCAGGCAGGCCTGAGAATGATGCCATTTCAAGAAACTGGAGGGTGGAAATAGCGCAAAAGCTTTTCATCTCGGAGGGATGGGAGCCAATAGCGAGGCGGTCAAAGCGAGGAACGAGCGAAGACCCCTCGTAACGCGGGCAAAGACCGCATTCCGGAGGAATGCCAGCCACAGGGCAGAAGCCACGACGCTGCGATCCCGCCGGGATCACGCACGCGCGCGGACAAGGTCCGGTGGTATCGCTCGCAAGCTCGCTCAACCACCGGCTACTGGCTTTCATGCCTCCGGCATGGGGCGACTCGGAAGGTCCTCAACGACACAGAAAAACCTGGAAGGGCAGCCTTGCACGCGCCATCATCCACCCATGCACGAGGAACCATTGCGTCCTGAGGGACCGCCGAGAGCTCGTCCGCCCCGGCCGCCGGGGCCCTTGGTTGGGATCGTTCCTGAAACCCCTTCACCGGCCTGGAAGGTCTGCTTGCTCACCTCTGTCGTCGCTTCGGCCCTGGTGAGGCTGGGGGTGAGCGGGCTGGAGCATTACGGTTACATGCTGTTCATGGGGGTGCCGTTGATCATCGGGTTTGTGACGGCGCATCTTTATCAAAAAGGGCGGGACCCCATCCTTTGGCGCACGGTGGGAGTGGTGGTGCTGACGGCGTTTCTGGTATGGCTGTTTCTGATGGTGCCGCCGCTGGAAGGCCTGGTGTGCATGGCGATGGCGGCAGGGCTGGCCTTGCCGTTCATCATTCTGGGCGTGCTCATTGCGATGTGGATCAGGAAACGCAATGAACGGGCGGCGAGGCAAGGCATTGCCGGCAACCTGCATTCGTTTGTTATCTTACTGGTGCCTGCCGGAATGCTGGCTGAATCGCGCGTGGCCCTGCCGCCGCCTTTATTGGAACAGACCACCAGCATTGAGATCAATGCCACGCCGGAACAGGTGTGGCGCTACATTCCCGCGTTTCCGCGCATTGAATCGACACCCACAAAGTTGTTAGGCATGGGCATTGCTTATCCCTTGGAATCCACCATCACTGGTGAAGGGATTGGCGCAAAAAGGCAGTGTGTGCTTTCCACGGGCACCATGCCGGAGGTGATCACGGCCTGGGAGCCGGGCCGGCGGTTGGAATTTGACGTGCTGGCCACGCCGACGGCGATGGAGGAAACGAGCCCTTTCGGCAAGGTGCAGGCGGCGCATGACAACGGTTACTTCATCTGCAAGCACGGCCGTTTTGTGCTCACGCCTTTGCCGGGTGGACGTACGCGGGTGGAGGGCACGAGCTGGTTTCAGCACGACCTGTGGCCGCAGTTTTATTGGGCTCCACTGACCAAGGAGGTAGTTCATGAAGTCCATGAGCGCGTGCTCCAGCATGTGAAGGCCCTGGCCGAAAAAGAAGGGCACTAAAACGCGGCCTTTCCGTCAAAACCGCCTCGCGCGCACGTAGTGTGAAGGTGTTTGCAATGCCCCGTTCATCTCTTCTTCTCTGCTGTCTTTCTTTCCTGCCATCGCTGGCCGCCAACGCGCTGCCTTCAGCGCCTTTGGGCACCTTTCTAGACAAGCACTGTGTCGAGTGCCACGACACTGAAACGAAGAAGGGCGGGCTGGACCTGAGCACGCTGAACTTGAAGCTGGATGACGCATCGACCTTTGCCGCCTGGGTGAAGATTCATGACAAGGTGCGTGCCGGTGAGATGCCGCCGGAAAAGAAGCCGAAGCCACAGGCGGCGGATGTTGATGCGGCGATGGGCTCGCTGTCCACGCAGCTTGTCACTGCGGACACAGCGCGGGAGAAACAGGAAGGCCGAGCGAAGCTGCGGCGGCTGAACCGGGTGGAGCTGGAAAACACCCTGCGCGACCTGCTCTCGATGCCGGCGCTGAAAATCAAAGAGTCGCTGCCAGAGGATGGCAAGGCCCATGGCTTCGACCGGCTGGCTGATGCGCTGGACCTTTCCTTTGTGCATATGGAGGCCCACCTGGCGGCGGTGGACAAGGCGCTGAACGCGGCGCTGTGCCCGCTGCCTGAGGCACCGCCGGTGCTGAAGTTTCACTACCGCCCCTGGGACCTGGTGATCCACGATGGCCGCGAGTGCGAGGGCTCCGTGGCGCTGGCGGTGGGCAACAAAACGGGCATCGGCCTGATCGGCATGAAACGCGATGAAACCTTCGTCGCTGACAACGGTCACCACATCATTGATGATGAGCCCAAGGCCACGGCCTTCGGTTTGTTCCGCCATGAGGACGCGGACTTCCGCTGCACAATGACGCACATCCAGCCCTATGTCACCGGCTGGTACAAGCTGCGCGTGTCGGGCTACAGTTTTGACTGGAACGGCAAGGAAGTGGTGCCTACGGACAAGCACGGCGCGCTGGGCTGGGGCGTGTACCAGAAGGGCGAGCACCACGGCACGGTGGACCTGCCGCCGAACAAGGCCGCGGTGCGCGAGGTGACGGCGTGGCTGGAGCGCGGCGGCGGCATGGACCACCCGAACGACGACTTCATCCGCGTCATCGGCGCCTCGCTGGAAAACGTGCGTGACTACGCGGGCAAGAACAGCCCCTTGGTCGGCCCGCCAACAGCGGTGCCGGGCATCGCGATTGAGTGGATCGAGATTGAAGGCCCCTTCAATGACCAGTGGCCGCCCGCCAGCCACAAGGCCCTCTTTGGCGACCTGCCGGTGAAGATATGGAGCGCGGAACTGGGCACTCCCAAGCCCACCCAGCAGGAATGGCCGCGCGGCAATCCGTACGCTGAGCCTAAGGATATCTACGGCATGAAAGGCGAGAAACGGCCCGTCGTGTACGTGGCAACCAAGGACCCGGCGGCCGATGCCAAACGCCTGCTGCAAACCTTCCTGCGCAAAGCTTTTCGCCGTCCGGTAACGGATCGGGAGCTGGCTGACTATGCCGCTAAAGTGAAGGCCAGGCTCGATGCCGGTGCTGCCTTCGAAGACGCGATGCGCGCGGCTTATCGCGAAGCACTTACTTCGCCGGAGTTTTTATTTCTGCGCGAGCCTTCGGGCCGCTTGACCGACCATGCATTGGCGGCCCGCCTGTCTTACTTCTTGTGGAGCTCCCTGCCGGATGCTGAGCTTTCGGCCCTGGCCGATGCTGGCAAGCTGCATGAGCCCGCCGTGCTGCGGGCGCAGACGGAGCGTCTTCTCAATGACCCGAAGTCCTCCCGTTTCGTGGAAAACTTCCTCGGCCAATGGCTTGCCCTGCGCGACATCGCCGCCACTGCGCCGGACCGCAAGCTGTACCCGGAGTTCATGCCCTGGCTGCAGGACTCGATGCTGATGGAAGCCCGCGCTTACTTCACTGAGATGCTGAAATCAGACCTCGGCATCACCAAGCTGGTGCAGTCGGACTTTGCTTTCATCAACGAACCGCTGGCCCGCCTTTACAAGATCGACGGCGTGCGCGGCTGGGGTCTGCAAAAGGTAAGCCTGCCCAAGGACAGCCCGCGCGGCGGCTTCCTGACCATGGCGGCGGTGCTGAAGACCACGGCCAACGGCACCACCACTTCGCCGGTGAAGCGTGGCGCTTTCGTAATGGACAAGCTGCTGGGCATCGTCCCCACCCCGCCGCCGCCGGATGCTGGCAGCGTGGAACCCGACACCCGCGGCAGCACAACGATCCGTGATCAGCTCGCCAAGCACAAGCGCAACGCCACCTGTGCCGGATGCCATATGAAGATGGACCCGTATGGCTTCGCGCTCGAGAGCTTCGATGTCGTCGGAGAATGGCGCGATCACTACCGCGCCACCGGCTGGCAAGGATCCGAAGCCAACCGCAAAACTGTCCACGGCCATGGTATTGAATACCACTTTGGCCCTGATGTGGACTGCACAGGGCAAATGCCGGATGGAAGGAACTTCAAGGATGTGAATGAACTGCGGTCTTTGCTTGCGGCTGATCCGGAACGCCTCGCTCGTGCGTTCGCAGGCAAACTGGTAACTTATGCCACCGGAGCTGACATCAGCTTCGCCGATCGTGCGAAAGTGGACGGCATTGTAAAGAAATCCGCTGCAAAGGGTTATGGGCTCCGGTCACTGCTTATGGAGGTCGTGCAAAGTGATATGTTCCTTAGCAAGTAGCAGCCACCCATTTTGCCATTTTCATTTTTCAATTAACAATTTGCAATGATCCCCCGCCCTCAAGCCCCTTCCTGCCTATGACCTCTTCTCTTCCCCGCCGCCGCTTCCTCAAAGGCGCCGGCATCACCCTCGCGCTGCCCTTTCTCGAAGCGATGCAGACTCCGTTGCGCGCTGCTTCAACCCAGCCGAGGCGCTTCGTCGGCATCATGACGAACATGGGCATCCTGCCTGAGTACTTCTTTCCCAAGACCGCCGGGGCAGGCTATGAAAGCACGCCGTACCTGGACATCATGAAAGAGCACCGAGCGGACATGACGGTGTTTTCCGGCGTCTCTCTGCCGGGTGTGGATGGCGGCCATGCGGCGGAGAAGTCGTTCCTCACCGGTGCGCCAGGCGCGAGCCGGGGCAGCTTCCGCAACAGCATTTCATTGGACCAGGTGATGGCGGAGAAGGTGGGAGGTGACACGCGCCTGCCTTCCCTTTCGCTGATGATCGGCTCGGACAACCTCAGCCTGTCGTGGACGCGCAGCGGCTCGATGATTCCGCCGATGACCAGCCCGGTGAAGCTGTATCAGCAGCTCTTTGTCGAAGATACCGCCGAGGCCAAGGCGGCGGCCGTGCGGCGGTTGAAGGATGATCGCAGCCTGCTGGACAGCCTGCGCGACAAGGCCAAGCGCCTGGAGCGGGAAGTGGGTGCGGCGGACCGCGAGCGGCTGGACCAGTACTTCACCAGCGTGCGCGAGCTGGAGCAGCGCCTGGCCACGGCGGAAGGCTGGATTGGCAGGCCGAAGCCCAAGGTCACCGCCGCAAAACCGGAAGAGATTGCCGACCGCAACGACCTGCCGAAGAACAACCGCGTGATGTTCGACCTGGTGCGCCTCGCGCTGGAAACGGACAGCACCCGCATCGTGACCGTGGCCATCAGCCTCGCAAGCATCACCCCGCGCACCATTCCAGGCGTGAAGTCCAACACGCACGAGCTCACCCATCACGGCCATCGGGAGGAAAAGATGAGCGAGCTGCGCAAGATCGAGGAAGCGCAGTTCCACGACCTGGCCGCCTTCCTCAGCGGCCTGCGCGGCGTGTCCGAGCAAGGCAGCACATTGCTGGACCGAACCGCCGTGCTGTACGGCACCAACATGGGCAGCGCCAATGCGCACTCCAATGACAACCTGCCCGTGCTGCTCGCCGGCGGCGGCTTCAAGCACGGCCAGCATCTCGCGTTCGACACGAAGAAGAACTACCCGCTGAGCAACCTGCATGTGAGCCTGCTGCAACGCCTGGGCATGGAGGAAGACAAGTTTTCCAGCAGCAACGGCACCATGCGCGGGCTGGAGATGGCGTAAGAGCCGGCCAAAAGGCTCCTTGCGAATTCAGCAACTCCGCGCCATCACTAAGTACATACGTTTCATATGATCAAACTCACTGGCATTGCAGATGAAGCAGGCGCGTCGCTGGACGTGCAGATCAAGGCCCACCAGGAGCTGGGCTGGGACAGCATCGAATCCCGCGTGGTGGAGATCGACGGCGTGAAGGGCAACCTGCATGAGATCCCGGACGCGGCCTTCGAGAAGGTGGTGGCGAAGCTGGATGAGGCCGGAATGAAGGTGAGCGGCTTCGGCTCGCTGATCGGCAACTGGGCCAAGAAAATCGGCGATGACTTCAGCATCACCGAGGCCGAGATTGCACGCGCCATCCCGCGCATGCAGCGCCTGGGCGCGAAGCTGATCCGGGTGATGAGCTACGCCGTGTGCAAGGATGACAAGGGCGCGGATCTTGGCGAGCAGTTCGCCGATGAACGCATCAAGCGCATGCGCGAGATCAACCAGCGCTTTGCCGATGCCGGCCTGACCGTGGTGCACGAGAACTGCATGAACTGGGGCGGCATGAGCCCCACGTATGTGCGCCGCATGGCGGAGGCCGTGCCGGGCATGAAGTGGGTGTTCGACACGGGCAACCCGGTCTTCATCGATGACCGCGACAATCCCGGGCACAAGCAGGACTCCTGGGAAATGTACCAGGCCGTGAAGCCCTTCATGGCCCATGTGCACGTGAAGGACGGCCGCTGGATCAAGGAAAAGAACGACGCCGAATACACCTTCCCCGGCGAAGGCGAGGGCCAGACCGAGCGCATCATGAAGGACCTGGTGGACACAGGTTACCAGGGCTACATCAGCATCGAGCCGCATGTGGCCGTGGTGTTCCATGGCGCGGGCGCGGCTGACGACCTTTCACCGGAGCAAAAGGCGAAGGAGCAATACGACAGCTACCTCAAGTACGGGCGGATGCTGGAATCGATGCTGAAGCGCCTGAACGCGCCGCTGGCCTAGGCCCAAGCTCACAAGCAAGCTCAGTGAACGAGAATCCCGACGCTTCGTTCCCCGAGACGCGCTGGACCATGGTGCTCGCTGTGCGCAACGGCGGCGACACCACCATCGGCTATCGTGCGCTGGCCGAGCTGTGCCGGATCTACTGGCCGCCGCTCTATGGCTATGCCCGGCGGCTGGGGAATCCGCCCGCGGACGCGGAGGATCTCACACAAGGCTTTCTGCAGCATGCGTTGAAGACGGACATGCTGTCCACCGCCGATGAATCCGTGGGGCAAATGCGCAACTTCCTGCGCAAATCATTTAACAATTACATACGCAACACCCACCGCTTCGCGAACGCGAAGATGCGCGGCGGCGAGGTGGAGTTTGTGCGCCTGGAAAACCTGCGGCCCGTGGAGCTGGAACTGGAACAAAGCACCCTGGACCACTCCAGTCCCGACGCGCTCTACGACCGGTTGTGCGCCATGGCGCTGGTGGAGGCCAGCCTCGCCGAACTGGAGGCGGAGCACGAACGCGCGGGCAAGGCGGCGCTGTTCACCGCCTTCAGGCCCTTTCTCGATCCGCAGGGTGACGACGGCAAGGAGCCGCAGGAAGTGCTTGCGGAACGGCTGGGCCTCTCGCCCGGCAACGTGCGCATCATCCTTTCACGTATGCGCAAGCGCTTCCGGGTGCTGCTGCGCCAGCTTGTGCGTGACACACTGCACCAGGCGACCGAAGAGGAGATCGATCACGAGCTGAAGGCGATGCGCGAGGTGCTCATCCGGTAGGAGGCGTCCGGAATCAGGTGACGGATTTGCCGCCGCGTTTTTGCTTTGCCTCCAGCTCCTGGATTTTCGCCGTCCACAGGGCGATGTCGGCCGCATGGGCGGTGCTGTGATGCCCGGCCTGCCAGCGGCTGCAGATATCGATCAGGGTTTTGCAGATGCCGATGACGAAATGGTCGTCCGTCCAGGTGGAGTCCTGCATCTGGGTCTCTTCCCAGAGCGCCCGGGCGTCCCTTTCCGCCTCGTCCGTTCGCGCTGCTTTAACAAGCAGCTTCAGCACCTGCTCATGGTCGTACACCCACAGGCCGGCCCTGGCCTTGTAGCTTCGCTCGGCGCCAATGCATTCGCGCCAGGCGGTGATTGCTTCATCAAGCCTGCCCCCTTGCTGGTAAATTTCCGCGCAGGCGCGCAAGGCGTGGGGCAGCTTCTCGTCGGTGCCGTTCACGCGGGCGATGGTCACGGCCTGATCGACCGCGTGGAAGGCGTCATCAAAACGGTGGTCGTCGGCATACTGCCGGGCGGCGTCGATCCAGATCTCGATGAGCGGGTGATGCTTGGGCCCGGCCATCTGCACGGTGAGGCTGATGGCTTCTTCGAAGTACTTGATCGAGGCCGCGTGCTTCTTCTGCTGCGCTTCCAGGCGCGCCAGGCACAGCAGGGTGGACTGCCGCGACTGCAGCTGGCGTTCCGTATTCTTCGGCAGCAGCTTCAGGCAGCTTTGCAGCGTGGCCTCGGCCGCCGCGAAATCTCCCTCCGCCGACTGCATTTCGGACACGCGGCGCAGGAGGCCGGTGTCGTCCTTGCCCAGGTGGCCGCGGGCGTTGTGGATCTCCATCAGCGGCTGGATCTCCGCCAGCGCTTCGCGGTTTCGGCCCATGCGGCCGAGGATGATGGCATGGCGGCATGCCGCCTCGAACCAGTCGCCAGTGCCACGCTCGCCGCGGCCTTCCCAGCGCCGGATGATTTCCTCGCAAAGGGTGAGGGCGCGGGTCTTGTTGGCCTGGTCGGCCTCGCCATACACACAGTTGAGCTGCGCCCGCAGCACACGCGGATCATTGGGCCCGGCCACAGAAATGAGGCTGGCCACCTGCCGGTAGTAAAGAGGCAGTGCCCGGCCCTGGTCGCCCATGGTGGCATAGACAGTCGCCAGCTTGTCACAGAGCTGGGCCTCCAGTTCCGGCTGGCTTTTCAGGGCATCAAGACGCTCCACGCTCTGGTCCAGAGCCAGCCGCAGTGCCTCCGGGTTCTTGCCTTGATCGACCAGCGAGCCGGCCTGCGCGAGCATCTCGGAGAGGAAATTCACCACGGCCTGGGCCTTCTGCGACTCCATCTCCGCCAGGTGCTCGCTCACTTCCGCCCGGGCCCGGGCCCGAGATTGCTGCACAAAGGCGTAGGTGCTGACCACGGTGGCAACGATCAGGCTCAACGCGATGACCAGGCTGCTGATAAAAGCCGGGCGGTGGCGTCGCACCAGCTTGCCCAGCCGGTACCAAGTATTGGGAGGCCCGGCCTGCACGGGCTCGTGATTGAGGTAGCGCCCCACCTCCTCGGCCAGCAGGGCGGCGGAGCTGTAGCGGCGCTCGGGATCTTTCTCCAGCGCCTTGAGCGTGATCCAGTCCAGATCGCCTTTGAGCTGGCTGGCGAGCTGGGGCATGGCCTTGTCCCGGTCCAGGCTGTGCAGGACACGGGCGCTGGGTGGTTCGGCCTCCTCCTCGTGAATGCGGCGCAGCAGCTTGTCCACCGAGGTGCGGCTGCCGCGATCGAGTGTCATGGGCGGCGAGCCGGTGAGCAGCTCGTAGAGAATCGCGCCCAACGAGTACACGTCCACACGGATGTCCATGTCCTCCGCCCCCAGCATGGCCTGTTCGGGCGCCATGTACTGCGGGGTGCCCAGCACCATGCCTTGGGCGGTGTAGGCCAGGCTGGCCAGGCCGTCCGCATCATCCGTCAGCGCCTTGGCGATGCCGAAGTCGATGATCTTCGGCATCGGGCGGCCGTCGCGTTCGGTCACCAGGATGTTGGAGGGCTTCAGGTCGCGGTGCAGCACCGCCTTCTGGTGCGCATGCTGCACGGCGCGGCACACGTCGTTGAACAGCTCCAGCCGCGCCCGCAGGCCCAGCCCTTTCTCTTCGCAATAGTGGGTGATGGCACGGCCGCGCACCAGCTCCATGACAAAATAGGGCCGCCCTTGCTCCGTCGCCCCGGCATCCAGCACGGTGGCGATGTTGGGATGATCCATGCGTTCGAGGGCCTTCTGCTCGGTGCGGAAGCGGGCGACCACGGCCCGGGTGTCCATGCCCGGCCGGATGATTTTCAGCGCCACTTCGCGACGGATCGGCTGGGACTGCTCTGCCTGCCAGACGATGCCGAATCCGCCTTCGCCCAGGCGCTTCACCAGCAGGTAGCGGCCGATCTGGCTGCCCGCGTGGTATTCCAGCATTTCCAGCGCATCGTCGCCCTGGTCCCCGCTCTCGTCAAAAGCCAGCGCCAGCAGACCGGCCGCCTGCGCCAGCCGCGCACGTGGGGGCAGGGGCTGTGGTTGATCCGTCTCGGCGCTCTGGGACATCGGTTCGTACTGATGGACTGAAGGGGGGCAGTCCGCAACGCAGTTGCAAGCCGGTGCAAGCTCGCCATCATGGCGGCCCTGTTATGGCATTGATCAACGAAAACTTCCTGAAGCTCAAAGCGGGCTACCTGTTCCCTGAAATCGCCCGGCGCGTGAAGGCCTTCACCGAGGGCAATCCGGAGGCTGCGAAGCGGCTGATCCGTTGCGGCATCGGCGACGTGACGGAAGCGCTGCCGGAGGCGGTGCGCTATGCCATGCACGAGGCGGTGGATGAAATGGGCAGCCGCAACACCTTCAAGGGCTACGGCCCGGAACAGGGCTACGACTTCCTGCGCACCGCCATCGCTGACAACGACTTCAAGGCCCGCGGCCTGAATGTGGAAGCTGATGAAATCTTCATCTCCGACGGCTCCAAGTGCGACACCGGCAACATCCTGGACATCTTTGGCCGGGGCAACAAGATCGCCATCACCGATCCGGTGTACCCTGTCTATGTGGACACCAACGTGATGATCGGCAACACGGGCGATGCCGATGAAAGCGGTGCCTATGCCGGCCTGCATTACTTGAAGTGCGGCCCGGAAAACGGCTTTGTGCCGGCCATTCCCGATGAGCGCGTAGACTTGGTGTACCTGTGCTACCCTAACAATCCCACCGGTGCCGTAGCCACCCGCGCCCAGCTCGCAGCCTGGGTGCAGTACGCGCTGAAGAACGAGACGATCATCCTTTACGATGCGGCCTACGAGGCCTTCATCCGCGACCCGGAGATCCCGCACAGCATCTTTGAAATCGAAGGCGCGCGCGACTGCGCCATCGAGTTCCGCAGCTTCTCCAAGAACGGAGGCTTCACCGGCATGCGCTGCGCTTTCGTGGTGATTCCGAAGGGCCTGATGGGCCGCACGGCGGATGGCACCAAGCAGGCGATCCACCCGCTCTGGAGCCGCCGCCACAGCACCAAGTTCAACGGTGCCAGCTACATCATCCAAAAGGGTGCCGAGGCTCTCTACACCGCCGAAGGCCAGAGCCAGGTAAAGGCGCTGATCGAGCATTACATGGGCAATGCGGCGCTGCTGGTGCAGGCCTGCAAGGATGCCGGCCTGGCCGTGTACGGTGGCGAAAACGCCCCCTATGTGTGGGTGGCCTGCCCCGCCGGCGTCACGAGCTGGCAGATGTTCGACAAGATGCTGAACGAAGCCAATGTGGTCATCACCCCCGGCAGCGGCTTCGGCAGCGCCGGCGAAGGCTACTTCCGCATCAGCGCCTTCAACAGTCGCGCGAATGTCGAGGAGGTGTGCAAGCGCATCCTGGCGCTGACGAAGTAAGTTCATTCTGGGGCGTGTCCTGTCCGGACACGCCTCTTCTCTCAATCGATGCCATGAACCCTTCCGATGGCAAAGGCCCTGTGCTTATCCGGCACGAAGGCCACACGGAACGCGAACGCAGCACCTGCGGCTGGCGCGACCGGCTCATCAGCCGGGAAGATGTGCCGCTGTCCCCGGCCGCCTGGGCTCATGCGGTGGATATCGACGGTGCACGCCTGCATTATCACAAGCGCTCCACCGAGCTCTACTACGTCCTGGATGGCGGCGGCACCGTCAGCCTGGATGGTGAAGACCACGCGGTTGCCAAAGGCTCGCTGGTGCACATTCCGCCCGGCGTTGTGCACGGTGCCAAGGGCCGCATGCGCGTGCTGGTGGTGGGCATTCCGGACATTGCCGAGGATGATTATTTTGAGGTGACGGAAGAGTGATGCGAAGGGCAAGGGGGACTGGATTACCACACACCCGCCCTTTGCCATGAGTGTCACCAACTCCTCTCCACCGTCGGCAAAGATTGCTCTTTTCCGATCACTTTTTCGGGGGCGGGAAGAAGTCTATCCGCGCCGGTTTGAGAGCCTGAGATCGGGGAAGAAGGGTTATCAGCCCGTGTGCGGAAACGAGTGGGTGCGCGGCATCTGCGAGAAGCCGCGCATCAAGTGCAGCGAGTGCACTCATCAGCGATGGCTGCCCGTAACGGACGACGTGGTCAAATGGCATCTCAGCGGTGCTGACGATCACGGGCGTGATTTCGTCATGGGCCTGTATCCCATGCTGCTGGATGAGCGATGCTTTTTTCTGGCTGTGGACTTCGACAAAGAACACTGGCAGGCGGATGCATCGGCTTATTTAGAAACTTGCTTGCGATTGAAAATCCCGGCTGCCCTGGAGCGGTCACGTTCGGGGAATGGAGGGCACATCTGGATCTTCTTCAAAGAGGCTGTCCCAGCCACCATAGCGCGGAAGCTGGGCGCGTATGTGCTGACAGAAACCATGGAGGGACGGCCCGAAGCAGGCCTGGCCTCTTATGACCGTTTCTTTCCCAACCAGGACACGCTGCCCAAGGGTGGGTTGGCAACCTGATTGCACTGCCTTTGCAGAAGGCAGCAAGGGAGAAGGACAACAGCGTTTTCATCGATTCGCAGTTTGTGCCGCATCCCGATCAATGGGCTTTTCTTGCCGGGCTTGAGAAAATGCCGAAACAGCAGGCCGAGATGCTGGTGCGCGAAGCTGAGGGGCGAGGGCGCATTGTGGGGGTACGCATGGCATCGGCGGATGATGAAGAGGAAGAAGAGCCGTGGAAGCTGTCACCCTCCCGCGTGCGGAACGCCTTGCCCACAGGAGCCATGCCCTCGTCCATTGAGATAGTTCTGGGCGACCAGATTTACGTTCCGAAAGCGGACCTGCCGCCTTCGTTGCGCAATGTGATCATCAGGCTGGCCGCATTTCAGAATCCTGAATTTTATAAGGCGCAAGCCATGCGCCTTCCCACCTATGGCAAGCCGCGGGTCATCTCCTGCGCCGAGGACCACGCGCTGCACATCGGCCTTCCCCGCGGCTGCCTTGAGGAACTGCTGGAGCTGTGCCGCGCCCTGCACATCAAGGTCGTGGTAAAGGATGAGAGGTTTGCAGGCCATCCACTGCTGGTGGCTTTTACCGGCGCCCTGCGGCCCGATCAGACGAAGGCGGCTGAGGCGATGCTGGCTTACGACATGGGTGTGCTCTCGGCCACGACCGCCTTCGGCAAGACCGTGCTGGCCGCGTGGCTGGTGGCCAAACGCGGAGTCAACACTCTGGTGCTGGTTCATCGACAGCAACTCATGGAACAGTGGGTGGAACGTCTCTCCCAATTTCTCGGCCTTCCCATCAAGGAGATCGGGCGCTGGGGGGCAGGCAGAAAGAAGCTAATAGGCAAGATCGATGTGGCACTGATTCAAAGCCTCGTGCGGAAAGGCGCGGTGCATGATTTGGTGGCCGGCTATGGGCATCTCATTGTGGACGAATGTCACCACCTTTCCGCCCACAGCTTTGAGCTCGTGGCGCGGAGGGCGAAGGCCAGGTATGTAACGGGGCTTTCGGCGACTGTGGCGCGCAAGGACGGTCATCACCCGATCATCTTCATGCAATGCGGACCGGTGCGCCATAAGGTGGATGCGCGGCAGCAGGCGGCGGAGCGGCCTTTCACCCACGAGGTTTTAGTGCGGCCCACCGGATTTGTGCCCGAAGGCGAGCCAGAAGAGGACAAGCGAATGGAATTTCAACGCCTGTGTGCGGGCGTGATGAACTCCGTGGCACGTAATCGGTTGATCGTCTCTGAGGTTGTTCAGGCCGTGAAGGCAGGGCGTACGCCGGTTGTCCTGACTGAACGCACCGAACATCTTGAGATGCTTGCCGCCGCCCTTCGCCTTGCAATCCCACACGTGATTACCTTGCAAGGTGGCATGGGCCGGAAGTCCTTGGCTGCCGCGCTGGACCAGTTGAAGGCTGTTCCCGGGGGAGAAGGGCGTGTGATAGTCGCAACCGGCCGTTTCGTTGGCGAGGGATTTGATGACTCCCGTTTGGACACCCTTTTTCTGACCATGCCAGTATCCTGGCGAGGCACCATTGCCCAATATGTGGGCCGCCTGCATCGCTTGCACGACGGGAAGAAAGCAGTGCAAGTGTACGACTATGCAGACCTCGATGTGCCGATGCTGTCGCGCATGTTTGACCGGCGCTGCTCCGGCTATGAGGCCGTGGGTTATACCATCCTGCTACCCGCCAGCGCCTTGCCAGGCTGGCCGGTCGATGTGCCTCTGCCCATTGATCCCCAATGGAAACAGGACTATGCCGGCAGCGTTCGCCGGCTTGTTCGCGATGGTGTGGACCAGCCACTGGCACAGCTCTTTGTCCATGCCACGCGTCCGCCGTTGCCCGATGCCGAAGGGGCGGCGCGGGCTCGCAGCGCGAGCGAAGCGTTCATCTTCCGCCGCTTTGAAACGCTACCGGCGCTGGCAAGATGTTTTCGCCTGAATGCCATGCTTCCCATTCCATTTGATGACCGCGGGGCGATGGAAGTGGATCTCTTTTGCGAAGCGGCCCGGCTGGTCATCGAAATCGACGGGCTTCAGCACCTGGGCAACGTGGAAGCGTGGCGGCGCGACCGGCGCAAGGATGCGCTCTTGCAGGAAAACGGTTTTCTGGTGCTACGGTTCCTGGCGGATGATCTTGGCAAGTCCCTCGATGCGGTCCTGGACACTGTGCAGCGGGTGCTGGCGAGCAGGAGCCGGGCAAAGAGCGTGGAATCGTGAAAACGCCGGCACCACGCACAAGCGCAAATTTTGTCCGAGGACTCGTGCTGGCAGGGCGCCAAGACAGCGCTTCTGTTTTGCTCTCGACCCGGACCTGCCATCGGTTCGCGCCTGTGGCATTCCTGTGGTTACCCAGGGAATCAGTCGCTAAAAGCTCCTTCATCCCTGGGCTAAGTTACGTCAGGCCTTCAGCCTGAAAGGCAATGGCCACAAGATTGCTGAGGATCGATTCAAGAGGTCTTGCGACAGGCTGGAAGGCCTCTTTTCGATGGACCTCACTACTTATTACTTCACCCGAGTGAGCGTCACGGCGTGCTCAGGCATCTCCTTGCCGTCCATGATGCCCTTGCAGCCTGAGGTGATGGTGTTGGCATCCACGAAGCCCAGAGTCATGCCATGCATGTGCGACTCTTTCTTGGGATCGATGGAGCAGCAAGAGCCGTCGAAGTCGAAGGTGATGGACTTGTCGTCGGAGGACTTCAAGCTCATGGCCGGGCGGTTGCCCAGCATGCAGTAATGGGTGAGGGCCAGCTTGCCGTCCTTGTCATAGTACATGGTGACCATCTCGTTGGGCGTGTTTTCCATGACACGTTCTTCCAGCACGCTGCCTGCGGCGATAAGGCGGTAGTGGACGGTCATGTCCACAGGACCTTGGCCCATGTCAGTCTTGCCGGTCCAGGTGCCGACGAGGGTTTTCATGCGCTCGAAGTCGGCGGAGCCCTTCTTGGCAGGTGGTTCGCCGGCATTGAGGCAAAGGGAGGCGGCGATAAGCAGGGTGGTGCAGCAGGTGCGGATCGTGATTTTCATGGTGATGATCGGTTGGAGTGAATTGAAGCAATAAGTGGCACTTCATTCAATCGACGAACGACGTGGGCGAGAAAGGACAAGCTCCCTGAACTTTTTTGGCGGCTCAGTCCCTCTCCACTTTAGCAAACTCAACATCAAGATGATGATCTTTAATCATCTCCAAAAGGGCTGCCTGGGACCAGTTATCACCCAAGCCGACCAGCATGCGTTGAATATCACGCAGGTGTTTCTCCGATCCGCCTTCACGATAAAACTGAAGCTTGCGCACCATGACATATTCGGGTGGAGCAAAAATGACGGTGTCGCCTTCAATGTCCGCCGTGATGGCGTTTTGAAGTCCCCAGGCATGCATTTCGTCCCGGCCCGACAAGTAGATGTCCGCCTTGAAGCCGGTGTCGTGATGAATGAGATTGAAATGCCCACGCTGATCGCGGCCGCGCTCAGCTTCAATGACATCCAGAGGCGGACAGTAGAATTCCTCCGTTGGAAACGTCTTCACCAGCCGCCGGGCGTCCGCCGCTTGAAGAAACACGATGATGTCCACGTCGTGAGTCATCCGCGGCTCGCCGTAATAGATGGCGGCAACGCTGCCGCTGACCATGTAACGGAGCTGAAGCTCGTTGAGCTTGCGGGTAAAGATGAGAAACGGATCAGGTGCGGGCATGGAGGAAGATGCGGGTCACCTCCTTTCGGATCTCTTCTTCAGTCCAGTCCGGGTGGACCTGGCGGAGGCGGGCGGCCTTGATCTTCCGGGCGCTCCAGTACAACTGAAAAGCCGCCTTCACCTTCTGCGCACCGGTCATCCGGCGAAGGGCGGCTATGTATTCAGGTGTGAGGTCAGAGGCCATGGCCTTAGCCGCTACAGCGCGCGGGTCTTGATCTCCTCCTGGATCTGAGTGACGAACTCCTCCAAGGCCTTCACGCCGAGGTCGCCACGCTTCTGGTGGCGAACGGCGACGACGCCGGACTCGGCTTCCTTCTGGCCCACGACGAGCATGTAGGGAATCTTTTCGAGCTGGGCGTTGCGGATCTTGGCACCGATCTTGTCGGGCGAGGTGTCGAGGGTGGCGCGCACGCCGATTTCCTTCAAGGTGTCGTACACTTTATTGGCGAACTCGTCGGCCTTTTCGGAGATGGTGAGCACGCGCACCTGCTCGGGCGCAAGCCACACGGGGAAGGCACCGGCGAAGTGCTCGATGAGCACGCCGGTGAAGCGCTCCATGCTGCCGAAGGGCGCGCGATGGATCATCACGGGGCGGTGCTTCTGGCCATCGGCACCGGTGTATTCCAGGCCGAAGCGCACGGGGTTCTGATAGTCCACCTGCACGGTGCCGAGCTGCCATTCGCGGCCGATGACATCTTTAACAACGAAGTCGATCTTTGGTCCGTAGAAGGCGGCCTCGCCGGGCTCCTCGGTGAAGGAGACGCCGAGCGTCTTGGCGGCCTCGCGGCAGGCGTGTTCGGCGCGGTCCCAGCTTTCGGAAGAACCCGAGTACTTGCTGCTGTCGGGATCGCGCAGGCCCACGCGGACACGGTAGTCGTTCATGCCCAGGGTGGTGAGCACGATTTTCACGAGGCTTAGGCAGCCCTTGATTTCAGCGTCGAGCTGGTCCTCAGTGCAGAAAAGATGCGCATCATCCTGCGTGAAGCCGCGCACGCGAGTCAGGCCGCCGAGCTCGCCGGTCTGCTCCCAGCGGTACACGGTGCCGAATTCGGCCAGGCGCACGGGCAGGTCGCGGTAGCTCTTCGGCGTCTGCGCGTAGATGCGGATGTGGTGCGGGCAGTTCATCGGCTTCAAGAGGAAGCCGTCGATGAGGTCTTCATCTGGGCGCACGCGGTCCGCCGGGATCGTGTCGGCGCCGGTGCGGTCATTGATCGTCTGGCGGAGACGCTGTGAGACAGCGTCCACGCGGGCCATGATTTCGGCGCAGGAGCAGCCGGCTTCGGCGCACTTTTCCAGGTCGCCGTTGTCGATCACAGGGGAGAACTGGCTCTCCTTGTAGTAGGGGAAGTGGCCGCTGGTCTTGTACAGCTCCAGCTTGCCGATGTGGGGGGTGAAGACCTGGCTGTAGCCCTGCTTGCGAAGCTCCTCGCCAATGAAGTTTTGCAGCTCTGAGCGGACGATGGCCCCCTTGGGCATCCAGAGGATAAGGCCCTGGCCGACCTGCTCATCAATGGCGAAAAGCTGCAGTTCGCGGCCCAGCTTGCGGTGGTCGCGCTTCTTGGCTTCCTCCAGCTTCACGAGGTGGGCTTCGAGCTCTTCCTTGGATTCGAAAGCAGTGCCGTACAGACGCTGGAGCTGGGGCTTGGTCTCATCACCCATGTAGAAGGCGCTGGCGATGGACATCAATTTTACGTTCTTGCACTTGCCGCTGTAGTTCACGTGCGGGCCGGCGCAGAGGTCGAGGAACTCACCGTTCTGGTAGCAGGAGATCTCTTCGCCCTCGGGAATCTTGGCGATGAGGTCGAGCTTGAACTGGCTGGGATTGCCGGGGCGCTCGCTGAGACCGCCGAGACGGCCGCTGTTGGCCAGGGCAATGGCTTCATCGCGGGAGATGACCTTCTTTTCGAACTTCTGGTTCTCCTTGCTGATCTTCTTCATCTCCGCCTCGATCTTCTCGAAGTCATCGGGGGTGATGCGGTGATCGAGGTCGAAGTCGTAGTAGAAGCCGCTCTCCACGGGCGGACCGTACGCGAACTGCGCCTGGGGCCAGATGCGCAGGATGGCGGTGGCCATGATGTGGGCACAGGAGTGGCGCAGGCGCTCGATGTCGGACATCTGGGCGCGTTCTTCGAGGGTCTTGCGTTCGGTGGGCATGAAAGAGAGAGTGAAAAGGGGTAAGTAAAAAGTGAAAAGAGATGCGAGCGGCGCGGCAACGGGCTCAGCGGGATGGCAATCTTGGCGCGATTAGGGCTCCTTGCAAAGCAAACGCGCCTTCTGGCCGCCGCCGGAACGGGGCGGATTGGTCACTTGGTGGTGCTGCTGCTCTTCAGCGCGGCACGCACGAGCAGCGACTCACCGACGTTTTCAGCGGTGAGCAGTCCCACCAGTTTGCCGGTGGCGCGGTCCATCACAGGCAGGGCGGGGCAGGTGCTGTCGCGCAGGTGATCCATGGCCAGGCCGAGGTCGATTCCGGGTTCAAGGTAGCCTTCGCAGGGAACCACAATGTTTTGAGCAGGGTAGGGCCGCCCGTAGTCGGAAAGGGCTTTGATCAGCCGGCGGCGGGTGACAATGCCAAGGATGCCGCCGTGGCCGTCATACATGGGGAAATCATGCTGGCTGCCGGCGAGCAGGAGGTCCACCACCTCGCCCAGGGTGGCTTCTGGCGGCACCACGTGGAATTCGGTCATCATCGCATCGCGCACAAACAGATCCTGCACCTGTTCGCTCTCGGTGACGATGGCCGCCTCCTGGCCGGCGGCATAGAAGACGAAAAAGGCGATCAGCAGCAACGTGGGCTGCACGGAATGCGTCACCAGCATGAGCATGACCACCAGCAGGGCAATGCCCTGGCCGATGGTGGCGGCCCAGCGCGTGGCCTTCACATAGTCCCCAGTCACAAAGGTGAGCAAAGCGCGCAGCACCCGGCCACCATCCATGGGGAAGGCGGGAATGAGGTTAAAGACGACCATAAGGCCGTTCCACCACATCAGCTTCTCAAAGAAATGCCCGGGGCGCGACAGGTCCATCTCCTCATCGGAGGCAAAAGGCAGCCGAAGCACGAGCGAAAGGACCAAGGCGATGACGACATTGACCAACGGCCCGCAGATTGCCACCACCAGCTCCTGCGACGGCTTGCGCGGCATGTGCTCCAGCCTTGCCACGCCGCCGATGGGCCAGAGCGTGATGTCTGGCGTGCGGATGCCGTAGCGGCGGGCGGCGAAGACATGGCCGAACTCGTGCAGCAACACACAGAAGAACATGGCGCATACCAGCAGCACCGTTTCCCGCGCGCCGGCGGCCCCTTGCCCCGACCAAACAGCCTGCGAGGCAACAAAGGCGAGCAGCAGCAGGAAGGAGGCGTGGATCCGCACCTCGGTGCCGGCAACGGTGGCGATGCGGAGTGACCACTTCATGTGGGGGATGGGTACGTACGACCGCCCCGGAAGGCAAGCAGTGAACAAGAAAGGTTCAGCAAGAAGTCCAGGTGGCGCGCCCGCGCCTACGCATCACCCAAACCCACGGCGCTGCGGACGCGAGCCAGAGTTTTGCGGGCCACGGCGCGGGCCTTTTCAGCGCCCTCGGCAAGCACACGGTCCACGTACGCCGGATCGGCGACGATCTGGGCACGGCGTTCGCGGAAGGGGGCGAAGTAATCCGTCACGCCCTGGAGCAGGCGCTTCTTGAAGTCGCCATAGCCCACGCCGCCGCGTTCGTGATCCGCGACCATGGCAGCATAATCGGTCTCGCTGGCGACCAGCTTGTAGAGCGCCAGGATGCTGGAGCCTTCCGTGGGCTTCGGCTCCTCCACGGGGGTGGAGTCGGTTTTGATGCCCATGATCTTTTTCTTCAGCGCGGCGGGTTCTTCGAAGAGCTGGATGGTGTTGTCGTAGCTCTTGCTCATCTTCTGGCCGTCGAGGCCCGGCACTACCGCGGTTTCCTCGCGGATGCGCGGCTGCGGCAGCTTGAGCAGGCCTTCGCCAAAGGCTTCGTTCATCTTGATGGCAATGTCGCGGGTCACCTCCACGTGCTGCTTCTGATCCTTGCCCACGGGCACCACGTCGCTGTCGTAGATGAGGATGTCCGCCGCCATCAGCACTGGATAGGCGAAAAGGCCGTGTGAAGCGGAAATGCCATGCGCCACCTTGTCCTTGTAGCTGTGGCAGCGCTCCAGCAAGCCCATGGGCGTCACCGTGCTGAGGATCCACGAGAGCTCGCAATGCTCGGGAATGTCGCTCTGGCGGAACAGCACGCACTTCTCCGGATCCAGCCCGCAGGCGAGGAAGTCGATGGCCAGGTCGCGCACAAAGCCGCGCAGCTTCTTGCCATCCTGGATGGAGGTCAGCGAATGGTAGTCCGCAATGAAGTAAAACGCCTCGCCTTCGTGCTGAAGGTTCAAGGCGGCATGCATCATGCCGAAGTAGTTGCCGATATGGAGGCGACCGCTGGGTTGAAGGCCGGAAAGGATGCGCATGGGAAAAAGGGGATGCCAGTTAACACGGATCGCTTTGGAGTTCAAATGAATGGCCGTTTTGCTCTTTGGGGAGGAAGTCAGCATCAGGCCGGGGAGGAATTGTGTTTTCCGAAGGACGGTGTTGCGCCTACACTGCTTTTGTGGGCACGCTCTTTTCTGCCGGCCCTGGCGTTCATTTTGCCGTGCTCCCCGTGCCTGACAACCGCGCGTCATGACTAAACTTTCCCTTCTGCTGACGGCTGTCCTTTCGGGCCTTCTCGCGCCCTACTACCTCAGCATGTCGGGTGACTTTTGGCGGCAGATCCCGACCTTTTTTTGGGAGCAAACGGAGGTCGTGATCACGAAGAATGCGGTAGAAGTCGATTCCTCGCATCGCGTCTCCATGGGAAAAGTCTTCTTCCAAATCGTCGGGCAAAGCCAGTCAGTGACCTATAGTGACGACCTCTGGACGCGGTATGACTTCGGCGACGTTCCAAAGAAGACGGCCGGCTTCGTTGCTCAGTTCGCCCCTGGGACAGTTCACAACGGATTCATTTCGCCGGATCGTTCCCGGGTTTCTCTCGGCCATTTTCCACGCGAGTACGGCCACAGTTTTTTACTGGCCGGAATGCTGGCGTCGTTAACTTCGATTATCTCATTGATTCGCTGGCGCCGGATCTGCCGGGATGAGGAATCGAGCACTCTTGCGAACAGCGAAATGCGGCCAGCCTCCGAACCTGCCCAATGACCGATCAGGCCTTCTACGAGCACCTCGCCGATCTCGTGCTGATCACGCATGTGGCCTTCGTGTGCTTTGTGGTCGTGGGCCTGCTGCTCATTCTGGCGGGCGGCAGCCTGGGCTGGCGGTGGGTGTGCAATCCCTGGTTCCGTGCACTGCACCTGGCGGCGATTGGCGTGGTGGTGGTGCAGGCGTGGCTGGGCATCATCTGCCCGCTGACGACGCTGGAGATGAACCTGCGCTACCTCGCGGGCGATGAAACTTACAGCGGCACCTTCATTGCCCACTGGCTGCAAAAGCTGCTGTACTACCGTGCGCCGTGGTGGGTGTTCACGCTGTGCTACAGCCTGTTCGCTGCGGCGGTGATCGGGAGCTGGGTGAGGTTCAGGCCGCGCCCGTTTGGAAAGCGGGCGCGGACATGAGCGGCGATCAGTTGAGATAGCCCATGCTCTTCATCCACTCGCCGACGCGGACGTACCAGGTGTTGGCGGGGTCGTTGCCCTTCTTCATGCCGAAGCCGTGGCCGCCCTTGGCATAGATGTGCAGCTCGGCGGGGATGCCCAGCTTCTTGTATTCCATGTAGAGCAGGGCATCACCGGCGGCGCTGATCCGGTCGTTGTCTGCGTGCACGAAGCAGGCGGGCGGGGCATCCTTGGTCACCACCATGTCGGGCTTCAGAGTGAGGTCCATGTCGCCGTTTTTGTCCTTCTGGTCGTGCTTCACCAGGTAGGCGGGATAGACGGGGATCATGAAGTCGGGGCGTGCATTGCCATCCAGGGCGGGGTCTTCTTTATAGGTGCGCTCGGAATGATGCAGGGTGGTGACCACG
>FTCC01000135.1_pt1 | contig 25002 bp, 16 predicted proteins | sample 1639481 | NCBI WGS metagenome assembly FTCC01 (sample SAMEA3914864, study PRJEB12502) | metagenome | biome: forest; material: soil | place: USA | collected 2012-03-12 | depth 0.3 m | reverse complement strand
GGATGGGGCCACGGGCTGGAGCACGCCCAAGTTCGATGACAAGCTGCTGGAGTCCATCTGCATGGCAAGCATCGTGCGCTACTCCTTGGACAAGCCTCGCCTCCTGTTCTGCAATCCCGACAACATCGAGCGCGTTGACGGCAAGGCCCAGCCCGGCAAAAACCGCGACCGCAGGAACCTCTCGGTGAAGCTCTCCTATGACGAAGGCAAAACCTGGGCCGTGAACAAGGCGCTGGACCCCGGCTGGAGCGGCTACAGCGACATCGGCGTGACCAAGGACGGCACCATCCTGTGCTTCTATGGCCGCGGCGGCGACAAGGACTTCGGCGGCTATGCCTTCAATCATCTGACGCTGGCCCGCTTCAGCCTGGAGTGGCTCACGGATGGAAAGGACAGCGGCAAACCATGATGAGGCCGGCGGCCCTGCTGCTTCTTGGCGCCTTGCCTTGCGCGGGTGCTGTCATTGAAACGGATGTGTGCGTCTATGGCGGCACCTCCGGCGGCGTGGTGGCGGCGGTGCAGGCCGCCCGCATGGGAAAGAAGGCGGTGATCGCCGAGCCTAACAAGCACCTGGGTGGCATGACGGCCGGCGGCCTGAGCGCGGTGGACATTGGTGATCCACGCTCCGTCGGTGGCCTGGCACGCGAGTACTTCACCCGGCTGGTGGCGGGCTATGGCAAGACGCTTTCCTGGGACAAACCCTTCGCCAGCACGGGCGGCCCGGCCACCGGCGGCTCCTACTCCATCGAACCGCATGTGGCGGAGAAGGTGTTCAACGACATGGCCCGCGAGGCCGGCGTGCCGGTGCATTTCATGGCCCGGCTGGCATCGGTGAAGAAGGAGGGGGCGCGCCTGCAGGACCTGGTGATGGAAAACGGTGATGTGTTTCGCGCCCGCGTGTTCATTGATGCCACCTATGAAGGCGATCTGATGGCGAAAGCCGGTGTGTCCTGCACGGTCACACGCGAAGGCAATGCCAAGTACGGCGAGACCTACAATGGCATCTACTACGAGCCCAAGTTCATGCCGCGCCTGGATTACCAGAAGCCCGGCGCCAATGGCCGCATGCCTGGCGGCCAGGGCGTGTGGGACCGCGACCTGCCTCTGGATCCCTATGTGGTGAAGGGCGATCCCAAGAGCGGGCTGCTGCCGCTGATCGACGCAGGCGAGCCTGGCAAGCCCGGCGATCCGGCCCCGGGCATCCAGGCCTACTGCTACCGCCTTTGCTTGACCACGGCGTCCGATCGCCTGCCCATCACGCCGCCGCCGGACTATGATCCGAAGCGCTATGAGATCGTCGCCCGCTTCATTGAAGGCTGCAAAGGCATCGGCGATGACATGGACCTGCGCTGGTTCTCCAAGCACGATGCGCTGCCGAACGACAAGTGGGACTTCAACACTGCCACCTTTGGCGGCAACCTGCCGCGGGAGAACTGGGGTTGGCCGGAGGCTGGCTACGCGCAGCGTGAGCAGATTGCCAAAGAGCACGAGCACTACCACCGGGGGCTGCTGCATTTCCTGGCCACCGACCCGTGTGTGCCGGTGAAGGTGCGCGAGCAGATGCAGCGCTTTGGCCTGCCGCGCGATGAGTTCACCGACAACGGCGGCTGGCCTCACCAGCTCTACATCCGCGAGGCGCGCCGCATGGTGTCGGACCTGGTGATGACGGAGCACCACACCTTTGGCCGCAAGGTAGCTCCTGACTGCATCGGCCTGGGTTCCTACGGCACCGATACGCACGAGGTGCGCCGCATTGTGAAGGATGGTGTTGTATGCCGCGAAGGCAAGACTGCCGGCGGTCGTGGCGGTTTTGGCCCTTATGCCATCGGCTACGGAGCGATCACGCCGCGCGAGGCAGAGTGCGACAACCTGCTAGTGACCTTTGCGGTAAGCGCCAGCCACACCGCCTTTAGCAGCATCCGCATGGAGCCGGTGCTGATGGTGCTAAGCCAGAGTGCGGCCACGGCGGCTTGTCTTGCCATTGAAGAGAATGTCACCGTGCAAAAGGTGGACCGGCAGCAGCTGCGCGAGCGCTTGCTCAAGGACGGGCAGGTGCTGGAGGCTCCGCCTGAAAAGAAGGCACCAAAGCGCACACGCACCTCCGCCGTCAAGCACAGTGGTCCTGAAAGCTTCGAGGTGCGCGTGCCCGCTCCTGGTGCGTCAGCGCTGGCGGATGCCATCTTGCAGGAGGCCATCGACAGGGTGGCGGAAGCAGGCGGCGGCATTGTTTTGCTTGGGGCGGGGGACTTCAAGCTGTCGCGCCACGAGGGCGATGAAACGGTGGTGATCAAGAGCAACATCACCCTGCGCGGCCAGGGCTATGCCACCCATCTCTATCTCGATCCCACCACGTCGCCCAAGCCACTGCGCTACTACCCGGTGCGCATTGGCTCCGAAACGACTCCCGCGAATAATGTGACCATTGAGAACCTCCGCTACACGGGCAACAACGCGAAGATTGGCGGCGGTTCGGTGATGGGCTTCAATGCGCGCCTTGGCTCGCCGGAGGCGCGGCTGATGAGCTCGGAAAACGTCACCGTGCGCCACTGCTGGATTGAGGACGCGATGCAGGCAGCCGGCTGCACGAAGGATGGTGTGAGCGTGTATCCCCGGCCGGAGCGGCTGGCGGCGCAGTTCAGGAACTGGCAGGTGTACGACAATGTGATAGACACCTGCGGCAACAAGGCGGTGGAGCTGGCGGAGTGCAACGGCGGCCTGATTGCCAGCAATCACATCACCAACGTCAAAGACGGCCCGCAGGCCATCTTTGGCAGCCGCAACATCGTGATCCGCGACAACGATGTGGAGTTCACCGACACGGGCATCAACATCACCGAAGGCTCGAACCACATCCGGGTCATTGGCAATCACGTGCAACCCAAGGCCGGATTGAACAAGGGCACGCCTGGGGGCTGCCTGTTCTTCCGCACCGAGCCACAGGCGCTAGACAGCTCCATCTCGGAGATCGTGGTGACGGGCAACATCTTCAGCGACACGGTGACTCGCGCGCATCGGGCAGTGCGGTTCCAGACCCGCAAGGAAGCGCTTCATTGCACCTACCAGGGCATCACCTTCACCGGCAATGTCTTCGAAGGGGATGCCTGCTTCCTTGATACCACAAGCCCTGCGCATACGACGATCAAGGACATCCTGCTTGCGGACAACATTTGCGAAGGCGTGATTGAATCGGTGCCCGCGGCGACGATGGCCTCAGACCACGTCATTGTGCGCGGCAACTTGTTTCGCGGAGCCGGTGCCAGCGTGCTCAAGGCCAGCCAGTGGATCTGGACCGGCAACACGCACTCCGCCGGCACTCTGGAAGTGGCCGCCGGAGCGGCTAACAACATTGTGCGTGACAACATCACCGAAACGCCGTTGACCGACCACGGCACGGCCACCCAGCTTGCGAACAACCTCACTCTGCCCAAGCCTTCCCCATGAACAACCCGGTCCTCACCCATTCCGATCTCCTGCAGCTCAAGCGCTGGAACACGCCCACCATTTACAACGGCTGGGAGCAGGTGACCAAGCGCAACATCGCCGCCGAGGGCTTCAACATCGAGGAGACACGCGACTTCATGCCGCAGATGGGCCCCATGGTCGGCTATGCGGTGACGGTCGCCTTTGAGCCGAGCAATCCGAAGCATCGCGAAGCGAACGCCAATGCCTGGTCGGAGTACCGTCGCTACGTGGCCAGCGTGCAAGGGCCGAAGATCGTGGTGGTGCAGGATCTGGACAAGCCGCGGGTGATCGGCGCCTTTTGGGGCGAGGTGAACAGCAACGTGCATCGTGCGCTGGGCTGCGTGGGCACCATTGTGGATGGGGCGATCCGCGATGTGGACGAGATGGCCAATGCGGGCTTCAAGGCCCTGGCGCGTCGTCTTTGCGTGGGCCATGCGTTCTCGCATCCGGTGCGCTGGAACTGCGAGGTGGAAGTCTTTGGCCGCAAGGTGAATCCGGGCGATCTGATCCATGCGGACAAGCATGGCTTTATGGTCGTGGCTCCCGAGGACCAGCCGGGACTGCTGGAGGCGGCGCGGTTCATGGACAGCAATGAGTGCAACACCGTGATCCCCGCGGCCCGTGGTGCGGCGGGTCTGGGCCTGGGGGCGATCTGCGACCGCATTGATGCCGCCGGCGCTGCCTTCGGCGTGGCCGTGAAGGAGAAGTTCCAGCGCGGAGGTGAGTGGTGAACAAGCTCTTGATGGCAAGCTTTGCCTTGACGATGGCGCTGACGGCGAGCGCCCAGGAGAAGGTCGATCTCTTCTCGGCGAACACCGATGGCTTCGAGCTGTTCCGCATTCCCGGCATCGTGGTCACGGCCAAAGGCACAGCGCTGGCCTATTGCGAAGCGCGCCATGATGCGCGCTCGGACTGGGGCGAGATCGAGGTGCACCTGCGGCGCAGCACGGATGGCGGCAAGACCTGGGACAAGGCGCGGCAGATCGCCCACATGGGCCCGCGGGTGGAGGGCAATCCGCGCAAGAAGACCGGCGGCGAGCACGAGCAGACGGTGAACAATCCTGTGATGGTGGCGGGCCGCGACGGTCGCATTCACTGCTTGTACGAGCTGAACTATGCCCGCTGCTTTGCCATGCATAGCGATGATGACGGCCTCTCGTGGAGTCCGCCGGTCGAGATCACCGCAACCTTTGAGGGCTTTCGCAAAAGCTATGACTGGAAGGTGATTGCCACTGGTCCGGGGCATGGCATCGAGCTCAAGAGCGGCCGGCTGGTGGTGCCGATATGGCTGGCCTTCGGCGGGGGGGGAGCGCATTCGCCTTCCGCTTGTGGCACGATTTACAGTGATGACCACGGCGCTTCCTGGCATGCGGGCGACATTGCGGTGCCGAATGCGGGAGACTTTGGCAATCCGAACGAAAGCAGCGTGGCTCAGCTCTCCGATGGCCGGGTGATGCTGAATGCACGCAATGTTTCTAAACCTAACCGAAAGCTGGTGACAACCAGCGCCGACGGAGCCACGGGCTGGAGCAGCCCGCGCTTTGATGCGGCGCTGTGGGAGCCCATTTGCATGGGCAGCCTGCTGGAGCTGCCGGATTCCGGCGCGCTGCTGTTCAGCTGCCCGCACAGCCTGAGGCTGGATGCGGAAGGGCACGAGGTTCCAGGCAAAGGCGCGGAACGCAAAAATCTGACGGTGCAGGTGAGCCGCGACAACGGCCAGACATGGCCGGTGAGCAAGGCGCTGGAGGAGGGCCGCAGCGCCTACTCCGATCTCGCGGCGCTGCCGGATGGCACCGTGCTTTGCTTTTACGAGCGCGACAAGCGGCTGACCATCGCGCGGATCTCACCGGAATGGTTAAACAAGTGATGCCAACTTCAGTTGATGGCGGGTCATTTTAGCCGCGCGGCGCAGCTTGCTCGTTGTGCGTCGTCTTAGAGAAGTTTAAATTATTTTATGGCCACGTGTTGAAGCCTGAAAGGCTTCTGGAACCTAGCCCAGGGATGAGCGAGGAACGAGCGATTCCCTGGGTTTTGCCAGGGAACGGATGGAGCGCCAACCGACGACAAATCCTACCGACGTGCGCAATAGCAGCGCCGTTGGAAGGCGCTGCTGGCCGGCTTTTTCGCTTCGACCTGGTCCGCGTTTTGCGCCCGCTGAACACTGCGTGCAACCCAGGGAATCGCTCGCTGGAAGCTCGCTCATCCCTGGGCTAGAATCCAGGAACCTTTCAGGTTCCAAGGCGTGGCCATATGATTATTTAAATCGCTAAAGCGACACACAACGAACCCTGAGGCCGTCTGCCGTTACGGTGTTTTATTGTACTTGTTTTCAACTGCTCATGGCATGACGCGGCAAGGCAGACGGCGTCGTGCAGCTCCCAAACCTTGGGCCTGGCGCGATGCTGAGAGGCGAGGTTGTAACAAGAGTTTTTTGACGGCGCACGGCCCATGAAATAGCTACTGTGGAACGGTCGTGAGATGGGGTTCCAGCCTATGCTCGCGTCCCATGCCGATGTTGAGCGCGCTGGAATGGCGCGACTTTCAGCAAGCCACGATCGTTCGGATGCCAGCCACTGATTCTGCCCCATGACGCGCCCTTTCAGCCCCCTTGTTTTTGTTGTTCAGTGCCTGTGCGCGGTCCTTCTGGCCACACCGCTGGCCCGGGCCTCCGTCGTGACGGCGACCTACAACAGCCCCACGGATGTGGCGGTCACGGCCAGCAGCTTCACAGCCACTGGCAGCACCGTAAGCTTCACGCTCAATTGCGCGCTCCCCACGGGCGCGAATTTGATGGTGGTGAACAACACCGGGAATGCCTTCATCCAGGGGGCCTTTGGCAATCTCGCTCAAGGGCAGGCCGTGAACCTCAGCCACGGCGGGGTCACTTACCGGTTCGTGGCCAACTACTTCGGCGGCACCGGCAATGACCTGGTCCTCCAGTGGGCGAACAACCGGCTGGCGGCCTGGGGCAGCGGGTCCCTTGGCCAGCTGGGGAACGACGACGTGACGGATCAAAACCTGGCGGTGACGGTGGATGGCACGGGTGTCCTCGCCGGCAAGACCGTGATCGCCGGGTCCACAGGGCAGGGCCACAGCGTGGTGGTGTGCTCAGACGGCACCGTGGCCGCGTGGGGTGACAACACCTATGGCCAATTGGGCAATGACCGCAATGGCGAGCGGTCGGCCGCAGCAGCAGTGGACCTCTCGGGCGCGCTTCTGGGCAAGAAGGTGGTCGCCGTGTCCGCAGGCCAGTTCCACAATCTGGCGCTCTGCTCGGATGGCACGGTGGCTGCGTGGGGAAACAATGTCTGGGGCAAACTGGGCAACAACAGCAACACGGACAAAAATGCTCCCGTGGCGGTGATCGCAACCGGCGCGCTATCTGGCAAGACCGTCGTCGCCGTGTCCGCGGGTGGGGATCATAGCCTGGCCTTGTGCTCGGATGGAACGGTGATGGCCTGGGGCAGCAACCAGGATGGCAAGCTCGGCAACAATGGTTCGTCGGACAGCCCTGTGCCGGTGGCGGTGGACACCAGCGGCCTGCTTTCCGGCAAGGTGGTGGCTGCCGTGTCCGCAGGTTACAATCACAGCCTGGCGCTGTGCTCGGACGGCACCTTGGTGGCCTGGGGCAGCAACAGTTACGGCCAGCTCGGCAACAACAGCACCACCTCCAGCCCGGTGGCGGTGGCGGTGGACACCTCGGGCGCGCTCTCCGGCAAGACAGTCGTCGCCATTTCAGCGGGCACTTCTCACAGCCTCGCGCTGTGCTCGGATGGAACGGTGGCCGCCTGGGGATACAACGGCCAGGGCTCGCTGGGCGACGGCACTACGACGGACAGCCCGGTGCCTGTGGCGGTGGATACTTCAGGCGTGCTGTCTGGCAATCCCGTTGTCGCCGTATCCGCAGGCCAGTACCACAATGTGGCGGTCTGCGCCGATGGCTCGCTTGCGGCCTGGGGATCCGACGACAATGGCTCGCTGGGCGATGGCTCAACCATCACCAGCCCGGTGCCTGTGACGGTGAGCGCATCCACGCTGGAATCGGACGAAACCTTTGTCTCACCTCTCGTCGGCTCCTGTTCCTCTCACAACCTGGCCATTGTCGCCGGTCCTCCGTCGCCGCCCTCCGTCACCACCCTCGCCGCCACTTCGCTCACCGCCACCAGCGCGACTTTGAACGCCACGGTGAACGGCAATGACAGCAGCACCGCTGTAAGCTTTGCCTATGGCCTGAGCACCTCTTATGGAACGACAGCCGCCAGCTCGCCAGCGTTCGTCACCGGCAATGCCGACACGGCGGCAAGCGCCAGCTTGATCCGTCTCACACCGAAGACCACGTATCACTTCAGGGTTGCCGCAGTGAGCGGCGCGGGCACCAGCAACGGGAGCGACGTCACATTCACCACGCCGAGCAACAACGCCGGCCTGTCCGGGCTCTCCTGCTCGGCCGGCGCTTTCACCCCTGCCTTTGCCAGCGCATCGACAAAGTACACGTCCACCATCGTGGCCAACTGGGTCAGCAGCGTCACCGTCACGCCTGCCGCTGCGGACAGTGGCGCGACCATCACCGTCAATGGCGCGCCGGTCGCCTCCGGCAGCGCGAGCAGCGATATTGCGCTTGGCGAGGGGGCGAACACCATCACCATCGTTGTCACCGCTGAAGACGGGACGACGACGAAGACTTACACCTTGACGGTCAAGCGTCTCACCGCCGATGTCACGAACCCGACCGTCGCCATCAGTTCTCCCGCCGCGTCGGCCAGGGTGAGCGAGAGCGTCTCCACCGGCCTGATCACCGTGAGCGGCACTGCCGCTGATGACCGCGGGCTCACCAGTGTCGAGGCCAGCTTCAACGGTGGCGCGTTCGCTCCGGCCAGCGCGGTGGTGGCGGCAAATGGCCTCACCGCCCGCTACACGGTGTCCGTCAGCCCGGTTCCAGGATTGAACACGATTTCGGTGCGCAGCACAGACACCACTGGCAATATCTCCTCGGTGCTGACCCGCACCTTCACCTACGTCGTCCTTCGCCCGCTGGCGCTGACGATCTCGCCCGCCGCTGGCGGGACCGTCTCCGTCACGCCCGCCCTGGTGGCTGGCAAGGCTCAGGTAGGTGTCAGCTACACGCTGAAGGCCACGCATAGGGCCGGCTACTTCTGGCAGAACTGGACGGCTTCCGGCGTCAGCGGCGGCTCCTCCACCACGCTGAATCTTGTCATGCCCGCGGGAGCAGGCATCACCGTCAGCGCCAATTTCCTGGCCAGTCCCTTCACCGCGGTTTCGGGAACGTACAATGGATTGCTGACCCCGCATGCAGGCTACACTCCGACGCTTGATGACTCCGGCTTCTTCACCGCCACCGTGGCAGGCGCGACGGGCGCTTTCACTGGAAAGACGACGTTTCATGGCGTGAGCACTTCGTTCAGCGGCACCTTTGACCCGATCACCGGCATTGCCGCCATCGCCGGCTCTTCCACCACCTTTGCTTATGCCCTGGCCCTCGATCTCACCGATCCCTCCTCGGGCGGCACTCAAACGGTCACCGGCACCGTCAGCCGGGTTTCGGGCGGCGTCACGGTCAGTGTCTCTGACGTCAACGCCGACCGCGCCACTTTCAGCGCCGCGAATCACGTGCCTGACTTTGTTTTGAAGGCGGGCGATGATTCCAAGAGCGGAGTGTACACCGTGGTGTTTAAGGCGCGCTCCACGCAGGCCGGGTTCACCTCGTCCCAGTACCCGCAGGGTGATGGCGTGGGGACGGTGACCGTCTCCACCTCTGGAGTGGCCAGCCTCAGCGGCGTGCTGGCGGATGGCTCGCGCGTGGTGGCCTCGGCTCCGTTGTCCAAAGACCTCAACTGGCCCCTGTACGGTGCGGCCACCACGCCGGCCAGCCTCGTCACCGGTGTGGTTGCCTTCGCCGATCTGGCGGACAGCGATTTGTCTGCCACGGGCCTGACCTGGATCCGCTCTTCCTCCTCCAGCGCTTTTTATCCGTCGGGCTGGGCCAACGGCATCTTGGTGGACATGGCGGGAGCACTCTACGCTGCTCCCTTTGGAACGGCGGCGCTGCCTGGCCTCGGCGCCCCTGGCCCGTCCGGCAATGCCACGCTTACATTCAGCGCGGGCGGGCTTGGCGCCATAACGAAGGCTGTGAACATTGACATCAGCAGCAAGGTCACCCCGGCGGTCATGCCTGATCACAGCTTCACTGCCGTTATCAATGCCTCCACAGGGTTGATGAGCGGCAGCTTCAGCTACTCGCTCTCGCCCCTGAAGATGAGCGCTTTCAGCGGTGTGATCCTCCAGAAGGGGACAAACGCCGCGGGCTTTGGCTACTTCCTCACGCCATCCGGCATCACCCCCGGCCAGAGCGGCAAAATGAGCCTTGTTCCGTAGCGGTGCCATGCGGTTGCGCGGGGCGCGCAGCCGGCTACCGTCACCTCATGTCCAGGTATCTCGTCACGATTGATTGGACCCGCAAAGGTCCGGACTTCTCGCAGGGCCAGTACTCGCGCGAGCACACCTGGAGCTTTGATGCCGGCATCACGGTGAAGGCTTCGTCATCGCCTTCGGTGGTGCCCGCGCCTTGGTCGAATCCCGCGCATGTGGACCCCGAGGAGGCGTTTGTCGCCGCCGTCTCGAGCTGCCACATGCTCACCTTCGTGTGGGAGGCCTCCTGCGCAGGCTTTGTGGTGGACAGCTACCATGACGAAGCCGTGGGCGAGATGACCAAGAACGAACGCGGCGTGCCATGGATGAGCACCATCACCCTGCGGCCGCGCATCACGTGGAGCGGTGACAAGCTGCCGACGGAGCAGGACCTTGAGCACCTGCACCATGTGGCGCATGAGCAGTGCTACATTGCGAACTCGATCCGAACGGATGTGCGCGTGGAACCCTTGCCGGCCTAGAGCCTGGAGTGCGAACCGTCGCAGAGCGGGGCCTTGGCGCTGTGCTTGCAGCCGCAGAAGTACGCCGTGCCGTCCTTTTCGGCCTTGTAGGCCGTGGGCGAAAACTCACTGCCTTTGTGCGATCCATCGCAGAAGGGCTGGTTCTTGCTCTGGCCGCAGGCGCACCAGTAGTAGGTCTTGCCGGCTTCAACAGGGGTGGCGTAGGGGCCTTTTTGGGCAATGTGGGGCTCGCTCATGGGAAGAATGGGAGGTTCGACGGTATTTGAAGGGTGGTGCGCCGCGAGCGCAAGCTTTATGCAGCCTCCGCAGCCGCCCCTTCGCGATAGGCGGAAGGGGCCATGCCGGCGTGATGCCGGAACCACTTGGTGAAGTGGGAGGCATGCACAAAGCCCAGCTCATGAGCGATCTGTTTCAGCGGTGAAACGGTGCCGGTCAAAAGCTGACGGCTGACCTCGATGCGGCGGCGGTTGAAATGCGCGTGCGGTGTGAGCCCGGTTTCGGTAATGAGCAACTGCTCCAGGCGTCGTTTGCCCAAGTGAAGGCCGTCGACCAGCCGTTCTACCGCGAGCGGCTCTGCCAAAGGCCAGGCTTCTAGCCGGCGGATCACCTCACGGATGCGTTCATCACCCACGTTCCTGGCGGAGGTGGCATGGATGTCACGCCTGGCAAGTGCCTCCACATACTCAGCAAACCAGGCGCGGAAGGCAGCCTCGCGGCGGCACCAGTCAAGGAGGCTGCCTGGCGGAAAGCTGATGGCTTCGCGGTAGGTCACTGTGCGGCGTGTTCCGTGCTGGTCGCGAAACAGGCGGCGCGTGGCGGTGTGAAGTGCTTCGAGATAGCGGGTGGGATGGGCGCAGTTCAGGCCCGTGGAGAACAGGGGTGGTCCATCCTGCCAGCCAGCGCGGAATCCCACGGACAGCAGGCGTGTGCCTTTGGCAAACCATTGGCGTCGCAGGCCGGGTGCGGAAAAGAACACCTGTCCTGGCGGCAGGTCGAACTCGCGGCCGTCGGCACGGATGCGGGCCTGGCCTGTGAGAACGAAGAAGATGCCGGGCGGCACCACGATCTCCTTCGACCAGGTCTCGACCAGCGGCACCAGCGCTTCATAGACCCACAGCCACTCGCATTGCAGGCTGGCGGGGTCAAGGCGAGTGGCGGGAGTCATGCGTATAATGGATTTCGTTCAGGTATAACGTGGCAGGCTTGTCTTTTATGCGCTGATGCCGTTGCCTTTTTGCACGATGAAAGCACTCGCCTTAAGCCTTTGCGTCCTGGGCATCACCCTGCGCGTCTCTGCCGAAACACCGGCCAGCATTTCCGGCATCTATCCGGATCTCGCCGCCTTTAGCAAGGACGGGGAGTGCGGCATCGGCGCGGTGGTGCCCTGGGCGGGGCGGCTGTGGTGGCTGACGTATCCGCCGCACAAGCCCAACGGAAGTGCTGACAAGCTCTATTCGGTGAAGCCGGACATGACGGACTTCACCCTGCATGCGGAGAGCGTGGGCGGTACGCATGCATGCCGGCTGGTCCATCGCGAATCCAACCAGCTCATCATCGGGCCTTACTTCATCAGTGCGGAAGGCAAGGTGCGTGCGGTGGATGTGAAGACGAAGCTCGTCGGCCGGATGACCGCCGTGGCGCGCCATCTCACCGATCCGGCGAACCTCGTGTACTTTTACGACATGGAGGGCGCGGTGTACGAAGTGAACGTGCACACGCTGGAGGTGAAGAAGCTCTTCGCCAAGCCGGTGCCGGGCTGGCATGGCAAGGGGGCTTACACTTCACAGGGCCGCCTGGTGATTTCCAACAACGGCAATGTGGCCGCCGGCAAGGAGCCGAAGGAGTTTCTCGCCAAGCTGCCGCTCAAGAGCGACGAAGACTCAGGCGTGCTGGCGGAGTGGGACGGCAAGGACTGGCGCATCATTGAACGCCGCCAGTTCACCGACATCACCGGGCCGGGCGGCATCAACGGTGCGCCGGATGACAAGTCGCCGCTGTGGGCCATCGGCTGGGACAAGCGCAGCCTGATGTTGAAGCTGCTGGATGGCGGCAAGTGGAGCACCTTCCGCCTGCCCAAAGGCAGCCACGCCTTTGATGCGAAGCACGGCTGGTACACGGAATGGCCGCGTATCCGCAGCCTGGATGATGGCAAGTACCTGGCGGTGCTGCATGGCCAGATGTTTGATTTTCCCGGCACCTTCAGCGCGGCAAACACGGCGGGCATCCGGCCGCTGTGCACGCATCTTCGTTATGTGCCTGATCTCACCCAATGGGGCGGCCGGCTGGTGATCGGCAGCGATGACACCACGGTGATGCGCAACCCGCTGGCGGGCCAGTCGCAGTCGAACCTGTGGTTTGGCACTCATGCCGATCTTGAAAAATGGGGTGCCGCCAGCGGCTGGGGCGGAGTGTGGATGGGTGACAAGCCCAAGGCAGGCCAGGCCAGCGCGCCATTCCTGATCAGCGGCTATCAGCATCGGGTGCTGCACGTGTCGCATCAAACCGATGAGCCGGTGACCTTCACGCTTGAAGTGGATGCGAAAGGCGACGGCCATTGGGCGGCTTTGACCAAGCTGGAAGTGCCGGCCAAAAGTTACCGCTGGCAGTTGTTAGATTCCTCAGTGAAGGCGGAGTGGCTGCGCCTGGTGCCGGACAAGGACTGCTTTGTTTCCGCGTGGTTCCATTTGAGCAATGAGCCGGTGCATGCGCTGGCCGGCGCGATGGGCGCAGCTTCGACCGGTGGTACGGTATTGGTACGTCCGGCGCGTGAAACCCGGGCCCTGGAGGTGCATACGGACAAGGGATACTATGAGGTAAGCGACAAATTGGAGCTAGCCCCTGTTGATGAACCCAAGGAAGCGAAGGACATCCTGCCGAAGTGGGAAATCCTGCCTGACATGGCCGTGGATGCCGCCTCGGTGGTGCTGACCGATCACAAAGGCAAGCGCTGGCGGCTGCCGAAGACCGATGCCGCCTTTGACAAGCTGGCGCTGCGTGGCGTGCGCGAGGTGGAGAGCGAGCGCTTCCTGGCGGACTGGCATGGCAGCTTCTACGAGGTGCCGCGCGAGGATGCGAAGGGCAGGGCCATCGATTATCCCGACTACATCAGCATGCGCCCGGTGTGCACGCACCGTCTGCCAATCACAGACTTCTGCACCTGGCGCGGCCTGCTGGTGCTGGCGGGGGCGCAGGTGAAGTCCGACCGTGGCAAGACGCTGATCTCCGCCGACGGCAAGGCCAGCGTATGGCTGGGCTGTGCGGACGATCTCTGGAGCCTGGGCCGGCCCGCAGGCCATGGCGGCCCGTGGCTGGACACGGCGGTGAAGGCGGGCCAGGCGAGCGACCCCTACCTGATGACGAACTACGATCACAAGACTTTGACCTTGTCGCATGATGCAGCCAAGCCGGTGACGATTACGGTGGAGGTGGACTTCCTGGCGACCGGCGTGTGGCGAGAGTATGCCTCGTTCAAGGTGGAATCTGGCAAGGCCTTCACGCATGAGTTTCCGGCAGGCTATGCGGCGCACTGGCTGCTGGTGAAGGCGGATGCGGATTGCAAGGCCACGGCGCAGATGGTTTATGAGTGAGGCATGTGCAGTGGAAAGTGAGGCGGCGGCCACAACGTTGCCGGAAGGCCGCCTTCAACCGGGATGCCCCGGTCAAACGCGGCGTTCGGGTTCAACTGGATGCCTCGTTCAATCGCGGCGTTTCGCTGCAACGAGGCATGTATAAACACAAAAAAGGCCGCCATCTGTGATGGCGGCCTTCTCTTTGAACTTGCTGAAAACTGTGGACTATGAGTTCTCCGCCAGGTCCTTCATCTTCTTGGTCTCGCGGGCGCGCACGTTGCTGTCCAGGATGCGCTTGCGCAGGCGGATGTTCTTGGGCGTGCATTCCACCAGCTCGTCGCCGGCGACGTACTCGATGGCACGTTCCAGGCTGAAGCGGATGGGCGGGGTGAGGGCGATGCCCTTGTCGGCACCGGCGCTGCGGAAGTTGGTGAGCTGCTTGGCGCGGCAGGGGTTCACCGGCAGGTCGTCGGTGCGGGGGTTTTCGCCGATGAGCATGCCGTCATAGACCATCTCGCCGGGGCCCACGAAGAGCTTGCCGCGCACCTGGATGGTGTCGAGGGCGTAGCTGGTGGCTTCACCGGATTCCGTGCTCACCAGGGTGCCGGTGGTGCGGGTGCTCATGGTGCCGCAGTGCGGGGCGTACTCCTTGAACAGGTGGCTGAAGATGCCGTGGCCGCTGGTGAGGTTCATCAGCTCGAATTCGAACCCGATGATGCCGCGGGTGGGGATGGTGCAGACGATGGTGGTGCTGTGCGCGTGCGGCTTGATGTCATCAATGCGGCCTTTGCGGGCCGAGATGCGCTTCATGATGCCGCCAATGTATTCTTCCGGCGACTCCACCCACATGGTTTCGAAGGGCTCCTGGATGCGGCCTTCTTCATCCCTCTTGGTGATGGCGATGGGGCGGGAGACGCAGACTTCGAAGCCTTCGCGGCGCATCTGCTCGACCAGCACGGCGATCTGCATGGCGCCACGGGCGGCTACGGAGAAGACACCGGCGAGGTCGGTATCATTCACCTGCAGGGCCACGTTGGCCTTGGCTTCCTTCATGAGACGGTCGCGGATCTTGCGGGAGGTGACGTGGTCGCCTTCACGACCGCCCAGCGGGCTGTCGTTCACGGAGATCTGCATCTCGATGGTGGGCGGGTCGATTGCGACGAAAGGCAGCGCGACGGAATCGACGGAGCCGCCGACGGTCTGGCCGATGTCGGCGTCTTCGAATCCTGCAATGCCCACGATGTCGCCAGCGGTGCCTTCGGCAGTGTCGCTGGAGGCGAGGCCGGTGTACTGGAAGATCTTGGTGACCTTCAGCGGCTTGGCGGGCTCGCCGGGCGTCTTGCCCAGGAGGAACACGCGGTCGCCCATCTTCACCTTGCCGCGGCCGATCTTGCCCACGGCCACGCGGCCCACGAAGTTGTCCCAGTCAATGTTGGAGATCAGCATCTGAAAATCGCCATCCTGCTCGGCCTTGGGGGCGGGGATGAATTCTTTGATCTTGTCGAGCATGTAGGTCATGCTCTGCTGCTCGCCGGTGGGGCTGTCGCTCACCCAGTTGGCGCGGGCGCTGCCGTAGATGAAGGGAGCGTTGAACTGCTCCTCGGTGGCTTCCAGTTCCAGGAAAAGTTCCAGCACCTGGTCGCGCACCTTCTCGGGGTCCACGTTCGGGCGGTCCATCTTGTTGACGAACACCACTGGGTGCAGGCCCTGGGCCAGCGCCTTCTTGAGCACGAAACGGGTCTGGGCCTGGGGGCCTTCATAGGCGTCCACCACCAGCAGCACGCCGTCCACCATCTTCATCACGCGCTCCACCTCGCCGCCGAAGTCGGCGTGGCCGGGGGTGTCCACGATGTTGATGATGTAGTCACCGTAGTGCACGCCGGTGTTCTTGGCCTTGATGGTGATGCCCTTCTCGCGCTCCAGGTCCATGCTGTCCATCGCACGCTCGGTGGTGGCCTGGTTTTCACGGTAGGTGCCGCCGGCCTTGAGAAGGCCATCGACGAGCGTGGTCTTCCCATGGTCAACGTGGGCGATGATGGCGAGGTTGCGGATCTTGTCAGGACTGGGCATAAAGGGGGGCGGATATTACTTTGGCCGGGAAAATGCGCAACCCTGGGTTTTGCGGCGAAAAAGTTTCACAAGCCTGGCCTGCCACCGCCTCCTTCATGCCAAAAAAGAAACGCCATGCCCCGCGTGAAGCCGGGCATGGCGCTTGGAATCAGATCTGGCGAAGGTCTTACTTCTTGTTGCGATGCACCTCGTGGCAGGCCTTGCAGTTCACGGCCTTCTTGTAGTCGGAAACGCCCTTGGGGTTCTTCGACTGGATTTCCTTCACGGCGGCGATCAGCGCGTTGCACTTTTCCTTCCAGCTCGCATCGGTGCCCTTGTCGGGCTTGGCGCCGACCATGGACTCGTACCCCTTCAGGATGTCGGAAAGCTCGGCCGGGGTGGCCGTGCCGGCGGCGACTTTCTTGCAGGTGGCGGTGTCGCCCTTGTGGTACTTCTTCATCGCGTCGGCGATGGGGCCGTCGGCGTCGGCCTTCACGATCATGGCGGTGGCAAGGAGACAGAGGCAGCTCAGGAGGATGCGTTTCATGCTTTTTTGGTTGATGAGAGGTCTGGGGGAAGCACCGGTGAAATTCGGCGCTGAAATTCCATGTTGTGACAGAACTTGCCTTCCGGGTAAAGCTTGTGTGCAGTGAATATGATTCATCTTTGAGCCGGAAAGCCCTGGTCCGGGCCGTTCTCCGTTCTCCTCTCTTATATAAGGCACCTCATTCCTTCCCCTCATGCGCTCTCTCCTTTTTCTCTCGTTTCTCGCCACCGCCGCGTCGGCGGCGGACTATGACCTCGTGGTGTATGGCGGCACTTCCGCAGGTGTCATCGCCGCTGTGCAGGCCAGAAAGCTCGGCAAATCGGTGGTCATCGTTGGACCGGACAAGCACCTCGGCGGCCTCTCCAGCGGCGGGATTGGCTACACGGACACGGGCGACAAGTCCGTGATCGGCGGCCTGGCGCGCGACTTCTACCACCGGGTGTGGCAGCACTATGACAACGCCGCCGCCTGGAACTGGCAGAAGCGTGAGGAGTATGGCAACAAGGGCCAGGGCACGCCGGCCATCGACGGCAACGAGCGCACGATGTGGATCTTTGAGCCGCATGTGGCGGAGCAGATCTTTGAAGACTACGTCAAAGAAAACAACATCCCGGTGCTGCGCGATGAGTGGCTGGACCGCGCCAAAGGCGTGAAGAAGGACGGCGCACGCATCACCGCCATCACCATGCTCAGCGGCAAGACCTTCACCGGCAAGATGTTCATCGATGCCAGCTATGAAGGCGATCTGATGGCCGCGGCGGGTGTGGACTACCGCGTGGGCCGCGAGTCGCAGGCCGAGTTCGACGAGAGTGCCAACGGCATCCAGACTGGCAAGCTGTACCATCGCCATCACTTCGGTGTTCTCAAGAAGCCCATCAGCCCGTATGTGGTGCCGGGGGATCCGAAGAGCGGTGTGGTGGCACGGGTAAGCACCGAGCCGCCCGGCGAGTATGGCCAGGCCGACAAGAAGGTGCAGGCCTACTGCTACCGCATGTGCCTGACGGACCTGCCCGAGAACCGCATCCCCTTTGCCAAGCCGGCGGGCTATGATCCCAAGCAGTACGAGCTGCTGGCACGCGTGTATGAAGATGGCTGGCGCGAGACCTTTGAGAAGTTTGATGCCGTCCCGAACCACAAGACGGACACGAACAACCATGGCCCGTTCAGCACGGACAACATTGGGTACAACTGGGACTATCCGGATGCGGGCTATGAGCGCCGCAAGGCCATCCTTGCCGAGCATGAGACGTACCAACGGGGCTGGCTGTACTTCATCGCCAATGATCCCAGCGTGCCGGAAGAGGTGCGTGAGAAGATGCAGAAGTGGGGCCTGCCCAAGGATGAGTTCAAGGACAACGGCGGCTGGTCGCACCAGATCTACGTGCGCGAGGCACGGCGCATGAGCGGCTTGTTTGTGATGACGCAGAACGAGCTCCAGAAGAAGCGCCCCACGCCTGATTCCGTGGGCATGGGCAGCTACATGATCGACAGCCACAACGTGCAGCGCTACATCACGCCCGAGGGCACGGTGCAGAACGAAGGCGACATCGGCGTCTCCGCCGGCGGCCCGTATGAGATCGCCTATGGCTCGCTGGTGCCGAAGCGCGGCCAGTGCGACAACCTGCTGGTGCCCGTGTGCCTCTCCAGCACGCACATCGCCTTTGGCTCCATCCGCATGGAACCGGTGTTCATGATCCTTGGCGAGTCATCAGCGACCGCCGCCGTGCTTGCCATTGATGCCTCACAAGCGGTTCAAGATGTGCCATACGAGAAGCTGCATGAGCACCTCGTGGCTGAAGGCCAGGTGCTGCACAAGGCTGCTCCGGTGAAGCATGTGAAGAAGAAGCCCTGAGAAGGATGAGGCGCTGGAAGCCGCTCCACAGGCGGCTTCCAGCGCCACCCCCTGCCAGCGGCAGATGCCGCAAACGAAGCGGCCTTCAGGAATCCTGAAGGCCGCTCGTTGTTGTTGGTGCTGGATCGATGGCAGCTCAATGAATGAACTGGTCTCGCTCACAAAGTGCAGCATAACTGATAAAATGAGAAGCAAAAAAATTCAGTTCATGTGATGAAGTTGAAAAAAGTTTTGGGTTCAAGGCTGATGCGGTGATTGAGTCCAACAAGTGGGTGCATCATTTGGTGGTGTGAGGCAGAGGAACGGCTGCATAGCGTGGCGGTGCGCGAAGCGCTTTGGAGTGCGGTGACTTGTCACCGCTTTCGGTTGTGGAGGCTTGCCGACGACCTTAGACCGATTCAAGGCATGGGCTCTTCAGTGCGAAGCATGAGGTGCTGCAGAGCCCTGCTTCCCCCCACGCCGACAAGTCGGCTCCGCCGCAAAGCGGTGACAAGTCACCGCACTCCAAAGCGCTTCGCGCCCGCCAGTCCACTGCTTCATGGGAACGCAAACGCCAGCACGCCTCCACGCCCTTCACTCCCCCACAATCTCATAGCTGCCCAGGCCTTCACCGCTGAACTTCACGGAGGTGGTCGTCACATCTTCAATGTTCACTGTGAGCCCGTCATGGCAGATGACCAGCGGCCGCGCCTTGAAGGGGGCGGAGAAGGTGATCACATCGCCACCCCTGGATTCGCCGCGCTCGATCCTTTCCGCGCTGCGGTTCGGGCGCAGGTCATACGTGAAGGCACCGAGCAGGTGGACTGTCTTGCTTGCGCTCTTCACCACCACCTCATGCCAGCCATACGGCAGGCCGCGGATGCCTTTGCGGTTCTCCATGTACAGCGTCTTGCCCTCCGCATCGGTGAAGGGCTGGCTGGTGCTGGTGCGCAGCTTCTCCTCACCATCCACCAGCACTACCATCTCGCCGCCATCAGCGGCATCCACATACGCGATCGATACATCGGTGCCAGTGAAGCTGAGGCTGGCGGTGATGTCAGGCGAAAGGGTGGCCAAGGTCTCGCCATACGGGGCGCCCCATTCGGAATGATAGTGCAGCATCTCCATCTTCACGGACAGCCGCCAGGGTGCATAGCCAATGGCGCGCCACTGGCGGTTCACGGCCATCTTGGAATCGGCGGCGATGAAGGCGCTTTCGTTGCCGCTTACTTCCACGATGTGGCGGTCGCCAAGGCTCAGGCGGCCTTTGGCGAAGCTGGAGTTGCGGCCATCGCGCGCCTTGGTGGCCTTGCGGCGCGAGCCTTCATCCACCACGCCATCCACATGCACGGTCACCGTCTCGTCCTTGGTCTTTGCCCAGAGGTTGACGAAGGTGTCATCCAGGATCAGGCCTTTGTTGTGGCGCAAACGCTTGTCGCCCTCGTTGTAGGTGCGTACATCGCCTTCCCAGCCGGGAGTGTAAGAGCTTAGGCGCTCGGGCAGTTGAAGCTGGGCAATGCCGGGCTCGATGGGGCCGCCCACATCAAAGGCACGCTCAAGCTGCCGTTCCCAAAGGTAATGAGCGGCTGCCTGCGGATGGCCGTCATTGGGCACCAGCGCGGAGCTGTTGCAGTAGCGGGTGGTCTCGCTGATGGCGCGGCCGAGATCGATAAAGGGAATCTGGTAGCGCAGAGACAACTCGCGCAGATGGCCGGTGTTGGGTGAGTAGCTCTCGCGGTTCTGCCACATGCAGAAGACAAATTCGATGCCGGGGTAGTGGCGCTGGTACCAGCGGATGGCACCTTCGAAGGCGGCGACTTCATCAGCGCCATCGACCTTCTCATTGGCACCGCTGCCGAAGATCACGAGATCGGGCCGCGCGCCTTCCGGCCTTGCAAAGACGGCGGGATACAGCTCCTGCCAGCTTTTGCCTTTGCCCTGTCCGTTGGCAGCAGGATCGGGCGGCAGCTTCAAGCTGGCGTAGTCATCGAGGCCGGAGTGCGATTCGGAAATGCACGAGCCATCGCAGGCCATGATGTTGAGCAGCAGGCGGTCCATGGGATAGTTGAACCGCTGCATGAGCCACTGCCTGAAGCGGCCGCCATAGCCGAAGTGGTGCCGCCATTCGCCGATGTAATCGTTCCATTCGGGATGGCCGATCACGGCGCCGTCGAAGCTGGTCGTCTTCACCAGCGGCTGCTTGAAGGTGGGCGACTTGGGATCTTCGTCATACGGCACCATCTGCGGATTGGCGCTGCCGCGGTCGATGCTCGATCCCATGACGATGATGTGCAGCGGATCGCCGCGCCACAGCTTCTGCATCGTGCGCGGCAGGCTGCGGTAGAAGGCCGGCTTTGTGCGGCCTTCGGGGAGATGATTCAGTGCCTTGGGGCCGCGGGTGAGGCAGGGCGAATACAGCCACACGTCCTCCTTCGAGGTGTTGGTGAACTCGACGATGATGCCGATGACATTGGGCTGCGCGGTGGACTTGGTGCCGGATTCGGTGAAGCCAAAGGGAATGACGGCATTCTCCACCTTCAGCTCGAAATCATGCTCCGCTCCCGATGCTTGGGTAAATGAAGGAGCTGCGGTAAGCTCGCCGCGTGAGTGCTTGGGAAAGGTGCGGGCATCGGCAAGGCCGAAGTCTTTCGGGCTCCATTCGCCGTTTTCGCTGTCCAGCCGCATCATGCGAATGGCGGCCTGGAGCGACTGCGGAGCGCCTTGATGGCCGTACACGGACAGGCTCACCGCCTCGTTGCCATCCAAGCCAAGCTCGGAGAGCAGCGCGAATTGATGCAAGCTCTTGCCGGGATGCAGGAGCACCGCGTTATCCACCATGAACGGGGTGCGGAAGGCCGTCTGCCGTGCGGCCCGCCAGGCTTCGGCATCGCCATAGGCGGCCTGTTCCCAACCGGCGATGGAGCTGGAGTGATGCTCCACGCCCGCGCCGGTGCGTGAGTTGTCAAAGCTGATGAATTCCAGCGTGGGATTGAGCAGGAGGTTGGTGGCCGTCTGCGCCTGGGCGGAGGTGGTGAGGAAGAGCAGGGTGCAAAGGAGCGATGGGAATACTGTCCTTGCTCGCTTCCGAGTGCGACGCGCACGTTTTTCACCTGGATCCGGTCGGATTGAGTCGGATTCGTCCGGATTGGGAGGGGGAAGCCGATAATGATGGCGGAGTGTGGTTTTCATCGGGTGGGCAGGTGTGTGCATAACGGACAGAAGGCCAGCACCCTTGTTGGGAATCTCGGTGCGGATTGTCGAGTGGAAAATGGGGGGAGTGGACAGGCTTATTGAGGCGTTGCACGATAGACTGCCTGAGGTGCAGAGCAGGGGAGGATCGGCTGTAGCTGGGCTCTTTGAGCCCGGAGGCGTGGCGGAGATTCACAGTTCCGGGGCCTGTCCCAAGAGGTTTCCAACTTGGCGATGGAGATAAACGAGCTCTTCAGGTCCGGCCTCGCAGAGGCCAGCTACAGAAGCTCCTGCGCTGCGCGGAGGCTTTGTCAGTCGTTCATACAAGTCTCAACAGCGTCGCCGTTCTCTTTTCTCCCACCCAAAGCAGGCCTTGATGACATCCACGCCATCGCCACCGTCACCAGCACAGTGAGGATGCCGAACTCGCTCACCAGCCAGCGGGTGGGGCCGGTGTCCACGGTCAGCGGATTGAAGAGTTTCAGCATGAACAAGTTGTGGCTGGCGTGGAAGAAAGTGCAGGGCCACACACTGCCGGATCTAAGGCGCAGCCAGGACAAGGGAAAGCTGAGGGCGATGATGACGGCGGTGAAGCAGCCGAGGCTGTAGAGCAGGTGGCTGTGGCCGTGATAGCCGCCAAAGATGATGAGCGGGTAATGCCACACGGCCCACACCAGCCCGCTCAAGAACGCTGCCTTTGGGAAGGACATGATCTTTATGAGCTCTGGCAGCAGAAAGCCGCGCCAGCCGATTTCCTCGCCTAACGATGAAGCGCAGCCTTCGAGGAAGATGACCGTGGGGTAGATCAGCGCCAGTGCGAGGAAGGCGTGGCTTGTGCTGAGGTTGTGGAAACCGAGGGCGGCCACCATGTGATCGAGGTGTGCCGAATTATAAAAATGGCCCAGGCCGGTGGTCCAGACGATGCCGTAGATGATCAGGCTGTAGGCGAGTGGCAAGGTGTAGCCGATGGCGAGGGTCTGCCACTTTGGCCAGCCGAATCCGATGGCGAAAAGGGGACGGCGACAGCGACGGCTGGCCACGAACGCGGCCATGGCGGGTGACCAGGTGACGGCGTGGGCGAGGGTGAGGAACAGCAACGAATCCTGCCAGCGGGAGGCGAGTGCCACGAGGCTTTCCAACGCGAGGGTGATCACCAGCAGGGATCCGAGGAAGCTGCGGATGTGGGGGCAGGCTTCGTGGTTTTCGGGCGCTGGCATGGTTGGGATGTTGAATACCACGAGCGCTTGAGAAGGCGTCTTCCATGGACCTCGTTGCGGCGGCCTTTCAGGCTGAAGGCCTGACGTCCCTCAGCCTAGGGATGAAGGAGCTTCTAGCGACTGATTCCCTGGGTACAATGGGCAAGAGCAGAGGCGCGAACGATGACATGGCTGGGTTGATGACAAACAGAAGCGCCGTCTCAAGGCCCTGCCAGCGGTTTCCTACGGCGATGCTTTGGGGGCCGGCACTCTGGAGAGATCTGGACATCACAAGCCTGCGGTTCGTGCCTTGACGGCGCGATGCATAACCCAGGGTGACCCTCGTAAAACTCGGGTGGACCCTGGGCTGAGGGACCTCAGGCCTTCAGCCTGAAAGACAATGGCGCTTTTAACTGCCAGAGGTATCATGGCCCGCGCCATTACTTCACCGGCTTGTCATACAAGTCATCCACATCCGCGGCCGCGAGATCGACGAGGAAGCTGGCGATTCTTTCGGCGAGGATCTTGAGGTACTTCTCGCCCTTCTCCGCGCTGGCAAGGCGCGGGTCGCCGGAGCCGGTGTCGTTGGTAGCCTGGGTCCAGGCGCGCGGAGCCCAGGCCCATTTTTCGCGGATGGCTTTCACTTTCGGCAGGTTGTCGCTGCCATCGCCCCAGTCTTCGCGGGGCAGCACGAGATGGGGGCTGATGTGCATGACCATGCTGGTCTCGCGTTCATCGGCATGATCGCCGGGATTGACGAAGATGTCCTTGCCCTGGTCGGCCTGGTACCACGAGAGGGTGCTGAGGAAGATGCGCGGGTGCTTCGCCTGCAGCTCGCGCAGCATCTGGCGGAAGTCGTTGCCGCCGTGGCCGTTGAGCACCACAAACTTCGGCACGCCCACGCCCTCCAGGCAACTGATGACATCATCCAGCACCGCCATCTGAGTGCTGGGGTTCATGTTGATGCAGAAGGGGATGTCGAGCTGTCCTGTCTGCACACCGAAAGGCACGTTGGGCAGGATGGCCACCTTGGCCCCCTGCTCCCAGGCAATGCGCCCTGCCTCGGCGCAGATGTACTCGTTCTGGATGCTGTCGGTGGCGTAAGGCAGGTGATAGTTGTGCGCCTCCGTGGCTCCCCAGGGCAGCAACGCGACCTCGTACTTGCAGTCCTTCACGTGCTTCCAGTTGGTCTCGGCGATGATCCAGGGGCGGGGGGCGGCGGTCATATGGAGTGAGGTGTGTTTGACAAAGGTTTAAGTGCGGAGTGCTTAGTGCGAAGTGCGGAGTGGACTGAAGCTGAATACTTCGCACTCGGCACTACGCACTCAGCACTTATGAAGCTTCTTGCGGCAGTGTGCGCTGAATCTCATTGAGACGATAGCCAAAGCCGGAGCCGCTCAAGGTGCTGAGATCAACGAGGCCATTGCGGCGTTTGAAGAGGCCGGGGTGGACTTTCTCTTCTGGAAGGGAGGCCTCGGGGTAGAACTGCATGGCGTTGCATTCCACGCCCTGGATGGTGCCGGCGTGGGCGGCGAGCTTGACGTGTGGGACCATGGCGAGCATGGGGTTGGTGAGGTCCTGCACCATGAGGGGCATGCCGTGGGCCTTGGCCCAGCAGAGGCTGAGCAGGGCGCCGGTCTGGGTCTTGCAAGTCTTGAGGGCGACGCCGGACCAGCCGAGGCGGCGGCCGAGGCGGACGAACTCCCAGTCGTGGGCGCTCTCATCGAGGAAGAGCGGCTTGCGGGCGGAGACGCTGCGCACATCAATCTGGTTGGCTTCCAGGTCGTAGGGGAAGGGCTGCTCGACATAGAGCGTGCGGGCGTAGATCTCGGGCTCGTCGCGCAGCAGCTTGTCCATGATTTCGTTCACATAGGCGGGATCCTTCACCGTGCAGTTGAAGTCGGCGCTGAGCCAGCGCACGCCGTTGGCGAAGCCGATGCGGCCGATGCGCTGCATGCGTTCATAATCCCAGGCGGCGTCGGTGCCGCGCAGCTTGACCTTGAGACAGGTGAGGCCGTCGCGCTTGATCCAGTCATCGAGCAGCACGGGGTAGCCATCGTTGGGTTCGGTGCCGGTGAGGTCGCTTTTTTCCAGGGTGTCCACGCCGCCGACGAGGTGCCATACGGGCAGGGTGGAGGGCGCTTTGGCGATGAGGTAATCGGCGGGGTAACGGCCGGTGAAGTCGATGCCGCTGCCGTCTTCGGCCTGGAGGTAGGCGGACAGGTCGCGGCTCATGAATTCGGCGTTGTAT
>FTCC01000337.1_pt1 | contig 25434 bp, 21 predicted proteins | sample 1639481 | NCBI WGS metagenome assembly FTCC01 (sample SAMEA3914864, study PRJEB12502) | metagenome | biome: forest; material: soil | place: USA | collected 2012-03-12 | depth 0.3 m | reverse complement strand
GGCGTGTTGACGGCCACCGGCAGCGTCTCCGCCTTGAACAGGAAGAACGGCGACACCAGCACGCGCACCATCACTTCGCGGGCGGCGGATTCGCGGTCCAGCTCCTTGGCGCGGCCATCGGCATAGAGGGCATCGAGGCGCGCGGTTTCTTCACTGGAGAGCGGGCGACGCCAGGCGTGGCTGGCAAACTTGTGCAGATGGCCTAACAACAAGCTGTCGTATTCCGCGGCCTGCTTTGGCTGGAGCCGGCTGCCGGGGCCGAGGTAGGTCCAGTCCTTCTTCATGTTCTCCAGCTCCTTCTTTTCCGCATCGCTGAGCAGGGTGGCGAGCTGTTCGTCGCTGAAGTAGTACACGCCGGGGCCGGGCTTGCTGCCGTAGTAGTTGCGGGCGACCTCCTCCAGGCGGCGCACATACTCATCGGGGAAAGCCTTCCGCATCATCTCGAAGTCATGCATCGTCGCATGCGCGGTGGGGGTGGACACCTTCCACACCGTCAGGATGCCGGGCATCACTTTGGTGACATCGGGCGGATTGTTGTTGGCCAGCCGCCACTGGATGGTGGCGAACTCGGCATCCGGCGCATTGAGGTCGAGACGGCAGGAGGCCTTGAATGTGCGGGTGCCGGGCACCAGCGGCAGGGTGATGAGCCTAGGCGCGGCCACGGCCAGCACATTGGCATCCACCGGGGTTCCGAGCGGATGCTTGCCAAACAGGGCGAGGGTGGCCTCCATGTCCTTGATGCGCTTTTCCAACTGCTCAGCGGTCAACGGTGCCGGGCCCGGCTTGGGCTTGGCGGTGGGTGCGGGTGGTGCTGCCGGGGCGGGAGCCTTCAGCTTCGCCAAAGCCTCCTTGTCGCTCTTGATCTGGTTATGCAGGGCGTCGAGATAATTGAGGGTCTTGCCATTGACCTTGACCTGCATGTCAGAGACCAGCGCGATGTCACCCTTGTTGCCGTCGCCGCCGTCGCCGATGCACAGGTACACCTCTTTCTGGTCGCCCATCTCGGTTCTCACCGGGTAGGGGCGCAGGCCGTCGGCATCCTGCTGGGAGCGCTGCACATGGGTGCTCACCCACAGGCGGCGCTCAGCTTCCAGGCGCTTGGTGGTTTCGGTCACCGCCGCCGGGATGTCCTTGTCATTGGCCGGTGCGGGCAGCTCGCGCCAAGGAATGCGGGTGAGGTCAAGGAAGCGCGATTTTGGCTCGGTGGTGGTGAGCAGCTTCCACCAGTTCTGCAGGAAGGCGGCGCTCAGGCCGTTGTCCTTGGCCAGCTTTTCCAGGGAGTCCTGGTGGGTGATGTCCTTGTGCTGGTGCCTCCAGCAGGCGATCATGTAATCGGACTCGCGCATGTCTTCGCCATCCTTCGGCAGGTGCGGTTCGGCCTTGTGCTGGTACCAGACATAGAGCGCCTGCTCGGCCTGGGCCCGCACCTGCTCCACACCGCGCATGCCGATGCGCTGCTCATGAAACGCGATGCCGGTGCCGGGCATGATGGTGGCGTTGTCGGCGATTTTGCGGGCCGCGGAGAAGTACTTGTCCAGCGCCTGCGGGCTCACGAACAGCACGTCGCCCGTGTTGGCAAAGCCTTCGCCGCCGCCGCCGTCGGTTTGGAACTCCTTCGCCAGGCTGTAGTCATGGCCGGTGAGGTCGCGCACGGTATAGTCGTACTCCGCATTGGTCAGGCGGCGCATGGTCACCGGGCCGGGATCACCCGCCTTGGCGTTGGCCAGGCCTTCCAGGGCACCCGTCACCCAGCCCAACAAGGTCTTCTGCTCTTCTTCCGAAAGCTGGTGCGCCTTTTTCGGCGGCATGTCACCGTTGCCCACCGTGTCCTTCACGTCCTGCCAGAGGGAGAACTCTTTTTCGAGATTCGGATCGGAGGACAGGCGCTTCAGGTCCACGTCGCCCTTGGTCTTTTCGCCGCCATGGCATTCATAGCAGCGGGCCTTGAAGACAGGCTCGGCGGTTTTCCAGTCGGGCGCGGCATAGGCGGCTGACAGCGAAACGGCGGCAAAGGCGAGGAATGTGAGGACGGAACGTGACATTGAATCTGAAAGGGATACGACGCGGAAAAATAATCTTGCACCAGATGCTGTTTTTTGGTTAAGCGCGCCAGAAACAGGCCAACGAATGGCTGAAAACGGCTGGATTTTGCGGGATGGCGGCGAGGTGCGGGCTCAACGGGGCCGTGTTTTTTTCACCTGGATTGGGTCGGATTGGGTCGGATTGGGGTGGAGAAGTCGAGGGGTAGGTGTGGGTGCGATGAGGTCGTGGAGCGGGGAGTGGTGGAGTGGTGGAGTGGTGGAGTGGTGGAGTGGTGGATGAAGACAATATCCCTGTGGGAATTTCGGGGACGGTTGTCGAGAGGAAATCTCGCTGAAATGGGCCCCTCTGGGCAGTGTTCCCCCCCCGGAGGGTTTTCAGGCCGAAGGCCTGGCGCAGGCCAGCCCAGGGCACAGCGAGCTTTAGCGAGCGACGCCCTGGGTTTACGGCGCGGAACCGGGGAGCGAACCGCGTGCTCGTGAAGTCATTGCGCTGCTAGAGCGGTGGCCCGCAAGCATTGCCGGAGCCGCACCCCTGGCGATGCCTCGCGACGGCGCTTCTGGATTGTCTGTGCTTCGGCGATATCTTCGGTTCGCGCCTCTGTCCTCCGCTGCCATACCCAGGGCGTCGCTCGCAAGCTCGCTTTGCCCTGGGCTGGCTTGTCCCAGGCCGTTGGCCTGAATGCAAAGGCGCCACCGTTGGAGAGGCAGAAAATGTGATCTATAAGAAGTGGCTGGAAGCCCTGCCTCATCAGCATTCCAGCTTCATTTCACCCTTATATTTCCTTCATGGCATTGAGCTTTGGCGAGCGTCGCCCTGGGCATGCTCCCGCCCACGCCCCAAGCATGCAACTCACGTCGGATGATTGGGTCTCTCAGGAAAGGAATGCGGCCTTTGGTGCTGAAAACGACGTGAAGGACGACGCGGACGAGCGATTGAGGCATGGCTGTGAGCATTGTTGCGCCCCGATGGGGCTTCTTGCAACCTGCACAACGAAACCCAGGGCGGCGCTCGCTAAAGCTCGCTCTGCCCTGGGCTGGCCTGTGTCAGGCCCTTGGCCTGGAAAACAATACCCCCGATTTCAGCGCCACTGGGCCTGCCCCCAGGGCGCGTCCTCTTCTAACCATTGCCACCCCTCACTTCACCGGCAGCTCATAACACGCCATCTCGCGGTCGTTGCGCACGAGCAGGTACTTGCCGGCGAGCACGGGGTGGTTCCACGTCTTGCTGGTGAGGGCGCCTGAGATGTGGCCCAGCTCCTTGTAGCCTGTAGGCTGGGCGGCGGTGAGCAGGATGTCGCCTTTTTCGGCCTGGATGAGCACGGTATCGTCCACCAGCAAGGTCTGGCCGGCGCCGAAGCGGCCGTCTTTCCACAGGCGGTCGCCGGTGGCGGCATCCATGCAGGCGAGGCTGCCGTCATCGAGGCCGTAGATGTGGCCTTCGTAGAGGTGGACGCTGTTGAACTGGGTCTTCATCTTGTGGCTGGCCCAGAGCTGGGTGGCGGCGAGCTTGCCATCCGGCCCGGCCTTGATTTGCAGCATGGCGCAGCCGTTGCCGTAGCCGGCGGAAATGAACACCTTGTCGCCGGGCACGATCAGCGGCTGGGCGGCGCGCGGCCAGTTGGGCACGCCCCAGGGGTAGGTGAGCAAGACCTCGCCGGTGGCGGGGTCGTGGAAGGTGAGGTTGTCGGCGTTGGAGGAGATCACCACGCTTTTACCGGCCAGCGTGACCAGCACGGGGGAGGCGTAGCTGCTTTTGTCCTCGCCCGCCGTCCACAAGGGGGTGCCGTTGTCGCGCTGGTAGGCCATCACGCAGGGGGCGGGCTGGTCCTTGCCCTGGGCATCCTTCTTTTCGCCGCCGGTGACGATGATCTTGTCTTCCAGCACCAGCGGGGAGTTGCTCTTGGCCCACATGAGATTGGTCTGGCCGATGTCGGTCAAGATGTTGCGGGTCCAGACGACGCTGCCATCGGCGGCGTTCAGGCAGTCGAGGATGCCGGTGGCTCCCATGGCGAAGACCTTGCCGCCGGCCAGCGTGGGCACGGAGCGCGGGCCGTCGCCGCCCTGCCATTCGGCGAAGCGAACCTTGGGGTGGGCATGGGACCAGACCAGGGCACCGGTGACCACGTCGTAGCAGGTGATGACTTCGTCGTCGCCCCGCTGCTCCAAAGTAAAGGCGCGGCCGCCAGCGACGGAGAAAGCGCCCCAGCCCAGGCCGGCGGGCTGCCGCCACAGTTGCTTGGGCGGATGCGCAGCCCAGTCAGGGTCCAGATGCGCGCCGTGGACAACGCCGTCGCGGTTCGGGCCGAAAAACTGGGGCACATCCGGAATATCCGTGTGCGCCGGGGCCACTTCCTTCGCCGCAGGCAAGGGGGCGGTTTGGTGCTGCGGTGTCCATGCCCATACGATCCTGGGAATGCCGCTGCCATCGGCCGCGCCATCCCGCCGAGTGAAGGTCTTGAGCCCGAAAATCAGCCCCGCGATCACGACAACTCCACCCAGCTTCAGCCACCAGGAAAACCGGCTGAGGAACAAGAACCAGATCAGTGACAAAACCAGCGCGATGAGCATTACCAGAACCCGCATGAGGCCCTGGATGTTGCTGTCCATCTCGCTCTGCAAATTCAGGTAGGTGAAAGCGCCGGCGGCGAGGAGGACCACGCCAAGGAGAAACCACAGGCGGTGGCCGCGACGGGGAAGGGAGGCAGGGTTGTTCATGGGGTTGCGGGAGCTACGCCTGGCACACGGTTGAAGATTGCTTTCGCCTGCGCTGAATCTTGGCCCCAGACTTGCTAATCTATGATAGTGACTTGGCCGGCTAAACCGGGCATGATCAATCAGCCATGCTTTTCGACAATTACCAGACAGAGGAGTTCTACGACGAGATGTTTGAGGCCAATGGTGCCCCCCGGCCCCATTATGCAACCACCTTGCAGGGGTTGAATCACGTCCCGTCCGATGAGTACAAGAACAAGCAGGCGGCGGTGGAGCTGGCGTTCATGCGCGGCGGCATCACTTTCACTGTCTACAACGACTCCCAGGGCACGGAGCGCATTTTCCCCTTCGACTGCGTGCCGCGGGTGATCCCGCCGGAGGAATGGGAGGTGATTGAGAAGGGCCTGATCCAGCGCCTGCACGCGCTGAATCTCTTTCTCCACGACATTTATCATGACCAGAAGATCCTGAAGGACCGCGTGATTCCCGCGCAGATCGTGCTGGGGGCGAAGCACTTTCGCCGCGAGTTCATGCACTTCGAGGTGCCGAAGGATATCTATGTCCACATCTGCGGCAGCGACCTGATCCGCGACAAGGACGGCCGCTACCTGGTGCTGGAAGACAACCTGCGCTGCCCCTCCGGTGCCAGCTACATGCTGGAGAACCGTTCGGCGCTGAAGCGTGCCTTCCCCGAGCTGTTCCAGGCGGCAGGCGTGAAGGCGGTGGACACTTATCCGCAGGAGCTGCTGAAGAGCATGCAGTTCGTCGCGCCGCCGAACTCGCCGCGCCAGGACCACCCGAACGTGGTGCTCTTGACGGCTGGCGTTTACAACAGCGCCTACTTTGAGCACGCCTTCCTCGCCCGCCAGATGGGCATCCCGATCGTGGAAGGCCGCGACTTGGTGTGCCGCGACTTCAAGGTGTACATGCGCAGCACGGCCGGCCTGGTGCCGGTGGATGTGATTTATCGCCGCATCGATGACGACTTCCTGGATCCCAGCGTGTTCCGGCCGGATTCGGTGCTGGGCGTGGCCGGTTTGGTGAACGCGGCGCGTGCCGGCAATGTGAGTCTGGCCAACAGCATCGGCACCGGCGTGGCGGATGACAAGGTGGTGTATTATTACGTGCCCAAGATCATCAAGTACTACCTCGGCGAGGAGCCCATCCTGGCCCAGGTGGACACGTACATGGCCTCCGAGGCGCAGGACCGCACCTACATCCTGGAGAACCTGAACAAGCTGGTGGTGAAATCCGCCAACGAGGCCGGCGGCTACGGCATGCTGATGGGCCCGTGGGCGAGCAGCGAGGAGATCGAGGAATTCCGCAAAAACATCCTGGCCAACCCGCGCAACTTCATCGCCCAGCCGCCCATCTCGCTGAGCCGCCACCCCACCTGGGATGGCAATTGCTTCGAGGGCCGGCACATCGACCTGCGGCCCTACATCCTTTATGGCGAAAAAATCACCGTCACCCCGGGCGGCCTCACCCGCGTGGCCTTGCGCAAAGGCTCGCTCGTGGTGAACAGCTCCCAGGGCGGCGGCTCCAAGGACACCTGGGTGCTGCAAAACCGCGCCACTGCCTGACCTGACCTGATTTTTTCGACACCATGACCACCACCCCTCTCGCACCCCGCGTCAGCAATCCCCGCGAACAGATTGCCGAAGGCAAGCAGACGAATGTGATGCTCTCCCGCGTGGCGGCGTCGCTCTATTGGATGAGCCGCTATCTGGAGCGCTCGGAGAACATGGCCCGGCTGCTGGATGTGAACCTGCAGCTTCTGCTGGATTTCGGCAAGGTGAGCGAGGAGGTGCTAAAGGAGCACTGGGTGCCGGTGCTGCGCGCGGCCGGTGATGAAGACCTTTTCTTCCAGCTCTACGGCACGGCGGACAGCCTCAGCGTGGTGGAGTTCCTCACCTTTCGCACGGAGAACGCCAATTCCATCGCCTCCTGCATCAATGCCGCGCGTGAGAATGCCCGCCAGGTGCGCGACCAGATCTCCCTGGAAATGTGGGAGGTGCTCAACGATGCCTACCTGTTCCTGCGCGAGGCGAAGGCGGCGGAGGTGATGGAGAGCGGGCCCAACGCCTTCTTTGACAAGGTGAAGTGCTTTTCGCACCTGTTTCAAGGCATCACTGACTCCACTTTCTCGCGCAACGAGGGCTACGAGTTCATCCAGTTTGGCAAGTTCCTGGAGCGGGCGGACAAGACCTCGCGCATCCTCGACATCAAGTACCACATGCTGCTGCCGAAGGTGACAGACGTGGGCGGCGCGCTGGATACCGCGCAATGGCAGGCGGTGCTGCGCTCGATCAGCGCGCTGGAGGCGTACCGCCGCTTCTACGTGGCCGAAATCGTGCCGTGGAAGGTGGCCACGTTCCTGGTGTTTTCCGACAGTTTCCCGCGCAGCATTTTCTTCTGCGTGGAGGAGGTGGGCACCCTCGTGCACAGCATTACCAACACGCCGCCCGGCCAGTATCGCACGGAGGGCGAACGGCGTTTCGGCAAGTTCCACCAGCAGCTTCGCTCCACCAGCAGCGACGATGTGCTGCGCGAGGGCCTGCACGAGTTCCTGGCCCGTGTGCAAGGGGAAATGCTGGCCATTGCGGACCACATGTTCGACACTTTCATGTATCATCCGCCTGTTGACATGGCGGCGGAAATCCGCCTCCATCAGCAGGAACAGCAGCAACAACAAACGCCGCACCCCGACCACCCTTTTGCCCCACCACCGTTAGATGGCCGTTGATACATTCCCCGCAGTCTCGCATGAAACCACCCTGCTCCCTGGCATGAGGCTGCGTGTACGCCATCTGACTCGCTTCGATTACGAAGATCAGGCCACCGACAGTTACAACGACGCGAGGCTCTGCCCGATCAGCGATCCGCTGCAGCGCTGCGAATCGTTCCAGCTCCGCATCCAGCCGGATGTGCTGGTGAACACGTACCACGACTTCTACCACAACCGGGTGGACCACTTCGAGGTGCACGGCAATCATTCGTTCCTGGAAGTGGAATCCATCGCGGAGGTGGAGACCCGCGAGGACGCCCGCGGGCCGGTGGTGAAGGCGTTTCCGCTCAGCTCGCTGGATGATCCCTCCATCGAGGAGAATTACTTCGACTTCCTCACCGAATCCCACTTTGTCTCCCTGGATGCCGAGGTCTGGCGCGAGGGCATCGACCTGCTGCCGCATGGCGTGCAGGACATCTGGCAGGACAGCGTCACCATCGGTCGTCATATCTTCAAGACCTTCGTGTATGAGTCCAAGTCCACCCACGTGCACACCCGCATGATCGAGTCCCTGCGCGAACGCCGGGGCGTGTGCCAGGACTTTGCCCACGTGATGATCGCCATCTGCCGCACCCAGGGCATCCCGGCGCGCTATGTGAGCGGCTACTTTTTCAACGAGAAGCGCGGGTCGGACGAGGTGGAGGCCTCGCATGCCTGGGTGGAAATCTTCCTGCCTCACTTCGGCTGGAAGGGCTTTGACCCCACCCATGACCGTGAGTCCGACTCCCGCTACATCAAGCTCGCCGTGGGCCGCGATTATGCGGACATCCGGCCGATCAGCGGCAGCTTCCGCGGCAAAGGCACGAAGGAGATGAAGGTGGATGTGCGGATTGATCAGGCGTGAGGGGGGAGATAATTTGCTCGCTGCCGTGCATCGAATGCGCGGACCTTGAACCGCAGAGCGGTTCGCCGTGAGTAGCCCGGGGTCGAACGACCCCGGGTATGGTGCATGGAGAGGTGCCAACCCTGGAAGGGTTGGCCAATGCGCACTGGCTTGATTGAGCTCCTCGTGCATTGGCCAACCACGCTGTGGTTGAATCCTTCATGCCTACAAACCTGGGGTCGTTCGACCCCAGGCTACTCGTGGAGAACCACTCCGTGGTTCAATTCGAAAGCTGTTCCTACTTCCTCCACCAGTCCGCCTCGCGTTCCCACGGCCTCGCTGGTGGCTCTTCTTCCGGCCCCGTCGCGGCTGCGTGCGGCTCCGCTGCCTCCTCGTCGGCATGCTCCATTTCCATGAGCAACCGCCGGTGGGGCTCGGGATGGGCCTGCCGCCGCCAGAGCACGTAACCTGCGACGACAAAAGCCCCGAACAAAAAGCTGAGGAACCCCAGCGTCATCAGCACAAAGGCATCGGATCCCGCCACCTGTTCCGTCTGCTGGCCAAAGTGGTGGCCTGGCATCACGATGTCGGCGAGCAGGTTCATGGAGGTGCCGCGCGCGGTCACATGTCGGCAAACACGCAGCGCATGGGGATCATGCTGGAGAACTTGAAGCCGTGCTCCTGGAAGAAGGCCTGGCTCTCGGCGCTGATCTTGTCCGTCAGCAGGGTGATGCGCTTGAAGCCCTTGCGTTTGGCATACGCCACCGCGTGCCGCAGCAGCCGCCCGCCGAAACCCTGGCGGCGGTGCTGGGGGTGGATGATCAGGTCCTCCATCAGGATCGCGATGCCGCCTTCCGCCGTGCTGATGGTGAAGAGCAGGTTCACCATGCCGATGATCATGTGGTCCGTGCGGATCACAAAGATGCGGCCCTTGCTGGGCTGCTCAAGGATCATGCGCACGCCGTGCTCCTGCTTGTGACGGTCAGGCGCAAAGTCTTCTTCCTGGCTGAACAGCGACATCAGCAGTTCGACAAGCTGAGGCAGGTCCTCCAGCGTGGCGGGCTCAATGCGGGGTTCTGTTTCGATGGCGGGAACGCTCATGGGACTGGTGAGATAATAGTGGCCCCCGGGCCGTGCGCCAATGCGAATTTCCCGCCCCGGGGCTGCGGAGGGGGCTGACTTAGCGCTTGTATCCTGTTCGAACCGTCCTACCCTCCCGGCTCCCTGTCCCCTGACAGCTATTTGTTTTATCAATGAGGTTTCGTAATCTGACGCGCCGCCGAGAAATCGGAGCCAATTCCTATCTGCTCGAGGCCGGGAGCGACCGCATCATCATCGATTCGGGCATGCATCCGAAGGAGGCGGGCAATGACGCGCTGCCCGATGTGAGCGGTGTGCCGTTTGACACGGCCAACGCCCTCCTGCTTTCCCACGCCCACCACGACCACATCGGCTCGCTGGCGGTGACCCAGCGCCGGCACCCCAAGGCTCCGGTTTACATGACCGAGGCCACCGGCGAGGTCGGCTCGGCCATGCTGCACAACTCGGTCAACGTCATGACCAAGCAGCGCGAGGAGCTGGGCATCAACGAATATCCGTTCTTCACCCATCGCGAGCTGGACCAGATCCGCCCGCAGTGGAGCTACCAGAACATCAACAAGCGTTTCGGCCTGGCGGACACCTCGTTCGACGCCACGTTTTATGACGCCGGCCACATCATCGGCTCCACCGGCATCAGCATTCACCAGGGTGGCAAGACCTTCTTCTACACCGGTGACGTGTGCTTTGAAAACCAGACCATCTCGATGGGCGCGGACTTCCCCAAGTCGGGCATCGACGTGATGGTGATGGAAACCACCCGCGGCGATTTCCAGCGCCCGGAGGAGTACACGCGCAAGGGCGAAAAGGAAAAGCTCGCCGCCTTGATCCGCGACACTTGGGCGGCCGGCGGCTCGGTGCTCATCCCCGTTTTCGCCCTGGGCAAAACCCAGGAGGTGCTGCTCATGCTGCACGAACTGCATCAGCTCGACCTGATTCCCGAGATGCCGCTGTTCATGGGCGGACTGAGCACCAAGATCACCGTCCTTTACGACCAGTACTCGGGCAAAGTGCGGCGCAACTACCCGGGCTTCAACCTCCTGGAAGACATCGACATCCTGGTTGCCTCGCGCCGCAAGAAAAAGGAGATCACGTACCAGAGCCGCTGCATCTATGCGCTCTCCAGCGGCATGATGTCGGAGAACACCACGAGCAACCTCTTTGCCGCCAAGTTCCTCGACAACCCGCGCAATTCCGTCGCCTTCGTGGGCTACACGGACCAGGATTCGCCCGGCTACAAGGTGCGCCATGCCAAGCCCGGCGACATGGTGAAGCTCGACAAGCGCCAGCCTGCGGTGGCGGTGAAGTGCCGGGTGGAAAGCTTTGATTTCAGCGCCCACGCCACGCGTGAAACCCTGCTCGATTACGTGAAGCAGGTGCAGCCGGGCAAGGTGATCCTGGTGCATGGCGACGAGCCGGCCCAGCTCTGGTTCCAGCGCGCGATTGAGGCCACCTTGCCACGCACCCAGGTCCTCCGGCCCGAACCGGGAGCGTGGGTGGACCTGTGGTAGTTTAACGCGGCGCTGGCAAACTCATGGCACCGGATGTTTCTCCACATCCGTGTCGCTGATCCAGTTCGCCTTGATGTTGTCGCCGCGCATGAACTTCTCGTAGAAGCCCACGTGGTCCTTCTGCGCGTGCTCGTACTGGTCGAAGACATAGCCCTTGCCCTCCATGCGCGGGTCTTCCTGCTGCTTCAGCTCTGCGTGGAGCTGGTCATGCAGCTTCACCTCGATGGCGGCGGTGTCCGCATGGCCTGAGGCGTTGGTCATGAAGTCCGGGTCCTTGCGCAGGTCGTAAAACTCCTGGCCGGGGCGCAGGCCGAAGCACAGCGCCCAGGGACGGTCGGTGGCATCCTTGCGATGGGCGTCGATGATGAAGGACTTCGTCGCCCCAAAATCGCAGTCCGTGTACCCTGTCTCCGGGTTGCCGGCAGGCCAGCGTGTGGGCTCGAAGTTTTCCAGGTAAAGGTAGTCGCGGTTGATGAGGCCGCGCGTGGGGTAGCCCCAGTCGTGCGGCCGGCCCACATCGGTGCGTTCCTTGCCGATCAGCACATGGTCGCGCGTGGCCGTCACCTGGCCGGCCTTGTCGGAAAAGAAGATGTCGGTGAGGCTGTGTCCTGCCGTGGGCGCCATGCCCATGTCCGGCCATTGGATGCCCGCCAGTTCGGCAAAGGTGGGCGCGAGGTCGATGAAGCTGATAAAGTCCTCGATCACGCGGCCGGGCTGGCGGATGCCGTTCTTCCACATCGCGGCAAAGGGCACGCGGTTGGCCATCGTGTTCGCATTGCCCTTGCTGCGCGGAAAGGGCATGCCGTGGTCGCTGGTCACGATCACCAGCGTGTTGTCCAGCAGGCCGCGTTTCGCCAGGTTCTCCAGCATCAGGCCCAGATGGCGGTCGTAGTGCTCCACCTCGAAGGCATAGTCCAGCATGTCGTTGCGCACCGTCTCGTTGTCCGGCCAGTAGGCGGGCACGTGGTCGATGTCGGTCAGCTTCTTGCCGCCCTTGGCCACGCCGGAGCCATACTCATAGGGGCGGTGCGGCTCCACGCTGCCGTACCAGAAGCACCAGGGCTTGCCGGCCGGCGCGGCATTGAGGAAATCATCGAAATTCGCCGCGTAGTCATTGTTGCTGATGTACGGCGTGGGTGCCGGTGCGTGGCGCTTGTTGAAGGGAGTGCCGGTCATCTGGCGTGGCTTGCCGTTCGCGTCGTTGGCCACGCCTGGACCCCAGCCCTTCATGGTGAATCCGGTGAACCAGCCATGATCGTTCAATGCCTCCGCCCAGCCTTTGAACTCCGGCGGGAAGTAGCACACGTGGTTCGCCGCCGCCTTGAGCTGCCAGGTGTTGCGGCCGGTGAGAATGCAGGCGCGGGAGGGCGCGCACTTGGCCATCGGTGTGTACGCATGGTTGAACAGCAGACCGTCGTGGGCCACGCGGTCAAAGTTCGGCGTTTTGATCCACGGCGTGCCATAGGCCCCGGCATGCGCGCCCCAGTCATCGGCGATGGCGAACAGGATGTTGGGCCGGTCGGCCGCATGAGCGGCAAGCAAGGGCGCAAGGGCTGTGATGAAAAGCAAAAGGCGGTGCATGGCGGCCAAGAAAAACGTGCTGCGCGGCCTCTTCTGGCAAGGAATGGTCTCGCCATCAACGCCGCGAACAGTCATCATCACGGCAATGAACTGGAAGGGGATATTCAAGTGGGTGGCGGCAGGTCTTCTCTTGTGGCTGATCGTGTGGGCGGTGATCACCTTCAGCGCTTCCGAGGAGAAGCAAATGCTCAAGCAGCAGCAGCGCTTCCTTACCGCCGTGGAGAACCGCAAATGGAGCCAGATCGATTCCATGATCTGCAAGGACTATGACGATGGCGCGCTGAATGCCGAGCAGGTGAAAACCACGCTGCGCCAGGTGCTGGGCGGCTTTTTCACGCTCAGCATCACACCCGAGATCACCCGCGTGCAGGTGGTTCACGGCCTGGGCTTTGTGAAGACGAAGCTCAAGGTGGAAGGCAACGGCGCGGGCCTCAGCTCCGAGGTCATTGCCCAGGCGAACCGCATCAAGTCACCCTGGACCTTCCACTGGCACAAACGCGGCATGTGGCCCTGGAGCTGGGAGCTCGTGCAGGTGCACAATGATGAGCTCGTGGTGCCGGATGGGGGGATCGAGTCTCTCAGTGGCGATGAAAAGTGAAAAAGCGTCTGAAGCCTTTCTCCTTACTTACTTTCCACCTTCTCCGCCTTCCCACCCCCGCACCTTGCAGTGCACCCGCGCCACCTCGCCCATGTAGTGCGGCATGTGGTAGTCATTCGCCGCCTTGAGCATGTGCTCCTTGGCCTTGGCCGTGTCCTTGAGCGCCTCGAAATACAGGCCCAGGTAGAGATGCGCGTAGCAGAGCTGGTTGTGCTTCTCCTCGTCATCCCCAGCACCGGCCGCCTCCAGCACTGCGGCTTCGCTGCCTTTGCCGGCAAAGAGCTCCTGCACCTGCTTCATCGGCACCCGCGCATCGCCTTCGATGGGGATGAGATGATTGCGCGCGCCCTCCACGCCTTCGATGCGCGCCACGCAGATGAAATGCCACGCCGCGTTCTCCACATCGGCGGGGTTCACCGTCTGGTGCGTTTCGAACTGCTCGCGGCCTTCGGCAAACTTGTCCGCGTAGTACAAGGCCAGGCCGCGCTGCCAGAGCTGCGGCTTCACCTCCGGTTCAAGCTGGATCACCTTGTCGAAAGCCTTCACGCTTTCGTCAATGCGCGCCTCCATGAAGGCCTTCACCCCGCGGTCGAACGCCTGGCGCGGAGTTTCCTGCATCTGGGCGTTAGCCTGAAGGCAGAGGGCCGCCACGACGGCGGCGCAGATCTTACTGGGGTGAGTCAGGAACATAGTATTTGCCCATGTAATCGAGGATCGTCTGGCGCAGCTCGTCGCCGTTCTCGATCGGTTCATCGTAGCGCTTGATCACCTTGCCGCCGGGCGCCACCAGCAGGGTGAAGGGGATGGGGCCCTTCCATGCCGGGTCCAGCGCCTTGATGAGCGCATCGCTGTCGGCGCTGCCAAACACGTAGCTGTTGGTCTTGCGGCCCTCGGCGGCAATGCTCGGCTTCAGCTTGTCCGGGATCAGCGCGTGCTTTTTTTCCAGGAAGGCTTTCACCTTCGCGATCGTCGCCGGGTCGTCCATGCTGATGTTGATGAACTCAAAGTTGCGCAGGCCAAACTTGCGCGAGGTCTTCACCAGCTCTGGAAACTCGCCCACGCACGGCCCGCACCAGGTGGCCCACACGTTGAACATGCGCACCTTGTTCGTGTCGTTCTTGCGCAGCTTTTCCACCCCCGCGGCATCGATCAGCTCCACGTTCACCGTGCCCTTTTCCCACTTCTCATCGTCCTTCGCCACCGCGTCCTTCTTGCTCATCCATTTGGTGGAGCAACCGTGGACCTTGGTGTCCGTCACCGCCACCTCCTTGCCTGCCAGCATTGCCTCCACCGCGTTGCGCGCATCCTGCGATTTCACCGTCGCCGGATCGGCATAGCGCGAGTCATCGAAACGCCCCTCGTAGCGAAGCTTCCGCTCCTTGTCGAAGACGAAGATGTGCGGCGTGGCCAGGCAGCCATAGGCATGCGCCGTGGCCTGGGTTTCGCCATCGTACAGGTAGGGAAAGTCGAAGTGCTCCTCCTTCGCATACAGCTTCATCTCCTCCAGGCTGTCGTTGTACTTCGAGTAGCCCAGCTCATCCAGCCTCAGGCCTTCGGGATTGTTCGGATTGATCGCTATGAGGGTGAAGCTTTTGCCCTTCAGGTCCGCCACCAGCTTCTTCACCCGGCCCTCGCTGGCATGCGAATCCGGGCAGTGATTGCTCAGCCAGATGATCGCGAGCACATCGGTTTTTGCGTATTCCTTGAGCTGGTGCTTGTGGCCGTCGATGCCCGGCAGATTGAAGTCCGGGGCAGGGGAGCCAATCTTCAGCGGAGTGACGTTTTCGCCCTGGGCGGCGAGGCTGCAGAAGGCCAGCAGGAGGACAGGAATGAGCTTGGACATAAAAGGAAAAGCAGGATCTAAAGAACGGAGCCGGGTCGCATGGCCTCGCAATTCCAGCAGGAATCGAACGCCGCGGGAACCATTTCTTTGCATTCCGGGCAGGTCCAGTCGATTCGAGTTTCGGGAAGGGTGAGCCGGCCGATCAGGGCCATGGCCCGTGGATAATCGTCGTCATACATCACGCACAGCGTCAGATGAAACGGAGCCGCCATGGATTTGTACAAGGTGGAGAGAGCCTCGTTACGGAGGAAGGTGGAGATGCCTTCTTTTTCAAGCAATGCCCGGCGAATCTGAACCGCAGTTGCCGAAAAATGGGCAAAGACCTCAGTCACGGCGGTATGAAGCGGGCAGCTAAACCTCAAACTCATCCGCCGGGTTAAAGGGCGGCATCGGCACATTGATGATGCGCAGGTTGCCCACCGCGCGATGCACGCAGCCCGGGCGGATCATCACGCTGGTCATCGGCTTCAGCGGGATGCGTTCACCGTCCGCCTCCAGGTACCCCTCGCCCTCCAGCACGATGTAGATCTCCGTCATCACCTTATGGTAATGCGCTCGGCTGTCGGCATGGATGTCCGTCAGGTGCACCGTCGCCAGCGTGTTGTCCGGCTCTGCAAAGGCCCGGCGCGCCTGGCCGCAGGGGCAGGGCACCGGCGTGATTTCATCGAGCTGGGCTACGGAAAAGCGTTTCGAGGACATGCAATGGAGGTCTTACCGGGCAGCCGGTCAAAGTTCAAGAACGAAGGGCGCGGCCGCAGTGCTGCGTGAAAACTACCGGTGGAAATATTTTCCACAAAGTGGAGGCAAGATCGCCGGGGCCGCCGTAACTGCTTGCTCCTATGACTACCCTCGCCGTCTCCTCCATCGAAGAAAAGATCCAGGAACTTTGCGCCGCCATCGTCGCCGACGACGAAGTGCAGGAGGCCCGCAAGAACGCCGAGGCCTTCCTGGCCGATGAATCCGCCGTGGACATGTACCGCCAGGTGGCCCGCGCCGGCCGTGAGCTGGAGCAGAAGCAGCAGCGCGGCATCGAGCTCACCCAGGCCGAGATCGAAGGTTTCAATGATCTTCAGGAAAAGGTGGAGGCCAACCCCAAGGTGCAATCTTTCCAGACCGCCCAGCAGACCCTTCAAGACGTCGCCGAAATGATCCAGGCCTACGTCACCAAGACCCTGGAGAAGGGCTACGTGCCCGCCGAAGACGAAGTCTTCTCCAAAGGCGGCTGTGGCGAAGGCTGCGGCTGTCATTAAGAAATGACGTTTTCCGTGTCCCGTTTGCCGTTTCCGCAGTCTGAGAGGCACCTTTCAGAGACGGAAAACGGTCAACGGACAACGGCAAACGATCCCATGGATTTTTCCCTCCACCCCGTCGCCTTTCTGCGCACCTGCTACCCGCAGAAGTTCGGCGTGCCGCGGCAGTCCGGCCTGGTGCCGGCCGCCTGGGGTGAAATCGTGTTCGAGCCCGGGTACCGCCGGCCGGAAGCGGTGCGCGGCATCGAGGGCTTTTCGCATCTCTGGCTGATCACCGTCTTCCACCAGGTGGCGGAAAATGAAACGAGCCTGCTGGTGCGCCCCCCGCGTCTCGGAGGCAACGAGCGGGTCGGCGTTTTCGCCACCCGCTCACCCTTCAGGCCCAACCGCCTCGCCCTGTCCGTGGTCAAGCTCGAAAAAGTCGATGCCCAGGAGCCGCGCCTTTATGTCAGCGGCGTCGATCTCGTGGACGGCACGCCGGTCCTCGACATCAAGCCCTACGTGCCCTACGCCGATGCCCCCGCCCAGGCCACTGGCGGCTTCGCCGATGCCGCCCCGGCGGCCCTGCCCGTGCGCTGGACCACCGAGCCCGTGGCCGATCCTGCGGAGCGCGCGCTGATCGAGCAATCCATCGCCTTGCAGCCGCAGCCCGCCTACCAGACCGGGCCCGGGCGCGAGTACGGCGCCCGCCTCGGCGGCCACGAGGTGCGCTGGCTCCTGGCCGAAGGAACCGCCCAGATCCTGCAATGCCTTCCCGCCCCCCGGGAGTGAAGTTCCTGCCATACGACGGAAAATCCATTTGCCCCCCCGTACGCATCCGCGCTAATTACCGGTTCGCCTTCCCCTCCTTTTTGCCATGCTTGAATTTTTCCGTCGTCACCGTGGAGCTTTCCTGACCACCATCACCGTGGTCATCATTCTTTCTTTCTCCGTGTGGGGGGGCTGGAGAAAATCGGGCATGTCCGGGCCGCGCTCCGCTGAAGACACCGCCTTCACCATCTACGGCAAGGATTACTCCCATGTCGAACTCGGCCGCCTGGAGAACTTCCAGCGCCTCGCCTACAGCCTGCAGATGTACGAGCTGGCCTTCAGCCTGCCCTCGGCCTCCACCCAGTTGAAGACCCTTCCTGGTTCGCAGGGGCCCAACTACGATTTCGTCGGCAACCTGCTCGTCCTGCGTCACGAGGCCCTGGAGCACGGCGTCGCCGTTTCCGATGACGAAGCCACCAAGAAGCTCCAGTCCCTCCCGCCCTTTCAGAAGGATGGCAAGTTCGACCCGGACACGGCTGCCGACTTTGAAACCCGGATCAAGGCGAACGGCCTGACGTCGGACGACCTGCTGCAGATCGCCAAGGACCAGATTTACTACGACAAGCTGCAGGAAGTCGTGGGCGGCAATTACGCTCCCTCGCCCCTGGCCGTGAGCAAAAATTACGCCGCCACCCAGCAGACCATCAAGGCCTCCACCATCCTGTTCCCGCTCGATGATTACAAGAAGAGCGTGGAAGTGAAGGATGACGAAATCGAAAAGTACTACAAGCAAAAGCAGGACACCTACATGACCGTTGAGAAGCGTGCGGCGGTGTTCGTCCTCTTCGAAAAGCCCAAGCCTGATGACAAGAAGAAGCCCGAAGAAAACGCCAAGGTTGAGACGGACTTCGAAAAGGCTGCCGGCGACTTCGACGCCGAATTCGTCAAGCCCGGCGCTGACATCGGCGCCCTCGTGGACAAGTACAAGAAGGTCCTTCCAGCCCTGAAGCTGGAAACGGTGCCGCTGTTCGAAAAGGATTCCCCTCCCGCCCAGATCAAGGATGAGCCCAAGCTGGTTACCGAGATTTTCCGCAGCGCCCTCAAGGCCGGCAGCAACACCGACCACGTGGAAGGCGCCAAGGGCTATTACTTCGCCAAGGTCACCCAGTTGGAGCCCGCCAAGCAGCAGGAGCTCAAGGACGTGAAGGACAAGATCAAGGACACCCTGGTCACCCAGAAGGCCCAGGAAGCCATGACCAAGGCCGCCAACGAGGCCCGCACCGCCATCAATGAGGCGCTCAAGGCCGGCAAGAGCCTGGATGCCATCCTGAAGGAAAAGAACCTCAAGGCCGAGTCGATTCCCGAGTTCTCGCCCAACAATCCTCCTCCCGGCAATGCCCAGGGCGCCGCCATCGCCAAGGCCGCCGCCGATGCTCCGGTGGACACCGTGGCCAAGACCAAGGACCCCATCTCCAGCGACAAGGGCGAGCTGCTCGTGATCGTCACCAACAAGGAGCTGCGCAAGCGCGATGACGCCACCTCGCTGAAGACCAGCGATGAAACCAGCCTCGCCAGCCGCGGCCGCAGCGACCTGTTCCATTTCTGGTTCGACGGCCGCCGCACGGCCGCCGCCATGAAGCCTGTGCTGCGCTGATCCGTTCCCGGTTTCAGCCCGCCCACCCCCACCATGAACGAAGGCAGCAGCTCCATCGAAGACCTCTTCGATGAAGCCAGCGGCCATGTTGCCCTCGGCGAGCTGGAAGAGGCCGTGGTGCTCTACCGCCGCTGCGTCGCCCTCGATCCCCAGTTCGCCGATGGCTGGCACGCCCTGGGCATGGCGCTCATGAAGACCGATCACGTCAAAGAAGCCATCGGTGCCGGTCTGATGGCCACCACCCTGCGGCCCAACGATTTGTTAGCCTGGACCGCCCTCTCCCAGATGTACGTCAAGGCCGGCCAGATCGCCGAAGCCGAAGACGCCAAGGGCAAGGCCCGCATCCTGTCGCTCGGCGGCAAGGTGGTGAGGGAGTGAGGGGCGAAGCTCGTTCACCTCCAGATTCGGGCATCCTTATGAGGCTCCTTACACACAAATCATTGGAGAGGATGGGGGCCTGACTTTATCGAGGCTTGCATCATAGACTGACCGAGATGCAAAGCAGTCGAAAGGCCGGCTGTAGCTGGGCTCTATGAGCCCGGAGGCGTGGCGGAAGTTCGCAGCCCAAGGGCCAGTTCCAAGGGGTTGCCAACGTGGCGGTGGAGATGGACGAGCTCTTCAGGTCCGGCCTCGAAGAGGCCAGCTACAACAGCTCCCGTGCTGCGCTGCGTTTTCATGGGTCTCTTGCGCAAAGCTTCGACGCCTGCCTTGTCGAGGATCCGTGCCCCACAAGGAGCGGCGCGCATCTTGCCGCCGTCAAAAGACCTGCGGCGCAGCCGCCATGCCATTCATTCGCCTGGCAATCCTCCACGGCTGCTCTTGGTTTGTCGCGGCTGCGCCGCAGGTTTTTTGTCGGCGGCAAGATGCACGCCGCTCCTTGTGGGGCACACGGTCGCGCTCGAGCCAGGGGTTGCTCCCTTCACTCCCCTCACTTTTCCCTCGACAACCCATCCCGTGATTCCCACAGGGCCCGTGTTCTTCACCCCCATGAAAACACCCGCCCGTCCCCTGAGTGCCATAGCCACGAACGATCGCCGGACCTCTCGCCCCCAATCCGGCCGAATCCGACTGAATCCGACCGGATCCAGGGTGAAAAATTTCCGCCCGGTCCCCCAGCGACGGCTGCATCTGCGCCTATTCCACCACCATCTCCCCCTTCATCACCAGCCAGTGGCCGGGGAAGCTGCAAATGTAGGGGTAGCGCCCTGGTTTTTCCGGAGCCAGGAAGCGCAGCGTCTCGCTGTCGCCTTGGCTGATCAGCTTGATCTGGTGCAGGATCTTCCGGTTGTCGGGGATGAAGCTCTTCGCCATGCCGCTGGCATCCTTGGCCATTTCATTGCCCGCCAGGCCGATCTCATCCGCCGCGCCGGGCTGGACGATGAGGAAGTTGTGCGGCGTCACGTCCGGGTTTTCAAAGGTCAGCTTCACCGGCGCCTTGGCCTTCACCGTGAACTCGCGCACATCGAACAGCAGCCGCTCCGGCACGGCCTTGATGGTGAGCGTCTGCAAGCCCGGCTGGTCATCAAAAGGATTGGGCTTCTCCGCCTTCTTCTTTTTCGCCATCACTGCCGGCTTCTTGGGATTCGAGTCCTGAAGAAACTTCGCCAGCTCGGGATGCTTCGCGTTGAAGGCCGCGTTGTTGAGCCAGAACGGCTTCAGCGTGTAGCTGTCCAGGGCCGTGCGCAGGGCATAGGTGAGGTACTCGTCCATCGGGTGCTTCAGCACGTCCAGGGCGGCTTCGAGGGCTTCCGGAGTGCCGATGTAGCTGGCGGCGATGGCGGCTTCCAGGCGGACGAGACCGCTGGGGTCGTTGGCGGCTTCTCTCAGGATAGAAAATGTTGCCGGAAGTTTCCATCCCTCATCAAGACGGGTGACTCCATCAAAGTCGGAGGGAAACCATGTGGCAAGTTCACGGAATGCGGCCGCCCTAGTCAGGGCCAGTTTACTGTGGAAGAGGCACATGATGATTGTGCGCCAATGAGTATCAAGTGCTGCAATGCAGCCCCTGACATTGGTCCAATGGGCGCTGGCTTGGCTAGCCAGCCACTTATTCATTTCGGCGGGCGACAAATTCTTCGATGGCATGTTGCTGGCTTCCCCGGCCTTTGCCTCGATGAGAAGGGGCGTGATCACCCACAGCAGTTCGAGTTGAAGTGGTTCGCTGAGCGGCTCGAACCCCGATTTCACACCGTGAAACAAGGCATGATCCGATTGGATGCCATGGTCTGGCCTGGCGAGCCATTCGGCGAGTGCGATGGCCAGATCGTCGCTGGCCCTCTCCCTCAGCTCCCCCCGCACCAGATACCGCGTGCGCAAATCATCGCTCTTCAGCAGTTCAATGAGCTTCTCCACCGGCTCGCCCGCGATCTTCACCGGCTCCAGCGGCTTCGCGCCCTTCCGGGTGATGCGCCAGATGCGGCCGCTGGTCTTGTCGCGGCGGGTATCGCGCAAAGAGTACTGCATGTGGCCCTTCACCGGGTTGTACCAGTCAGCCACATACAGCGCGCCATCGGGGCCGCATTTGCAGTCCACGGGGATGAAGCTGAGGTTGGTGCTTTGCAGGATTTGGCCCACCTTCTTTTCCTCGAAGTGGGTGTCCTTTTCCACCCACTCGTGCAGCTCGATCTCGTTGGTCGGCTTGTAGCGCACGCGGGCGAAGTGGTTGTGGAATTCCGGGCCCCAGTGCGCGTTGTGCAGGAACTCCTGGCCGCAGGTGCCGCTGTAGGCCGGGAAGTAGCTGCCGGCGGGCACGTGGATGTCGGGATACGGGGCGTTGAGCGCATGCACCGCCTCGGCAAACACGGGGTGGCTGCCCATGTGGAAGCCCCAGTCATCAAAGCAGATGCCCCAGGGATTGGTGCTCATGTACGAGCCGAAGGGCGTGAGCTTCTGCGTGTGCGGGTTGTAGCGGAAGAAGCTGCTTTCGCGCGTGCGCACCGGGCCATACGGTGTCTCCACCTGGCTGTGCAGGAAGATGCTTTCGCGGAAGATCAGGTCGCCGTCAGGGCTCCAGGTGAAATCATGCAACGCGTGGTGGCTGTCCTCGGTGCCGAAGCCGGTGAGCAGCACCGTGCGCTGGTCGGCCTTGCCGTCTCCATCGGTGTCTTTGAGGAACAGCAGGTTGGGCTCATCGCTGACGTACACGCCGCCATTGCCCAGCTCGAAGGCGAGGGGAATGGACAGCTTGTCGGCAAACACCGTGCACTTGTCTGCCTTGCCGGTGTGGTGGGTGTCTTCCAAGATGAGCAGCTTGTCCGCCGGCGCTTCGCCAGGAACGATCTGCGGGTAGGTGACGGAGGTGCTCACCCACAGGCGGCCCTTGGCATCCCAGCGCATCTGGATGGGCTTCTTGAAGTCGGGAAAATCCTCCTCGCTGGCGAAGCAGGTGACCTCAAAGCGCGGGTCGATCTTGAACGCCTTCAGCTCATCGGCAGGGCTCAGCCACTCATTGATCGGCCGGTCGCCGGTGATCACGGGCAGGGGATCAAGCTTGCTGTCATCCACTTTGGCTGGGGCGGGATTGCCCTGGGCCACGGACCACAGCGCGTGGTCGCGGTTGTAAACCATCTCGCCCAGCTTCTTCAGCTCGCCGGGGAAATTCACCACGCCATAAGGCTCGGCCCGGCCCCCGGTGATGTAGTAGCCATTGAGCGGCCGGTAGTGATAGAAGAACTGCTGGTCCTTGTCTTCGACCAAAGCGCGCAAAGCGGGATTCACCTTGGGGGCGGTCTCTTCGAACAGGCCGCGGTAGAGCTCATCGGCAAACACCGAGTAGCCTTTCTCGTTCAAGTGGATGCCGTTGATCGTGAGGTGATCCGTTTTCGGTTTGCCGTTTTCCGTGAAGGCGGCAAGCATGGGCTCGAGTACATCGACAAAGCCCACGCCCTGATCCTTGGCCACGCGCTTCATGGCTTCGGCATAGGCATGGCAGCGCTCATTGGTGGCTTTGCCATCAGGCATTGGCGGCCCCAGGTTCTCACTGCCGATGGGCGAGATGAGCACGATGCGCGGAGCGGAACGGCCGTTGTAACGGTGGCTCTTCAGCTCGATGAGGAAGGCGGCCAGCAGCTTCTCGAACTCGGGCACGGCTTCGATGCCCTTGAAGGATTCGTTGAAGCCGAAGGCGCCGATGATCACATCGGCCTTTTCATTGGCCAGATGTTCGTTCAAGTCGCCAAAGCCGTCCGGCCGCGGCCGCAGCGCCACCTCGTCTGCCGACCACGACAGGTTGCGCACCACCAGGTCATGCTTCGGGTGGCGCTGATAGAGCAGGCTCTCGAACTGCCCATAGGCTTGCATGCGGTCGAACAGCGTGTTGCCGATCAGCACCACATGATCGTGCGGCTGAAGCTGCAATGGAAGCTGGGCCCTGACGGTGATGTTCAGAAGCAGGAGCGAAAGGAGGATGGCAAGGCTGCGCATCCTTCCGCAACGAAGCGACGGGCGGCTGTCTCTCGCCCTTGGGTGATGATATCCGTGAGCCGGCGGACCGCAATTCCAGCCGGCCATTCAAGGCGGGTGGCTCAAGTAGAACGAGTTTGCAACTCGTACGCTGGTCCGGCGGGTTTTCCAACCCGTCGAACAGGCTGGGCGGCCCACCTGGCCTCTTTTCGGGGCCTGGCCTTCCGCTCTCCTGAAACGAGTGACGAAACTCGTTCTACGCAGGAGCTGGCCGCTTCCGCCCGCAGGTCTTCACCAAGCTCCAGTCGATCCACCCTTGGGCAACGATGGATCAAAAGCCTGCGTGCTTGTTATTTGCCGTCGTAGCTTTCATGATGAGGACACGGCATGGTTTGCCAGCCGCCCCTTCCGCTTTTCCCCCTTTCTGTTCATGAAACGTCCTGTCATCATTGCCTCCGTGGTCATCCTCGCCTGCGTGGCGGCCGCCATCGGGTTGTTTGTGGCCAATTCAAATCCTGCGGTGCCCCAGACGCAGGCCCTGCAGGCTGAGCTGAAAAAAGCCCAGGCCGAAGTCGCCCAGTTGAAAAGCCGGGTGGAGAAGCTTCAAGAACCTCCGCCAGTGGCCAAGCCCGTCGTGCCTGCGCCACCTCCCGCCGCGCCAGCCACCGCCCCGGCGCAAGCCGAATCGAGTGAGCGTGCCAAAGTGCGCAAGCAATTTGAAGCGCAGATCGATCTGACCAGCGGACAGCTTTTTCAAAAGTTCAACCTGGACAACAAGGAGCGCGCCCAGTTAAGGCAGCTTGTGAGCGACTGGGATTTGAAGCATTATGAGGCCTGCATGAGGCAGACCGACCCGTCGCTGACGCCGATGCAGCGTGCGGCTGCGAAGCGGGAAGATGAAGCCACCCGGGAGGCTTCCGATGCCTCCGTGCGCCAGTTCCTCAACAACGAGGACGATTACAAGGCCTACCTGCGGTGGATGGACACCCGACCGGAGATCATGCAGCTCCAGCTCGGAGGCAATGTGTTTGGCGATGCCGGTGAACCGCTCTCCGAGGACCAGCGCGAGCAGCTCATTGACCTGATGGCCGCCACCCGCAATGCCAAGCCCGATCCCACCGATCCGCGCAACATCAGCGCCAGCAGCCTGACCCCGCAGAACATCGCGGCCCTGGTCGAACAAATGAAAACGGACAACCAGCACGTGGTGGACAACGCCGCGGCCTTCCTCAGTCCTGCCCAGATCGACGCCTTGAAGAAGCTGCAGCAGCAGACCCTGGCCCTGAATGAGGCGGGGATGCACATGATGGCCGGAGCGAAGAAGTAGCCGCCCTTTCCTCACCTTGCCGCTTGCAGTGCGGCGCGGCGGCACGCATGGATGGGCCGCATGAAACCCCTCCTCGAAACCCTCACCGCCGGCGCGGGCTACCTCGCCAAGAAGGGAATCGATGAGGCGCGGCTGAACATGGAGCACCTGCTGGCGCATGTGCTGCAGTGCCGGCGCATGGACCTGTACCTGCGCTTTGACCAGCCGGTGGCGGAGCCGCATCTGGAGGAGCTGCGCAAGCTGGTGAAGCGTCGCGGCGAGGGCGAGCCCTTGCAGCATCTGCTGGGCACCGTGGAGTTCTACGGCCTGGAACTCATCAGCGACCACCGCGCCCTGGTGCCAAGGCCCGAGACGGAGCGCCTGGTGGACATGCTGGTGACGGATTTCAAAGCCTCGCCGCCCGCGCGTGTGCTGGACATGGCCACCGGCTCCGGCTGCATCGGCCTGGCGCTGGCGCAGGCCTGGCCGGCGGCGGCCGTGATGCTGGCGGACATTTCCGAGGATGCCCTGGAACTGGCGCGGCTGAATGCCACACGGCTCAATCTCAGCGGCCGGGTCAAGCTGCTGCGCACCGACTTGTTCGAGAAGGTCACCGGCGAGTTCGATCTCATCGTGGCCAACCTCCCCTACATCCCCACGGCCGAGATCGCGACGCTGAGCCGCGAGGTGCGCCGCGATCCCGCGCTGGCGCTCGATGGCGGTGCCAGCGGCCTGGAGATTGTCGAGCGGTTCATCAAGGAGGTGTCACCAAGGCTCAGTGCCGAAGGCAGCATCGCTCTGGAGGTCGGCCATGATCAGGGGCCGCCGACGGCTGATCTTTGCCGCGCGGCCGGCTTTGCCGAGGCCCACGTGCGCAGCGACCTCGCCGGGGTGGCGCGCTTTGTCTTTGCTCGTGGGCCTGCACGTGCCGTGGCGGTGATGGAGGGGTGAAAGGACGGCCGAAAGGCATGGTGTGGAGGTGTGCGAAGCACCTTGGACTGCGGTGACTTGTCACCGCTTTCGGCTGTGGAGGCTTGCCGACGGTACACGGCAGCTTCAAAAGCACAGGCTCCTGAG
>FTCC01000920.1_pt1 | contig 25444 bp, 25 predicted proteins | sample 1639481 | NCBI WGS metagenome assembly FTCC01 (sample SAMEA3914864, study PRJEB12502) | metagenome | biome: forest; material: soil | place: USA | collected 2012-03-12 | depth 0.3 m | reverse complement strand
GTGACGGACGATCCCGAGACCAACGGCCAGGTGGGCAACCTGGGGCTCACGCCGCAGCAGGAGGCCGACATCGTGGCCTTCCTTAAAACACTCAGTGACGGTTTCGGCAGGCCCACCTACTCGGGCTCGGGCGGGAAGTAATTGGACAATCTAGGCTTGGTTTTTGTGTGCAAGGCTGGTATCTCAGCCTCATGATTAAAACCAGCCTTACCGTCCTCATTCTGGCAATCTGCGGCTCATGCCTGGCCGAGGCCCCGCTGAAGCTTCCCGATGGAAGTGATTTCACCAAGTTTCGAATGGCCTATGCGGCGAAGCCGGACTTCGAGCCGCAATGGAAGGTAAGCGACGAGCGAGATGCTCTCCTTGCGGCTTACAAAGCCAAAAACAGCGCGGAAGTAGCCCGCCTTTCCAAGGCGTGGCTCGACAAGGTGCCTGTGGATGCGGACGCGCATTTCATGCGGGCCCAGGCGCTCAAGAAGTTGGGCGACTGGGCCGGCTTCAGCTACCACTGGCATTGCTTTTATGGGCTGATAGCGTCCATCACCTCGTCCGGCGATGGGAAGTCGGCCAAAACGGCCTTCAAAGTCATCTCAGTGGATGAGGAGTATAGCTTTCTGGATGAGATCGGCGCTCAATTGTTGAAACAGACTCTCCAGTATCCGTGCGATGTGATGCAGGTCCGCCTTCGCGACGGCACCGAGTCCACGCTGTACTTTGATATTTCGATTCCTTTTGCCGCTGAAGGGCGCAACCTGCAGCCAAAAAAGTGACCAGTCAGGATCTTCGGGGCAAGACGGTGATTGGGGCTGCCTAATTCCATGGTTGTCATCGCCACCCAGCATCCCGATCTCGACATCGTCCAGCTTACGGAAGCGGATGTGTATGAGCATTTCGCCCTGATCCACCGCAACCGCGAGCACCTGGCGCCGTGGCTTCCGTGGGTGCCGCTGGTCACGGAGCCGCGCGATGTGGCGCGCTTCATTGCCGTGTCCAGCGCTGCATGGCAGGGGCGGCGGGAGCTGGCCTGCGGGCTGCGTCTTCACCACCGGCTGGTGGGTGGCATCGGCATCGTGGATTCCGATCTCGAAAACGAGTGCGTGAGCCTGGGCTACTGGCTGGATCACGAACAGTGCGGCCGGGGGCTCATGACCTTGGCGGTGCAGGCGATGACCCGCTGGTGCTTCATGGAAATGGGCCGCCACCGGGTGCAGATCCGCGCCGCGGTGGACAACGTCGCCAGCCGCCGCATCCCGGAGCGGCTGGGCTTTGCCCAGGAAGGGCTGCTGCGCCAGGCCGCCATCGTGGCCGGGCGCCGGCAGGACATGGTGCTGTACGCGCGGCTGCGGTGCGATTGACAAGGCGTTCCCGTGCGCGGCAACTTTCTTTGCCGATGGTGGTTTAGCCTCATGAGTCCGCCGCCTGGTGCCGGGATGGGGATGGACAATGCGCCAGCGGCACACTAGCATCCGACCGTCCTCGCCCCCATCTCATGCCAGACCCGGAATGGTCGATCCCTGATGCTGCCCCTGCCTCGCCTGGCGCGACCGATGAATCGTGCGACCAGGAGAGCGTGCGCCTGATGCTGCGCGTGAGGGAAGGAGATGCCCGGGCGTTTGAGGCGCTGGTGGAACTGCACCAGCGGGGCGTGATCGGCACGGTGACGCGGATGCTGGGCAATGTGGATGATGCGCACGATGTGGCCCAGCAGGTGTTCATACGGGTGTGGAAATCCGCCCCGCGCTACGAGGCGACAGCGAAGTTCACCACCTGGCTCTACACCATCACGCGCAACCTGGTGTTCAACGAAGTCCGCCGCCGCTCTCGGCGCAAGGAGGTGTCGCTCGACGAGCCAGCCTTCGACGACCAGCCGCGCCAGGTGGTCCATCCCCTGGCGCCGGGAGCTGACACGCTGACCCAGCAGGAGGAACTGGAAAAAGCCCTCGATGCCGCCATCAGCGCCCTGCCCGAAAAGCAGCGCATGGCCGTGATTCTCCGCCGCTACGAAGACACGCCGTATGAAGACCTGTGCCAGATCCTCGGCATGTCACTTCCCGCCGTGAAGAGCCTGCTGTTCAGGGCGCGCGGGGAGCTGAGGAAGAGCTTGGCGGTGTATCTAGGGGAGGAATAGGAAGTGATAAGTAAGAAGTAATAAGTCCCTGAGATCGGGCCCAGATGAACTTATCACTTCTTGCTTTTCACTTCTTACCCGATCTGCGCCAGGATCGCTGAGGCAATCTTATCGGCCTGGGCTTCAAGGTACTCGACATCACGGCCTTCGATGAGCAGGCGGATGAGGGACTCGGTGCCGGAGTAGCGCAGCAGCACACGGCCGTAGTCGCCGAGCTTCTTTTCGGTTTCCTTGATGATCTTGTTCGCCTCCACCAGCTCATCAATCGGGGGCTTGATGCGCACGTGGAGGTTGCGGGCGGACTGGGGGAAACGCTTGAGGCATTTGCGCAACTGGCTGAGTGGCTCGCCGGTTTCCTTCATGATGCGCAGGAGCTGCAGGCCGGCCACGAGCCCGTCGCCTGTGGTGGCCCAGTCGCCAAAGATGATGTGGCCGCTCTGCTCGCCGCCAAGGTTCAGGCCACGGGCGCGCATCTGCTCCAGCACATAGCGGTCGCCCACGCCGGTGCGGATCACCCGGCCGCCGAGGTTGTTGACCAGTTCATCGAGGCCGAAGTTGCTCATCACGGTCACCGCCAGGGTGTTTTCCTTCAGCGTGCCCTTGCGCAGCATCGATTCGGCGGCCACGGCCATCAGCTCGTCACCGTCCAGCGCGCTGGCCTCTTCATCGCAAAGCAGGATGCGGTCGGCATCGCCATCGTGAGCCAGGCCGGCGTGGGATTTGGACTGTTTCACCAGGCGCTCCAGCTCCTCGCCATGGGTGCAGCCACAGGCTTCGTTGATGTTAAAGCCGTCGGGCTCGGAATGGAACACCTGCACGTCCGCACCGAGCTGCTGCAGGGCCAGCGTGCTGGTGATAGAGGCGGCGCCGTGGGCGTTGTCGAGAGCCACGCGCATGCCATCCAGGCGCACGCCGCCCATGGAGGCCACGGCATGCTCCACGTACTGCTCGATGGCGCCGTCCAGCTTGCTGGTGCGGCCGATGTCGCGGCCCTCAGGGCGGGGCAGATCGCCGCCGGTGCCCAGCACGATGCGCTCGATGTCGAGCTCGGTTTTGTCATTCAGCTTGTTGCCGTCGCCATGCACGAACTTGATGCCATTGTCGCGGAAGGGGTTGTGGGAGGCGGAGACGACGACGCCAAAGCTCGCCTTGTGCCGGGCGGTCAGATAGGCCACGGCCGGGGTGGGCATGATACCCACCAGCACGGCATCGACACCCACGGAATTGAGCCCGGCGACCAGGGCGCCTTCCAGCATCTCGCCCGAAGCGCGGGTGTCCCGGCCGATGAAGGCGCGAGGGCGCTCGCCAGCACTGGCCTTGCCACCGAGGATGACGGCCGCCGCCTGGCCCAGGCGCATGACGAACTCCGGTGTCATCGGGTGGCGGTTCGCCACGCCACGCACACCGTCGGTACCAAAAAACTGCCGCTTTTCCTGTGACATAAGGCGCGCGCTGTAGCGCAGGGGAAAGGAGGGAGCAAGCGCGGAGTTCGCCGCGTCGCGGGCTTGCCGGTTTTACCGCACACCCCGGGGCGGTGTGAAGCCGGTGGCGCTGCCGAGAGAGTGCTCCTCAAGGAGCTGCTCGCGCTCGCGCATTGCCTGGGGGCGCGTCTGCTGCTTGATCATGTTCCAGAAGAAAAACGCCACCACCACGGCCAGCAGCTTGGCGCGCCAGTTGCGGGTGGTCATGACCCTGAACTCATGCAGCCACGTCAGGGGCGCCGTCTTCGTCTTCGTCATCTTTTTGGGGATCTCCGAACGTGAGGATTTCATTGACGTGCCGCTTGAGCACTTCTGGTTCCAAATCGTGGTCCAGTTTGCCGCGGAAGCACAGGGACAGGGCACCGGTCTCCTCGGAAACAATGAGCGCGATGGCATCGGTCTCCTCGGTGATGCCCATGGCCGCCCGGTGGCGCAGGCCCACGGCGCGGTTGCGCACCTCGCGCTGGCTGACGGGAAACACGCAGCCGGCGGCGACGATGCGGCCCTGCTCCACAATGACGCCACCATCGTGCAGCGGCGTCTTGGGATGGAAGATGGTGTTGAGCAGCTCGCTGGAGATGACCGCATCGATGGCCACGCCGGTCTCGACAAACTGGCGCATGTCGATGCCGCGCTTGATGGCGATGAGGGCGCCGATGCGCTTGTGGGAGAGCTCCACCATGGATTCGATGAGCAGGTCCAGCGAGGCCTCGTCGGTCTTGTTGAAGTTAAAGAGCCGCTGGCTGCCCAGCTCGGCTAGCATGCGCCGCAGCTCCGGCTGAAAGATGACCACCAGGCCGATGGCCAGGAAGACGGAGAGCCGTTGCAGCAGCCAGGTGATGACCTCCAGCTTAAGGAAATCCGAGATGATGGTGAGGCTGAGCAGCAGCACCAGCAGGCCCGTGAGGATGCGCGCGCCGCGGGTGGCGCGCAGGAACAGGTAGCCGTGGTAAGCAAGCGCCGAGAGGATGAGGATCTCGATCCCATCCCGCCAGTGCGCCTCAACAAACTCCCACATGGTTTTCTGGTAGCGCGGGATGGCAGCTTGTCAAAGCCCCCGTCCTTCCAAGAAAACAATGGCCCAGAAAGCCGTTCCGCGGCCCCTTTAGCGCTTCCATCAGAAGTCTTCCGCGTTGACACCTGCGGGCCGGCCGGGTTCTCATCCATCCAGCAATGAAACACCGCCTTCGTCTTCTTTGGACCCCTGGAGTCCTGCTCTGGCTCACAGGCTGCGCCAGTATGCTGCCCGTTTCCACCCAGGAGATCGATGAGGCCGAGCGGCTGGAGAAGCGGGTGCTCAACCACCCCGAAGTGGTAGAGATTCTCGACCGCCATCAGAACGGCTGGTTCATCGACACCGCCGGTACCCCGCCCGCTTTCAACTACGGCACCAGCGGCCGCCAGTACGCCGGCAAGGACCGCGAAGGCCGCGACGTCATCGCCCCCATCCCGGATGCCTATACCTCCGCCGAGCTGGACACGATCGCCAATGCCATCGCCGAAGAAATGCGCGCCATGCACTTCTCCCGTCGCGTGGAATTCCACGACACCCTGCACAACGACCACACCACGCATGTGCTGCTGCCCACCGGCGAAGTGCGGAAGCCATGACCAGGAACAGCCTGCGACCGCACGTCCACTCCGGCCCTTTTGTCTGCTTTGATTCACTTGGATCCGGTCCGATTGAGTCGGATCGGGCCTCTTCCGGCCTCGCGTCCAAGGGAGCGAGGGAGTTCCGCCCAATACTGTTCGTTTAGCACTTTTTCCTCAGCGCCAAAGGCGCGCAATGTGACAGCCTGGGGTGCAGCGGGCTTGCGAGCGAAGCTCAGGTAAAGAGATGGGAGGAGACACGCCAAGCGAGGATTTCTTCGAAGCCTAAGGCTCGCCACCAGCGCTCCAGGGAAGCGCTGCTGCATGGCCCGGAATCCCTGATTTGCTGCTTTTCAGAACCTTGAACTCGTGGGGCTTTCGAGTTTTAGCGTATGCCGGATTACCTGGGTGGTCGGCTGCTGGCGCAGCCATCGAAACAGCGAACCATCCAATCAAGGAGAGCAAAAAGAGCCTTCCCAGATGTAATGGATACTTCATGGTGACAGCAATGGACCTGTTTCTCCGGCCTGACTAACGGATTAGCAACCAACAGGTGATTTTGCGTCCCCGAAACTTTAGCCAGGAGGCAAGGCTTCAGATCACCCAATCTTCTCCGTCCCCGCATAAGGCCGCAGCACCTCCGGCAACAAGATCGTGCCATCGGCCTGCTGATAGGTCTCCAGCAAGGCCACATACAAACGCGCCAGGGCGGTGCCGGAGCCGTTGAGGGTGTGGCAGAAGCGGTTCTTCTTGTCGTCCTTGAAACGCAGGTTCATGCGCCGCGCCTGGAAGTCGCCGAAATTGGAGCAGCTCGAGACCTCAAGGAAGGCGTTCTGGCCGGGAGCCCAGACTTCGATGTCGTAGGTCTTGGTGCTGCCAAAGCCGATGTCGCCCGTGCACAGCTCGATGACGCGGTAGTGCAGGCCCAGGGTTTGCAGCACCTTCTCGGCATTGGCGGTAAGCTTCTCCAGCTCTTCAAAGGAGGTTTCAGGCGTGGTGATCTTCACCAGCTCCACCTTGTCGAACTGGTGCATCCGGATCAGCCCGCGAGTACCCACACCGGCCGCGCCCGCCTCGCTGCGGAAGCAGGGGGTGTAGCCCACGTAATTGATCGGCAGCTTGTCGTGCGCCATGATCTCTTCGCGGTGCAGGTTGGTCACCGGCACCTCGGCGGTGGGGATGAGGTAGATGCCGTCGCGCTCGCACTTGTAGAGCTGGTCGTCGAACTTGGGCAACTGACCGGTGCCCACCAGGCACTCGGGCTTCACCAGGTGCGGCACGTTCACTTCCGTGTAGCCGTGCTGGGTGGTGTGCAGGTCGAGCAGGAAGTTGATCAAGGCACGCTCCAGGCGCGCGCCCTGGCCGCGGTACACGACGAAGGCGCTGCCGCTGAGCTTGGCTCCGGCATCGAAGTCGATGATGCCAAGCGTGGTGCCGAGCGTGATGTGGTCCTTGGGCGTAAAGTCGTAGGCCGGCTTGGAACCCCAGGCGCGCACTTCCGGATTGTCCTCGGCGCTGGTGCCCACGGGGCAGGCATCATGCGGCACGTTCGGCAGGCCCAGCATCAAATCGCGCTGCTTGTCGTCGAAGGCATCGGCTTCGTGGCCGATCTGTTCGATGCGGTCGCCGATGCCCCGGACCTTGGCCTCGATTTCGGAGGTGTCCTGGCCGTTTTTTTTCGCGATACCGATCTCCTTGGAGATGCGGTTGCGGTCGCTTTGCAGCGTCTGGCGTTCGGTTTCAGCGGCACGGCGCTGCTCGTCGATGACGAGGATTTCATCAATGACGGGGGCGTAATCGGTGCCACGGGCGGCGAGCCGCTGCTTCACCGTGTCGGCCTGTTCGCGAATGAGGCGGATGTCGAGCATGGGGCGCAGACGGTAGAGGGGAGCGGCCGTTTGTCGAGGGCGATAGCAGGGGAGTGATGTTCTTCCTGCCCTCTCTAAATTTACGCCAGCCAGTCTTCCACATTACGCCAGCCAGTCTTCCACACGAAGGCCAGTGAATCGGGAGAACTCACTGTAGTTGTGCGTCACGACGGTGAGGTCGTGGGCGAGTGCTGTCGCCGCAATCATGAGGTCGTTGCCGCCAATGATCTCTCCTCTGCGTTCCAAATCGTGGCGGATACGTGCATATTCGCGGGCAGCCATAAGGTCAAAATCAAGGCGGGAGAGCCCTCCAAGTGTTTCTTGAATCAAGACCACGCGCTGTACGGGAAGATCATACTTCATGGCACCGAGCAGCAGCTCGGCCCATACGACTGAGCTGGTGACTATGTGAGCACGAGGAGTGCTTCGCAGGCGATCGCGCAACCGCACGTCCTTGCCCTTCAGGTAGGGAATCCAGATGCTGGTATCCTCCAGGTAGCGCATCACCATTCGCGAAGTGGTTCGGCAGGAGCGTCGTCCGGAGCTTCGAAATCCAGCCCGGTCAGGCAGCCGAAGGTCCGTTCGAAGTACTGGGCCGGCCAGCCGTTTGAGTCCGCTTCAGTAGGTGGTGCGCCTTTGGTGACGCTGGCTAATGCCATGGCATCTCGAATCAGTTGTTCGAGCTTGGAGGCGGAATTTTCGTCCAGTTCTTCAAGCGTGTTTTGCAGATCGACGACCAATGTGCTCACCCGGCATTCTTGCCACAACTCAGAGGCGAGTGCCAGAAACAATTGATTCAAGCCGCCTGGGGTCATCAGTTGTGTTTAGCCCTGGTTTGCGGAATCAGTTAGCACATGATGCTTCGCCTGGCCCTTGTTTTCAGCTCGCTCGTGATGCTTTGTGCCTGCGGGCCGACGGAGAAAACCAGCAGTGGCGAGGCCGCCCTGCTCCAGCCTCCGCTGCTCGCCCGCTGGCACCCGGCGGACATTGCCGACAACGGCCGTGTCTGGATCCAGGCCGACAACCTCATGATGTTTCCCGGCAGGCCCATGACCGCCGCCGTGTTCGACGGCTGGACTGAGGCAAAGCTGCCGCTGACCGATTACGCCATCAGCTTCGAAGCCCGCCGGGTGGAAGGGCGCGACTTCTTTGCGGCGCTGACCTTTCCGGTGAACAAGATCGACACGTGCGCCACCTTGGTGTTAGGCGGCTGGGGCGGGGCGCTGGTGGGCATCTCCAGCATTGATGACCAGGATGCCAGCGAGAACAGCACGCGCAGCGAGCAGGCCTTCGTCAATGGCCAGTGGTACAAGGTGCGGCTGGAGATCACGCATGAGGACCTGAAAGCGTGGATCGATGACCGCCTGGTGGTGAACACCAGCATCACAGGCCGCAAGATCAGCCTGCGGCCGGGCGACATCGAGCACTGCGCGCCTTTTGGCCTGGCGAGCTTTGGCAGCGAGGGGCAGGTGCGGGCGTTGAAGGTGCGGAGATTATGAAGCGAACTCCACCTTTTCGTAAACATCGGCCAGCGTCATCGAAAAGCCGAGATCAGGCACCCGAAGGATGTCGGCGTCTTCTGTCAGAGTCTCAACTTCCCACCCATCTGGCGGCGGCACGCGCCGGTACACGATGATTTCCTTTTTTTCCTGGGCGATGATCACATAGTGCTTCACGCTTTCGGTGTTGAGATAGGCGAACATCTTTTCCCGGATGTCCGTGTTCTCAGTGGAAGGGGACAGCACCTCGATCACCAGCACCGGGTTCTCCTTGAAGCGGCTGTCGCCATTTTTTGGGTCACAAATGACCATCACATCCGGATAGTAGTGGAAAGCCCTGTTGAGGAAAGCCACCCGTACTCGCTTGTTGCCGCTGAACACCCGGCATGGATGCTTTCGAAGGTGCTGGTGCAACGGCCCGAATACATTCCCCGAGATGGTTTCATGAGCGTCGCTCGGATCGGCCATCGCACAGACCTGTCCGTTCACATATTCCTGACGCAATTCACTGGCGTCCGTGATGGCAAAGTATTCCTCTTCTGATACCAGGGCAGGTTTCCTCAACGCGCTCATGCCATCCATTTTAGGCGAGGTGCGATGCGTGGTCAAATACGCAGCCTTGCACAACGGCCCGCCTTGCATCAGGTTCCCGGCTCATTTTCACCCTACCAAGCCATGCCCAAGAAAGCCGCTGCCAAAACGACCACGTCTGACCTCCATCGCAAACACAGTTCTGCCGTCGTGGACGGAGTGGAGCGTGCCGCCAGCCGCGCGATGCTTCATGCCGTGGGCTTCAAGCGCGAGGACTTCCAGAAGTCGAAGATCGGTGTGGCCAGCACCTGGAGCATGGTCACGCCCTGCAACATGCACATCGACCGTCTGGCCAAGGAAGCGGCGAAGGGCGTGGATGCCGCAGGCGGCAAGAGCGTGATCTTCAACACGATCACCATCTCCGATGGCATCTCGATGGGCACCGAGGGTATGAAGTACTCCCTTGTTTCGCGCGAGGTGATCGCCGATTCCATTGAGACCGTGGTCGGCTGCGAAGGCATGGACGGCTATGTGGCCATCGGTGGCTGCGACAAGAACATGCCGGGCTGCCTCATGGTCATGGGCCGCATGAACCGGCCGAGCGTGTTCGTCTATGGCGGCACCATCCTGCCCGGCTGCGTGGGCGTGGAGAAGAAGGATGCGGACATCGTCACCGTCTTCGAAGCGGTGGGCAAGCACGCTAACTGCCAGATTACCGACAACGAACTTGTCGACATCGAGGAGCACGCCATCCCCGGCGAAGGCTCCTGCGGCGGCATGTACACGGCGAACACCATGGCCAGCGCCATCGAGGCCATGGGCATGTCCCTGCCGAACTCCGGCGCCCAGGCAGCCGTGTCGGCGGAGAAGATGATAGACTGCTTCGACGCCGGCGCAGCGGTGATGAACATGATCAAGCGCGGCATCCGCCCCCGCGACATCATGACCAAGGAGGCGTTTGAGAACGCCATCACCCTCATCATCGCCCTCAGTGGTTCCACCAACGCGGTGCTGCACCTGATCGCGGCCGCCCACAGCACGGGCGTGAAGCTGGGCATCGAGGACTTCGTGCGCATCGGCAAGCGGGTGCCCGTGCTCGCCGACCTGCGCCCGAGCGGCAAGTACTTCATGAACGACCTGGTGAAGATCGGCGGCACCGTGCCGCTCATGCGCCTGCTCATCGAGGAAGGACTCATGCACGGCGACTGCCTCACCGTCACCGGCAAGACGATGAAGGAGAACATGAAGAACTCCAAGATCGTGTGGCCCAAGTCGCAGACGATCGTCCGCCCGCTGAGCGACCCGATCAAGAAGGACAGCCACCTCGTCATCTTCAAAGGCAACCTCTGCCCCGGCGGTGCCGTCGGCAAGATCAGCGGCAAGGAAGGCCTCACCTTCAGCGGCAAGGCCATCGTGTTTGATTCCGAAGAAAAGGCCTTGCAGGCCATCCTCAATGACAAGGTGAAGAAGGGCCACGTGATCATCATCCGCATGGAAGGGCCCAAGGGCGGCCCCGGCATGCGCGAGATGCTTTCGCCCACCTCCGCCATCATGGGCAAAGGCCTGGGCAAGGAAGTGGCGCTGATCACCGACGGCCGCTTCAGCGGCGGCAGCCATGGTTTCGTGGTCGGCCACGTGACTCCGGAAGCCTTCCTGGGCGGCCCCATCGCCGTGATCAAGAATGGCGACCCCATCACCCTCGATGCCGAGAAGCGCGAGATCACCCTGGGCATTCCCGCCAAGGAACTCGCCGCCCGCCTCAAGGCCTGGAAGCAGCCGAAGCCCCGCTACACCCGCGGCATCCTGGCCAAGTACGCCGCCACCGTGTGCTCCGCCAGCGAAGGCGCGGTCACGGACAAGGATGTGGTGTGAGCATGCGCCTCTCTCCGTCACTGACGCCGGCCTGGAGTCAGTGACGGATTGGAAGCGGTGCTACGACGTGCCTGAGGCAAGGTGTTCTCAAATCCTCACTTCAACCCCAGCACCTTCAAAATCTCCGCGTCCGTCAGCGGCGCAATCACCGGGCTGGGCCATTTGGCGCGGAAGGTGTCGAGGATGATCTGGCCGATGCGGGCTTGGGCCGCCGTACCGGGGTGGAAGCCGTCGCCGCTGAAGGCGTAGTTGTTACGGGCATTGGCATCGGCCTGCTTGTTGATGGTCACGCCGCCAATCACGAAAGGCTTGGTGATGAGGCCCTTGGAGAAATCGTACACGCCGCTGGCGAAGCCGATGCCACGGCTTTTGGCGAGGCTGGCGAGCTGGGAGTTGAGGCTGTCAAGCGCCGCGGTAACGCGGGCGGTTTTCACCGGGTCGGTGGGATGAGCGGCCTGCACATCCGGGGTGCAGCCGATGTGCGGCACGGCCACGAGCACGATCTGCAAGGAGGTGCGCACGGAGCGGACGTAGTCCACCAACCACATGAGGTTGTCGCGCGTCTTGTTGATGTTCAGGGTGGGGGACTTGCCGTTGTAGATGTCGCCGTAATAGGAATGGACATCATTGCCGCCGGCGAAGATGACCACGCGGGTGACGTTGCTCTTGAGCTCGGAGCGCAGGGTGTTGTGCCAGGTGGTGTTATACCAGTCGGTGCTGGAAAGGGCGTTGCGCAGATCCTGGGTCTCGGCGCCGGGGAAGGCCCAGTTGTACTCGTGGCCGGTGATGCGTGGGTCGGCGAAGGCCGTAAACTTGCCCATGTCGAACCAGGCATTGCGCTGGGCGGCGAGGACTTCGATCCAGTTGCGCGCCTTCCAGGCCTGCGGGTTTTCAGGGTACAGGGCGGGGAACTCGACCTGGTACTCCTTGGTGAGGCTGTCGCCAAGGACCAGGCATTCCTGGGTAGCGGCGCGGGCCTGGGTGGTGGCAAAAATGCTCGCGGTAAGGCAGGCGGCGAGGGCGAGGGACTTCATGCGGATAAGGTGGGGGTAAACGCGGGGCTGCGCAATAGCTGGCAGTGCGATGCGGGCGGGTGCAGGGAATACGGCAGCCGATGGATGGCGGGCGGGGAAAATGGAGAGACTCTGCGACCAGTCTGGTAGATGCCCAGGTTCAAGGTTGCTTGGGCAGTCCATGGATGAGGCGTCTTACATCCTTCGAATAAACACGGGTGCCGAGGAGCGAAAGTATGTCACTCCGGATGCTGCTGAGACGGCAGTTCGTATGGAGACGCTGACGCTCAAGGTGAGGTGGCTCGAGCCAGTCTGGGTCATCGGGCGGCAGGCGGCTGCGGCGCATCGCTTCGAGCAAAGCTTCACGGTCAGCTTCGTAGCCGCTGGCCCAAAAGGCGACGCCATCGGTCAGGCAGCGGCGGTGCATGGCAAAGACACCGTCGCGCACGCCGGTGAAAATTTCCATCGGCGTGCCGCCATATTGCGAGCCCTCGGTCTCAAGGTCCTGGAGTATTTCGGCCTCATGGCGGACCAGGACAAAAGCGAGGCTGAGGCAGCAGATGCGGAAGACCTCAGGGTCCTCGCTCTCCGGCCCGATGTGATCCATCTTGCAGAAAATGCTATTCAGGTGATTGACGCCTACCAAGTCGTCTCCCCAACGCGTCATGTAAGCCTCCGCATGGGAGAACACGGGCACGAGGTGCCAGCAGTTGGACCAGCGCGGCATGGGCTCACCGTTGAAGTAATGGGTCCACGGAAAATCGTGATCGGGGTAAGCGTCAGCCGTGGTGCACATTTAAACTTGCCAGTTTTGCTTCTGACTAACCACCGCTCAACTGCTCCAGCACCGCCTGCGCCGTCTTGCGGCCGCTGAGAAGCGCGCCGTTGATGGACACATCCTCGCAGTAATCGCCGCAGCGGAACAGGCCTTCGCCAAGCTGGATGGGCAGGGGGCCATCGCCGACGGAGCGCATGCGGGCATCGCTTTGGGCATGGCGGATCTGGTAGGTGCGCAGGTGCCGCCAGGTATCGACGGTGTCGCCAAACCAGGTGCGCATCTGCTCGCGCACCACCTCCACGAGCTCGGCGCTGCAGGGCGCGCCGAGGATGCTGGTGGAGATGAGGTGCTGGCCTTTGGGCGCGTAGTCGGGCGCGATGTTGGAGAGCACGCAGGCATGATTCACCGGGCCGTGAAGATCGCCGTCGAGGAACATCATGCGCTCGGTGCTGGGCGCCTTGTCCGCGCCGAAGTAGAGCGTGGTGCCGGCGCGCATGGGCGGCGGTTTCTGCGGGAAGGCGGAGGGCAGGAGCAAGGCGGCGTTCTCCTCGCCAGTGGCCAGGATGATGGTGTGCGGATTGAGCACCTCGCCGCTGTCGAGCGTCAGTTCACCGGGGGCCATGGCGACCACGCGCTGATTGAGGCGGATGCAACCCGCGGGCAGTGGCTTGGCAAGCTGGTCGGAAATCGCCTGCATGCCACGCGAGGGCAGGGCGGAGCCGCCACGGTCGAACATGGAGAAGATGAACTCAAAGAAGCGCGAGGAGGTGACCAGCTCGCGGTCCAGAAACACGCCGCCGAAGAAGGTGCGCATAAAGTGATCGATGAACACCTCGCTAAAACCCCAGGCGCGCAGGTAGTCCTCCGTGGTCTGCTCCGGAAGATGGCGCGGCACCTCGCGCAGGCCGAACACATGCTTGCGCAGCAACAGCGAGAGCCACTTGTCGCGCCAGGGCACCACTCTGTCCTTCACCGAGCTGAAGGCATCCACGGGATGATGCAGCGGATCGGCAAGCTTTTGCATCTTGCCGGCCCAGTACACCATCGCGCCGCGATAGAAAGGCTTCAAGGCCAGGGCATCGTAGTCCAGAACCTTGCGCGCTTCGGGATACGCGGGCAGGAAGACCTGGAAGCCGCGATCGAGGCGGAAGCCCTCCACCACATCGGTGCGCACGCGTCCGCCGACGGCGTGCGATGCCTCAATGAGCGTGAACGTCCGGCCCGCCTCGTGCAGCCGCCGGGCGCAGGCAAGGCCGGCGATGCCGGCTCCGATGATCACGGTTTCAGCCTGCGGGGAGCTCATGGGAGGAAGGGCATTATGCCAGCCGGCGCGGGAGGATGCAAGGGCGGGAACAGGAGCCTCAGTTGGCCACGATGTTCACCAGCTTGCCGGGCACGATGATCACCTTGCGGATCGTGAGGCCGGTGGTGAACTCTTGCACACGGGGGCTGGCGAGGGCAAGCTTTTCCATCTCCTCCTTGCCAATATCCACGGGCACGGTGGCACGGTCGCGCAGCTTGCCGTTCACCTGGAAGACGATGTCCACCTCGTCCTCCACCAGCGCCGCAGGGTCGAAATTGGGCCAGGGCTGGTCGGCGACGAAGCCGGCAGGCACGAGGGCCGGGAAGGCGGTGCGCAGGCGGGCGAAGAGCTCCTCCGCCAGGTGCGGGGCGAAGGGGCTGAGCACGGTGAGGAAGGTGACGATGGCGGCTGCGGGCTTCACTTCGCTCTGCGTGAACGCATTGGTGCACACCATCATCTGGGCGATGGCGGTGTTGAAGCTCAGCTCCTCGATGTCGCCGCCGCACTTCTTGATGGTTTCGTGCAGCACCTTGTTAAGCTTCTTGTCGGCTGGCACGTCCTTGAGCTGCGAATGGAAGGCCCAGTTGCCTTCCTGGTCCTGCTCCATGACGAGACGCCAGACGCGTCCAAGGAAACGGTACACGCCTTCGACGCCCTTCATGCTCCAGGGCTTCACCTGTTCAAGCGGGCCCATGAACATCTCGTAGAGGCGCAGCGAATCCGCGCCGTACTCGTCCACCACGTCATCGGGGTTGACCACGTTGCCGCGAGACTTGGACATCTTTTGGCCGTCTTCGCCCATGATCAGGCCCTGGTTCACCAGGCGCTGGAAAGGCTCGGGCGTGGAGACATGACCGAGGTCGTGCAGCACCTTGTGCCAGAAGCGGGCGTAGAGCAGGTGCAGCACGGCGTGCTCGGTGCCGCCGACGTACAAGTCAACGCCGCCGGGCTTGCCGCCGCCCATCCAGTACTTCTCGGCTTCGATGCCCACAAAGCGGTCGCTGTTGCGTGCATCACAATACCTGAGGTAGTACCAGCAGGAGCCGGCCCACTGCGGCATGGTGTTCAGCTCGCGGGTGGCAGTGGTGCTGTATTTCACCCAGTCGGTGGCCTTGCTCAAAGGCGGCTCGGGGGTGCCGGTGGGCTTGAAGTCGGTGAGGTCGGGGGGCAGAAGCGGCAGCTCGGTTTCGGGAATGCCATGGTGGTGGCCGCCTTCCCACACAATGGGGAAGGGCTCGCCCCAGTAGCGCTGGCGGCTGAACAGCCAGTCGCGCAGCTTGAAGTTCACGGTCTTCTTGCCAATGCCTTTTTCGCTCAGCCAGGCGGTGATCTTCTTCTTCGCCTCGGCGGTGGAGAGGCCGTTGAGGAAATCGGAGTTCACCGCGAAGCCCTCGCCGGCCAGGCAGGTCTCGGGTTCCATCTCGCAGGCGGACCCGCCTTCGGTGGCCAGGCGCGGCTCGGCGGCCACGACTTCACGGATGGGCAGGTGGAACTTGGTGGCAAACTCCCAGTCGCGCTCATCATGCGCGGGCACGGCCATGATGGCGCCGGTGCCGTAGCCCGTAAGCACGTAGTCCGCAATCCAGACGGGGATGCGCTCGCCGTTCACCGGATTGATGGCAAAGGCACCGGTGGTCACGCCGCTCTTGTCCTTGGCCAGCTCGGTGCGCTCCAGGTCGCTCTTACGCGCGGTCTTCTCGCGGTACTCTTCCACGGCGGCGACTTGCTCTTCCGTGACGATCTGATCGACCAAGGGATGCTCGGGGGCGAGCACCATGTAGGTGGCACCGAAAAGTGTGTCGGGCCGGGTGGTGAAGACACGGATCATCTGGCCGCCGCCATCGACGGTGAAGTCCACCTCCGCGCCTTCGCTGCGGCCGATCCAGTTGCGCTGCAAAAGCTTGATGCCGTCCGGCCAGTCCAGGCCGTCCAGCTCATCGATCAGGCGCTGGCAATAGGCTGTGATACGCAGCATCCATTGGCGCATGGGGCGGCGCTCCACGGGGAAGCCGCCGACTTCGCTTTTGCCATCCACCACCTCTTCATTGGCCAGGACGGTGCCGAGTTCGGGGCACCAGTTGACAGGCGCTTCCGAGACATAGGCCAGGCGTTTCGCATCGATCTCGTCGCGGGTCAGGCCCTGGGCTTCGAGCTCGCTCACTGGCCGGGCTTTCTGCGTGCTTTCGTCAAAGTAGCAGCCGTAGAGCTGGAGGAAGATCCACTGCGTCCACTTGAAGTAACCCGGGTCGGTGGTGTTCACCTCGCGGTCCCAGTCATAGGCAAAGCCCAGGCGCTTGAGCTGGGCGGTGAAGTTCGCGACGTTGCGCTCCGTGGTGGTGCGCGGGTGCTGGCCGGTCTTGATCGCGTATTGCTCCGCCGGCAGGCCGAAGGCATCCCAGCCCATGGGGTGCAGCACGTTGAAGCCGTTCATGCGCTTGTAGCGACCGATGATGTCGGTGGCGGTGTAGCCCTCCGGATGGCCGACGTGCAGGCCATTGCCGCTTGGGTAGGGGAACATGTCGAGCACGAAGTACTTCGGCTTCGAGGCATCAAAGTCCGCATCGCCGGGATTGGGCGTACGGAAGGCCTTGGACTCCTCCCACTTCTGCTGCCAGACGGGTTCGAATTCTTCAAAGGGAAACTGTTTGCGGCGCTCGCTGCTCATGACTTCGGGGAACGGATTGAAAAATGGGGCCGCAACAAGGCGCAAGTCCGCTGGATGACAACCGCAAAGCTGGAGGGCGCGAGTGGCGAGCCCCCAGGGTTGTTCGTGCAGCGCTGGGATGACGTTCAATCCGTGTCGCGCTTTTTCCGCAGCTTCCGGATGATCGCGAGCAGTGTGAAACAGAAGACCACCCAGATCAAAGAAAGCTCTCCGGATGGAAAGCCAGGGGAAGGAACCCAGGCGAGGGTCACAGCCATCGCGATCCAGGAGAGGATGAAGAGCGAAATCGGATGAGTTTGCGCGCCAAAGATCCGCTTTCCGTAAATCGAAAAGACGAAAGGAATACAGGCAGCGATCGGGAGCAGGAGGAGAGACAGCATGGTGGAGATCCTGGCAGATGTGCGATGGACAGGCAGGCAGAATTGCATATCAGAACAGGGGCGAGGCATCAAGAGCTCTCCAGCATCCCCGTTGCATCCCCCTGGCCGCGATGCTAAAGGCTGCCCCGCATGCCCGCCCCCTCCCAGCCCTCGCCTGCCACGCCCGAGTTCGACCAGTTCGCCGGGGATTATGACGCTGCGCTCAACGAGGGGCTGAAGTTCTCCGGCGAGACGAAGGAGTACTTTGCCGAGGGCCGGGTGAAATGGTTCAAGAAGCGCCTGGGCGCGGCCTGGAAGCCCGGTGGCCGCTGCCTGGATTATGGCTGCGGCACGGGCACGGCGACGCCTTATTTAATGGAGACGCTGGAGCTGGCGCAGCTCACCGGCGTGGATCTTTCGGAGGAATCGCTGGAGATGGGCAAGAAGGATCACCCTTCACCGAAGGTGGACTTCCGGCCGCTCACGGCGCTCAATGATCTGCCGGACACCTTTGATCTTGGCTACTGCAACGGCGTGTTCCACCACATCCCGGTGGCCGAACGCGCGGGCTGTGCGGCGGCGATCTTCCGTTCGATGAAGCCGGGCGCGATCTTTGCCCTGTGGGAAAACAACGCCTGGAACCCCATCGTGCGCTTCATGATGAGCCGCGTGCCGTTTGATGCCGATGCCATTGTGCTGTTCCCGGCCGAGGCACGGCGGCTGATGCGCAACGCGGGCTTTGAAATCCTGGGCACGGACTCGCTGTTCATCTTCCCCGCCGCGCTCGCTGCTCTGCGCCCGATTGAGCCCGCTCTGTGCAAGCTGCCGTTGGGCGGGCAGTATTTGGTGCTGTGCAGGAAGCCGCTGCGCTGAGTCATGTCCCCGATCATCGAAACCCTCGCCGCCTTTGTGCGGGTGAACTCCGTGAACCCCGCCTATGGCGATGGCGGCAGCGAGGCGAACCTGGCGCCGCTGGTGCGGGAGTTCTTCGCCAGCCGTGGCATCGAGACCTTCACACAGGAGGTGTTTCCGGGGCGGCACAATGTCATTGCCCGGCTGCCGGGTCGTACTTCGCGGCGGGTGGTGCTGGAGGCGCATATGGATACGGTTTCCGTCAAGGGCATGTCCATCCCGCCCTTTGAGCCGGTGATCAAGGACGGCCGTCTGCATGGTCGCGGCTCGGTGGATGACAAGGCGGGGCTGGTGGCGATGATGCATGCCGTGGCTGCGCTGAAGGAGCAGAGGATCACGCCGCCCTGCGAGGTATGGATGGCTGCCGTGGTGGATGAAGAGTTTACGTACCGAGGTGTGGTGAAGCTTAGCGAAGGCCTGGAGGCCGCTGGTGCGGTGGTGGCGGAGCCGACGGAGATGCGTGCGGTGATCGCCAGCAAGGGTGTGCTGCGCTGGCGTATGAGGGTACGCGGCCGGGCCGCCCATAGTTCGAAGCCGCATCTGGGCGTGAACGCGATCAGCCACATGGCGCGGCTGGTGCTCGCCCTGGAGGATGAGAACGAAAGGCTGGCGGCGCGCACCCACCCCTTGCTGGGACCAGGGACGCTGAACGTGGGGGTGATCAATGGCGGGGTGCAGGTGAACTTTGTGCCGGATGACTGCGCCATCGAGATCGACCGCCGCCTTCTGCCCGGCGAGCCCGCGGCCGATGTCATTGCCGAAACCCAGGCGCTGATTGAGAGGTTGAAGGCCAGGCATCCCGGCTTCGATGCCTTCATTGAAGAGCCGCTCCTGCTGGTGGATGAGGCGCTCGACACGCCGGCTCAAGCCCAGACGGTGGAGGTGGCGCGAGAGGTGCTGCGCGGACTCGGTTTGAATGATGAGGTGTGCGGCGTGCCCTTTGGCAGCGATGCCAGCAAGCTCTCGCGCGCGGGCATCCCCACCATCGTCTTCGGTCCCGGCAGCATCGACCAGGCACACGCGGCGGATGAGTACGTGCCAGTGGATGAGGTGATCGCGGCGAGCGAGTTTTACCGACGGTGGGTGCTGGGCTTTGAGTGAAGCCGCCGGTGGCGGACGAAACCCACCGCCGCCTGGATGGCAGAACTCCGGCATTTGATCACTCAAGAGCGGAATGAGGCTTGTCTCTGCGGAAGCGAGTGTTCATAGTCGCGCGCCGTATGAGATTATTCCCCGTGCTGCTGGTCTCGATGGCGATGAGCCAGGTGTTCGCTGGTGCCGCCGAATTTAAAGGTTCCATCGAGAAGGTTGATCCCGGGCTGGACAAGCTTCTTGCGCCGGGCACCAAGATTGAGGTTCTCACCAGCGGCTTCACTTGGTCCGAGGGGCCAGTGTGGTACCAGGACTCGCTGGTCTTTTCCGATGTGCCGGCCAACATCGCCTATCAGTGGAAGGAAGGTGCGACGAAGGCTGCCGTGTTTTTGAAGCCCAGCGGTGCCACCAAGGTGCTCACCGACCAGGGCAGCAACGGCCTGATCTGCGATGCCCAGGGGCGGCTGATCCTTTGCCAGGGCGGCGACCGCTGCGTGGCCCGGCTGGAAAAGGATGGCAGCTTCTTCCATCTGGCGGACGGCTATCAGGGCCGCCACTTCAACAGCCCCAATGATGTGATCGCGCATCACAATGGCACCCTCCTCTTCACCGATCCGCCCTATGGCGTGCCGGAGGGCAAGAAGGAGGAACTGGACTTCCACGGCGTCTTTGTCATCACGCCCAAGGGGCAGGTGCTGCCGCTCATCAAGAACGTTCGTTTTCCCAACGGCCTCGCCTTCAGCCCTGACCAGAAGACCCTGTACATTGCCGTATCGGACCCCGAACAGCCGCGCCTCATCGCCTATGACTTCAACGCCGAGGCCCGCAGCGAGAACGGCGAGCCCGTTCCCGGTGTGAGCCGCGAACGGGTGTTCTTTAACGCCAAACCCTTGTGCAGCTCAGAACGCCAGGGCCTTCCCGACGGCATGAAGGTGGATACTCAGGGCAATGTCTGGACCACTGGCCCTGGCGGCGTGCAGGTCATCACACCGGAAGGCAAGCTCCTTGGCTCCATCCTCACCGGTCAGCCGACTGGCAACTGTGCCTTTGGTGGCGACGGCTCGGATCTTTACATCACGGCCAACATGTTCCTGCTGCGGGTGAAGACGAAGGTCAAAGGAGCTGGGTTTTAAGGCCCGAATCAGGCGAACTGCGTGTAGCCGCGCAGCTCAGCCAGACGCGTGGCCACGTCGGCGGCGGTCACCTTTTGCAGGGCGTGCGTGCTGAAGGCTTCGCAGGTGTAGCTGGCCACCACGCTGCCATGCACGACGGCTGTGCGCAGGTCGTCAAAGGTGGGCTTGGTCTTGCCGTTGGCCGCCAGCCAGCCGGTGAGGCCGCCGAGGAAGGAGTCGCCGGCGCCGGTGGGGTCGAAGACCGAATGTAGCGGGTAGGCCGAGCAGGCGAAGAAGTCTTTCTCGCCTTCGCCGAACAGGTAGCTGCCGTGCTCGCCGCGCTTCACCACCACGAAGCGCGGGCCCTTGGCTTGCAGCTTGCGGCCGGCTTCCACGAGGTTGGTGGTGCCGGCGAATTCCTTGGCCTCGCCGTCGTTGATCACCAGGAGGTCGATCTTCTTGAGCACCTCGTGCAGGCGCTCGTTGGCGATGGCGATCCACAGGTCCATCGTGTCAGCGGCCACAAATTCAGCACCGGTGCACTGGGCCAGCATCTGGAGCTGGTTGTCCGGGCTCATGTTGGCGGCCACGACGATCTTCGCGTCAGCAGCGGAGGCAGGCACTTTCGGCGTCCAGGATTCCAGCACGTTCAGGCCCACGTTGTGAGTGGTGCGGGTGTTCATGTCGGTGTGGTACTCGCCCGTCCAGGTGAAGCTCTCGCCGTTGCTGCGCTCCAGGCCTGAGGTGTCCACGCTATGGCTGGCCAGCAGGTCCAGGTGCGGCTGCGGGAAATCATGGCCGATCACGCCCACCAGATGCACCGGCTTGCAGAAGACCGATGCCGCCAGCGCCGCATAAGCGGCCGAACCGCCCAGAAGGCCTTCCTGGGACTGCTGCGGGGTCTTGACGTTGTCGATGGCGACGGTTCCGGCGATGACGATGGACATAAAAGAGAGGGAGGGTGGGGGTGAAACTGGAGCGCGCACCATGGCGGGCGATGCGCCGCCGACAAGCGATTTGGCAAAGGCGGCCGGGCTGTTTTGGCGAGGTCGCTGCATGACCGCCCACAGGTCTTCCGTTATTCCCCGGGCACATCACGTGCCGTCTCATTCCCTCATGAAACACCTGCCCTTTGCCGCCCTTCTCCTCGCCGCCTCTCTTGCCTCGGCCCAGCAGCCCGCGCCGCCGCCCGGCCACGACCACACCAATGCCAGCGGCGAGATTCCCGGGCTGAAAAAGGAGCTGATCGCAGGCATCACCGAGGCGGATTTCCTCAAGCTGGGCGACAAGCCAAAGACGGCCAGGATCACGCTGGTGGCCACCTTCAATGCCGACAACTACGGCATGAACTTCAATGGCTGGTCCAAAGGCAAGGCCATCTACACCATTCCCAAGGACTGGACGGTGGAGGTCACCTTCATCAACCCCAGCCCCATCCCGCACAGCGCCATCGTGGTGGACATCGACACGATCCGCAAGCTGCAGATGGGCGAGCCCGCCTTCAAAGGCGCCGGTGTGCCGAATGCGGCCGTGGGTGTCTCCTTCAAGAAGGTGGACTTCACGTTCGTCGCTGATGAGGCCGGCGAATACGCCATCGCCTGCGGCTTTCCCGCCCATGCCATGAACGGCCATTGGCTGGCCCTCAACGTCAGCGAGGAAGCCAAGACGCCGACCTTGAAGCTTGGCGATGCCCCGGCCAAGGAGGCGGTGAAGTAAGGCCGGCAGCCTTTCACTCTTGAGGCTTGCATCACAGATTGACGCAGCATGAGCGCAGCGCGGGAACTGCTGTAGCTGGGCTCTGCGAGCCCGGACCTGAAGAGCTCGTCTATCTCGACAGCCCAGTTGGAAACCGCTTGGGACAAGCCGTTGGGCTGCGAACCTCCGCCACGCCTCCGGGCTCAAAGAGCCCAGCTACAGCCGGGCTCGTGTCTGCTCTGCGCCTCAGTCAGTCTATTGTGCAACGCCTCACTAAGGCGTCTTTTTCTTCTTCGCATTGGTTTTGCTCGGTGACTTGTTAGGCGCAGGCGCCTCCGGCTTCTTGACCGTCTCACTGGCAAGCGGCCCGCCGTCAACCGGCTTGTCCGCCGGGGTCAGCGGAGCGGGCAGGGAGGGGGCTCCGGCAACCGGGGGAGGAGCAGCGTTGGGAGCGGCTGGTGTCACCGGTTGCATGATGGTGTCCGGCGCCACCACCACGTCCGGCTTCTTGTACTTGTCCTCCCAGGCGTGGACCTCGTAGCCGCTGCCTATGCCGCCCAGCTCGTTGAGGTACTGGATGCATGCCGTCCGCCATTCCTCCAGCTTGGGTGGGCCGAAGGGCTTCTTCGCCGTGCCGGGGAAGACCAGGTAGGTGACTTTCAAGTCATCCTCGCCGCGGCGGTTGGCGGTGGCCTTGGCGTTGATTTGTTTCGCCAGGAACAGGCTGGCCTCTCCCATTTTCATGGCGGGGCCGTAGTCGCCGCAGATGGCCGGCAGGATCTGGCGGCCATGGATCACCACCACCAGGTCGCCCATCTGCGGGGCGAAGTCGTTCACGCCGCCATAGGGCTTGAACATCAGCGGCAGGACAATGAACGGATCGCCGTCGGCAATCAGGGTGCTGTGCGCCTTCATGTCCGCGATCTCGTTCTTCAATTGAGTCACCGAGTTTTTGAGCTGGCGGTTGCGTTCCGTGCTCAAGCCGGGCTTGGCCAGCTCCGCCGTCGCGCCTTCCAGCCTTGACTGCCAGCGGGCGAGCAGGGGGTTGGGCGCGGGGGTCAGTTTCTTCCAGAAGTAGCTGGTCGAGGGCTGGTAGAAGTCTGAGCTGGAAAGGCTGGCGTCCAACGTCGGGGCGCGGTCGCCGTCAGTGCCGTCCGCTACTACGTCCATCTCGCTTTGGATCAGCAGTGCCTTGCGCGACGTTTTGGGCTCTTTCAGCTCCAGGATCGTCTCGCAGTCGAACATGTTATGGCGGTCCAGCAGCCGGCTCAGGCGGGCGATGTCCTTTTCCACGGTGGCCATCTTGTTCTCGTACAGCTTGTGGTAGAAGCCCGAGACCTTGCCGCCCGCGATCAGCGCTTCCAGGCCAGGCAGCATCTTCGGCAGCTCCGGGTTCAGCCGGGCCAGTTCCTGCACGGTCTGGTTAGGCTTGGGCACCTTCACCGAAAGGCTGAAGTTCACCTTGTACGCGTCCGGGTCGTCCACCTCCAGGCTGGCGTAGTTGCCCGACTGCGTCTCCACCTTGCTGTTGATCGAGATGCCGTTGTACATCGTCGTCACGTCCACATCCTTGCGCGGCACAAACTTGTCGGGCAGCGGTGGCGGCGGGGCTTCAACGTGCTTGGTGCCCTCTTGATTGGTGAGGCGGGTGCCGCGGGCTTTCTCCGCCAGATCGCCCAGGGCACGCTTGATCCTGCCGGCCATGGGGGTGAAGGGCAGCACAATCATGGCCCCGATGATCAGCAGAAGGATCAGCCGGCCCAGGCTGCCGAAGATCCCGCCACGCTGGGGCGGACGCCAGGAGGGGCCGTTTGGAGGAAGCGGAGCCGGAAAATCGTCGTCGTGCATCGTGATGATCAGAAAGAGAATCGAACCGGAGGGCTGGGCTGGCGGTGAAGGGTTACGCGGCTTTCTGATGGCGGCGAGCCAGCACATAACGCAGAAGCGCACGCGGCATCAGGCGAAAAAGCGGCGCCACGATTGATACACCGGCGCCGGGGAAGACGCAGGCCTCGCGCCGCTCCAGCGCCAGCAGCGCGCGCTCCACCACGGCGGCGGGCGGCACACGCAGCAGTCCCTGGCCTTCGCGGTTCGTGTCCTCGCCGTCTGGCCGACGGGCGTTTTTACCAAAGTTTGTCGGCGTCGGCCCGGGGCATACCGCCGCCACGATGATGTGCCTGTCCATCAGCTCAATGCGCAGCGCCTCGGTAAAGCTGGTGACATAGGCCTTGCTTGCCGCATACACCGCCAGGTCCGGCATCGGCACATTGCCTGCCAGCGAGCTCACGTTCAGGATGCCGGCCGGGCGCTCGGCGGTTGCCGTCAAGACCGGGATGAAGGCATGGCAGAGAAGCGTCAGCGCCGTCACGTTGATGTCGATCTGCGCCCGCAGTTTCGCCGCGTCCGCGCTGGCAAAGCTGCCGTAGTCCCCCATGCCCGCGTTATTGATGAGCAGGTTGGGCTTCAGCCCTGATGGGCTGAGGGCTTCGAGCAGAATCGTCCGCCCTTGATCGGTGGAAACATCCGCCACCACGCAGTGCACCGCCAGGCCCGGCTTCAAGCCCAGCAGCTCAGCTTTCACGGTTTCCAGCGCCTCCGCCCGGCGTGCCACCAGCACCAGTGCCGCTGCGCGCGGCGCGAGCTGCCGGGCAAGCTCCGCGCCCAGTCCTGATGAGGCACCGGTGATCACCGCTGCGCAACCGTGCATGTCAAAACCGTGTGCTGTCATGGGGAAAAGGGGAGCGTTGGACCGCAAGCGCGCAGCTTCCACGCAGCCCGGCGCTTGAGCAACTTCCGAGCTGTCTTTCTTTCACCTCGTGACGCTTTGCATGACATTGCTGAACCTCGGGTCTGGCCGGGGTGCCTCAGTGATGCCGCAGTCTCGGCTTTTTTTGTGGTCGGATCGGGTCGGATTCGGTGCGACTGGCCCCGATTTGGCCCGCGATCTTCGTCGTTTGTGGTGCGATTGGCCACCATGACCCTCCATCCCCACGAGCGGGGGTGGATTGACAGAGTTGAACGCTGGGTGGCAGGGATCATGGGCTGAGGGGCGCGTGGCGGCGAGCGGCACCGGGTTTGTGAGGGGGACTCTGCATGCGTGGGGATTACTTGGGGGATTGTCCAGGGGTGTTTTGGTGTCGTTGCGGGCAAGCGTGGCATGGATGGATGAGGGCCTTGGTGTGGCGGCGTGCGAAGCACCGTGGAGTGAGGCGGCAGGCTCTGACTTTGTCGAATGCTTCGCCAATGGAGCGTTGATGCCTAAAGGGCACCCGGAATCCAGCCCAGCAACTGAGGGAGCTTTAGCGACCGATTCCCTGGATGTGGACGGGCTCACAGCAGGGCGCAAATCGCAGACAGGTTTGGGCGATGGGCTCACCAGCAGCGCCGGGAGAAAGCATGGCCCGCCGGCTGGCTGGGTGCCATGATGGCGCTTCTGTCAAGCCGCCCGCCCCGCGGGGCCGTGGGTTTGGCGCCCATTGAGCTTCGCCACTTTACTTTACCCAGGCAATCGGTCGCTAAAAGCTCCCTGATGCCTGGGCTCAATTC
>FTCC01000181.1_pt1 | contig 25487 bp, 28 predicted proteins | sample 1639481 | NCBI WGS metagenome assembly FTCC01 (sample SAMEA3914864, study PRJEB12502) | metagenome | biome: forest; material: soil | place: USA | collected 2012-03-12 | depth 0.3 m | reverse complement strand
CATCGCACGCTACGGCCTTGCTCCCAACGGCGATGCGGTGATGGAGATGAGCGCGGCCTCCGGTCTCGCCCAGGTTTCCGACCAGCCCCTCAATCCCCACATTGCCAGCACCTATGGCACAGGCCTGATGATGATGGATGCCCTGCGCCATGGTGCAAAGCGGCTGATCATCGGCATCGGCGGCAGCGCCACGAATGATGGCGGCATGGGCATGGCCCAGGCACTGGGCTATCGCTTCCTCGATGCCGGCGGCCAGGTGGTGGAACGCCTGCCTCAGGATTTCGAAAAGGTGGAGCGCATCGAAGCCCCATCCACCCCAATGCCCGAGGTGCTGGTGGCCAGCGATGTGGACAACCCGCTGCTGGGCGAACGGGGCGCCACCCGCGTGTATGGCAAACAAAAGGGCGTGGTGGACATGGACTTCTTCGAGGCCCGCCTGTACAAGCTGGCGGACATGGTCCGTCGCGATCTCGGCATTGATCCTCGCGATGTACCAGGAGCTGGCGCGGCGGGCGGCCTGGGCTTTGGCCTCATGAGCTTTTGCAAAGCCGGGCTGAAGAGCGGCTTCCATCTTATTGCTGAAGTTTCGGGACTGGAAGCGCGCATCCGCGAGGCCACCCTGGTGGTCACCGGCGAAGGCAAGGTGGACAGCCAGACTCTTTGCGGCAAAGGACCTGCGGGCGTGGCCGAGATGGCGCGCCAGCACGGCATACCGGTCATCGCCGTGGCCGGTGCGGTGGAAGAATCTCCTGCCGTGCGCGAATGCTTCACCGAAGCCTATGCCATCAAGCCGGCGGAAATGCCGCTGCAGGAAGCCATGCAACGTGGCGCGGAACTGATCGAAGAAACGGTTGTACGCCATCTTCCCCGCTTTAGAGAACTGGCCTCCCCGCAACCCACCTAACCTTTTCATTACCTACACACATGGGCAAAAAAGTCGTTCTCCTGTTCTCCGGTCAAGGCGCGCAAAAAGTCGGCATGGGCAAGGATCTTGCCGAAGCCTTCCCCTCCGTGCGTGCAATGTTCGAGCAGGCCGATGCGGCGTTGGGTTTCCCGCTCACGAACCTGATGTTCGAAGGGCCAATGGAGGACCTGACCAAGACCTCGCGCTGCCAGCCGGCGCTGTACGCCCATGGCCTGGCGGTGCTGAAGGCCTTGCAGGAGCGGGTGCCCGGTCTTGAACCGGTGGCCGCCGCCGGCCTGTCGCTGGGTGAATTTACGGCCCATGCAGCCGCAGGCACCTTTGATTATGAGACCGGCCTGAAGCTGGTGTTCCAGCGCGGCAGCTTCATGGAAGAAGCCTGCAACGAAACCAAGGGCAGCATGGCAGCCATGATCGGCGGCACCGAAGAAGCCGTGCGCGAACTGGCCAAGGAATGCGATGTGGACGTGGCCAACCTCAACGCCCCGGGCCAGATCGTGCTCAGCGGCAGCGTGGAAGGCATCAAGGCCGCCGCCGATGGGGCCAAGGCCAAGGGCATCGTGAAGGCCGTGGTGCTGGCCGTCGCCGGCGCCTACCATTCGCGCCTGATGAAATCAGCTCAGGACAAGCTGGCCGGTGTGCTGGCCTCCACTCCGATTGCCGATCCTAACATTCCCGTGGTGTGCAACTTTGAAGCCTTGGCGGTCAGCGGTCCGGAGGTCATCCGCCGCACGCTCACCAGCCAGGTCACCGGCTCGGTGCGCTGGGCAGAATCGCTTTCCCTGCTCATCGCCCAAGGCCACACGCTCTTCCTGGAGCTGGGCCCGCAGGCGCAGATCGCCGGCATGATGAAGCGCATCGACAAGAGCGTGAAGGTGCTCAGCATCGACGACCTGCCTTCTCTCGACAAGGCGGTCGCTGAGCTGACCGCCTGACGTTTCCTCACACTACCGGCACCCTCATGACGAAGCTTCTCCTTTTGCTCATCGTCCTGGTGGGTGCCGTCGCGGCGGATCTCTGGCGGCATGGCCCTTTGGACCAATGGCTGGCCCAGCAGGCCGACCTGGCCCAGCATGTGGTGGCACGGGTGCACGACCAGCCCGTGACCGATGAGGAGCTGCAACATGCCACGATGGAGGTGCTGTTCCGCCGGGGCGAAGACCTGCAAAAGCTCGATCCCGCCGCCCAGGAGAAGGCCAGGCAGGAAGTGCTGGCACAGCTCATCGAAGGATTGCGTGTGCGCGCGGCGCGGCTGGCGGAAGAGCCCCAAGCCCTTGCCCCCGGGGCCGTGGATGAGGAGCTGCGCCTGTTCATCAAGCAGTTCCCGCTGGACACGGACTACCCGGCGCGGATGCCTCTCCAGCAAGTGACCGAAAAGGAGCTTCGGGATCGCATGGAGGCAGCGCTCGCCGACCAGGCCTGGATCGAAAGCCAGATCGCCCCGCAGCTTGAAGCGATCACCGAAGCCCACGCGCGCGCTTGGTTTGAGAAGCACCATGACGAACTCATGGTACCGGAGAGCTTTCATGCCGTGCACCTGTTTCTCGAGGGCCATGAACCCAAAAAGCCGGACCGCGAGCCTGAGATTCGCAAGCTGCACCAGCAGCTCACCTCCGGGCAGGCCACGCTGGAATCCCTGATTGCCTCGGTCTCCGAAGATGAGCGTACGAAGACCCACGGCGGCGACCTCGGCTGGTTCACCCGCGAACGCATGCCAGCGGATTTCATGAAAGCTGTCACTGCCCTGAAGGCTGGGGAGACCAGCGTGCCTGTGCACACCTGGCTGGGCTGGCACATCATCAAGCTGCTGGAAACCAAGCCCGCGCGCGTGCCAGACTTCGAGGAGGTGAAGGACGAGGTGCTGGCGACCTTGCGCAACCAGCGACGGCCGACGGCGGTGAAGGAGCTGCTAGCGCATTTGGAGCCGTAACTCGCACCACCTTCAGTTGAAAACAGGTTTTTCATACCAAAGGAAAATACGGTCAAGACATCTCAAGAACTTGTGTTTGGCACTGCCTCCAGAACGCCGTTCATCCCGAAGGGATGAGAGCCTGTAGCCGGTGGTTGAGCGAGCTTGCGAGCGACACCACCGGACCTGATCCCCGGGGGTGTACGATCCCGGCAGGGATCGCAGCGCCGTGATTGCTGACCAGCGGCTGGCATCCCTCCAGGATGCTGGGACGGGGGCCGAATTCCGGTGGTGTCGCTCGCAAGCTCGCTCAACCACCGGCTACAAGCTGCCATGCCTCCGGCATGAAGAGGTGCACCAATCCAATCAAACCAATGGATCGCTGGAGATAGCAATCATGCTTGCCAATGAGCCTGCCCGTTTTCAGCCTGGATACCGCTCACCCTGCCTGCGGATCATCCCCAAACTCAAACGATCTCTGCCGAGGCTGACGCAGCGCCGATCTTCCACCCGCACGCCTGCGGAAGGGTTCAAACGCCATGTCGGAGCCATCCACCTTCATGTGATAGACCATTTGCAGCAGGCTGCCGAGGCGGCCCTTGGGAAAGCCCTGGGGCTTGTGTGCGAACCAGGCTAGGTACTCCGCAGGCAGATCATAAATAGGCATCCCACCCGGAGGATGAAACTGCGGACCGTACTTGCCAAAGGGCATGCAGGTACGGCCGATCTCCTCCAGATCGGCGGCCATGCGTTTGGCGAGGTTAAGATCTTCGGGATCGGACATGGCGGCGGGGAGAGGTACGTGAAAAGAACCGCGGTGAAAGGCAGAACCGGGCCGCAGCCTTCGTTTTCCTGACATCCGTACCATGAAAGTGCTGCTCCCGCTCCTGTTCTTCGCCACCGCCAGCCTGGCACAGACGGTTAATCTCAACGACCTGGCCGCTGACTTGACAGTGCCGGCCACCGAAGCTGGCCCGCCGGCAGCCGGCAAGCGGGTGAAGGCAACCACACGAGGCTGGGAGGGAACGGAAGCGCATCACACGCTCTACCTTCCACCGGAATGGAAGCCAGGGGAAAAGAGCCTGCCAGTGATCGTCGAATACGCAGGCAATGGGAACTATTCGAACAAGTTCGGCGACGTCAGCGATGGCTCGGTGGAAGGCTGCATGCTCGGCTATGGCCTGAGCGCCGGCCACGGCTTCATCTGGGTGTGCATGCCGTTCGTGGAGGTGGACAAGGACCAAAAGCGCAATGCCAGGCTGTGGTGGGGCGACGTGCCTGAGACCAAGCGCTACTGCCAGGCCACGGTAAAGGAGGTCTGCCAGCAGTACGGCGGCGACCCGGCGCGCGTGGTGCTGATGGGCTTTTCCCGCGGGGCCATCGCCTGCAATTACATCGGCCTGCACGACGATGAGATCGCGAAATTGTGGTGCGGATTCCTCTGCCACAGCCATTACGATGGGGAATACAAACATTCGGCCGCCGACCAGCCCGCATGGCCGGAGCGGCTGGGGCGGCTCCATGGCAGGCCGCAGTTCATCTGCCAGGAAATGGGCACGGAGAAAACCCAGGCCGTCATCGCCCAGAGCGGGATCAAGGGCGACTTCACCTTTGCCACCCTGCCTTTTGCCAACCACACCGCTCGCTGGACGCTATGCGACCTGCCGCTGCGCACGCAGGCCAGGGAATGGCTGGCGAAGACGGTAGCCAGCCCCCGGTGACGAGCCTCACGACCGTCCGGGATCCTCCTCACCACGCCCCGCCACATTCCCTCTTGCTCCCTACGCCGGCAGATGACAAGACTGTCATGACCGCCACTCCGCAATCGTCACCTTCTGGCGGTACATCCATCCGGCGGCTTCGGCCGGCCAAGCGACTCGTCCATGCCTTCTTCCAAACACGTTCTCCTTCTCACAGGAGCCACCGGCTTTCTCGGCGGCTCCGTGCTTTCTGATTTCCTGCAATCCGCCACTTACGATCACACGCACATCCTGCTGCTGGTGCGGGCGCCGACTCCCAGCGAGGGGCTGGAACGCGTGTGGAAATCTCTCCGGCGCTTCAAGGTGCCTGAGCTGCTGATTGAGCGCATCCGGGTGGAAAACATCGTCTGCGGCGGGCTGACCAACGTGCCGGAGTATGCCGATGACCCGCGCCTGCAAAAGGTCACTGAAGTGATCAACTGCGCGGGCATCACCTCCTTCGGCCCGCACCCCGAAGTGTGGACGACGAACGTGGACGGCACCGTGGCCTTCGGCCACATGGTGGCAAAGCTGCCGCACCTGAAGCGCTTCATCCACGTGAGCACGGCGATGATCTGCGGCTCGCGCCCGCCCACGGTGGTGAAGGAGGACATGTATCCACGCCACAAGCTGCGCCATTTCGTGCCCTACACCGAAAGCAAGACCGAGGCGGAATTCCAGCTCCGCGACCAGCTCAAGGACTGCCCGCTGGTGATCATTCGCCCCACCATCGTGGTGGGCCATTCCAAGCTGGGCTGCGGCCCCTCGGGCAGTATTTTCTGGGCCTTCCGCATGTCTGATGCCATTGGCATGGTCACCGCCCCGGTGACCTCGCGCATCGACGTGGTGCCGGTGGATTACATCTCCCAAGCCCTGCTGCACCTCGTCTTCGCCCGCAGCTTGAAGCACAACTGCTACCACCTTGGCTCCGGCGAGGAGCAGAGCTGCACCTTTGAAGAAATCAGCGAGGCCTTCTGCCGCGCTGTCGGCCCGCGTGAGGGCTACCAGTTCCGCCAGGCGGAGTTCCAGGAAGCGGCGGCGCTGCAGCCGGAGTTCAACCACTACTTCGGTCGCTGCAACAAGCGCTTCATGCTCGGCGCCATGCGCCTGTATGGCAGCTTTGCCTCGCTAAATACCACCTTCGACCATGCCCATGCGTTGGCTGAAGGCGTGCCGCTGCCGCCGCGCTTCACGGATTACCTGCACGAGTGCTACCACACCTCCAAGCACATCTCCATTGCGGACCAGGCGGCGATTGACTTCCAATGATGCGGAAACGGCATGACCTCAGGGCAGAAGCTTCCATTCCCCTCCCTCAAGAATGAGGCTGTCGTCGTCGTCCTTCGTGGTGCCGTCCTTGAAATGCAGCCGGTAGTAAACGGTCACTTCGCCCTTGTCAGTCTCCTCCTTGAGCACCTCAAAGCGGGTCATCGTACGGTTGTGCGTCCAGCCGTCCCAAAGCTTGATGTGGCCGCCGGCCAAGCGGGCCATGAGGCTGTTGATCTGCTTGGCCGCCGCGACGGTCAGATGCTTTTCGGCCTCCGCAAAACGCCCTGCATTGGCCGCCTCAAACGTTGCCCGGAGCACCTCGGCAGGCGGCACCGGACTTCCACCCTGGACATAGGGGCAAAAACTTATCAAGATCAGGCACAATGCCCAGGCGCTCAAAGAAGCTTTCATGAGTGTAGGGAAACCATCACGATGACAGTTTGTCTCCCGTTTTCGTAACCTACAAAAAGTCAACGCACCAGCTGAAGCTGGTGTATGGATGCCCCCCTCTCACGGCCCCGCCATCCGAGTTCTATCTTTTCTCTCCGCATGACCTCCACCGACCCTCGTGAACAAGAAATCATCAAAGCGCTGAAGCGTTGCAACGACGACTCCGTCGCCGCGGCCCTGCGCTTTCAGAAGTCGCACGACCCGGCGGACCTGTCCCTGATCATCAACGGCGTGCTGGAGCGCGACCTCCCCGACACCCACACGGAAGCGCTGCCAACGGCCACGGATTCGACCCGGCTCGTGGAGGACCTGGGCATGGATTCCTTTGGCATGATGGAAGTGGTGATGACAGCGGAAGAAGTCTTTGGCATCACGGTGGCCAACCAGGAACTGCGTGAGGTGACCACGCTGGGAGCGCTGAAGACGTTCCTCATGCAGAAGGTGAAAGGCAAGGACGAGACGGGCGAGGAGCCTGCCACGTTGAAGCCCGCCCTCAACTCATGAGCCAGGTCGTCATTACCGGCCTGGGCTTCACCACCAGCATCGGCAACAACCGGGCCGATGTGCTGCGCAGCCTGCGCGAGGGCCGCACAGGCATTGAAGTGATGCCGGAACTGCAGCAGATCGGCTGCCCAGCCACGCTTGCCGGCACGGTGAAGGGCTTCTCTTTTCCGAGCGAGGACCCGATGGACTGGGAGCTGCCGCCGGGCCTGAAGCTGCCCAAGGCCCACCTGCGCACCATGACGCCGAATGCCCTGTATGCCTACGCGGCCATGCAGGAGGCGATTGCGGATGCCGGGCTGCCGCCGGAGCTGATCTCGCACCCGCGCACCGGCCTCTACTGTGCCTCCTCCGGCTGCACGTGGCTGACTCACATGACGGTCGAATCGCTGCTGCACAAGGGCGCCACCCGCACCTCCCCTTCGCTCGTCATCGCCGGCATGCCGAACTCGCTGCACCTGAACCTGGCGGCGCGCTTCCATATCAAGGGCTCATCGCTAGGCTTCAACAGCGCCTGCGCCTCTTCCGCCCACGCCCTGGGCCATGCCTGCGACCTGATTCGTTCCGGCAGGCAGAAGATCATCTTCGTGGTGGGTGCCGAGGACTGCCATCCGTACAACATCCTTGCCTTCGCCGGTGTGCGGGCGCTGAGCACGCAGACCGATCCTGCCCTGGCTCCGCGTGCCTTTGATGCGCATCGCGACGGCTTCGTGGTCTCCGGCGGCGGCTGCGTGCTGGTGCTGGAAGATGCGGACCACGCCGCCGCCCGCGGTGCCCGGGCACAGACCGTGGTCAGCGGCTGGGGCCAGGCCACTGACGGCTATGACGTGGTGGCTCCTGATCCTTCCGGCCAGGGCTTGGCGCGCTCCATGCAGGAGGCCCTCAACGACGCCGGCCTGCCGCCGGAAAAGGTCGATTACATCAATGCCCATGCCTCTGCCACGCTGGCCGGTGATGTGGCCGAGATGAATGCCGTGCGCCAGATTTTCAACACGGGCAAGGTGCCCTTCGTGAGCAGCACCAAGAGCCTCACCGGCCACGGTCTTTCGCTCGCAGGGGCCATGGAGGCCGCCTTTTGCAGCCTGGCCCTGCAGGAGAAGTTCATCCCGGTTTCCGCCAACATCACCGAGCTCGATCCCGGATGTGCAGGCGTGCCAGTGGTGACCGCCCGCGTCCACGAGCATCCCAAGGTGACCATGAGCAACTCCAGCGGTTTCGGCGGCTCGAACGTGTCCATCATCTTGTCCGCCGCTGGCTGAAGCCCTGCTTTCCGGGTTGTATCCGCCAGCCCCATGCGATAGCCTTTGAAACCATGATCGAAACTCATCTGGAAAAGCTTCAGTCCACGCTGGAACAGGCTGCCGGTTTGCCGGAAGACACCCGGACAGAGCTGCTTTCCCTGATCGCCACCATTCGCGAAGAAACCAGCGGCCACGCTGAAAATGCGACGGCCGACACCGACGTTTCGGGGACAGACATCACTGGCTTGATGGCCTCAGTCGAAAAACTCGAAGCCTCGCATCCAGAGCTGGCCGCACTGATCAACCAGGTGGCCATGGCGCTCTCGCGAATGGGCATCTGAGGTGGCCCGGCACGGCACAGCCTGAAATAGTTGCCAGCAACGGCTGCGGGCAAATTTTATCCAAAGCGGCAAATTATGACCGTTTAACCATTTTTCCTGTAGTGAACGCCGACAATTCGGGTACCTAAAGATGTATCAACGGCCCCGGAGCCGTTCAGTTTTGCCCTCTTCAATGAACTCCGATCCGCTTTCTTCTCCCCTACCGGAGACAACAGCCCCCGCCCCTGCCAATGTGCTGCTCATCGATGACGAGATGACCATCCGCAGCGCAGGCTCCAGTGTGTTGCAGCACCTGGGCTACACCGTGGAGACGGCCGAAAACGGCAAGCAAGGCCTGGAGATGATCGATGCCAAGGAAGGCAGCTACCGGCTTGTGCTGCTGGATCTTGCCATGCCGGTGATGGACGGAACCACTGCCCTGAAAATCCTGCGTGCCAAGTACCCTGCCCTTCCGGTGCTGCTGATGAGCGGCTACGTGTCGGACAAGCTGGATGCACTGATCCAGTTCGGCGGCCCCACAGCGGTGATTCAAAAGCCCTTCTCCCTCACCGCCCTGCAAAAGAGCGTTGAGGAGATGCTGGGCAAGTGAGGCGCAAGGCTTTTACTTCTTGTCGGCCGGCTTGGCTTCGGTTTTCGCCGGGGCGGCAGCAGGGGCTGATCCAGGCATCGGCTTGCCAGAGGACACTGCCTTGATCTCATCGGCCTCCAGCTTGATCATCTCGGAGATGGTCTTGAACTCAAAGCCCGCCTTCTTCAGGTCATCAAGCGTGGTGGGCATGGCATCCACAGTTTCCACATGGATGTCGTGGCACAGGATGATGGAGCCGGCATGGGTCTCCTTCATGACCGTGTCGTGCACCTTCGCAATCGAGCGCGGTGACCTCCAGTCATTGGTGTCCACTTCCCACACGATGGAGGGATAGTGGAATTTCTCCATGACCGCCTCCATCTGCTTCTTGGTGATCTGCCCGCCTGGCGGGCGGTAGAACAGCGGCGTGGTGCCGGAGGCGGCCACGATGGCATCCTGAGTCTTCTGCAGCTCCTCATCAATCTTCGTCTGGCTCATCGCACGCAGGGACTTGTGATCCCAGGTGTGGTTGCCCAGCTCGTGGCCTTCAGCGACGATGCGCCGCACGATCTCCGGATACGTGGCGGCGCTTTTGCCGATGAGGAAGAACGTCGCCTTGATGCCACGCTCCTTCAGCATGTCGAGCAGGCGCGGCGTGTTCTTCGGGTGCGGGCCGTCATCGAAGGTGATGGCGATCGCATTCGAATTCACATGGAACTTTTCGTACTTGAGCTTGGTGCCAGCAGCGGGCTGGGGAGCCATGGCCGACGCAGGAGCCGCGGCGGGCTTTTCAGTTTCAGCGGCGAGCGCCGGCATCTGCAGGCAGGCGGCAAGGAGGAGGCAAAGGGGCGTGGTCTTCATGATCAGGGGGTGGAAGGCGGGACAACAAGCGGCCGCGGGTGATGGCTGACGATAAAAGCGAATCGTTTCAAGTGGCTTTTCTGAATGTCTCCATTTCTTGCAAGCGCTGCACATGGCGGCCGCCTTCAAAGGGAGTTTCCAGCCAGATGCCGACAATGCGCAAGGCCGTGGCCTCATCAATGGTGCGTTCGCCGATGGCCAGGACATTGGCATCATTGTGCAGACGCCCCCAGCGCGCGGTCTGATCATCCCAGCACAGGGCACAGCGAATGCCGGCCACCTTGTTGGCCACCATGGCTTCGCCGTTGCCTGAGCCGCCCAGGACGATGCCGCGCTCGCATTCACCCTTCGCGACCGCTTCCGCCGCAGGACCGACGAACAAGGGGTAATCCACCGAGGCCTCGCTATCGGTGCCGAAGTCGCGCACCTCATGGCCTTGCGAAATCAGCAGGCGCTTGATGCTCTCCTTGTACTTGAAACCGGCGTGATCTGAACCAAGGGCGATTTTCATTGCAGCAATGAAGTTGTTAGCGTCGGACACCGCACTCCAGCTTGAACCACACGGGGTTCAGTTCCTTGAGCGGCTCCTTCAGTGTTTCCAGTTCATCTTCCGGGCCATGAATCTCCAGGCGTGTGAGGTCGGCTATCTTGAGCAGTTCCGAAAGAGGGCCGCCGACATTGGAAAGATGGGCAAGCACGCCTCCCGCACCCACATAGCCCTCACGGCAGAAGAACTCATCATCGTGCGAGGTGAACTCATAATAGAGGTTCTTCTCCTCGGTGACGGTGGCATTGACAAACGCTGGCAGCATCTGCCGGAAGGCCTCCACTTTGCCCGGATGGGCCTTGAAGTAGGGGTGAATGGTAACCACGTTCGCTGGCAGGCTCATGCGGCCTAGAAGACGCGAGAAGCGGCGGAAAGTCAACCTTGGGCGGCCTGTGCCGCGTAATCGGCAAACTCGTAGAGCTTCGGGTCACGCTGCGGTGTGTCGCGGAGGGACTTGATCTTCTTTTTGACCGACTGCCACAGGGCGTCCGCAGCCTCGCCCGGCGCACCGTCCTCACCCTCGCCGCCGCCAAACTGCTCCTCCAGCTTTTCCGGGTCTTCACCGGCTTCCAGCCGGCGCACCATTTCTTGCAGCGACTCAGGGGTGCGGTCGCCCATCAGGTCGGTCATCTTGCGCATGAAGCGGCCGAGCTGGCGGGGATCGGGGTTGTTCTCGTCCATCACGCCCATGTCGCGCTCCATCTCGGCCATAAAGGACTCCATCTTCGCTTCATCCATGCCGGCAAAGGGATCATCCGCACTTTCCTCCTTCGCCTTGCCCACGATGGCAAAGCGCGACACCCGCCGCTCCATGCGGAAGGCCGGGTTGTCCGGGCAGCGCGGGGTCATGTCGCGATAAGCCTGGGTCCGGGCAAAGAACTGATAGAGCTTGTTGTTGTCCGGACTGTAGAATTCGTAGATGGGCATGGCGGCAGTTGGGTTGCCACCATGCTTGCGCCATCCGCTCGCCGAATCAACACCTCACCATCCCTCATGCGCACCCGCTTCGCCCCCTCCCCTACCGGACTGCTGCACCTGGGGCATGCCTATGCGGCGGGCTTTGCGCATCAGGAAGCGATGAAGGCGGACGGTGAATTCCTGGTGCGGCTTGAGGACATCGATGGCACGCGCAATCGCCCGGAGTATGAGGCGGCGATCTTTGAGGACCTCGCCTGGCTCGGGCTTTCCTGGCAGCAGCCCGTGCGCAAGCAATCGGAGCACTTCGATGACTATCGAGCGGCGTTGGCCAAGCTAGAAGCCCAGGGCCTGCTCTATCCCTGCTTCTGCACCCGCAAGGACATCCAGGCCGAGATCGCCGCTGCCGGCCATGCGCCACAAGGACCCGACGGCCCGCTGTATCCCGGCACCTGCCGGTCCCGCTCAGCCGATGAACGAGCAGAACGCATCGCCAGCGGCGAGCCCTATGCCTTGCGCCTGGATGTGGAAAAGGCCCGCGCCAAGGCTGGCCACGAGCTACGATGGCACGATCTCGCCCACGGCGAATTCACCGCTCAGCCCGAGCTCTTTGGCGATGTGGTGCTGGCCCGCAAAGAAACACCCGCCAGCTACCATCTCGCCGTGGTGGTGGATGATGCGCTCCAGGGCATCACGCTGGTTACGCGCGGCGAAGACCTCTTGCCCGCCACGCATCTTCACCGGCTGCTGCAAGACTTGCTCGGCCTGCCAGTGCCACTTTGGAAGCACCACAGGCTGGTCACTGACGAGCACGGCAAACGCCTGGCCAAGCGGGACAATGCGCGCTCCATTCGTTCTTTGCGAGACAGCGGATGGTCGCCTGAAAAGGTCTGGCAGGCAGTTGGACCGTGATGAAGCCCGTGGCTTCCTCGCTTGTCTCCACACGTTCTCCCTGCTAAACCCATCGCCATGGTTCCACGCACGCAGATTTCCCCCACCGGCCCTACCTTTTCCGAAATCGTCTTCGGCACCTGGCGCGTGCTGGATGACGCAGACCTGGCCAAGCCGGAATGCCTGCTGGAGCGCCTGCACAAGTGCGTGGAACTGGGCATCACCACCATCGACACCGCCGAGATCTACGGCCTCTACAAGGTGGAGGAGTTCATCGGCCAGACCCTGAAGCTCGATGCCGGCCTGCGCAAGAAGCTCGAGATCGTGACCAAGTGCGGCATCTACGTGCCCTGCGACTTCCATCCTGAGCGCAAGACCGCCTTCTACAACGCCACGGCGGCACGCATTGTGAAGAGCGCGGAAAAGTCACTGCGCCTGATGGGCGTCGAGCACATCGACCTGTTCCTCATTCACCGCCCCGACTGGCTGACCAGCGCGGACGAGACGGCCGAGGGCCTCAACAAGCTGCTCAAGGAAGGCAAGATCCTCAGCGCCGGCGTGTCGAACTACAATGTGCATCAGTTTAACCTTCTCAATGCGCGCATGGACAAGCCGCTGGTGACCAACCAGATCGAGTTCCACCTGCTGCACACCGATCCCATCCACGACGGCACGCTCGACCAGGCGCAAGGGCTCGACCTCAACCCCATGGCCTGGAGCCCCTTGGCACAGGGCCGCTTGATGGACCCGGCCAATGAGGCTGGTGAACGCGTGCGCAAGGCCTGCGCCGGCCTCTCTGAGAAGTACGGCAACGCCAGCGTGGACCAGCTCGCCTACGCCTGGATCATGGCCCACCCCTCAGCCCCGCTGCCCGTCATCGGCACCAGCAAAATCGAGCGCCTGGAGGCCGCCGCCAAGTCCACGTTGATCGAGCTGGAGCGCGAAGACTGGTACGCGCTTTGGACGGCGGCTAAGGGGCACAAGATTCCTTGAGGGACGCTGGGCGGGCATCTTACTTCCCCAGCCAGGCCAGGGAGTTGCGCAGCAAAGCAAGCCCGGTGGCCTGGCTCTTTTCCGGGTGGAACTGCACGGCGACGAGGTTGGGCTTCACGATGCCGGCGGCGAAAGTGGTGCCGTACTCGGTGGTGCAAGCCACGAGGCCGGGGTCTTCCACATCCGGGTAGTAGGAATGGACGAAATACACGTGGCTGGGATTGGCGAAACCCTGGTGCAGGGCTTCAGCGCGGGGCTGCCATTGGGCTTCATTCCAGCCCATGTGGGGGATCTTGAGGCCGGTGCCGGGGGCGAATTTGCGCACCTTGCCGGGAGCGACGCCGAGGCCTTCCACACCAGGGGATTCCTCGCTGCTGGCGAACAGAAGCTGGTATCCAAGGCAGATGCCGATGTAAGGCCGCTCCTCCGCCAGCCATGCCTTGAGAGGATCCCAGAGCTGGTTCTGACGCAGGATGCGCACGCTGTCGCCAAAGGCGCCCTGGCCGGGGAAGACGAGGGTGTCGATGACGTCAAAATCCGCGGGTGAGCGGATGAGCTGGCCGGGGCGGCCGATGGTGGCGAAGGCGTTGAGCACGCTGCGCAGGTTGCCGGCGCCGTAGTCGAGAATTCCGAGCTTCATGACGGGGGCGGCCTTACAGCATGTCCTTCGTGCTCAGCACGCCGGTGATGCGGGTGTCGAACTGGGTTGCCTGGTCCATCACTTTGGCCAGGCCCTTGAAGATGGCCTCGGCCATGTGGTGGGCGTCCTTGCCACGTACGATCTCGATGTGAAGATTGGCGAGGACAAGGGAGGAGAAACCACGCATGAACTCCTCCACCAGCTGGAAGTGGAAGCCCACGCCGATGGTATCAACACGTTCGGGCACCGTGTACACGAGCAGGGGGCGGCCGCTGAGATCGATGGCGAGCTGGGCCAGGGTTTCATCCATGGGCAGCAGGCACCAGCCATAGCGGCGGATGCCTTCTTTCTTCCCCAGCGCATCGCGAAAGCACTGGCCAAGCACGATGCCTACGTCCTCAACGGTGTGATGAAAATCGACCTCGATGTCACCCTTTGCCTCGATGGTGAGGTCAAACAGCCCATGCTTGGCAAACAAGGTGAGCATGTGGTCGAGGAAGGCAACGCCGGTCTTGATGCTGCTGCGGCCGGTGCCGTCCACGTTCAGGTCCATGCGGATGTCGGTCTCCGCGGTTTTGCGGTGGCAGGAGGCGGTGCGGGCTTGGCTCATAGGGAGGCCCAACTAACCGCAGGGCAGCGGCAAGGGCAAATGGGGAATGTGGCGTTGGATTCTCGGTTCATCCGGTGGGGTACGAAGGCACTAAAAAGGGGCGGCTGTGCTCAGCCGCCCCTTTTCGAAACAGGATCAATCAGGATGCCGCCGCTCAGGTGTTCTGCTGCTTGCGCTTCTGGAGGAAGACAACGGTAACCAGGACTGCGAGGAGGCCGCCGCCACCCATGAGCAGATACTTCTGAATGCCTCCCTCTTCCTCGGCAGCCGGAGCGGGTGCCGGGGCAGTGGCCGAAGCCGTGTGTTTCTTTTTCTCCTTGTCCTTCTCCTTTTGACGGGTGGTGGAGTCCTTTTTGGGGGTGGTCGTTTTTGCAGGGCTGCTCGCTCCGTCGTCCGCAGGAGTTTCAGGCTTCTCGGTGGCGGCACCATCCTTGGCCGCCTTCTTGGCCGCGGCATCTGCATCAGCTTTTGCGATGGCATCTTCCACACGGCTGTCAGTGGTGCCGACGGTGCTGGTGGACACGGCATTGACTTTGCCATTGCCGTACACGCGCTGAGCGCTGCGCTTCATGGCCGCCTCCTTCTTCAGGGCGGCGATGGCGGCGCGCATGGCTTGGACGGACTTGCTGGAACTGCCCGGACCGCCAACGAGGGTTCCGCGCTGAATGGCTGCTTCAGCCAGGTCTGGATCACCGCCGGCAATGGCGCGGCTGGCGGCGACAAAAGCTTCGTTTTGCGTGTTGAGCTTGTTGATGTCGATGAGGTTCAGGCGGGCCATTTCGTCGATCACGATCTTGTTGGCAGCCTGAAGGGACTTGATGTCATACTTATAGATGGGCAGCCAGCGTTCATGGCTCTTCTTGGCCACGTCGGTTTCGGTCTTGAAAGCGAGCACCTCGGCGTCAATGGCGCGCTTGGTACGTGCAAGGATGGGATCGCTGGGCAGCATCTTGGACACGCTGTCATCACGGCGTTTTTGCAGGCTCGGCTGCTCAAGGGTCATGCGGTCGAGCTGCTTTTTGTACGCCTTGAGGATTTCCACCACTTCGGGAATGGTCTTCACATACTGCAGGGTGTCCACGTAGCCGTCGTTGGTGTTGGACATTTTCTGCCATTCCGTGAGGGCCTCACGATACTTGCCTTCGGCAGCCAGATCCTTGATGTCGCGGCGCACGCGATACGCATCGATGGAGTGGGCGTCGCGCTTGACAGCATCGGAGGTCAGCCACTGGCCTTCCATCTTCAAGGAGCCGGCGATGACTTTTTCCTTCTCTTCCTGAAGCGTCTTGATCATGCCCTCCACCTCGGCGGCCTGAGGCGTGCCGGCGTACTTGGTGACAAAGGGCTTCATCTGGTCCTGGATGATCGACTCGTACTTGTCGGCCGTGAGCAGATCGGCGGTGGGCAGCAGCTTGCGCAGGGGCAGGATTTCAATCTCCTCCGGCTTCTGGCGGATGACCTGGGCGACGGCGCTCTTCGGCTCGGTGCGCGTGTCCTTGATCGTGCCTACCACGATGTACTCAAAGGTGATGGTTTCCGCGGTTTCAGACAGCACCTTGGCATTTTCGTACTTCTTGCTGTCCTTCATGATCACCACGTCGGCGCGCAGGAAGCCAGGGAGGACGAGCAGCGCGGACGAGAAGGCCAGAATCAGGCGTTTGCGGCAGTGTTTCATAGGGTCAGGGGAGAGTGGATCGGGAATTTGCGGCGGCGGAAATGCTGTGATTATCAGGATTCGCGATTTGAGTAAAGAGTGAAGACACAATCCACATACGCTCAGGAGGCCGGCATTTGGAGGCTGATCTCCACGGGGCAATGGTCGGAGCCGTAAATGTCAGTGCGGATGGTGCAGCTCTCGATGTGCGGGCGCAGGGCGCGGGTGGCCAGCCAGTAGTCCAGCCGCCATCCGATGTTCTTTTCGCGCGCAGAGCCTCCAGTGCGCACGGTCCACCACGTGTAGCGGCCGGGGCTCTGGTCGAACTCGCGGAACACATCGATGATGTCGCTGCTGATGTAATTGTCGAAGCTGGCGCGCTCCTCATCGCTGAAGCCCGGGTTCTTGCGGTTGGACTTGGGGTTGGCCAGGTCGATCTCCTTGTGCGCGCAGTTCAGGTCGCCGCAGACAAGCACGGGCTTGGTCTTTTCCAGGGTCTTGATGTGGCGGAGGAAGGCCTCGTCCCATTGCAGGCGATAAGGCAGGCGTGCCAGCTCGGCCTGGGCATTGGGCGTGTACACATTGATGAGGTGGAAGCCGGGGAACTCGGCGGTGATCACACGTCCCTCGGTGTCATGCTCCTGGATGCCGAGGCCCAGGCTGTGGCTGAGCATCGGCTGGCGGCTCATGATCACGGTGCCGGAGTAGCCCTTTTTCTGGGCGCTGTTCCACACGGTGTGGTAGCCGGCCAGCCAGAGCATGTCCACCTGATCGGACTGGGCCTTGGTCTCCTGCAGGCAGATCACGTCGGCATCGCCGGTGAGGATGTAGTCGCGCAGGCCTTTGTCCATGGCCGAGCGGATGCCGTTGACGTTCCAGGTGGTCAGTTTCATGGGATAAGGAGGGGCGGGTGAGTTAGTGGGCAGTGGGTAGCGGCGCAAACAAAATGAGCCAACTCCGGGTTGCGCTGGTGGGCAATGGCGTTTCTGGTTTTCCCTCGCTGCTTTACCAACACCCATGACACACGCCCACTTCCACCTGCCCGCCCATGCCTGGGGTGAAGGGGAGCTGCGCCTGACGGGTGATGAGGCGAGGCATTGCGCCCAGGTGACGCGCCATCAGGCGGGGGATCAAGTGGTCGTCTTCGATGGTGCCGGCCGCAAAGCCCGCGCCCGGATCGAAGCGCTGGACAAGGCGGAGGTGCGGCTGGCCGTGCTGGAGGTTCAACACGTGCCGCCGCCGACTCATCCCGTGACACTGGTGCAGGCGGTGACCAAGGGGGACAGTTTTGAGTGGATCTTGGAAAAAGCCGTGGAGCTGGGCGCACAGCGGCTGGTGCCAGTGATCACCGAGCGAACCATAGTGCGCCTTGATTCGCGCGAGGCGGCGAAGAAGCACCTGAAGTGGCAGCGCGTGGTGCTGGAGGCGTGCAAGCAATGCGGCCAGCCCTGGCTGCCGGAAGTCGTGATGCCTTGCAATCTGGAGACCGCGCTGGACCGCGCTGGCGGCGCCGCACTGCGGCTGGCTGCCTCGCTGCATCCACAAGCCCTGCCGCTGAGATCGCTGCTGCTCGGCCCCCTTTCGGCGGGTGACGGCTACGCGGTGATCATTGGCCCGGAAGGCGATTTTACTTCCCGTGAGCTGGAAATGCTCACTGCCCGGGGCTGGCGGGAGTGGTCCCTCGGCCCCCTGGTGCTGCGCAGCGAAACGGCCGCCATCTGTGCCTTGTCCATCCTCGGCTACGAAACTCTTTCTTCTCCTTCCCCGCCCGCGAATGTCCCAGGAAACCAATGAAAAACTGCAGCTCGACTGGCTGTACAGCACCCAGCTTTTCGGGATCAAGCTGGGGCTGGAGAACACCGAAAAGCTGCTGCGTGAAATGCAACTGCCGGCTCCCGGCCAGAAGTTCATCCATGTGGCCGGCACCAATGGCAAGGGCAGCGTCTGTGCCTTCATCCACAGCCTGTTAAACGCAGCGGGATTCAGCGCCGGGCTCTTCACTTCGCCGCACTTGATCCAGTTCCGCGAGCGCATCCGCGACCAGCAGGGAATGATCAGCCGCGAGGAAAACGCCAGCGGTCTGGCACGCCTGCGCGAACGGGTGAAAGACTGGGACCCGCATCCGACTTTTTTCGAGCTTACCTTTGCCCATGCCATGGAATGGTTCGCCCAGCGCGCGAACGACTGGGTGGTGCTGGAAACCGGCATGGGCGGTCGTCTGGATGCGACCAATACCATCATGCCGCAGGTGGCGGTGATCACCTCCATCAGCCTGGATCATCAGCAGGTGCTGGGCGAAACGCTGACCCAAATCGCCGGTGAGAAAGCCGGCATCATCAAGCCCGGCGTGCCGGTGGTGACCCTGAAGCAGACACCCGAAGTGATGGAGGTGATCTCCCGCGTGGCCAGGGAGCGTGGCTCGCCGCTCTTTGTGGTAACCACGCCAGTGCGCGGCTACGAGCTCGGCCTCGCCGGCCAGCATCAGCTTTGGAATGCCGCGCTGGCCGTGGCGGCGCTGAAAGCCGTGCGCCTGCGCCTGCCGGATGCGGTGCTGCGTCACGGGCTCAAGAGCGTGCACTGGCCGGCCCGTTTCCAGCCGCTGGACAAGGACAGCCGCGCCATCCTCGACGGCGCGCATAACATCGACGCGGCGGAAACCCTGGTGCGCACTTGGCTGCATCGGTTTCCGGGAGAAAAGGCCGCCATCGTCTTCGGTGCCACGGCGGCGAAGGACATCCGCGCCATCATCCGCGCCCTGCAGCCGATTGCTGGCCGCTGGCATTTCACCGGCTTCCAGTCACCGCGCGCCGCACCGCCGGAGCAGTTGCGCGAGGTGCAGGCCGCCGTCTTTGGCAAGGCCGTGGAAACGCACGTTCACGAAACTCCCGCCGCCGCTCTTGCTGCCGCTCGCGCCGGTTCAGAGCGGGTGCTCATTACTGGCTCGCTTTATCTGGCGGGTGAAGTGCTGGCGCACGTTCGCGGCGAGGATGCGATTTTTCAGTGCAGTGCGCAGTGAGGGAGACTTATTTACACCAACGCCGAGTCGAGGTCTGGGCCACTGTGTCATCTCAAGGGGTTTAAAATGACATCCAAGCCACCGTTCATCCCGAAGGGATGAGAGCCTGTAGCCGGTGGTTGAGCGAGCTTGCGAGCGATACCACCGGACCTGATAGAGAGGCAGAAACGATCCCGGCAGGGATCGCAGCACTGTGGTTGCGGCCTTGTCGCTTGCATCCCTCCGGGATGCTGGGGCGCGGGGCCGGATACCGGTGGTGTCGCTCGCAAGCTCGCTTAACCACCGGCTACAAGCTGCCATGCCTCCGGCATGAAGAGATGCAGCAGTCCGGTCCGTCTACCGGTGAAACTTCCTCCCCCCATTGACTTGCGTGGGGGCGGTCATGAGTCACCTCCATTGGCGGCGATCTCTCTGTCTCACAGGTTCAACGCCAGGAAGCCTTTTTTCCCTGCCTTGCCCCCGCTACGGCGCCGCCAGCTTCGCCACGATGCGGCTGAGGTAAGGGAATAGCTGCTTCTTCCGGCTCACCACGCCCTTCATTTCGAAGAGGTGCTTGCGCAGCAGCGGGTACTCGATGGCATCGGCCACGCGCTGGTTGCCGGCGACGAGGAGCACGCTGTTGTGGTCGGTGATGTCGGTCACCATCAGGCAGGCGAAGTGCAGGTCCTTGGCCTTGCACAGGGCCTCCAGCGCGGCGTGGAGGTCTTCCTCGCGCTTCCAGAATTCGCCCAGGCCGAGTTCTTCAATCTGGCTGATGCTGAGCCGCCAGCCGTTCTCTTCGAATTCCTTGCGGTCGCTCTCGATGGCCTGGGCGGCCACGCAGTCCTTCAGCATGGAGCCGGCGGCGAAGAAGTCGCGCACGAAGTCCTTCATGTCGAAGCCGGCGATGTTCTCCAGCCAGTCGAGGATCTCGTGGTCCGTGTTCGTCGTTGTGGGCGAGGTGAGATGCAGAGTGTCGCTCACCAAGCCGGCGCACAGGCAGATGGCGGTGGCGCGGTCGGGCACCATGGCGCGCATGCGAAACATCAGCGCCACGATGGTGCTGGTGCTGCCCACCGGTTCGTTGATGAAGCGGATCGGCTCCTTGGTGCGCAGGTTGCCGCTCAGGCGGTGATGATCGATCACCTCCAGAATCTCGGCTTCGTCGGCACCGGTCACGGCCTGGGAGAACTCATTGTGGTCCACCAGCACCAGCTTTGTGCGCGGCACGTCCACCAAGTCGGACTTGGAGAAGACGCCAGTGAGGCGGCCGGTCTCTTCATCCACCACCGGAAAAAGCGGCTGGTGGGAATGCTGCACCTCGTGCTTCAGTTCCGCCAGCGGCGTGCGGGTGGAGAAGCTCTGATACGTGCCGGTAAGCGCCTCGCCGATGGGGCGGGAAAAGCGGATGAGCTGGGAGGTGCTTGCCGTGTCGTGCGGCGAGGCGATGATGCTCACACCGTTCGCTTCCGCGCTGGCCTGCAGCTCGGCGGAAGGCTGGAAGCCGCCGGTGACGATCAGGCAGCGGGCGCGCAGCTCAATGGCCATGGCATGAATGTCCGGCCGGTCACCGGTGACAATGGCGAGCTTGCCGGCGGGGAATTGCAGCGAGCGCTGGCGGGTCGTCTCCAGGCTGGAGGCGGCCACTACCAGCAGGAGATCATCGAACACGTCGGCCGCAGAGGCCGAGCCCAGCAGGCGGCCGCCCAGTGCGGCCACGATGTTCTTCAGGCTGGTGCGCACGGCGCGGTTTGCAGCGTTGTGCGGGTGCGCATCATCGGGCGGCAAGAAGAGCTGCGCCAGGTCCTGGATGGTGGGGATGCCCAGCAGCTTGCCGGTGCCATCCACCACCGGCATGGCGCGGAAGTGATGCTCCAGCATCTTTCGGTACACCGAGAGGAAGGTCTCGTCTGGCGCGGCAGTCATCACATCGCGCCGGCAGATGCTGGCCGCCGTGGGCCGCACATCCATGATCAATCGTGGAGCGGGCAGGCCTGCCTGCTGCAGCACCCAGGCCGTGCGCACGGTCAGCTCACCGCAGCATGCGGCCTGCGCGCCAGGATCACGTGTGGCCCGCAGAAAGGCCGCATAGCCGATCGCGGAACAGATCGCATCCGTGTCGGGATTGCGATGGCCGATGACGAAGGTGCTGGACATCAGGCGGGGGATAAGTCTGCCGGGCCCGGATGGGAAACTAGACCCAGCCCAGTTCCTTCATCTTCACGGCCACGCCGTCCTTGCCTTCCAGCAGCTCGGCAATGGCGTCCCAGTGGCCGGTGGTCAGGGCTTCGCGGGCGGATTCCAGAATGGTGAGCGGGATGCTCTTGTCACCGTAGGTGATGCGTTCCTTGGTCAGGTCCACACCCACTTCGATGGAAGGATCAGCCGCCACCGCGTCGGCGATGGCCTGGATGTCTTCGGCAGTGGCGATCACGCAGGGAATGCCCAGGGTGGTACAGTTGCCAAAGAAGATTTCAGCGAAGCTCTCGGCGATGATGGCGCGGAAACCGAAGCGATAGAGGGCCTGGGGAGCGTGCTCACGGGAGCTGCCGCAGCCGAAGTTCGGGCCGGAAAGCAGGATGCTTGCGCCGGTGAAGCGTGGGTCGTTCAGTGGATGGGGCTTGTCGGAGCCATCCTCGTTCTTGCGCACGTCATAGAAAGCATATTCGCCCAGGCCGTCGAAGGTGACGCACTTCATGAACCGGGCCGGAATGATGCGGTCGGTATCGATGCCCGCACCTGGAACAAAGACGGCGCGGCCGGAGACTTGGGTGATTTGAGCGAGGGCCATGGGGTGCGCAGCATAGCAGGGAATGGCCCGGGGGCAAATGTTGAGAGCGTTTTCCAGTTTTATGCCCCGTGATCGGGCACCACGCTCACACTTACATTCATCCGTTGAAGGGTGAAGCTGCCAAACAGGGTGGCCAGGGCCACGTCCGCCGCATCCCGCCCGTAGGCGATCACAATGCGCCCGCCGCTGGTCTCTGGCTCCGTGGCGTCGAAGGTGAACCAGCGGTCCCCGATAAAGGCCTCGAACCACGCGTGCAGGTCCATGGGCTGGAGCTGATGCAGGAAGCCCACGACCATGCGCGCCGGCACATTGAGCGCCCGGCACAGGGCGATGCCCAGGTGGGCAAAGTCGCGGCACACGCCGCGACGGGTGCGCACCGTTTCCAGCACCGAGGTGGAGGTGTCGCTGGCGCCGGGCTCGTAAACGATGTGACGCCGTATCCAGGTGCGCACGTCGGCCACCTGCCGGTAGTCCAGCGGCGTGCTGCCGACAATGGCGGCGGCCAGCCCCGCGAGCTCGTGGGACTGGCAGTAGCGGCTGGGCAGCAGATAATGCAGCAGATCCGTGGGCAGGTTTTGCACTGAAACCAGAGGGGCCGCCGCGTCCACATCCACCCACTCCGGCACCTGCACGCGGTATTCCACCGCCACCTGGAAGTCGCCCGGCGGCATCACCGTGCGCTGGCACAGGTTGCCGTACAGGTCGGTGAACTCCACCATGGGCACCTGCGGCCAGATATGGAAGTCCTCACGCATCACCCACTGAGCCCAGCCGCTGCGGGGGCGCAGCATGAAGATGGCCGGCACCTCCGTCGTGGTCTGGTAATCAAGCTGGCAGGTGGCGTCGAGAATCATAAAGGAACAGGCGCACGGGGAGCGGCGGACGTTTGCCGCACAGGCCATGCCATGCGTCGCCGGTCTTCGTCTTTCCCGCCAAGATTTGCGGGTGAGAATCCCGTTGCACCCCGGCCGCTCCATCGCGAATCGTGCGCCCATGCGTTACTGGCTGCTGAAATCCGAACCCGACGCCTTTTCCTTTGATGACCTCAAGAAACGGGCGCGGAAAACCGAGCCGTGGAACGGCGTGCGCAACTACCAGGCGCGCAATTACATGCGCGATGAGATGAACGTCGGCGACCTGGGTCTGTTTTATCACTCGAGCTGTGCCGAACCCGGCGTGGCCGGCGTGGTGCGCATCAGCAAGGAGGCCTACCCGGATCACACCCAGTTCGATCCCAAGAGCGATTATTTCGATGCCGGCAGCAAGCAGGAGGATCCGCGCTGGCTGATGGTGGACGTGACCTGGGAGGCCGACATGCCACAATTCGTCAGCCTGCCGCAGCTTCGCGACGACCCCGCGCTGGCGGAGCTGCTCATCCTGCGCCGCGGCAACCGCCTTTCCATCACGCCGGTGGAGGCCAAGCATTTCAAGCACATCTGCAAACTCGGCGGCCTGAAGCTTTAATACTCATGGATCTCACCCACCAGCCCTGTGTCATCACCGGCGCCGCGCGCGGCATCGGCCTGGAGCTTGCCCGTGTTCTCACTGCCAAGGGAGCCCGCGTGGTGCTGGCAGATGTTGATGCCGCCGCCCTGGAGGCAGCCGACGTGCCCGGCTCGCTCAAGGTTGTCTGCGATGTGACCCGGTCTGCCGCTGTGGAGCATCTTGCCGCAGAAACCGAGCGCGTCTTTGGCACCCCTGCCGTGTGGATCAACAACGCCGGCCTCGCCCGCCATCGCTGGATCCCGGACTATGCGGAGGAGGAGATTGACCTCATGTTGGCGGTGAATCTCAAGGGCACCATCCTCGGCTCACAGGCCGCCCTGCGTCGCATGATCCCGCGCAAGGCCGGCCACATCATCAATGTGATCTCCACCGCCAGCCTGCGCGGCATTCCGAGTGAGACCGTGTACTGCGCTGCGAAGTGGGGCGTGCGCGGCTTCACCCAGGGCCTGCAGGAAGAGGCCGCCGCCCACCGCATCCGCGTCACCGCCGTGCTGCCGGGCGGTGTGTCCACCGAATTCTGGACCGATGCCTCCACTCGGCAGGCTCCTTTGGAAAAATTTCTCACCTCCCGCCAGGTAGCCGATGCCATCGTCAAAGTGCTGGAAATGGATGACTTCTGCGTGGCCCGCGAACTCGTGCTGCGATCGATCGAGGACAGCGATTTTTCGGTGAAGCCGGAGTAGGCTGGCTGACCTGTAGGTCCCGTATGTCATGTAGGTCCTGTAAAAGGGAAGGCACGACCCAGGGCTGCTGACCAGCCCCGCCAATTTACAAACCATTTACAGACAAGCCGCTTCCGTGGCATGATGCAAAGGCCATGAAAAGAAGCCTTTTCTCCGCCCTGGCGCTCGCCGCCGTTCTGTTCCAGCCTGCCAGTCTTCACGCAGGCATGACCGTGCACGAATGGGGCACCATGACGGTACTGGTCGGTTCCGACGGCCAGCCGGTGCGCTGGTATCAGCCGCACCTGGACCAGGCGGGGCTTCCCCCGTTCGTGCATCAAAGCACGCCTCTGGTGACGGGCAAGACGGGCACCGGTACGTGGCGGCGGACCGATGGCAGTTTCGTGAGCACCTCCAATGATGGGGCCTTGGTGCGCATGGAGACCCCCGTCCTTTACTTTTACCCCGAGGCGGAGACCCAGGTGCAAGTGGCGGCTTCCTTCCCTTCCGGCGGCCTGTCCGAATGGTTTCCCGAGGCGTTTTGCAGGAACGACCATCTCTTCGTGAACAGCTTCATGTGCACCGGGCTGCAATGGAAAGGCCGCCTGCTGCCGCCTAACCACCCGCTGGCGGAAAAAATTCCACACGCCTCTGGAGAAGCGGGCCGGCGCTACGAGGCGGCCCGCAATGTGCCGGATGCCTGGCTGTTTGAATCGCTCCTGGCCCCCGCGCCCGGCACGGTCAAGTCCACCACGCCCCAAGTGGACCGCATGATTTTCTATCGCGGGGCCGGAGATCTGACCCTGCCATTGCACGTCTCCGCCAGCGATGACCGCAATTACTGGGTGACCAACTATGGCCCGGACCCCATGCCAGTGATCTTCGCTGTGCGCGCCTCGAACACTGGCATTGCCTGGAACCGTGTGGAAGGCCTGGCCGGCCAGACAGACAAGCACACTGCCGTCACGCGAACCACCTTGCCGGCTGCCAGCGAAGTCCAGGGCGGCTCCATCCTCGCCTTGCGCAAGGCCATGGCGGAAGCGCTGACCGCCCAGGGCCTTACGCCGCAGGAGTCGGCAGCCATGGTGACCACCTGGGGCGACCTTTGGTTTGGCGAAAACGGCACTCGCTTCCTGGCCATCCTGCCGCAGCCGTGGGTGGGCCTGAACGTGCCTTTGCAGATCAGCCCTACGCCCTCCAGTCTTGCCCGGATCTATGTTGCCCGGATGGAAATTCTGACCAAGGAACGGGAGGATGCATTGCTGGCGGTGCTCACGGAAAAAGACACTGACAAAACCGCTCCACGCAAACTCAAAGAACTGGGCTTCGGCCGCTTTACTCAAGGTGCGCTGCGACGCGTGAAAGACCTCGAATCACGGAACCTGGAAATCCGTCTCAATGAGCTGACCAGGACCAACTGAGACCTGTTCTCAGGCGCTTGATGTCAAGGATTCCCTCATATGCTTTGCAACAAACGCGTTT
>FTCC01000106.1_pt1 | contig 25649 bp, 32 predicted proteins | sample 1639481 | NCBI WGS metagenome assembly FTCC01 (sample SAMEA3914864, study PRJEB12502) | metagenome | biome: forest; material: soil | place: USA | collected 2012-03-12 | depth 0.3 m | reverse complement strand
CTGCGCCGCAGTCTATATCGCGCAGACCTCGCTGGACCCCAAGCAGCTCATCGAGTGGACGCCTAACAGCCGGTATGGCGGTCATGCCTTCGGCTTGATGGACCCCAACGACATCAAGACCCGCGACACGCACTTTGCCGAGTTCCTGGAGAAGCGCGAAACCTTCCTGCCCTGGATCAAGGAGTACTCGCCCATCGAGCATGTCACCGCCGATGATCCGCCGGTGTATCTCTTCTACGGCAGCGCTCCCGCCATCGGCGAGAACCAGAAGGATCCCACGCACACCTCCAACTACGGCGTGAAGCTGCAGGAGAAGTGCAAGGCCATCGGTGTGGACTGCGAGCTGGTGTATCCTGGCGCGCCGGATGTGAAGCACAAGACCATCGCCGAGTACCTCATCGCGAAGCTGAAGGCCGGACGTTAAGGCACCTTGCATCAAGGTCGTGGAAGGTCTGCCCTTCCACGACGTTAAAAGGGGCTCATGAAACTCGTCCTCACGCTCCTGGCGATTCTCACCTGCGCCGCAACGGCGGCCCCGAAGCCGAACATCATCGTCATTTTGGTGGATGACATGGGCTGGTCGGACCTTGGCTGCTTTGGCAGCGAAGTTCCCACGCCAAACCTCGACAAGCTGGCGGCTGGCGGGCTGCGGTTCACCCAGTTCTACAACACCGGCCGCTGCTGCCCCACACGCGCGGCCTTGCTCACGGGGCTGTACTCGCATGAGGCAGGCGTGGGCCACATGACGGAGAACCGCGGCGCGCCCGGCTACGTGGGCCATCTCAACAAGTCGTGTGTCACCTTTGCCGAAGTGCTCAAGCCCGCCGGTTATTTCACCGCCATGACGGGCAAATGGCACGTGGGCCAGGAGCAGGGCGTGACACCTTGGGGGCGTGGCTTTGACCGCAGCCTGAATGCGCCGTTCGGCGGCTTTTACCAGGCAGGCCACCCGCGCGCCGAGCTGTTCCTCAACGGCGAGAAGCTCGCCAAGGACGACCCGCGCCTGCCAAAGAACTGGTACAGCACCGACCTGTGGACGGACTACGGCCTGAAGTTCATCGATGAAGCGAAGCCCACGGGGAAACCTTTCTTCCTCTACCTGGCGCACAATGCGCCGCACTTCCCGTTGCAGGCGCCGGAGGAGGACATCGCCCGCTTCCGCGGCAAGTACAAGATGGGCTGGGACAAGCTGCGCGAGGAGCGCCATGCGAAGCAGAAGCAGCTCGGCCTGGTCGATCCCGCCTGGGCACTGTCGCCGCGCTCGCAGCCTGTGAAGGCCTGGGACAGCCTGACGGCGGAAGAACAGGACCGCTTTGACCATATCATGGCCGTGTATGCCGCCTGTGTGTATCACATCGACCTGAGCATCGGCCGGCTGGTGGAGGGCCTGAAGCAGCGTGGTGTGTTCGACAACACCTTGATCATGTTCATGAGCGACAACGGCGGCAATGCCGAGGCCGGCCCCAACGGCCGTACGCAAGGCGACCCGACCAAGCCCGGCTCCGACTGGTTCTGCGGCGAATCGTGGGCCAATTTGGAGAACACACCTTACCGCCGCTTCAAGCACTTCAATCATGAAGGCGGCATCAGCAGCCCGTTCATCGCCCACTGGCCTGCGGGCATCCCGGCGCACGGTGAGCTGCGCAGCCAGCCGGGGCATGTGACCGACATCATGGCGACGGTGGCCGACGTGGGCGGTGCGAAGTATCCGGAGCAGTTCAATGGCGAGGCGATCCTGCCGCTGGAAGGCCGCAGCCTGGCGCCTGCCTTTGCCGGCAAGCCCATTGAGCGTGAGGCCATCTACTGGGAGCATGAAGGCAACGCCGCCGTGCGCGTGGGTGACCTGAAGCTGGTGCGCATGGGCCGCAACGGCCCTTGGGAGCTCTACGACATGAAGGCCGACCGCACGGAGCTGCATGACCTCTCCACTCAAATGCCAGACAAGGCCGCCGCCCTCGCCGCCCAGTGGAATGCCTGGGCCGAGCGCGCGCATGTGAAGCCCTATCCGAAGGATGCCCCAAACGGCGACGGCATGGGGAACGGTAAAGGCAAGGGCAAGGGAAAAAACAAAGGCAAAGCCAAGGCCGAAGCCGCCGCCCCCTCCGCTTCTTAAATTCAGTCTCGCAACCCCAACCACAACACCATGAAACCCACTCTGCGTACCACCGCCCTCTCCCTCCTCGTCCTGGCTCCCATGATGGCCCAGGCCGGCAAAAAAGCTCCCGCTGCTCCGCCGAAGGTGGACGAGGCTGCCGTGACCTTGCTGAAGCCGTATGACAAGAACAGCGACTATGAGATCAGCCGCGAAGAATTCGCCGCCATCCAGACGGATTTTGCCGCCAATCCCACCGGGCCGCTGAAGATGTTTGACCGCGCTGGCAAGGGCAAGCTCGACGACACCGTGGACCGCGCTTACATGAATTTGAAGCTGGGTGAGCTGAAGATGAACGAGCAGCCTCAGAAGCCAAAGAAGAAGAAAAAGGATGTGCAGTGAGGGGCGGCTTTGAAGGGTTGTGAAGGCGGGCCTCTTGGATGAGTGCCCGCCTTCATCCCAAGCGCCCCCGGGCTGCGCGCCCGGGCGCGTGACTCCTTGGATCGTGGGCCCTGCAAGGTCCGTGACGGTGCAGGGGCCACGATCCAAGGAGCGAGGGCGTCCCGCCATCGTGAGGCGAAGCCGAAAACGTGGGGCCCATCGCTCTGCCGCCCCTACCTCAAGCAATCTCGTCCAACACCTGACATGACACGGCTCCTTTTCGTCCTTCTGCTGCTGGGCTCCACGCTGCATGCCGCTGAGTCCACAGCCAAGCCCAACATCCTGTTCATCCTGGTGGATGACCTCGGCTACGGCGACCTTTCCTGCTATGGCGGGGTGGGCGTGAAGACGGCGAACTGCGACCGCCTGGCCTCGGAGGGCACGCGTTTCACGCAGTTCTATGTGGCCGCGCCCATCTGCTCGCCCTCGCGCGTGGGTTTCACCACGGGCATGTTCCCTTCGCGCTGGCGCATTCATAGCTACCTGCACGAGCGACGTGGCAACCGCGGGGATGGCCAAGCGGATTACCTGGACCCCAAAGCTCCTTCGCTGGCCCGCACGCTGCATGAGGCGGGCTATGCGACAGGTCACTTCGGCAAGTGGCACATGGGCGGCGGCCGCGATGTGGATGATGCGCCGCTGCCTTCGGCTTATGGCTTTGACGAAAGCCTGGTGAACTCCACGCCACTGGAGGGCATGGGGCCCGCACTGCCCGCTGGCACGCCGCGCTGGAAGACCACCAGCCTGTTCATCGAGCGCACCCTGGATTTCATCCGCCGCCAGAAAGCCGCGGGCCGTCCCTTTTATGTGAACCTGTGGTTCAGCGAGGTGCACGATGCGCATGTGCCGCGCCCGCAGGATGCGGACCCGGAGCTGCCGGTGACGAAGGGCGGCTACCCGCAGAGCATGGACGCCTTTCGCCGCACGCTGACGGGCTTTGACCGCGACATGGGCACGCTGCTCGCCGGATTGCATAACATGGACATGGATGACAACACACTCATCCTCTTCACCGGCGACAACGGCCCCAACCCGCTCTACGACGCGACCACCCGTGCACGCTCCGGCGGCCTGCGCGGCCAGAAGTGGAGCCTCTATGAAGGCGGCATCCGCGAGCCTTTCTTCGTCCGCTGGCCGGGCCATGTGCCGGCGGGAAAACTGGATGAGACCAGCGTGCTCTCCAGCGTGGACTTCTTTCCCAGCGTGTGCCGCATCGCGGGCGTGAAGCCGCCGGAAGATGCGATGCTGGACGGGGAGGAGGTGACGCAGGCGTGGTTCGGCGAGCCGGTCAGGCGCAAGCATCCGTTGCTGTGGGAGTATGGCCGCACGCGGAACTTCCTGTATCCGAAACTGGAATCCGATCACAGCCCGAACCTCGCCATTCGAGACGGCAACTGGAAGCTGCTGGCGCAGGACGATGGCAGCCGCACGGAACTGTATGACCTGGCCTCTGATCCGCATGAAACCAGCAACGTGGCGGCCGAGCACAAGGACATTGCCTCGCGCCTGCGTGATGCCGTGCTGGAATACCGCCATTCGCTGCCCAAGCCCTGATATTTGATGATGAAACCGCTTGTTAGTCTCTTTCTTCTCCTGTCCGCCTGCACCACGCTGGCCGCAGCTCAGCCGAATGTGCTGATCATCCTGGCCGATGACCTGGGCTACTCCGACCTGGGCTGCTACGGCAGTGAGATCCACACGCCGAACCTCGACGCCCTGGCGGCGGGCGGGCTGCGTTTCACCCAGTTCTACAACGGTGCGCGCTGCTGCCCTTCGCGCGCCTCGCTGCTTACGGGTCTGTATCCGCATCAGGCGGGCGTGGGGCTCATGACTTCGGACAAGGGGGCGAAGTTCCCTGGCTCGGGCGACGAGGGTGACAAGTCTCCGGGCTATCGTGGGCGGCTGAACAACCAGTGCGTGACGCTTGGCGAGGTGCTGCGACCGGCCGGGTATCACACCTTCGCGTGCGGCAAGTGGCATGTGGGCGACTTTGATCCCACCACGCGCGGCTTCGATGCCTTCTACGGTTTCTTCGGCGGCTACGGCGTCAACTCCTATGATGAGAAGATGCTCATCAGCCTGCCGCCTGGTGGCCCGGCGGTGAAGAGTTCCGGGCCGTACTTTGCCACCGATGCGATCACCGACCATGCCATCGCGCTGCTGCAAGGCACGCGGCAGCAGCCGCACAAGCCCTGGCTGATGTACCTGGCCTACCAGGCTCCGCACTTCCCGTTGCAGGCACCGGCGACGGACATCGACAAGTATATCGCGGTGTATGAACAAGGCTGGGACCGCATCCGCGCGCAGCGGCTGGAGCGGATGAAGAAGAGCGGCCTGGTGGCGGAGGATACGAAGCTCACCCCGCGCAGCCGCATTCCGAACCTCAAGATCGCGAAGGATCATGGCTCCGCCACTGCCAACGAGGCCAATCCGGCGTGGGATTCCCTGCCGCCGGCACGGCAGAAGGACCTGGCGCGGCGCATGGCCACCTTTGCCGCGATGGTGGACCGCATGGATGCCAATATTGGCCGGGTGATGGCGGACTTGAAGCAGGCGGGCGAGCTTGAAAACACGCTGGTGTTCTTCCTCAGCGACAACGGGGCGTGCGCGGAGTGGGATCCCTTTGGCTTTGACCTCAAGGCTCCCGATCCGGCGGCGACGAGGCCCGGGATGGGCGTGAACCTGGGCACCCAGGCGGGGCCCAATGTGCTGCACGAGGGCGCGGCGCTGGAGCACATGGGCGAGGCTAACACCTTCATGAGTTACGGCAGCGGCTGGGCGAATGCCTGCAACACACCCTGGCGCTTGTACAAGCACTACGGCCACGAGGGCGGCATCAGCACGCCGCTCATCGTGCACTGGCCCGCCGGCATCGCCGCAGCGGAGCAGGGCAAGCTGCGCAGCCAGCCCGGCCATTTGATTGACCTCATGACCACCTGTGTGGATGTGGCCACGGCGACTTACCCGCAGACCCGCGAAGGTCACGCGATCCTGCCGATGGAAGGCCGCAGCCTGGTGCCTGCCTTGGCCAACCAGCCGGTAAATCGTGAATCCCTGGCCTGGGAGCACGAGGGCAACCGCGCCATCCGCGTGGGCGACTGGAAACTGGTGGCCCTCAAAGGAAGGCCCTGGGAGCTCTATGACATGAGCAGGGACCGCACGGAGCTGCATAACGTCGCCTCGGAAAACCCTGACCGGGTGAAGGACCTCAGCGCTCAATGGCAGACCTGGGCGAAGCGCTGCAATGTGCTGCGAGCGGACGCATCAGGGAGCCCAGAAAACAAGCTGAAGTGAGTCCAGCCCCAGCCCGCTCGCACCCGTAATGCCGATCGGGAGCTTGCCGCTGGTCTCAATCACCTGCTCCGAAACGCTGCCCTTGTCATACTTGCCGATCCACGTCGTTTCGTAGGTGTCGTGGGGGTTCAGGGCTGTGCCAGCAATCCTGTCGAACCGTATCTTCATCTGCCGCATGGCAGTGCCATCAATGCGGCCGGTAATCTTGCCCACGGCATAGCCAGGCTTGGCGATGAAAGGCTTGATCATTGCCCCGCCTCTCTTTGCACCGTGGATGGAGCCGGTCTTCAAGCCGTCCTTGGTCAGGAAAATGGGGGCGACGCCGCGGACGGTGGAGGAGGAGTTGCCAAAGGGGGTCATGATGCAGTCAAAACCGATGAGCACCGCCCCCTGTTCCGGCACTTCCCTGTAAGCTTTGCCACCGCCCTGGCCGAGGGGTTTGGTCTCGGAAGTCTTGTTGTTTTTGATGCAGCCCTCAATCCCGGACCAGTCCATTCTGCGCAGCACCGGGGTCCAGTCGTCAGGCTCTTTGCGAGGTGTCAGATCATCGGCGTGAACGGCACTGAGGAGGCCCAGCATCCACAGGGTGAGGATCATCGCGCAGGCTCTGGCGAGAGATGAAAAGCAGACAGCTTCCCGCCCATGTTGTTTTTTCCACCTTGATCCGGTCGGATTAGGTCGGATCAGGCCTGACTGGGTCGCTTTCGACAGCAGGGGTGAGGACTGCAACGATATGGATGGGATTGGCGAGATCATAAGAAGGAGGCCGTGCAGACAGCCGGGAATTTGGTGTGCCAGGGCGGCACCCCAGGTGTGGGAAATAAGCGGCGAAATGTCCAGAGATAATTGAAAGCGGGTCCGTTGGTCTCCAATCTTTGCGGGCCCTGCGCCCAAGGAGTGACGGCATCTTGCCGTCACTAAGGAACCCAGCGCTTCGAAAAGGCGGCAAGGCCTGCGAAGGCATGCAACAGCACGTGCCGGCTGCGCCGGACGATGGCGGGACGCCGTCGCTCCTTGGACACAGGGCCCGGCAAAGGCAGGGGGAGCAACAGACCTGTTTTCAATTGATTGTGGTATCAGACCAAGGAGAGGCGGCATCTTGCCGCCTTCGGCGAAGCTGTGACCGAGCCGGCTGCGCAGCCTGTGGGCCACATCAGGTCCTCAACCGTTTTCCTGACAGCGGCAAGATGCCGCCGCTCCTTGGAACTGACTGCCCTGGCAGCGCCCTGGACCGTTCATCGGCGTTCATTCACAACCTCGTCACATGCCATAATCGCCATCGGCCAGCACGCAGCGCTTGGTGCTGGAGCTGAGGGCGGGAGGCGTCATGTAGCAGTAGGTGGCGGGGCGGGTGAGGTTGAGAAGCCAGGGGGCCTGTTCCCAGAGGGAGCGCTCCGGCTCAAACACGGCGGCTTCGACGAGCCGGCGGCTTTCGCCCAGGAGGGCGGGCTGGCGGCTGAGTTCACCGAGGAGGGCGAGCACTTCATCGATGCCGGGCTCGGTGGTGAACCAGTCCACCACCAGCCAGGCGGGGCGCTTCTTGATCTCGTGCCCGGCGAAAATGAGGTAGCTGGTGAGCATGCCCGCCTTGTCGATGCAGCCGAGGAAGCGGAGCTTGAACAGGGGGGCATTGACACGCCAGCGCAGGAATTCCGGGGTGGTCCAGTTTTCCAGGCGGTCGGGCTGCATGAACGGCCGGGCAATAGAGGTGACCGCATTGACATCGGTAACCACATGCCGGCCGGAGGTGAGACTGGGAAAGGCACGGCCGCGCCCAAAGAGGCGGCCGAGCACGGAGCCGAGCACGAACACCAGGCCGGAGCGTTCGGTGACGGAGCGGAAGCCGAGCTTGTCGAGCATGACTTGCACATCCTTGCGGGGAGAGGTGTCCAGGAGGGTGGCCTGGCGGCCGAGGGTGCGCATGCGCACGAGCATGGGCAGGCTGGCGCTGCGATGTTCGGCGGCCACGCGCCAGCTCACCGGAAACAGCGCGGGCACCGGGGCGCCCTGCCAGGCCATCTGGCTGGGAATGCAGGCCATGAAGCCCACCAGCGCTCCCTCGTGGCGCAGGCCGCAGCCGCGGGCTGGATGAGCGCCGGCGGCGGGATTCTCAGACCACCAGTGGTCCATGCGCTTCAACCACAAGGACTCGGGACACGGCCTTCCTTCCGAATTCGCCAGGAATCCGGCAATTTCCGCCCTTGAGGCAGGAGTGTCCTGAATGTCTTCCAAGAGATAGCTCAAGAGAACTGACGATTTCAGCGTTCCCCTCATTGTCAACTCTTGCAATCACCCATTTCAGACCTAGAGAGCAACAAATGCCGCTGCCAGAGGATGTAAGATCAGTTTTTGCCACCGTCTATGACACAGATCTTGTGTTCAAGCCTGACTGCTGGCGGCTGTGCGGGGATGCGCATTGCTGCTCCTTCACCCGGCACAAGACCAAATTTCGCCTGATGGCGAAGGAGGCGGGCCAGGACCTGCCGCTGCTGCCGGGGGAGCGGGAATTCCTGTGTGAAAACGGCTGGGACAAGCAGTTTGGCGAGCACGAATTCCGCATCGCCACGCACGAGGTGGCGGGGCGAAGCCTGCGGATTGAATCGATGGTGAGCAAGCGGCCGATGTGCGCCTGCGACCACGCGACGCGCACCACCGTGTGCCGCCTGTATCCCCTGGTGCCGCAGTATGAAGTGAACGGCCAGATGACGGGCACGGAACCGCTGGGCATCTACGAGGAGCTGGAGATGCTGGACGGGCTGGCACCGGCCTGCCAGATCACGGGGCTGGAGTTTCCCCAGCTAAACCTGTTCCTGAAGCTGGCGCAGACGCTGGCCAGCCAGCCGGTGCTGCTGTTCTACCTGATGGCGTACCGGGTGACGAAGCACCACGCGGCCCGCAGCGTGGCGGCAAAGAAGGCCGCAGCCCCGGAGCAATCGGCCTTCCGGCTGTTTGAGACCGCTTACCTGAGGCGGCAGATCGTGAACCAGGCGGTGCTGGACCAGGAGATCACGGACCTGCTCACGGCTTTCTCCAACCACTACGGCCAGCGTTTTGAAGACGGCTGGGCGGCCCTGCATTCCTAGACCCGATGCCCAGGGGCCTCCCGGCATTTTCCGTGAAATGCCATTGCAGCGCGGGAAGGCTCCGCCCAAGATGACACGAGACAATGGAAATCAAGGTCATCGACAGCATGCCTGACCTGCTGGCCCTGGAGCCGGCATGGCAGCGAATGTGGATGGCCGGCAGGGAGCGCCACGTTTTTCAGCACTTTGAATGGGCGCGAGCCTTCATTGAATCGTTCAACGCATCGATCCAGTGGCGGGTTCTCACGACGCAATCTGACGGGGTTGTGACGGGCCTGCTGCCGGTGGCCTGCGACCATCGTACGGGATTCTGGCGGCTGCTGGGCTCGCCCAATGCGGACTATCAGCATGTGCTGGCAGGCGCGGAGGAGGCACGGGCCATGATCCGGCACCTGCCCTTGCTGGGGATCAGGGCGATGGTGTTTGAATGCCTGCCGGAGGATTCGGTGCTGCTGCGGGTGCTGGCAGGTGAAAACGGGCCGCTGGTGATGAGCCCGGAAAAGGCGGAATGCTACTATGCTCAACTGACCCCGGAGACCGTGGCGAAGGTGCAGCGGCGGGGCGGCATCAAGGACAACCTGCGGCGGCTTTCGAAACAAGGGCCGGTGGAGATGCACCTGCTGGAGACCGTGGAGGAACGGGTGCAGGCGCTGGCGACGCTCTTTGCCCAGCACCGTGCACGCTGGGATTCGCGCGGCAAGCCCAGCCAGTTTCACGATCCTGCGATGTGCGCCTTCTACCGCCGGCTATGCGAATCGAAGGGGCTGGCGGACCTGCTGCACTTCTCGACGCTGAAGGTGAACGGCCAGGAAGTGGCCTGCCACCTGGGGTTCATTTCCAACAGCACGCTGATCTACTACAAGCCGACGTACGACCCCGCGGTGCGCGGCGCCGGCCAGGTGCTGCTGAGCAAGCTGATGACGGAAGCGCTGCAGCGCGGCCTTTCGGAAATCGACTTCACGCGCGGCGGTGAATCCTACAAGACCTCGCTGGCCACCGGGGTGCGGCTGAACCGGGAGGCGCGGCTGTTTTTCTCAGCCCGGGCACGGCTGTGCCATGTGGGGACAGAGTGGCTGCGGCGGCGAGTGCCGCGCGATGAGAACGGGCTGGCGATCACCACCCGGATTGCGCGCCAGTGGCGGGAGCTTATTGGCGGGCATTGAAGGCCACGCAGTCCGCGTAGCGCACGCCGCTGCCGCCGAACATGTCGAGAGCGCTGCCGACGGTGACATCAACCCTGCCTTCGCTGGCGTGCTGCACCTTCCACAGGTCTTCCATCGTGCGTGCGCCGCCGGCATAGGTCATGGGCTTGCCGGCCCACTGGCCGAGGAAGCAGGCCAGCTCCTCGTCGATGCCTTCGCACTTGCCCTCCACATCCACGGCATGAATGAGGAACTCGTCACAGAAATCCGCCAGATGATCGAGCGTGGCACGGTCCACATCCAGGTCGGTGAGTGTCTGCCAGCGGTTCATCGCCACCTTCCAGCCATCGGGCAAGCGCTTGCAACTGAGGTCCAGCACCAAGCGCCCGGGGCCGGTTTCAGCCACCAGGGCGGCGAGCTTGGTGCCATCGAAGCGGCCGGCTTCATCAAACATGTAGCTGGTGACAATGACGTGGCTTGCCCCGGCCTCCAAGTACTGGGCGGCGTTGTCGGGGCGGATCCCGCCGCCGATTTGCAGGCCTTGGGGATAGGCCCGCAAGGCGCTGAGCGCGGCCTCTTCATTGCGCGGCCCGAGCATGATGACATGGCCGCCGGTGAGGCCGTCGGCTCGGTACTGCCGGGCATAGGACTCCGCCGGGCGGTCGCTGACAAAGTTTTCGTGCGGCTTTCCGCCTCCATCGCGCAGGGTGGAGCCGACGATCTGCTTCACGCGGCCCTCATGCAGATCAATGCATGGGCGAAAGCGTGTCATGACACGACCGGGACAGGAAGTGACGCCACGCCCTGCGGGAACATGCGGTCGCGCAAAGTGAGGATCTCCGGTTCCCCGGTAGTGATCAGCACCACGTGCTCGTAATGAGCCGAAGGCTTGCGGTCCTGGGTAATCGCCGTCCATTTGTCAGACAGGATACGAGTCTTGGCAGTGCCCAGGTTCACCATCGGTTCGATGGCCAGGGTCATGCCCGCTTTCAGCCGGGGGCGCTCGCCACGCTTGCCAAAGTTGGGGACCTGCGGCTCTTCATGCAGCTTTCGGCCCACGCCGTGGCCGACGAATTCGCGCACGACGGTAAAGCCGTACTGCTGCACATGCTCCTCGACGGAGGCGCACAGGGTGCCGAGCATGCCGCCATCAACAGCGTGGCTGATGGCCACGTGCAAGGATTCTTCGGTGGCGGCGAGAAGCTTCATGGTTTCCGGCGCGACATTGCCGACCGGAACTGTGAGGGCGTTATCGCCGATCCAGCCGTCGAAAGAGACACCAATGTCCACTTTCACCACATCGCCGTCCAGAATCACCCGGGGGCCGCCGATGCCATGCACGATCTCCTCATTGATGGAGATGCAGATGTTGCCAGGGAAATTGCGGTAACCGAGGAAGGCGCTGGTGCAGCCGCGCGCCTTGATCTCGGCGGCCGCAAAGCGGTCCACCTCCTTGGTGGTGACCCCGGCGCGCACCTGTTCGGCCGTCTTCAGCAAAATGTCGCGCGCCACGGCACAGGCCCGCCGGATGCCGTCCTGCTGGGACCCATGACGGACCGGGATCTTGTTGGCGCTGAAAAAGGCCATGGACAGAAGTGGGAACGGAAACCTTACGCTGGCTTCTTCATCACCAGCATGTACACGATGCCGCTCAGAACGATAATGGCGATGCCAGCCCAGAGATAAACAATGGTGGTGGCATCGGCCACGCGGCCGGTGGAGCCCTGAACGCGCTCGTTGCGGCCGCGGATCTTGCCCTTGCGGAGGAAGCCGTCGTAATTGGCCTGGAGCAGGTGGGTCTCAAGCTGCTTCATCACGTCCAGCACCACGCCGACGAGAATCAAGAGGCTGGTACCGCCGAAGAACTGGGAGGCCTGGGCGGGAATGCCCATGCCGTGGCTGACAATACCTGGCAGGATGTAGATGATGGTGAGGAAGATGGCGCCGGCAAAAGTGAGGCGGCTCATCGTATAGTCCAGGTAGTCGGCCGTGGGCTTGCCGGGGCGGATGCCGGGCAGGTAGCCGCCGCTCTTCTTGAGGTCTTCAGAAATCTGCGTGGGCTGGAACATGGTGGCCACCCAGAAGTAGCTGAAGAAGAAGATCAGCGCGGCGGAGACGACGTAGTAGAACCAGCCGGTGCCGATGAAGGCGGAGACCTGCTTCACGGTGGCGCTGTCGGGGAACATGTAGCTGATGATCTGCGTAGGGAAGAGCAGGATGGCCTGGGCAAAGATGATCGGCATCACGCCGGAATAATTGATCTTCAGCGGCAGGTACTGGGTCTGGCCGCCATAGACCTTGCGGCCCACGACACGCTTGGCGTACTGGATGACGATGCGGCGCTGGGCCTCGGTAAGGGCAATGACGCCAGCGATGACGGCGATAAGCAAGGCTAGCATGACGACCAGCAGGGCCGCGTTCGAAGGGGTGGCCTTCGCACCGCTCACGTAGGTCTGCCAAACCTGCACCAGGGCGCCAGGCAGAGCGGAGACAATGTTAACACAAATGAGCAGGGAAATGCCGTTGCCAATGCCACGCTCGGTGATCTGCTCGCCCAGCCACATCATGAGCAGGGTGCCGGCGGTGATGTTCACCACGGTGGTGACGATGAACAGCCAGCCAAAGTCGGGAACCAGCGGGCCATGGGTGCGGATCGCATCCTGGAGGCCCTGAAGGAAGATGTTCTGGCCAGGGGCGGAAAGGGAGCGTGCCAGCAGGTAGCCCTGGAAAATGCACAGGCCGATGGTGGCCAGGCGGGTGTACTGGTTGATCTTTTGCCGGCCGCCTTCCTCGCGGGCCATCTTGCTGAGGCTGGGCACCACGGCGGTGAGGAGCTGCAGCATGATCGAGGCGCTGATGTAGGGCATGATGCCCAGGGCGAAGAGCGCGCAGTTCTGCAGGCCGCCGCCGCTGAAGACGTTCAGAAGGGAGGCCACCGCAGCACCTGGGCCCGTGGTGTCGTGGGCGCGGGATTCAACCCAGGCGCGCAGCACTTCCGGGTTCACGCCGGGAAGGGTGATCGTGGCGCCAAGGCGCACGACGACGACCATGGCCAGGGTGTAAAGAATGCGGGAGCGAAGCTCCGGAACCTTGAAACTGTTGCTGAAAGCTGAGATCATGATGGAAGGCGAAAACTGAAAGCGGCAGGCCGCTCACGGGAAATCCGCAAGCGCCCGCCGCTCCAAAGTGAGAGGGTGATTCTAGGAAGCCGCAGCAATGCTGCCACCGGCTTTTTCAATTTTCTCCTTGGCCGAAGCACTCAGGCTGGCCACGGAGATGGTAAGCTTGCGGGTCAGCTCGCCATCGCCCAGAATCTTGATGCTGTCGCAGGTGCGGGTGACAAGACCCTTGGCAATGATGGCCTGTTCGGTGACGGTTTCGCCGTCTTCGAAAGCGCCGTTGAGAGCACCCACGGAAACGGTTTCAATCTTGTCCTGGAAGGCGGCGTTGCTGAAGCCCTTCTTGGGCAGACGGCGGTGCATTGGCATCTGGCCGCCTTCAAAGCCGGGGCGGATGGCGCCGCCGGAGCGGGCCTTCTGGCCCTTGTGCCCGCGGCACGAGGTCTTGCCGTGGCCGGAGCTTTCGCCGCAGCCGACGCGCTTGCGCCGGTGCTTGGCACCTGGGCGGGGGGTGGCATCGTGAAGTCTCATGAAATGAAAAGAAAGGGGGTTGGAATTACAGGGCGGCCTTCTCGGCCACCTTCTTGCCGCGGGCGCGGAAGATTTCATCGCCCGGGCGGAGCTGCATCAGGGCGTCAATGGTCGCCTTCACCACGTTGGCGTGGTTGCTGGAGCCGAGGGACTTGGCAAGCACGTCCTTCACACCAGCGGCTTCAAGCACGGCGCGGGCGCCGCCGCCAGCGATGATGCCGGTACCAGGGGAGGCAGGCTTGAGGAGGATATGCCCGCCACCATGCTGGCCCACCACTTCATGCGGAATGGTGTTGTTCTTCAGGTTGATGGTGATGAAGTCCTTCTTGGAGGCCTCGGTGGCCTTCTTGATGGCGTCAGCAACTTCGTTGGCCTTGCCGAAACCGGTGCCAATCTTGCCCTTCTGGTCACCAGCCACCACGAGGGCGCTGAAGCTGAAGCGACGACCGCCTTTGACGACCTTGGCGCATCGGTTGATGTGGACGACCTTTTCGATCATGCCGCCGCGGTCTTCGCCGTCCTGCTGGCGATCATTGAATCTTCTTTGTTCTGCCATAAACGTGGTCTGCTAAATTAGAACTTGAGGCCCTTTTCGCGGGCGGCGTCGGCCAGTGCCTTGACCTTGCCGTGGAAGGAGAAGCCGGCACGGTCAAACACCACGGCGGTGACGCCCTTGGCAGACGCACGCTCGGCGATGGCGGCACCGATCTTGGTGGCAGCCTCGATGTTGGACTTGCTCACGCCGCCCTTTTCCTTGGTGGAAGCGGAGGCGATGGTCTTGCCTTCATCGTCGTTGATGACCTGGCAGTACACGTTCTGGTTGGAGAAATAAACAGCGAGCCGAGGACGGTCCGCAGTGCCGCGCAGCTTGCGCCGGATGCGCGCATGGATGGTGCGGCGGATGGATTTGCGATCTTTGATAGCCATTGTAGTAGGTCCTCAGCGAGATTACTTGACGCTCTTGCCGGCCTTGCGGCGGATATGCTCGCCGGCATAGCGGACGCCCTTGGCCTTGTAAGGCTCCGGCGGGTAGTAGGAGCGGACGTCGGCGGCGAACTGGCCGACGAGCTGCTTGTCGATGCCTTCCACGGCGATCTTGGTGTTTTCCGCCACGGTGACCTTGAGGCCGGCCGGGATCGGATGGAGACGGGGGTGGGACTGGCCGAGGCTGAGGTCCAGGTTCGAACCCTTGACGGCGGCACGGAAGCCCACGCCATGGATTTCGAGGTCCTTGCGGTAGCCTTCGCTGACGCCCTTGATCATGTTCGTGATCAGGCGCTGGCTGGTGCCATGCATTGCGCGGGTGCGACGCTCTTCGTCCTTGCGGTCCACCTTCAGGGTGGTGCCATCGACGTTGACTTCGACGCCTTCCGGCAGGGTCCAGGAAAGCTTGCCCTTGGGGCCTTCGACCAGCACGCTGCGGTCAGCGCCGACCTTCACGGCCACCTTGGCCGGGACTTGAATGATTTGTTTACCAACACGCGACATAAGACAGACGGTCGTAAGGGGTTACCAGATGGTGGCCAGAAGTTCGCCGCCCACCTTGGCTTTGCGGGCTTTCGAACCGGTCATGAGACCGCGGGAAGTGGAGAGAATGGCGATGCCGAGGCCGCCGAGAACACGGGGAATGTCATCCACGGAGACGTACTTGCGCAGGCCGGGCTTGCTGATGCGCTGCAGGTGGCGCACCACGGGGACCTTGTTTTCATACTTCAGCTTCAGCTTCAGCTCCGGGTGGGCACCGGTGGTGTCCACTTCGTAGCTCCAGATGTAGCCTTCTTCCTGAAGGATGCGGGCGATGTCGGCCTTAATCTTCGAATAGGGGGCCTTCACCTCCTGGAGCTGGGCGCCGCCCGCGTTGCGGATGCGGGTAAGGAAGTCGGCGATAGGATCAGTCAATGCGCTCATGAGTCGTAATCAGTCGTTGGTGCCGTGAAGGGATCAGCCCTGGGCCTCGTTGTTGTCGTCCTTCTTCTGGGTGCGTTCACGGAACGGCATTCCGAGCGCCTTGAGCATGACTCGCGAGTGATCGTCGCTGTTGGAGGAGGTGACGAAGGTGATGTCGAAACCGAGGGTGCGCTTCACCTTGTCGAGCTCCACTTCGGGGAAGATGGACTGATCGGAAACACCCAGGGTGTAGTTGCCGCGGCCATCGAAGGCGCGCGGGGGCACGCCGCGGAAGTCACGGATGCGGGGCATCGCCGTCTTCACCAGGCGGAGCATGAAGTCGTACATGCGGCGGCCGCGAAGGGTGACCTTCACGCCGAGAGGTTCACCCTCACGCAGCTTGAAATTCGAAATGGCCTTCTTGCTGTAAGAAACAACGGGCTTCTGACCGGTGATCAGGGTCACTTCGTTCACCGCGTCTTCGATGGCGACCTTGCGGTCGGGCTGCGAACCGATCGAGCAGTTCACAACGATCTTTTCGAGACGGGGAACCTGGTGGATGTTCTCCACGCCAAGCTGTTTCTGGAGCTCGGGAACGAGCTGCTTGTAATGTTTATGCAATAAGGCGTCCATTTGATTTATCTGCTGCGTCCGTGCCACCTGTCCCCCGCCTGAGGGCCGGGTCGGAGGGGGTGGGGACTGTGCTCAATTACTTCTTCTTTTCAACTGACTTTTTCTTGGCGGCCTTTTTGGCTGCCTTGGGCTTCGGCTCAGCGGCCTCGGCCTTCTTGACATTGGAGATGTGGATCGGCCGCTCGATGTCCTTGAAGCCGCCTTCGGGCTTCTCCTGCGAGGGCTTGATCGTGCGCTTGATCTGGGCGACGCCTTCCACGAACACGCGGCTCGTCTTGCGGTTCACTTCGAGGATGAGGCCCTCGACGCCCTTGTGGGCGCCAGCGATGACTTTGACGAGATCGCCCTTTTTGACGTGTGTCTTGGGTTGGTTCATAGCACTTCGGGAGCGAGCGAGACGATTTTCATGAAGTTCTTGTCGCGCAGTTCGCGGGCGACGGGGCCAAAGATGCGGCTGCCGCGCGGGTTGTTGTCCTTGTCGATGATCACGATCGCGTTGCGGTCGAAGCGAAGGATGGAGCCATCGGCGCGGCGAATCGGGAAGGCGGTGCGAACCACCACGGCACGGACCACTTCACCTTTTTTGACGGCTGCGGTGGGGGTGGACACACGCACGTGGGCCGTGATGATGTCGCCCACATAGGCAAAGCGGCTGTTTTTCTTGCCCAGCACGCCGATCATTTCGGCCATGCGGGCTCCGGTGTTGTCCGCCACCAGAATTTCGGATTCCATTTGAAGCATAAGTCCAGATCCTCCCTGCGATTGTTGTTCGTTGTCTTCTCGGCAGGAGCTTAGTGCTTCTGCACCTCCACCAGGCGCCAGCGCTTCAGCTTGCTCAGCGGGCGGGTTTCCTCGATGAGCACCTTGTCGCCGATGCTCGCCTCCTCCTTCTCATCGTGCGCATAGAACTTGGAGGTCTTGCGGACGATCTTCTTGAACGTGGGGTGGGGAACGCGGCGCTCCACTTCGACCACGATGGTCTTGTTCATCTTGTTGGAGGTGACCTCGCCCACCAGCGTCTTGCGCGGGGGGTTCTGGCTCTGCTCCGTGGTCGCTGGGGCTGCTGTTGCTTCGCTCATTGCTCGAAAAGGTTCTCGGGGTCGTTGGGTCAGGCTGCGGCCTTCTTGGCGGCACGTTCCGACAGGATGGTCTCAATCCGGGCGACTTCGCGGCGGATGAGCTTGAGGCGGGCCGGGTTTTCCAACTGGCTGCTCTGCTGCTGCAGGCGCAGGTTCATGGATTCCATCTTGAGCTCACGCACACGGGCGTTGAGTTCTTCGACAGATTGTTCGCGCAGCTCTTTGATCTTCATGGCTCAGGGTGGGGCAAAGGGTTCAACGGGGTCTTAGTGAGCACCCTGGCGCACGACGAAACGGGTGCGGATGCCGAGCTTGTTGTCAGCCAGGCGGCAGGCCTCGCGGGCGGTCGCCTCGTTCACGCCGGCGATTTCAAACATCATGGTGCCGGGCTTGACGACAGCCACCCAGAACTCGGGGGAGCCTTTGCCTTTGCCCATTCGGGTTTCCGGCGGGCGCTGGGTCACCGGCTTGTGGGGGAAGATACGGATGAAGACCTTGCCTTTACGCTTGAGGTAACGGGTGATCGCCACGCGCAGGGCTTCAATCTGGAAGTTCTTCACCCATCCGCGCTCAAGCGTCTGAAGACCGAACTCGCCGAAGTCGAGCTTGTTACAACGGGTCGCAATGCCGGCGCGGCTGCCGCGCTGCGACTTACGATACTTGGTTCTGCTGGGCAAAAGGGCCATGATGTGTCTTCTCCTGTGTAGTGGGGGCTAAAAATCGGTCAGTAAATTAAGCTTGGGCGGCAGGCGCGGCTTCAGCAGCAGGTGCGGGAGCGGGGGCTGACTCGCCACCACCACCACGGGGGCCGTCGTGGCGCTGATAGCCACCACCGCCGCCACCAGGGCCGCGACGATCACCACCAGGGCCGCCAGGACCACGGCGATCACCGCCGGGGCGACGTTCGCGACGTTCGCCACCCTGACGGGGGGCGCCATTGTCCAGGTCAGGACGCTTGTTCATCCAGCACTTGACGCCGATGATGCCGTACACGGTGCGGGCTTCGGCAAAGCCGTAGTCGATCGGGATACGCAGGGTTTGCAGCGGCACCTTGCCCAGGCGGTACCATTCGGCACGGGCGATGTCGGCACCGCCGAGACGGCCGGCGCAGCGGATACGAATGCCGTCGGCGCCCATGTCCATCGCGGTCTGCACGGCGCGCTTCATGGCGCGGCGGAAAGAAATACGGCGCTCAAGCTGCATGCACACGCCTTCGGCGACGAGCTGGGCGTCGAGTTCGGGCTGCTTGATTTCAAAGATGTCGATCTTCACCTGCTTGCCACCGCACATGTCGGAGATGGCCTGGCTCATCACATCGATTTCCTGGCCCTTGCGGCCGATCACCAGGCCCGGGCGGGCGGTGTGGAGGGTGACACGCACGAGGTTCCAGGCGCGCTCGATCACGATCTTGGAGATCGCGGCCTGCATCAGCTTGTCCTTGAGGTACTTGCGGATCTTGATGTCGCTGTGGAGGAACTCCGTGTATTCTTTCTCCGGAGCGTACCACTTCGAGCGCCAGTCCTTCTGGACGGCAAGGCGGAAACCGATTGGATTAACTTTCTGTCCCATGGCGTGATCTTGGGTCGGGGGCTGGTTGAAACGGGTGCGGTACGGTTTACTCGGAATCCTTGGTCTTGCGCGGGCGGCGGGCCTTGGGCTTGCTCTCGGCGGCTTCTTCAGCAGGAGCGGCTTCGGCTTCGGGCTCTTCCTTGGCCTTCTTCGGGGCGGCAGGAGCGGCGTCGTGCTTCGGCGCCAGGATGATGGTGATGTGGCAGCTCTTCTTCTTGATGGCGGCGGCCGAACCACGGGCGCGTGGCATGATGCGCTTGAGGGCCGGACCATCGGTGGCGATGGCGGACTTCACGAAGAGATCGTCAGCATCAAGCTCGTGGTTGTGCTCAGCATTGGCGACGGCCGACTGAAGGGTCTTGCCGATGAGCAAGGCTGCCTTCTTGGGCGTGTAGTTCAGAATGCTCAGCGCGTGCGAGACCGACATGCCCTGGACTTCACGAGTCACTTCACGGACCTTTTGGGCCGAAGTTCTCGCATACTTGTAAACAGACTTTACCTCCATAACCTTGCTTATTGAAATGTGCGGTCGGTCGCGACCTTGCCGCGGTCCCCTACTTGAACGGAGACCTTGTTGTTGATAACTTCCTGGACCACCGCGCCGCAAACGGACTTGCGGACATCGACCACGAGGGCCTTCGCGATGGGACGATCTTCTCTGTAGATGGAAAATGGCATGCCAATCTTGACGCCGTCGCGGGAGCCAAGGTTGAGCACGATGACGTTCTGCTCTTCCTTGGAGCTGACGACGCGGCCGTTATGAAGGTCGCCGGGAGGCGATTCTGCGGCGCCGGTGGCATTGGCCAGCCGAATGGACTGCTCGGCACCGGAAAGGGCCTCGTCGAGTTTTTTGCGAGCTGCGGGATCGCCCTGGGCAGTCTTGATGAAGACCATGGTGGCCTCGCTCAGATTGATGAGCGCCTCGCTGAGCTTCTGCTTCTGGTCATTGACCAGACGGAAATCTTTGAGCGCCACAATCAGACGTTCCTGCACCTGATCGGTGGAGCCTTCCAAAGCGCCGACTCCGAGACCTTCCATAAGGCCGCGGAGCTTTTCATGGCTTTCGCGGGCCTCGGTGGCCTGGGTGTTGGCGGCCGCAAGGCTCTGCGACATCGCGGCGATTTCGGCCTGCAGGGTGGCGATTTGCGCCGCCTGCTCCTTGACGATCCGGGCGGAGGTGTCCACCTGGGCCTTGAGCTCCATCATCTCCACGTTGGACGGGGCCGCCGCCTGCTGGGCGTCCGCACGCACCGCACCCAGGCCTGCCACCGCTGCGAACAGCGCGGCAAGCAAAAGATGGGGACGATGGAGGACGGCAAACATGCGACGGATGAACGCGGAGATGGCGGAATTACTTGGTGGCCTTGACGGTATGGGCGCCGTGCGCCTTGAACGTACGAGTGGGGGAAAACTCGCCGAGACGGTGGCCCACCATGTTTTCAGTGACGTACACGCTGACGAAGTCCTTGCCGTTGTGAACCAGGAAGGTGTGGCCGACAAGGTCAGGGGTGATCAGCGAGGCACGAGCCCAGGTCTTGAAGGGCTTCTTCTGGCCGGCGTCGTTAAGCTTGTCCACCTTGGCCAGGAGCTTCTGGTCAACGTAAGGGCCTTTTTTGAGTGAGCGTCCCATGAGAGTGAGTTAAGAAAGAAGGTTGGGATTGAATTACTTGGCGCTGCGGCGCTGGACGATGAAGCGGCCGGTGGCCTTCTTCTTGTTGCGGGTCTTCTGGCCCTTGGCATGGCCCCAGGGGCTCAGCAGATGCTGACGGCCACCACCGGACTTGCTTCGGCCTTCACCACCACCGTTGGGATGGTCGATGGGGTTCATGCACATGCCGCGCACGGTGGGGCGGATGCCCCTCCAGCGGGTGCGGCCGGCCTTGCCGCTGACCACGTTCATGTGCTCGATGTTGCCCACCTTGCCGATGGTCGCATAGCACTCGGAATTGATCTTGCGGATTTCGCCGGAAGGCATTTTCACCAGGGCGTAGCCGGTCTCGCGGTTGGAGAGGATGGCTTCCTGGCCGGCGGCACGGGCCACCACGCCACCCTTGCCGGGGACGAGCTCGATGTTGTGAATGGCGGTACCGAGGGGAATGTTCGCCAGGGGCAGCGCATTGCCCACTTCGGGAGCGGCTTTTTCACCAGCGATCACCGTGGCACCATCCTGGAGGCCGATCGGGGCCAGGATATAAGCCTTTTCGCCGTCCTTGTACTGGATCAGGGCGATGCGGGCGGAGCGGTTGGGATCGTACTCGATGCCAATCACGGTGGCGGGCACGTCGCGGCGGGCACGCTTGAAGTCGATGAGGCGATAACGCTGGCGGTGACCACCACCGATGTGACGGGTGGTGATGCGGCCGGTGTTGTTGCGGCCGCCGCTCTTGCGGAGGGCGACGGTCAGGCTGCGTTCCGGCGTGTGCTTGGTGATCTCGTCAAACGAGTTCCACTGCTTGTAGCGGTTCGACGGGGTGGTGGGATTGAATACTTTGAGCGCCATGGCTGCGAATCAGTTAAAGGGTTGTCGCGGGTGTTCCGAGGCCTCAGGCCAGGTCAATCCTTTCGCCTTCCTTGAGGCGGACGACGGCTTTCTTCCAGTGGTTGGTGCGGCCTTCATCGGCGCGCTTCTTGCGGCGGGCCTTGCCGGCATAGTTCGCGGTGCGCACACCGATGACAGTCTTGCCAAACAGCTTCTCGACGGCCTCCTTGATCTCAATCTTGTTGGCGCGAGGATCGACCTTGAAGACGAACTCGTTGTTCTTCTCGTCCAGCACGGTGGCTTTTTCCGTGATCCGGATGTTCTTGATGACGCTGAAAATGTCTCGCATGGCGGTTTACTCGGTGGCGGTTCTCCGGGCAAGGATTTCAAGGGCGCCATTGGTGAGGACCACCTTGGCGTAGTTGAGCAGATGTTCGGTGTTCACTTCCTCGGGGCGCACGATCTGCACGTTGGCCACGTTGCGCGCGGAGCGATAGGTGGCTTCGTCGAAGGAACCGACGATGAGCACCTTGCGGGCATCGGTGATGTCCTTGACGGCGGCAGCGAAGTTCTTGGTCTTGCCGTCGGCGATGGCGATGGTGTCGATCAGGATCACGTCACCATCGTTGATGCGATGGGAGAGCGAAGCACGCAGGGCGAGCTGGCGCACCTTGCGGGTGGTGATCTTGGAGAAATCGCGCGGACGGGGGCCCCAGACGGTGGCACCACCGCTCCAGATCGGGGAACGACGGCTGCCCATACGAGCGTTGCCGGTGCCCTTTTGCTTCCAGAGCTTCTTGCCGCTGCCTTGCACTTCGCCACGACGCTTGGTGCAAGCGGTGCCGGAGCGACGGTTGGCCTGAAGCGCCACGACCACATCGTGCACTGCCTGCTGGCCCTTCGACGGGTCTTCGGTCAGGTTGATGCTGGCCTGCCTGGCGGCTTCAGCCGTAAAAATTTGTGCTGCCATGATTCTGTTCCTCCTTTGAAATGCTTACTTGGTGACCGGCTTCTTCTTGGCCGGACGCACGATCACATAGCTCCCGTTGGAGCCGGGCACCGCGCCGGAGATCAGCAGCACACCATCTTCCGGACGGCTCTGCACAACCTTCAAATTCTGCACCGTACGACGCACCTGGCCGTCATGGCCGGGCATCTTCTGGTTCTTCCACACGAGACCGGGGGTCAAGCGGCAGCCGATGGAACCGGGCCGGCGGTGCATCATGTGACCATGAGACTGGGGCTGGCCGCCGAAGTTGTGACGCTTCACAACGCCCTGGAAGCCCTTGCCCTTGGTGGTGCCAATGATGTCCACCCATACGCCTGCGGCGAAGTGTTCGGCATTCAGCTCGGTGCCAGGCTCAGGCAGATTTTCTTCGGTTTCCATGCGAAACTCGACGATCTGCTTCTTGCTGGCGCCGTTCCACTTCTTGAAGTGGCCTGCGCGGGGCTTGTTGATGCGGTGGTCCTTCTGGTTGTCGAAACCGACCTGCACACCGTTGTAGCCATCCTTGCCGGAAGCCTTCTTGACCTGCAGGACCTGGTTGGACGCGACGGAGATGACCGTCACCGCAGTGGAACTGCCGTCCTTGTTGTAGATTTGGGTCATGCCGACCTTTTTGCCAATGAGACCTAGACTCATAATTGTTGCTCCTCGGGCTGAAACTAAATGCGGATGGTGATGTCAACGCCGGAGGGAAGATTGAGCTTCTTGAGCTCATCTACCGTGCGCGCCGTGGGATCGACGATGTCGAGCAGGCGCTTGTGCGTGCGGATTTCGAACTGGTCCATGGACTTCTTGTCCACGTGCGGCGAGCGGTTCACGGTGAACTTCTCAATACGAGTAGGAAGCGGGATGGGGCCGGCGACCTTGGCGCCTGTGCGCTTGGCGGTCTCCACGATGTCCGCGGTGGACTTGTCGAGCGTACGGTAGTCGTAAGCGCGGAGTCGGATTCTGATGCGTTGGCTCTGCATGGCGTAAGGTGGGCGGAAGTTGATTCCAGGGAGTGTGAACTAGGCTTTGCTGCCGCCGCGCTGTTCCACGATTTGCTCGACGATGTTGTTGGGCACCTGCTCGAAGTGAGAGGGCTGCATGGTGTAGTTGGCACGGCCGCTGGAGAGCGTGCGGATGGCTGTGGAGTAGCCGAACATTTCGGAGAGCGGCACTTCCGCCTTCAGGATGCAAAGGTTGCCACGGCTGTCCATGCCCTGGATCTTGCCACGGCGGCGGTTAAGGTCACCCATGAGGTCGCCCTGGTAGGTTTCCGGCGTGGAGCACTCCACCGACATGATGGGCTCAAGCAGGATGCACTTGGCCTTCTTCAGCGCGTCCTTCATGGCGAAGATGGCGGCCATCTTGAAGGCGTTTTCGTTGGAGTCCACGTCGTGGCTGGAGCCGTCGAGCAGGTCCACATGGATGTCGATCACCGGGTAGCCGGCGATGATGCCATTGAGCACGGCTTCTGTGATGCCGGCCTTGGAGGGGTTGATGAACTCCTTCGGAATGGTGCCGCCCACGACCTTGTTGTCGATGGTGAGGCCCTTGCCGGGCTCGTTCTTGGAGATCGCGAGGACGACGTGGCCGTACTGACCGCGGCCACCGGACTGCTTGACGAGCTTGCCTTCGCCACCAGCACCCTGGGTGATGGTTTCGCGATAAGCGATCTGCGGCTTGCCGGCGACGGTGTCCACCTTGTGCTCGCGCAGCATGCGGTCGCGCAGAATTTCGAGGTGAAGTTCGCCCATGCCAGCAATGATGGTCTGGCCGGTTTCTTCGTCGGAACGGACGAAGAAGGTGGGGTCTTCTTCCGAGAGGCGCTGGAGGGCGTTGCCCATCTTTTCCTGGTCGCCCTTGGTCTTGGGCTCGACAGACATCGAGATCACCGGCTCAGGGAAGGACGGGGGCTCAAGCTGGATTTCGAAGTCTTCGTTGCAAAGGGTGTCACCGGTGCGGACGTCGCGAAGGCCGACCATGGCGGCGATATCGCCGGAGTAGCAGACATCGATGTCCTTATGCACGGAGGCCTGAATCTGAATCAAGCGGCCGACGCGCTCCGACTTGCGGGTGCGGGGATTGTAGATCGAATCGCCCTTCTTGACCTGGCCGGAATAAACGCGGAAGAAGACGAGGCGGCCGAACTTGTCGCTCCAAAGCTTGAAGGCAAGGGAGCAGAACTTGGCATTGTCGCCCGCTTCGGCGGTGACGTGGATAGAATGGTCTTCCGGGTTGATCCCTTCGGCAGGCTTGATGTCAAGCGGGCCGGGAAGATAGTCGATCACGGCGTCGATGAGGTACTGCACGCCCTTGTTCTTGAAGGCGGAACCACCGGCCATCGGGATGATCTTGTTGGCGATCACGGTGCGGCGAAGAGCAGCCTTCACATCCGGAATGGTGATCGGCTTCTCTTCGAGGAACATGGTGCCCAGTTCGTCGTCCTGGTTGCAGAGTTCTTCGATCAGGCCGGCATAGGCTTCTTCAGCCTTGGCGACTTCAGCGCCTTCAAGCTCACGCACCTGGTAGGTGGAACCAAACTTGTCGTTGTCGGAATAGATGATCGCCTTCTTGTTGATCACGTCGATCTGACCGGAAAGCTGGTCTTCCGCACCGATCGGGATGAGGATCGGCCAAGCATTGGCGCCGAGCTTCTCACGCACGTCCTTCACCACGTTTTCGAAGTTGGCACCGGTACGGTCCATCTTGTTGACGAAGGCGATGCGCGGCACGCCGTACTTCTCAGCCTGGCGGTACACGGTTTCGGACTGGGGCTGCACGCCGGCCACGCCGCAAAGCACGAAGATGGCACCGTCGAGCACACGCAGCGAACGTTCCACTTCAGCGGTGAAGTCCACGTGGCCAGGGGTGTCAATGATGTTGACACGCATGTCCTGGTTTTCGAACTGCTTGTAGATGTTCTGCTCCTTGAGCTGCTTCCAGCGCGCAGTCACGGCGGCGGAAGTGATGGTGATGCCACGCTCTTTTTCCTGCTCCATCCAGTCGGTGGTGGCGGCGCCGTCATGCACTTCACCGATCTTGTGGATCATGCCGGTGTAGAACAGGATTCGCTCGGTAAGCGTGGTCTTGCCGGCATCAATGTGGGCACAGATGCCGATGTTGCGCGTGCGCTCAAGCGGGTACTCGCGGTTGGGGGAATTGCGGTCGGCGGACATGGGGGAAAACGGGGTTTTGGGGATCTGACGAAGGCTTGGGAGGACGCGAAAAAGAAAGGAACCTTAGAAGCGGAAGTGGGCGAAGGCGCGGTTTGCCTGGGCCTGCTTGTGCACGTCGTCGCGCTTGCGGACG